>Ga0307372_10000612_pt1 | contig 63805 bp, 52 predicted proteins | sample OX1MG_FD_202533 | JGI IMG/M metagenome (GOLD analysis project Ga0307372, IMG submission 202533) | Soil microbial communities from Risofladan, Vaasa, Finland - OX-1 | ecosystem: Environmental > Terrestrial > Soil > Coastal area > Acid sulfate soil | place: Finland: Risofladan, Vaasa | collected... | reverse complement strand
CCTCGAGCGTGCGGATGTCCGCGATCCCTCCCAGCACGACGGTTGCGCCGAAGAGCGACACGAAGGCGTCGGCTTCTGGCCCCCAGCGCCCCCGGGCCTGGGACAGGTCCTGGAGGCACGCGAGCGTTAGGAGTCCCTGGCCCGGACCTTCACTGACCAACGCGGGGAGGTCCGGCAGCGGTGCGATGTTGGCCACCTCGTCGAGGGCGAAGAGGACGGGTGCCGTCTGCCGGGGATCCTGGCGGGCGGCGCGCCGGTAGGTGGCGTCCCGCACCTCGTGGAGGATCGCGACCACGAGCGGCGCGAGGAGCTGCTGCTGGGCCGCGGGGGCGCAGACGAAGAGCGTGTGCGTCCCCGCGCAGAAGGCGTCCGGATCGAGGACGGGAGCCTCGGTCGATGCCAACGCGCCGGGGGACCGGTAGGCAGCCAGAACTCCCGAAGCCGTCGACCAGATGCCCGACTGCTCCCTCTCGTCGGTGCTCAGGATGCCCGCGAGGAGATCCGTCGGCACGGCGTCGTCACCGAGGCGGGCGACGAGGGTGTCGAGTGCGGGCACGCCGTCGTGACGGTCCACCCAGTGGAGCACCCGGCGCATCGGGACCCCGTCGAGGGAGGCGGCGTGCAGCAGCGGTGCGAGCAACGCTGCGGCGCGCTCGGTCCAGTGACCGTCCGCGCCGGCACCCACGGCGCCGATGGGACGTCCTCTCGCGGTCCCCACCATGGCAGCGGCGACGTCGATGGCGCTGTGCCATTGCCTCGCAGCGTGCACCGGCGACCAGCCGACCCGGTGCACGCCTGCCGGCAGCTCCACCTGGCCAGTCGGATCGAACACGAGGCACCACCCGAGGCCCGCCCGTGCAGAGGCGGTCGCACGCAACACGTCCGGCTTGGTGGACGTCGCCACGACGGCGCCGGCCGCGGACAGGACGTTCGGAACGACGAGCGACGAGGTCTTGCCGGCGCGTGAAGGTCCGAGCACGAGCGTCGAACGTTCAGGCCCGGTCCACGCCCACCCGCGTGCGCCGAGCCCGAGGTACACGCCGCGACCGGCCGTGCGCGGCGTGCGTCGCGGCGGTGCAGCCGTTGTCGCGGGACCGCCTCGGACTTCGCGTTCGGACGCTTCTGGAGACGTCCGCGGGTCAAAGAGCGGCGCAGCGGGAGAAATTCTCAGAATTCTTTCGGAGGAGCCATCGTCGTGACGCGAGCACCCACCGCGCGCGGACGCGCAGACGTAGGCGCAGTGGTCCGGTGCAGATGCTCAACTGTACCAACACCTTCGCGCTGCGCCGCCACCGCGCGCCGTGGCGACGCGCAGGTGACGGGCACGCGGCGCGGGCTCTTCGTGCCGTGCGCGCGAGGGTGCGAGAAGGCGCGGATGCTTGACCTGCGCACCGAAAGACACGGAGAATGTGTGTAACCCGGCGCGTGGTGGGCGAAAGGACGAAAGTGCGCGCAGGTGACGGTCGGTGCGAGTCGGATCGGATGCATCGCACGGAATGGTCGCCTCGCACACGAGAACCGCGCTCCACTACAGACCGGGTCCGGAACCGTGCGTCACGCGACGATGAACAAGGAGCGACGGCGAGTGGCGCACATGTCGACCATCAACCAAGCGGTGCAGCGATGCGGAGCCGGTCATGAGAATTGACCGGTTGCCGCAGGCTCACCTCGAGTCATCGCTGACCTAATCAGGAGGTGCACCTGTGGCGATTGCCGCAACCAAGAGAGCGCCGGCCAAACGGGCCGCCAAGCGCAGCACGGCCAAACGGGCCACGGCCAAGAAGGCCGTGAAGCGGACCACCAAGAGGGCGGCCGGTACCCGCAAGACCGCCGCGCGGAAGTCCACGGCCCGAAAGGCCGCCGCTCGCAAGACGACGGCTCGCAAGACGGCGGCTCGCAAGACGACGGCTCGCAAGACGGCGGCTCGCAAGACGACGGCTCGCAAGACGGCGGCGAAGCGGACCACCAAACGGGCCGCCGCCAAGCGGACCACCAAGCGAGCGACGGCGAAGCGCGCCCCGGCGAAGCGGACTGCGAAGAAGGCGACCGCCAAGCGCGCGACGGCGAAGCGGACCGCCAAGCGCGCGACGGCGAAGCAGACCACCAAGAAGGCGACCGCCAAGCGCGCGACGGCGAAGCGGACGACCAAGAAGGCGATCGCCAAGCGCGCGACGGCGAAGCGGACCGCCAAGAAGGCGACCGCCAAGCGGACCACCAAGCGGGCGACGGCGAAGCGGGCCACCGCGAAGCGGACCGCCAAGAAGCGGACCGCCAAGAAGGCGACTGCGAGGAAGGCGACCGCCAAACGGACGACCAAGCGGGCGCCCGCGAGGCGGCGCGTGACGAAGAAGGCCGCGGCGCCGACGACGGCGTGAGCCACCACGCCGCGAGTCGCCGCATCTCGATGCGTGTGGCCCTCGGCGCATGAGCACTCGGCCGGCCGGGCGCCCGGGGGAACCCCCACGGCGCCCGGCCGCGCCGCGTGGTCTCCACTCCGCGTTGGAGCTACCCGACGCGATGCGAGCCGGGACCTCCCTCGTCGGTGCCCGCGGTGATGCCCCCTGCACCCGGGAGGTCGCTCGGCCAGTCGACGTCGTACGAAAGGTCCGCATCGCGGCGCACGCGGACCGCGAGACCCAGTCGTCGGCACTCGGCGTGATGACGCGCGAACGAACCCGGCCCGTACGAGAACCGGAACGACACGTCTGCGGGGAGTGCGATGACGTTGGTCCCGTCGTCTCGACGGTCCGGGACGAGGGTGACCCCTCCGTAATCCGCCAGATCGGCGAGGCGCCGGGCCCGGGGGAGATCAGCGTGGGCGACGACCACCCGCCGCACGCCCATGCCCGCCAGCTGCGCGACCCCCGACTGCACGGCCCCGTTCAGGCCGCGGCCGGGTTCCCACAAGACGTGCGCGCCGTGGGCACGCGCCCACGCGGCGACCTCCTCGTCGTCGCAGACGACGACGACGGGAAGCGGCGCAGATGCCCGAAGCACCTGCTCGGCCATCTGGCGGACGAGCGCCCTGCGGTCCTCGTCGCCCAACGCGGCCGTAAGTCGGTGCTTTGCGCTGGCGAAGGACTTCACGGGCACGAGGACCGCGCCGGGGCCGGCGGCCGGTGTCGTCGACGTGCCGAGAGGCGTTCCAGGAGCGTGACCGACGTCCTCGTCGCCGGTCACGTCGTCAGTCTACGGCCAGGCGACCGCGGGAACGCCGGTCGAAGGACCGACGGGTCGCCGCGGGTTCGCACGGCGGTGAGGACCGTCCATAGGCTCGGACGCGCGTGACAGCTACCTCGGAGGACTCCGCGGGCGTCGTGGTCGTGGGCGCCGGGTCGTGGGGGACGACGATCGCGCGCCTGCTTTCGACGAAGGGGCCCGCGACGCTCTGGGCGCGCTCCGCGGAGCTTGCCGAGCTCCTGACCACGACCCGCGAGAACCCGCGCTACCTTCCGGGCGTCCGGCTCCCCGGCACGCTGCGCGTGACCCCCTCGCTTGCCGACGCGGTCGGGGACGCCGCCGTCGTCCTCGTCGCCGTGCCGTCCCACGGGTTCCGTGCGGTGCTCGAGATGATGGCCCCCTCGCTCCCTGCGCACGCCGCCGTGGTCAGCCTCACCAAGGGCATCGAAGCGGGGACGAACCGGCGGATGTCCGAGATCGTCGCCGAGGTGCTGCCGCACCGTCCGGTGGGGGTGCTCACCGGCCCCAACCTCTCCCACGAGGTGGCTGCGGGGCAGCCTGCCGCGACGGTCGTCGCCTGCACCGACGCGACGGTCGCCCGTCGGGTCCAACAGGTCCTCCACTGCGCGACGTTCCGGGTCTACACGGGCACCGACGTCGTCGGCTGCGAGGTCGCCGGGGCGAGCAAGAACGTGATCGCGATCGCGGCGGGCGTGTGCGACGGGCTCGGCTTCGGCGAGAACACCCGTGCCGTGCTCGTGACCCGCGGGCTCGCCGAACAAACGCGGCTCGGCCTCGCGCTCGGTGGCCACGCCCTGACGTTCGGCGGGCTCGCAGGCGTCGGTGACCTCGTCGCGACCTGCACGAGCGCCCAGAGCCGGAACAGGTCCGTGGGCTTCGAGCTCGGGAGCGGCCGCAAGCTCTCTGACGTGTTGTCCGGGATGCGCATGGTGGCCGAAGGGGTGCGGACCGCCGCCCCCCTCGTCGGGCTCGCGCAGGCCCACGCCGTCGAGCTGCCCATCGCCGCGCAGGTCGCCGCGCTCGTCGCCGGTGACACCTCCCCCGAGGACGCCCTCGCGGCGTTGATGGAGCGGCCGCCGAGGCCCGAGTGGGACGACCCCCTGCTGCGCGGGGTGCGCGGGTGAGCACCGACGTGGACGCACTGGCCCGCGTTCGCAAGGTGCTCCGTGCGGCGGGCGCCTCGGATGACGACATCGACGATGCGGCGGGCCGCGAGAACCTGGACCTCCTCGCGGTCGACGTGCTCACGGTGCCATCGGGCAGGCGGTACACCTCCGTCGAGGTCAGCAACGAGACGGGCCTGCCGCTCGCGGTACTGAAGCGGATGTGGCGTGCGCTCGGGTTTCTCGAGCCCGATGACGACGACGCCCTGCTCACCGAGCTCGACCTCGGCGCGGCACGAGACCTCCGCCAGCTCCTCGACTTGGGGGTGACGGACCCGGACACAGCGCTGCAGCTCGCCCGAGTCCTGGGCTCGTCGATGGCACGGGTCGCCGAGGCGAGCCTGCTCCGGGGAGCCGATGCCCTCGGCGCGGCCGACGACGACGTTGCCGCTGCGGACGCGTTCGCTGCGGTCGCGGAACAGACGCTCCCGGCGATGGCACGCTTGCTCGAGTTCGCCTGGCGCAGGCACATGCAGGCCGTTGCGCGCCGCGCCGTCCTGTTGCGCGCGGCCGTGCGGGACGCGGGGTCCGGACCGGTCGTCGCCGTCGGCTTCGCGGACATGGTGGGGTTCACGCTGCTGAGCCAGCATCTCGGTGGCGACGAGCTCGCCGTCGTCGTCCGCCGCTTCGAGGAGATCTCCTACGACGTGGTTGCCGCCCATGGCGGCAGGGTCGTCAAGACCATCGGCGACGAGGTGATGTTCGTGGTGAGCGACTCCGCGGCGGCGGCCCGAATCGGGCTCGATCTCGCCGCGGCGTATGCGGACGACGACCTCCTCGGCGACGTCCGCGTCGGGCTCGCCGCGGGGCCCGTGCTCGTGCGCGACGGCGACTACTTCGGTGCGACGGTCAACCTCGCCGCCCGCATCGTCCAGATCGCCGAGCCCGGGACGGTGCTCGTCTCCGACGATCTCCACACGATGCTCGAGGCTTGCGCCGCCGGTGAGTTCGGAGGGGGGCCGCTCCGCCCCCGGGTCCTGAAGGACGTCGGGAGGGTGCAACTGTGGTCCTGCCGGCGCCGGACGGACGAGAAGGGCGACACGACCGCACGCGCCGAGGCGAGGCGCGCGCGCAGGGAGCGGCTCGGCCGGGTGCTTCGCGACCTCGGGGAGCTGCGCGCCGCCGGCCAGCGAGCGGTGACCGGCAACCGACCGGGGGCGTCAGCCCGTAACGACGCCACGACCTCGGCGTGACGTGCGGGCGTAGGGTTCACGCCGCCCGACCGTTCACGCCGCCCGACCGTTCACGCCGCCCGGCCTTTCACGTCGCCCGGCCCCGCCGTCGTCAGATCCTGCCGTCGTCAGATCCCCGGCATCCGCATCGTCGCGACGCCGTGCGGACGGAGCTCGAACCCGCCGTCGAACGGCTCGACGGGTGAGCCGAGGAGGTCCACGAGCCATCCGGACTGCTCCCCGACGCGCACGGACGCGGGCGAGCTCGTCGGGTTGAACACCCGGACTTCGACGACCCCCCCCTCCCGCCGAACGGCGCTGACCTCGGCGCCCCGCACGTCCAGCGCGCCCCCCGAATCCGGGCGCCAGCCACCGCCGAAGGACACGACCACGTCGAAGGGCTCGAGGACGTCGTCGGCGAGCGCCCACGGATCCACGTCGCCGAGGGCAAGCGCATATCGCAGTTCGACCGGCCTGCCGAGCAGCTGGAGACCTTCGACCGGCGTGAGCGGCCCAGCGGGGAACGGCCGATAGCTCATCCCGAGCCGGGACAGCATGCCCGTCGACCGCAGCACGGTGAGGGCGATGGCGTGGGCACGGGCCTGGTGCCCGTTGCCGGTCACGTCGACGAGCTCGTACTCGGTGACCCCGTCGTGGACGACCGTGAGCCCGCCGGCTCGGACGAATCTGCGGGAAGGGAACGTGGGAAGTCCGAGCTCGTCGGGGCGACCCTCCGCCTCGAGGCCGCGTTCCACGGTGCCGAAGGCGCTCTCCGCCTCCGAGCCCGCGGCGGGCTGGGGCAGCGGGAGGTGGACGCGCACCCGGTGGTCGCACGAAGGGTTCACGAAGCGCGTCGTCACCCGCAGCGCGGCGTCGTCCGCGCGCAGCTCCAGGGTGGTCGTGACCTCGACCTGGCGTGTGCCGACCCTGCGTTGCGACGACGTCTCGGCGTGGTCGGGCCAGCGATAGTGCGCGGTTACCGCGACGCGGGCACGGACCGGCCCGCGTTCGAGGACCTCGACGGCCACCTGTTCGGGGCGGTCGACGAGAACGTCGCTCCCCGGGGGCGAGTAGTTGTAGGAGTCGCCGAGGTCGCCGCCGTCGACGAGGCGCCCGAAACCGGACAGGCCGTCGACCGAGAAGGTGCCGTCGGACGGGTCGACCCCCACGCTGACGAGCCCGTTGGACACGTAGACGGCTTCGCCCGCGTCCTCGACCCCCACCGGGTGGGCGAGGGCGGCTGGAGCGAACGTGCGCCAGCCGAATCCGGGGACCGACGCCACACGGGCGACGACGCGCCGGATCGGGTGCTGGTCGAGTCGGACGCGGACCTGCGCGGTCGGACGGGCGCCGAGGCGCGCCATGAGGTCCTCCTTCGCTCGTGCGATCGGGAGCTCGGGGCGCTCGTCGGGCCCGATGGCCACGGTCACGTCGATGCCGGACTCGTCCTCGTCGATGGCCACGTCCTGGACCCAGGCGTCCGTGTCGATCCTCGCGCCGTCGATCATTCCGAGGATCGTGCGGACGGTCTGGGCGTCGAGGGTGAGCGTCCCGGGTAGTCCGGCCCGCTCTGAGACCAGCTGCACTGCCCCGGCCGAGCCCGTCGGCATGCCGGCCCCCTCGCGCGGGAGCTCGTCGGAGACGACGACCTCGACCAAACCGCTGCGCTCGCGCGCCGACGGGTTCACCACCACCGGGCCCGGGGCGGCGAGCGACGTGGCCAGCCCGCGGAGTGCTCGGGAGGCGAGCTCCTGGGCGATCGCACGGGCGGCGGCGAACCGCTGGAGCACCTCGTCGACGACGTCGTCGACCGAGCATGCGCAGATGGAGTCGTGGGCGGCGTTCCGGACGACCTCCCTCCAGGCGAGCTCGAGCTGTGGCGCGGGCCACGAGGCTTGAGGGAGGAACAGCGCCGCGTAGGGCTCGGCTCGCCGTTCGAGGGCACGTTCGGTGGCGGCGGCCGCCCGCTTCACGTCCACTCGGTTCGACGTCACCCCCATGAGCAGGTTGGCGCGGGCCCCGGAGCGGAGCTCGCCCTCCCAGCGCGCGAGGCCGTCCATCGAGGTCCGTGCGAGGTACTCGGGCAGGGAGGTGATCTCGAAGCGGAGGTCGGCTTGGAGCGCGTTGGCCTCCGCCACGACGCATCCCAACCCTTCCTGGGGTGCAAGGTGGTCCGACCCGTTCATGAAGAGCAGGTCCGACACGAGGAACGGACCGATCTGCTCGAGGTGGTCGGCGGCGCGCCGGACGAGCGCCTTCGCGTCGTCGGGCAGCAGCGATCCGTTGCCGTACCCGAACGGGAGGTACTCGGCGCGGACCGACGACCCGTCCGGCGACTCCCAGACGAAGCCGGTCGACGTGATCGCGGACGGGACGCCGCGCCAGACCACGGCGTGCTCGAAGCCGGCCAGCCCGAGGATCTGGGGCATCTGCGCCACGTGGCCGAACATGTCGGGGAGGTAGCCCACCCGCATCGCCCCGCCGAAGGCCGCACCCCGCCGCACCCCCATCTGGAGGTTGCGCACGATCGTCTCGGGTGAGACGAGGAACTCGTCCATGAGCGTGTACCAGGGCCCGACGGCGAGGCGCTCCGCCGCGACGAGATCCCGGATCCGTCCCTCGGCTTCCGGGCGAACCTCCAGGTAGTCGTCGATCGCCGCGAGCTGACCGTCGAAGAGGAACCGCGTGTACGAGGGGTCGGACTCCATGAGGGAGAGGAGCTGGTCGACCACGTCGACGAGCCGGAGGCGGAAGGACTGGAACGGCTCGTACCACTCGCGGTCCCAGTGGGTGTGCGGCACGATCGCGACGCGGCGAGGCTCCATGGAAACCCAGGTTATGGCGGCAGCGGGTCCGCACCCCCCGCGTTGCGACCGGCCACACCCACGGTGCGCTCCGCGCGGTGGCGGCGTGGCGGGTCCTCCCCTCGGTACGGTGGGCGATCATGAGCTCGAGCGCAAGCGCCCAAGGAGCTGAGCGTCCGTCCACGGAGTCGGTCATGAGTGCGCGGACATGAGGGTCGCCTTCGGGACCGACGAGCGGACGCCCGTGACCGAGGTGGTCGTCGAACGGTTGCGCCGCTCGGGGCATGACGTCGCGGTCGTCGCGGACGGCACCGACTGGCCCGACGCGGGCCGAGCAGTGGGGGAGGCGGTGGTCTCGGGCCGCGCGGACCGAGGAGTGGTGTGCTGCACGACCGGGACGGGGGTGTCGATCGCGGCGAACAAGGTCCCAGGAGTACGTGCGGCGCTGTGCACGGATGCTGCCACCGCGGTCGGCGCACGCCGGTGGAACGACGCGAACGTCCTCGCCTTCGGGCTTCGCCTAACGACCGAGGCCGTGGCTGCAGAGATGCTCGATGCCTTCCTGCACACCGACGCCGACCCCGACGAGGTGCCCACGGTCGCCAAGGTCGAGGCGCACTCGTGACGGCGGTTGCCGCTGGAGCGGGTCCGGCGGCGCGGGCGCCCGGACGCCGCCCGACGCTCGAGGTGGAGCGCCGCCTCTGGCGCGCGGGGCACCGGTGGGTGGCGGGCATCGACGAGGTGGGTCGTGGCGCGTGGGCGGGTCCGCTGAGCGTGGGCGTCGCGGTGGTGCACGCCGGCGTCCGCACCCGGAGCCTCCCGCACTGGTTGCGGGACTCAAAGATGCTGCCGGAGGAGCGCCGTGAGCTGGTGTTCGACGATGTCGCCCGTTGGTGCGCGGACGCGGCCGTCGGCCACGCGACGGCCGAAGAGTGCGACCGGTACGGCATGACGCGCGCCTGGCGCCTGGCGGCGCACCGGGCGCTCGGGTCGCTGGAGGTGGTTCCCGACGCGCTAGTCATCGACGGCCCGTACGACTTCCTGCGCGCACGGGTCCCGCAACACGTCGCGTCGGACGGCGACGAGGCCGACGACAATGCGCTCCTCGACGTGCCGACGGTGCGCCAGGGCAGCTTCGACCTCGACGATGGGGCCGACGATGGGGCGGCCGATGCGGCCGGCGAGAGCGGCGGGCCGGGTTCGCTCGATGACGAGTGCGAGCTCCCCTTCGCTCCGGTGCCCGCAACGGTCCTCACGATGGTCGGCGGCGACGCGCGCTGCGCCGCAGTGGCGGCCGCGTCGGTACTCGCCAAGGTCGTGCGGGACCGTTTGATGCGCGAGGAGTCCGTGCACTTCCCGCCCTACGGGTTCGACCGGAACAAGGGGTACCCGTCGCCCCACCACCAGATGGCGCTGCGGGGCTATGGGCTCTCGGCGATCCACCGGCGCAGCTGGGCGTTCGTGGCCGACCTTCCGTGGCGATGACGTCGACGCTCGGCGACGAGCTCGAGCGGCGGCACGGAACTGCGAGGTTCGGACGTCCGCCCTCGTAGGATAGGACCCTCCGATGGTCTATCTCCTCGCAGTGGGCGCTGCCATCGCCAACGCGATGACGAGCGTCCTCCAACGGATGGGGGTCGAGGACGCGCCGGAGTCGGACACGCTCCGGCTCCGCCTCATCGCGCACGCGGTGCGCAACCGCGTCTGGCTCGCGGGCCTCGGGTTGATGGTGCTCTCGTTCGCCATGCAGGCGACGGCCCTCCACCTCGGCCGCCTCTCAGAAGTCCAGCCGATTCTCACGGCCGAGCTCCTCTTCCTGGTGGTCATCCTCGGGGTCTGGTTCCAGTTCTCGCTGGGATGGAAGGAGTGGCTCGGATCTGCGGCTGCGGCCCTCGGTCTCGCGGGGTTTCTCCTCTTCGCGGACCCGGGGCGCGGCAACGGGCGTCCCTCCGCGGTGGACTGGACCGAAGTGGGGATTGGCTGCGCGGTCGCGGTCGCTGCGGGCACCGTGCTCGCGCAGCGGGGCCCTCGCTGGTGGCGGGCGGCGAGCTTCGGATGGGCGGGCGCCGTCGCCTACGCGTTCGCTGCGGCGTGCACGAAGGAAGTCTCCGCGTTCGCGGCGCGGGACTGGGTGGCGATCTTCTGGCACTGGCAGACGTACGCGCTCGCGGGCTCGGGGGCTGTCGCCGTGTTCCTCGCGCAGAACGCGTACCACGCCGGTCCGATCGCTGCGTCGCAATCGTCGCTCGTCCTCGTCGACCCGCTCGCAAGCATTCTGATCGGCATCGTCCTGTTCAATGACGACCTCCGCACCCGGGGAGCCTGGGGCCCCCTCGAGGCGCTCTCGTTGCTGGTGCTCTTCGCCGGAGGGGTGCTGCTCAGCCATTCTCCGCTGATCACCGGGGTCGGTTCAGGCGACGCGGCCGAGGGCGATCGCCTGCGGCCGCGCTTTCGGCGCCGCTTGACCGCCGCGGGCCCCGAGACGGCGTCCAGCTTCCGTCCCGGCTCCTGACGAGCCTGCGGCCCCCTGAACAGCTCAGCTGGCCGAACAGCTCAGCTGGCTGAACAGCTCAGCTGGCCGAACAGCTCAGCTGGCCGAACCGCTCAGCCGGCGGCGCTCTCCCCCCATCGCCCGGCCCGCCTGCGGTGCTCCTCGACCGCGACGGCGCGCCGTCCGCGCAACCTTTCCGTCGACTCCGCCTCCCTTTCCGTCCGCTCCGTCCTCTCGGCTCTCGCGTCAGCGGCGCGGCGCCGCTGCCCTGGTGCGACGTGTCCGGCCCACGCGGGGTTGCCAAGATGACCGCCATGGCGCTCCAAGGGGTCGAGATCCGGCTGGAGGACATCACGAGTGCGACGATCGACACCATCGTCGACGGGCTCTCGTCGTCCAATGCCGGCCGAGCCGACCTGCGCGACGAATGGGCATGGTAGGAGCTCGCGATCGTGGCCCGCCGCGACGGGGACGTCGTCGGTGGCGCCGTCGGCCGCACGGGGTGGGCGTGGCTCTACGTGGCCCGGCTGTGGGTGGCCGAGGACCTGCGCGGTGCCGGCTTGGGGACGCGCCTCATGGTGGAGATCGAGGCCCCGGCACGCGAGCGGGGCTGCGTCGGTGCGTGGCTGGACACCTTCAGCTTCCAGGCACGCCCGTTCTCGAGCGGCTCGGGTACCGGCAGTTCGGCGAGCTTCGTGACTTCCCACCGGGCCACTCCCGGCATTTCTTGTCGAAGACGTGGTGAGCGAGCACCGGGCTACTCGCGGACGCACGTCGCGTCCAGCAGTGACCGTGCGGGCACATCCGGAGGGAGGGTGAGGTGAGGGAGCAACGGCTCGTCTTCGGGGAGGAACCGGAGCTCTACGACCGGGCGCGCCCGGGCTACAGCGACGCGATGGTGGCCGACGTGCTCATCTTCGGCGATCTCGACCCCCGGGCCAGCCGTGCGCTCGAGATCGGCGCAGGGACGGGCAAGGCGACCGTCGCCTTCGCGCGCAGCGGGTTGCGGGTGCACGCGCTCGAGCCGGACCCCGCCATGGCCGCGGTCGCCGAGCGGAACTGCCGGGAGTACCCCGACGTCGACGTCGAGGTCACCTCGTTCGAGGACTGGGCACGCGGCGACGGAGCGTTCGACCTCGTCTTCTCGGCCCAGGCGTGGCACTGGCTCCGCCCCGAGGTGCGCTGCACCCTGGCGGCGGCGGCGCTCGTGCCCGAGGGCACGCTGGCGCTTCTGTGGCACCGGGTCCGCTGGACCGCCGGGGACCCCGTGCGAGCGGCGCTCGACCATTGCTACCGGACGTGTGCGCCGGGCTTGTACGAGCGCGGCCCCGGGTTCCCCGGGCTCACCCCGAGCGGTCTCGACGAGCGGACGCAGCGCGAGCTCACCGAGCTCGCGGGCGGTCCCTTCGTGGACGTCACGATCCACGAGCACCCGTGGACGCAGTCGTTCGACGCTGCCGGGTACGTCGACCGGCTGCGGACCCAGTCCGACCATCGCCTCCTGCCGCCAGACGAGCTCGCGCGCTTGCTGGAGGCCGTCGACGGGGTGGTCGCCGCCAACGGCGGCACGGTGACGGTCCCGCACTCCACCCTGCTCGTGCTCGCCCACCGATCGGCTGCGCGCGCGTGAGCGGTGGCGGGCCGGCGTTCGCGGAAGATCCTTCGACGCAGCGGTACTACGACCAGCGGGCCGGCGAGTACGACGAGTGGTACCTGGGCGAAGGGCTGTTCGCCGAGCGCGACCGCCCGGGCTGGCACGAGGAGCTCCAACGCCTCGAGCGCCTCTTGGAGGCACTCGAGCCCGGGACGACCCTCGACGTCGCGTGCGGGACGGCGTTCCTCAGTCGCCACCTCCCGGGCGGGGTGCTCGGGCTGGACCGCAGCCCCGCCATGGTCAGCATCGCCCGTGGACGGCTCGGCCGCGCGGCGGTCGCCGACGCGCTCGCGCTCCCCGTCGCCGCCGGCTCGGTGACGAGGGTGTTCACCGCCCACTTCTACGGGCACCTCCCGCCAGAAGAGCGCGCACGGTTCCTCGCGGAGGTCCGCCAGGTCGCCGTCGAGCTCGTCGTCGTCGACACCGCGACCAGGCCGGGGTGTCCCGCCGAGATGGTGCAAGAACGGGTCCTCAACGACGGGTCTCGCCATCGCGTCTTCAAGCGATTCCTCTCCGCGGGGCAGCTCGCCGACGAGATTGGCGGCTCGGCGCTCTTCGACGGGCGCTGGTTCGTCGCGGCTCAGACGAGGTTTGACGGGGTGCCGAGGCGCTGACGCCAGAGCGCCCAGTGGTCAGTGGGCACTCAGCGCGAGGAGCGCGAGGACCATGGACACGGGCACCACGAGGACGCCGACGGCGGAGTAGCGCCGGGCGCTCGGGCGCGCGCCGGCGACGTGCGCCACCTGCAGCCACAGCACGGCCGACAGTGCGCCGCTCACCGCAAGGTTCGGGCCGAGGTCGAGGCCGACGAGGAGCGCGTGCGGCTGCGCGAGCGGGCGGGCGGCGAGGAGCGATGCGGCGGGAAGGTTGTTGACGGCGACGCTGGCGACGGCTCCGACGACGGCGGTCACGGCGCTCGACGCATGCGACAGGAGGTGCGAGGGACCGGACCAGACGCGCCCGAGCGTGCCGAGGTCGACCGCCACGGCGAAGAGCCCGCAGAGAAGGGGAGCATTGACCGTCCGGCGGACCTCGCGAGCGTGCAACCGCCCCCGTCCCAGTGCCCACGCGGTCGCGCAGAGCCCCACCACGAGCGCGGCGATCGCCTCCCACGATGGCGCGAGCACGAGGGTCGCGACGACCACTGCGCAGATGCCTGCGAGCCCTGCACCCGCGCGCCACTCGACGGGTTCGCCGAGACGAGGCCCGCAGACGCCGAGCTGACGCCACCACACCACGGCGACCACCGCGGCGACGCCGACGATCGAGGCGACCCAGGGAAGCGCCATCGATGCCGCGAACGCCCCGCCGGACTGGTGCACGCGGCCGAGCACGATGAGGTTGGTGAGGTTCGAGCCGGGCAGGAGGAGCGACGCGCCGTTCACGAGGAAGACGGCGAGGTAGAGGAACGGCGTCTCGTCCGTCTGCCGCCGACGCGAGGCCACGACGACGACCGGGGTGAGGAACGCCACTGCAGTGTCGAGGTTCAGGACCGCCGTGACGACGGCGATGAGCACGGTCGCAGCGACGAACAGCGAGCGTCCGCCACGTGCGAGGTCTGCCATGACCGTACCGGCGGCGTCGAACAGACCGTCGGTCCTGGCGACCAGGCCGAGCGCGAGCAGGCCTGCGACCAGCACGAACGGGGGCCAGTCCTGCGAGGCGGCACCGCCGACCGCGTGGGCGTCCAGCACGAGCGCCGCGGCGAGAGCGGGCAGCGCGATCCCCGTGAGGACCCACCCCGCCCGCCGCAGGACGTAGGGTGGCTCGCCGGCCCCCGCCAGCGGTGCCGAGAGGCTGCCCGCGCTCACCGCCGGCCCGGCTCGCGCGGCACCTCGCGGTCGCGGCCCGTCGGGTCCTCTCTCTCGCCGTCGCCTCCCTCGGGGCCCTCGCTTTCGCCGCCGCCGTCGCCGTCGCCATCGGTCGCGGACGAGGCGAGCGCCACCACCTCGAGCACCAGCGACGCGAACGCGTCGGGATGGCTGAGGTGCGCGCCGTGGCCGGCGTCGTCGATGGTCGAGCGGCGTACCGAGGCGCCATGCGCGGCGAGCCAGTCGGCGGTGTCACGGTGGTGGGCGAAGCTGGCAGGGCCGCCCGAGCAGACGATCGTCGGCACCGACAGGCCAGTGACGTCGAAGGGCACACCGGCCCGGATCGCACGCAGATCGGCGAGCAGCGCCGGACCGTCGGCGCGCCGTCCTTCGCGCTGCTCCTCGCCGAGCCGCTCCCACGCCGCGTCGCTCACCATGCGGCGAAAGAAGCGCTCGGCCTCTCCGCCGGGATCGGCGGCTTCTTGCCCGACCGGTGACGCGTGGGTCCCGCGGCGATAGAAGCCGAGCCAGGGCATGGATGGCTCGTAGGCCCCGATCGCCGCGAAGCGCGTCGGTGCGGAGATCGCCGCCGAGAGGACGATGGTCGCGCCCACGCTGTGGCCGACGGCGACGACGACGGACCCCTTGACGCGGTGCTCGGCATATGCGGTCGCGACCCCGAGGAGGTCCTGTACGTGCACGGCAAGGTCGTCGGAGACCCCAGCGCCGCGCGACCCCTGGTACCCGCGGCGGTCGTAGGTCACGACACCGATGGCCCCGAGCCGCCGCGCGACGCGGCCGAAGCTGCGGCCGCGGTCCAAAGAGCCGTGGACGAGGAGGGCGAGGGGGCGACCGTGTCCCCACCCCCCGGTCGGCGGCTGCTCGGTCACCTCGAGCCCTTCGGGAATCCCCGGCACGGTCGAGGGGTCGCCGGCGCGCCGCTCGTCACCGGCAGTGTTGGGGATGACGCTCACGCGATCACGGACCCTAACCGGGCGCCGCGGCGATTCCTTGTGTGCCGCCGCGTTCGAAGCCAGGGGTCCTCAGGCACGCCGATAGGGTTGGGGCGTGACAGCGCCTGGACAAGACGACCCCCGACGCGCGACGTCCGTGCCCGCGCATCGCCCGTCGGACGGCGCCTTCGGGCCAAACGCCTGGCTCGTCGACGACATGTACGACCGGTACCTGGCGGACCCGAGCTCCGTCTCGGAGAGCTGGCGCGACTTCTTCGCCGACTACCGGCCCGCCACCGTGCCGGCACCGATGGACGCGCTGGCGGCCGAGATCGCCGCTCGCGGCCTCGAGCGGGAAGACCTCCCCGCTCAGGGGGGCGCGCAAGGGGCCGGGCTGTCCGACGGCCACGCCGGCGCCCCCGCCCCTTGGGGAGGGGCGGTGACCACGGACGCCGGGCGCTCCGCGCCGGCAGCGGTCGCTCAGCCGGCAACGACCGCCCAGCCGGCAGCGCCCCCGACGACGCCGCGCCCTGCGACCACGCCGCGCCGCCCTGCGACCATCGCGCTGCCCGAGGGGGGCGGCTCTGCCGGGCCCGGCGAGGGCGAGCAGCAGGAGGGCGACCAGACCGTGCCGCTGCGCGGCGCGGCGTCCCGGATCGCGGCGAACATGACGGCGAGCCTCGCCGTGCCGACCGCCACGAGCGTACGGACCGTCCCGGCACGCCTCCTCGAGGTCAACCGCCAGATCCTCAACAACCAGTTGGCGCGGACGACCGGTGCCAAGGTGAGCTTCACCCACCTCATCGGCTTCGCCGTGGTCCGCGCACTCCGGGGGGTCCCCGCACTCAACTCGACCTACGTCGAGGAGCCGAGCGACGGCGGGCGTCGTGCCGCCGGCGTGGTGCGGCACGCGCACGTCGGGCTGGGCCTGGCGGTGGACGTCCAGCGCCCCGACGGCACCCGCACCCTCATGGTCCCTTGTGTAAAGCACGCCGACACCCTGGACTTCCGGGAGTTCGTCCTTGCCTACGAGGAGCTGGTCCGCAAGGTGCACGCCGGGAAGGCGAACCCGGACGACTTTGCCGGCGTGACGGTGAGCCTGACCAACCCCGGGACGCTCGGCACCGTCCAGTCCGTGCCGCGGCTGATGCCCGGGCAGGGGGCGATCGTCGGCGTCGGGGCGATCTCGCACCCCTCCGGGTTCGAGGCCGCAGATCCTCAGATGCTTGCCGAGCTCGGCGTCGGGCGCGTCGTGACCCTCACCTCCACCTACGACCACCGGATCATCCAGGGCGCGGAGTCGGGCCTCTTCCTCGCGTACGTCGCGGAGTGCCTCACGGGGGGCCACGCCTTCTACGACGAGGTCTTCGAGGCGATGGCGGTGCCGTACAAGGCGGTGCGCTGGCACGTGGACCGGTCGGCGACCGGCGACAAGGACCACGAGCGCCTTCTCAAGCAGGTCCACGTCCAGACCTTGATCAACATGTACCGCGTGCGCGGTCACCTGATCGCCCACCTCGACCCGCTCGACGCCGAACCGCCCCGGATCCACCCCGAGCTCGACCCGCTCACCTACGGACTCACCATCTGGGACCTGTCGCGCCGTTTCGTCGCCGACGGGCTCGCCGGGCACGACTGGGCGACCCTCGACCAGATTCTCCACATCCTGCGCGACGCCTACTGCCGGACGCTCGGCATCGAGTACATGCACATCCAGGACCCCGCGCAGAAGCGATGGATCCAAGAGCACGTGGAGGGCGTGGATCGCGCGGTCGGTGCGCAGGAGCAGCGGCACATCCTGGAGCGTCTGAACGCCGCCGAGGTCTTCGAGCGCTTCCTGCACAGCCGCTACGTCGGCCAGAAGCGATTCGGGCTGGAAGGGGCCGAGTCGCTCATCGTGGTGCTCGACACGCTGCTCGACGACGCGGCGCGCGGCGGGGCCCTGGAGGTGGTCATGGGCATGGCGCACCGTGGCCGGCTCAACGTGCTCGCCAACATCGTGGGCAAGTCCTACCGGGACATCTTCGAGGAGTTCGAGGGCATCTTGGACCCGGACTCGGTGCAGGGGTCGGGCGACGTCAAGTACCACAAGGGGGCGACCGGCAAGTTCTGCGGGCCGTCGGGGCTCGAGCTCGCCGTCACGATGTCGTCCAACCCGTCGCACCTCGAGGCCGTCGACCCGGTCGTCGTGGGCATGGCGCGCGCGAAGCAGGACCAATTCCTGTCGCCGACCGACGGCACGCCGCATGGGCTGGCCGCGCAGGGGACGATCCAGTTCCCGATCCTCCCGGTGCTCATCCACGGGGACGCAGCGTTCGCAGGGCAGGGGGTGGTGGCCGAGACGCTCAACCTCTCCGCCCTCTCCGGCTACCGGGTCGGTGGCACGGTGCACGTCGTCGTCAACAACCAGCTCGGGTTCACCACCGCGCCCGGCGCCGCCCGCAGCTCGGTCTATCCGACCGACGTGGCCAAGATGGTGCAGGCGCCGATCTTCCACGTGAACGGCGACGACCCCGAAGCCTGCATGCGGGCCGCCAGGCTGGCGTTCGCGTTCCGCCAGGAGTTCCACAAGGACGTCGTGATCGACCTGGTGACCTACCGGCGTCACGGGCACAACGAAGGGGACGACCCGAGCTACACCCAGCCCCTCATGTACCAACGCATCGACGCCAAGCGGTCGGTGCGCAAGCTCTACACCGAGACCCTCGTGCGCCGCGGCGACATCACCCTGGAGGAGGCGGAGCAGGCGCTCGACGCCTTCAACCAGCAGCTGCAGGCAGTGCTCGACGAGGTTCGTGCGGCACCGCCACCCGCAAGGGAGCTCGGCCAGAAGTCCGAGAACGGCAGCCCCGCCGACGCGGTGCCGGACGTGCCTGCGGTCGAGACCGGGGTCGACCGTCAGCTCCTCGTCCAGCTCGCGCGCCGGACGATGACGGTGCCCGATTCCTTCACCCTCCACCCGAAGCTCGTGCGCCAGTTCGCCCATCGCGCCGAGCTCGTCTCGTCGGGGCACGTCGACTGGCCGCTCGCCGAGCAGCTCGCGATCGGTTCGTTGCTGGCCGAGGGCGTGGACGTGCGCCTGACCGGGCAGGACACCCGGCGCGGCACGTTCAGCCAGCGCCACGCCGTTCTCGTCGACTACCAGAACGGTCACGAGTTCGTGCCGCTCGCACATCTCGCGGACCTCTCCGAGTCCGAGCGTGGGCGGCCGGGACGCTTTACCGTGCGCGACTCCCTTTTGTCGGAGTACGCGGCCGTCGGCTTCGAGTACGGCTATTCGGTGGAGTCTCCCGACGCACTCGTCGCGTGGGAAGCGCAGTTCGGGGACTTCGTGAACGGGGCCAGCATCATCATCGACAACTTTCTGGTCGCCGCCGAGGACAAGTGGGGTCAACACGCCGGGCTCGTGCTCCTCCTCCCACACGGGTACGAGGGCCAGGGGCCCGAGCACTCCTCGGCGCGGATCGAACGTTTCCTGACTCTCTCGGCACGCGGCAACCTCCGGATCGTCGTGCCGTCGACGGCTGCGCAGTACTTCCACCTCCTCCGCTCGCAGCCCGTGCGCATGCCCGCGACGCCGCTCGTCGTCATCACGCCGAAGTCCCTGCTCCGCGCGACGCAGTCGCGGTCGTCCCTCGGCGACCTCACGTCCGGGTCCTTCGCCGAGGTCCTCGACGACCCGTCCGTTGCGGATCCCGCCGGGGTGCGGAGGATCGTGCTCACCAGCGGGAAGGTCGCCCACGAGGCCATGCAGCGGAGGGACGAGCGAGTAGGCGACGGAGCGGCCGGCGAGACGGGCGACATCGCCGTGGTCCGCGTCGAGCAGCTCTACCCGTGGCCCGAGCGCCGGCTCGCCGACGTGCTGGCCCGCTACCCCGCGGCCGCCGAAGTCGTCTGGCTCCAAGAGGAGCCCGAGAACATGGGAGCATGGTCCTTCGTGCACGCCAGGCTGCACAGGATCCTCCGTGACCGCTACACGCTCCTCCACGTGAGTCGCCCCGAGTCCGCGAGCCCGGCGACCGGGAGCGGCGCGCTCCACCAGCTCGAACAGGCGTCCCTCCTTGACCATGCGATCGGCTGACGGGTGCCAGCCGGTGGTCTCCGCCACGTGACCACCGCACCGGGTAGGCACGTCGTCGTCGTCGACGGCTCGAATCTCGCGACCGAGGGCCGCACCCTCCCGAGCCTGCGGCAGCTCGACGAGGCCGTGCGCGCATACGCCGAGGAGGACCCGGACGCAGAGATCGTCGTGGTGGTGGACGCGTCCTTCGAGCACCGGATCGAGCCGTCCGAGCGCGAGCGGCTGGTCGACGCCGCGCTCCACGGCGAGGTCGTGTCGCCCCCTGCCGGTGCGATAGGCCGCGGCGACGCCTTCGTGCTCCGGATCGCCGAGCGCACGGGGGCACGGGTGCTCTCGAACGACTCGTTCCAGGAGTTCCACGCCGAGCACCCGTGGCTCTTCAACGACGGCAGGCTGGTCGGTGGGAAGCCCGTTCCCGGCGTGGGGTGGATCTTCACGCCCCGCATCCCCGTACGTGGCCCGAAGAGCCGGGAGGCGACCGGGAAGGCAAGGAAGAAGGTCGCGCAAGAGCTGTCCCCGCCGGTGAAGGCCGCCGAGCTCGCGAAGGCCGCGAAGAAGGCCGCGTCGCGCAGTGCGCCGGCCATGACGTTGCCGGACGGGTCGAAACCCAAGGTCGGCGACGTCTGGCCGGCTGGAGCACGGGGTGCAAAGGCGGGCCCGACGAAGACGACAGGGTCCGCGACCTCCGCCGCGACCGGGGCCGCTGCCAGGGCGGCCGCGGCACCTGCCGAGAAGGCCCGCGCCAGGAAGGCCTCCGCCAAGAACGGCCCCGCCGAGCTGTCTCCTCCGACAGTGGCCCCCGCCGAGCAGGGGATGGAGAAGGTCACCGCCACGGACAAGGCCGGCAAGCGATCCGCCAAGAGCTCTGCCGGCGCAGAGTCGGCGATCACCAAGGGCGAGCGCGTCAAGGCAGCGGCACCGACGAAGAAGGCGGCGTCCACCAAGAAGGCGGCGTCCAAGAAGGCGGCGTCCACGAAGAAGGCGGCGTCCACGAAGAAGGCGGCGTCCACGAAGAAGGCGGCGTCCACGAAGAAGGCCGTTGCGCAGGCAGCCCGGCTTCCGGCGGCGGCGACCCCGGCGGAGACGCCCAAGAAGACCGCGGCAAAGAAGGCCGCCCCTGCCAAAGCGTCGGCCCAGAAGTCGCCGCCCAAGAAGTCACCGGCCCAGAAGCCGGCCCAGAAGCCGCCGGCCAAGAAGCCGGTGACCGACAAGCCCTCCTCCGAGAAGATCGGCGCCACAAGGCGCCTCGACGGGGTCGACGGCGCAGCGAAGGTCGCGCGGAGTACGGCTGCGAAGGACCCGGCGGTCCAGGAAGCCATCGGCCAGGCGCTCGCAGAAGTCCTCGCGCCGAGGACCCAAACCGCCGACGGAGGGCAACCCGGCGGGTCAGGCGAGAAGCGGAAGAAGAAGAAGAAAGACGCACATGACGGATCAGACGATCGACACCGTCGACGTCGGCCGTCGTCTCCTCCGCCCGCGGTCAACGAGCCCCTGGCCTTCATCACCTTCGTCGCGACGTATCCGCTCGACAGCGAGCTCGAAGGCGAGGTCGTGTCGTTCACGTCCCACGGGGCCATGGTGGACGTCGACCTTCCGGGGGGAGGAGTCCTGCACTCCTACATCCCGCTGAGCGCGATGGGCGACCCGCCGCCGATCAAGGCGAGGCAGGTGCTGGCTCGAGGCGAACGGCGGACGTTCGTGCTCGTCGCGCTCGACCCTCCACGCCGTGTGGCCGAGCTCGCACTGCCCCGGCTGGTCGCTGCCGGCTCCTCCCGGCGCTGAGCCGCCGGGAGCCGCGTCGTCGCTTGGTAGCGTCGTGACGATGCGCCCGGCCGACGTCCTGCCGCACCGCGAGCCGTTCCTCTTCGTCAGTGAGGTGGTCTCGGTGGAGCCGGGACGCCGTGCAACCGGACGCTGGCACCTCTCCGGAGACGAGGCGTTCTTCGCAGGGCACTTCCCGGGCCGGCCCACGCTCCCCGGGGTGCTGATGCTGGAGTCCCTCGCGCAGCTCGGCGGCATCGCGGTGCTCGCGGACCGGCGCTTCTCCGGAAGATTGCCGCTCTTCGCAGGGGTCGACAAGGCGCGCTTCCGTCGGCAGGTGGTGCCGGGGGAGACGCTCGAGCTCGAGATCACCGTGGGACGGCTCTCGGCGCGAGCGGGGTCTGGCCACGGGCGCGCGCATGTCGCGGGCGAGACCGCGTGCGAGGCCGACATGCTCTTCGTCATGGTCGACGGAGGCTGAGGTCGTGCGGCTCGCGACGTGGAACGTGAATTCGCTGGGAGCGCGACTCCCCCTCGTTCTCGAGTGGATGGAGACGAACCGGCCGGACATCTTGTGCATGCAGGAGACCAAGCTCGCCGACGAGGCCTTCCCGGCCGCCGCGTTCGCCGAGCTCGGCTACGACTCTGCGCATCACGGCGACGGCAGGTGGAACGGCGTCGCGATCGCGAGCCGGGTGGGCCTCGACCGACCGGTGTGCGGTCTCGGCTCGGAGGAAGATGCCCACGGGTGCCGCATGCTGGCGGCCACCTGCGGGGGCGTGCGCGTCCACTCCGTCTACGTGCCGAACGGTCGCAGCCTCGACAGCGAGCACTACCGGTTCAAGCTCGACTGGCTCGCACGGCTGCGCGCCTACCTGGCGCAGCACGCCGATCCGGCCGGCGAGGTCGCCGTCTGCGGCGACTTCAACATCGCGCCGGACGACGCCGACGTATGGGACCCTGCGGCATTCACCGGTGCGACGCACGTGAGCGCCCCCGAGCGCGCAGCACTCCGCGAGATCCTCGATTGGGGACTGGAGGACGTCTTCCGCCGTTTCCACCCCGACGGCGGGGTCTTCTCGTGGTGGGACTACCGTGCGGGGAACTTCCACAAGGGAATGGGCATGCGCATCGATCTCGTGCTCCTGTCCAAAGCACTGGCAGCCCGAGCGGTGTCAGCGGAGATCGACCGCAACGCGCGGAAGAAGAGCCCCAAGGGCAACAAGCCCTCCGACCACACGTTGGTCGTCGTCGAGCTCGAGTGAGCTCAGCTCAGGAGAGCTCGGCCTCGATGAGCATCGGGCCCTCTTCCGAGAAGCTGCGCTCGAGGAGCGCGACCAGCTCGTCGGCGGTCGTTGCGTGCTCCGCGGGAACGCCCAGGCCGCGGGCCAGGGCGACGAAGTCGAGGGTCGGGTCGTGGAGGTCGAGCATCGCCTTGGCACGTTCGCCGTTCCCGGTTGCTCCGACTCTGGCGAGCTCGAACTGCAAGATCGCATACGACCGGTTCGCGAGCAGCAGCGTCGTCACGTCCAGGGACTCACGTGCCTGGGTCCATAGGGCCTGGAGGGTGTACATGGCGCTCCCGTCGGCTTCGAGGCTGAGCACTCGCCGACCCGGCGATGCGACCGCCGCACCGGTTGCGGCGGGGAGGCCCTGACCGATCGACCCTCCCGCAAGGGCGAGCCAGTCGTGCCGGGGGGCCCCGGCGGTCGCTGCCGGAACCGAGAGCCCGCTCGTGATCGACTCGTCGACGACGATCGCGCCTTCCGGGAGGAGATGGCCGACCGCGGCGGCCATCGACTCGGCGCTCAGCCGGCCCGTCGGCCGGCCTGGACGGTCCCCAGACGCCCGGGGTGCGGCAGCTGCTGCCCCGAGCGCTGCGGCGAGCGCCTCGAGCGCGCCGGCGACGTCGTGGCCGGTACCGGCGAGCTCGTGGACGATCGTGCCGTCGGGGACGAGGTTGCTCGGTTTGTCCGGGTACGCGAAGAACGACGCAGGAGCCCTCGCACCTGCAAGGACGAGGTGGCGCGCCCCGTCCAGCTGCGCCATGGCCATCTCGCCGTAGTACGCGAGCTTCTCGACGTGCGGCAGACCCGCCCCGCGGGCGTGCACGGTCGGGAACGTCTCGCAGAGGAGCTTCGCTCCCGTTGCGTGCGCGATCCGCGACGCCGTCTCGAGCCCGGGCTGGAGCATCGCCGGGCCGCCGATGAGGAGCACCACCCGATCTTCGGACCTGAGGACCTTCGCGACGTCCTCCACGACCTCAGGTGGGACGAGCGGAAGCCGCGGCACCCCGCGCGGGCGGCCCGGCGCGGCGCCGTCGCTCCACGAGACGTCGGCGGGGACGATGAGAGTGGAGATACAACCGGGCGGGCCGTAACTGGCGCCGACCGCCTCAGCTGCGTCCGCACCGAGATCCTCGGCGCGCGTGGTGGAGCGCTGCCATGCGGAGGTGGAGCGCGCGAGGCCCCAGAGGTCGGACTGGAGCCGGGAGTCGAACCGCTGGTGGTACGTGGCGTGGTCGCCGACGACGTTGACGAGCGGCACGCGGGCGCGGCGCGCGTTGTGGAGGTTCGCCCAGCCGTTCGCGAGTCCCGGCCCGAGGTGGAGGAGCGTCGCTGCGGGCCGTCCGGTCATGCGGGCGTAGCCGTCCGCCGCGCCGGTCGCGACGCCCTCGAAAAGGGTCAGCACGGCGCGCATCTCGGGCACGCGGTCCAGCGCGGCCACGAAGTGCATCTCGGAGGTGCCGGGGTTGGCGAAGCAGGTATCAACGCCCGATGCGACGAGGGTGCGCAGGAGCGCTTCGGCCCCGTTCACGGTCCCCCCCGTTCTCGAGCGACCTCTGGGTCCGAGCTGCCGGCGCCGGGCTGCGCCGGTGCACCGGCTGGCGCCGGCGGGTCGGCGAGGCGCCGCGGGCCGAGGATCCCGTTCGGGTCGAACGCGGACTTGATGCGTCGCATGAGGGCGATCTTCGCGGGATCCTCCAGCTCGAGCCAGTAGGACTGCTTCTCCGTGCCGATGCCGTGTTCGCCGGACACCGCCCCTCCGAGGTCGTGCGCGGCGCGGAACAACGCCTCGAGGAGCACGTGGCGGCGCTCGACGTCCGGCTGGAACACCGAGAGGTGCACGTTGCCGTCGCCCACGTGGCCGCACCCCGAGACGATCGCGGCGTGCTCGGCAGCGAGTCGCGCCGTCGCCGCGAGGAAGTCCGGGATCGCGGCTCGCGGCACCACCGTGTCCACGATGTCGTCGGCGCCGAGGGCCTTGGCCACGAAGAAGACCCGTTCTCGCGCGGTGATCAGGTTCGCACCGGCGGACGGCGGGAGCACGTAGACGTCCAGGGCGCCGAGGTCCCCGAGGAGCTCGGCGGCAGCCTCGGTGTCCTCGTCGAGCCGCTCGGCGTGCGCGCTCTCGAGCACCACGACCAGGTACGCCGCCGTCTTCTCGCGGATCTCGTCGGGCACGCCGAGCTCGAGCCCTGCCTCCTGGACGATCGCCGCCATCGCCCCCGTGTCGAGGTACTCGAGGATGAGCGGCGAGACGCCACCACCCAGCAGCTTGGGAACCGCCGACGCGACGAGCACCAGTGTGGTGAACGGCGCGAGCAGCGTGGCGTGGTGCGCGAGGCGCGGTACGAGCTTGAGGGTCACCTCGGTCACGAGCGCCAGCGTGCCCTCGCTGCCGAGGACCAGCTGGGTGAGGTCGTAGCCGGTGGAGGACTTCACGAACTTGCCGCCCGTCCGCAGGACTTGTCCACCGGGGAGTACCAGCTCGAGCCCGAGCACGTTGTGGCGCGTCACGCCGTACCGCACGGCACGCATGCCGCCCGCGTTGGTCGCGACGTTGCCGCCGATCGACGCGCTCATCTCCCCGGGGTAGACGGGGTAGACGTATCCGGTGGTGGCGAGCGCGTCGTCGAGCTGGCGCAACGTCACCCCCGGCTGTACGACCGCGACGTGGTTCTGCTCGTCGATCTCGACGATGCGCGACATGCGGTCGAAGCACACGACGATGCCCTCTTCGACGGGCAGGGCGCCGCCGGCGAGTCCGGTGCCGCTCCCGCGCGCGATCACGGGAAGGCGGGCATCGTCGGCGAACGCGAGCAATTCGCGGACTTGTTCGGTCGTCGAGGGACGGGCCACCGCCAGGGGCCGGACGGGCACTCCGGTGAGCGACTCGTCGTGGGTGTCGTCCCCGCTGACGTGGTCGCCCGTGGCGACGTTCGCGGGTCCGACGATCGCACGCAGTGACTCGAGGAGATCCGGCGCGCTCACGGCGTGAGCCCGCCTTCGCCGGTCGACGCCGGCGGGAGCAGTACCCGCATCCTGGCGAGATGCTCGACGGCGCGGTCGGGCGGCGCCTCGGCGCCCCCCGAGCGGAGTTCGTCGAGGGTCCGTTCGACGGCCACGATCCACGGGGAGGCGCGCCGCTCCGCCACGTCGTCGGCGGCGGACGCCGCGTTCGGTCGCAGCGCCCAGGTGCAGGTGAGCTCCTCCTCGGCCCTCGTCATCGCCACGTAGAGCAGTCGACGCTCCTCCGCCTTCGCCGCGGACGATCGGGCCGAGGCGTGGGGGACGAGGCCGTCGGAAACGCCGACCACGAAGACGGTTCGCCATTGCAGCCCCTTGGCCCGGTGGAAGGTGCTCAGGACGACGGCGTCCCCGGCTGACGGGGGATGCCGACCTGTGCGCGTCGGAGGAGGGGTCGGTGCGCCGCCCGAGTCGTCGTCCGAGCCGTGGATCGAGTCGGCGTCGTCCGAGTCGTCGCCCGAGTCGTCGCCCGAGCGGTGGATCGAGTCGGCGTCGGCGTCGGCCGCGCGAACGGCGCTCGCAACCCTGTCGGTGTCGCGTGTTCCGCGCACGTCGCTCGCGGGGCCGAGCTCGGACCCCGAGATCCGCGCGGGAACGCGCTCCGCGGCGAGCGCCTCGGCGATCCTCGCCAGCTGCGCGTTCGTGCGGGCGAGCACTGCGATCGACGACCACGCCCTCCCGGGGCGGTGGGCGAGCCATGCCTGACGAGCGACCCAGCGAGCCTCCTCCTCGTCGTTCCCGAAGCACGCGACGGTTGGCAACGGGCCATCGTCACGGGTGGCGGGCGGCGCGTCACGCGAGCCGAGGGCGGCGGTGGCGATCCGCACGACCGGGGCTGCGCACCGGTGGTTCGTCTCGAGCCGGACGACGCGGGTGCCGGAGAACTCTTCGGTGACCCGCCGGAGCAGCTCGGGGTCCGCCCCGTTCCAGCCGTAGACGGACTGGTTGGGGTCGCCGACGACGAAGAGGTCGGGCTCTTCGCCCACCAAGAGGCGCAGCAGCCGGTACTGGGCGTCGTTCAGGTCCTGCATCTCGTCGACGAAGAGGTGACGGTGCCACCAGCGGACAGCGCGGGAGAAGGCGGCGTCCTCTTCGAGGAGGTCACCGGCGTGCGACAGCAGGTCGTCGAGGTCGAGGACGCCGCGGAGCCGCCGGAGGTGCTCGTAGCGCGCGTACAGGTCGGCGATCCGTGCGGCAGGCATCGCCGCACGGCGCGCGGCGCGCCTGGCGGTCGCTTCGTAGTCCGTCGGTCCCACGAGTCGGGACTTCGCCCAGCCGATCTCCGCCTCGAGACGGGCGACGTCCCGGCCGACGCTCGTCGGCATCCGGGCGTCCCTTGCCTGCGGTGCGTACCCACGATCACGGGTGCCCGTGCGACGCCCACCACCCCCGGTTCCGAGCACCTCGGCGAGGAGCTGTCGCCGGTCGGACACGACGGCCGGAGCCCGCTGGCCGTGCTCCTGCCGGTGCTGGGTGATGAGCCGGAGGGCGGCGCGGTGGAACGTCCCCGCTTGCACCTCACGTCCCACGCCGAGCTGCCATAGCCGGTCGCGCAGCTCCTGCGCCGCCTTGCGGCTGAAGGTGCACACGAGCCCATGGCTCGGGTGTGCCGTCCCGTCGAGGACGCGCCGGGCAACCCGCAACGTGAGGACCCTGGTCTTCCCGGTCCCCGCACCGGCGAGGACGCAGACGACCGGCTCATCGGCCAGGACCGCCTCGCGCTGGGACGGCTCGAGGCCGGCCAGGAGCCCGTCGATGTCGGGGTGCGTCGTGACGTCGGTGGAGGCGGGCACTCTGCGCCACGCTACAGACAGGGCGCGCGCCCCTGTCGTCCTCCGGCCCTGCCCCGTCCGGCGGGCTTCGAGGCGGCGCCTCCGGCCGGGCCGCAAGCCGACCCTGGCGACAATGGATGGGGTACGCCCGGCGACAGTAGGGTGGCCCGGCCGGCGCCCCCGGGGTGAGCGACCACGACCCGGCGAGCGCCCAGCCGCACCCGTCTCCGGCCCAGCCGGGAGCTGACCCTGGCGGGCAGGGGCCGATGCAGGACGATTGGCGGCCCGGACGCCGCGCACAACGGGAGAATGCACCAGCACATGGGCACGTACGGGCGTCGCGGGGGGCAGAGCGTGGGAATGAAGAGCTGACGATGCTGCGCACCTTTGCCGGCGGAAGGCTCTTCGGCACGCGTACGGGCGACGGCGACCCCGTGGTGCTCGCCGTCCACGGGTGGGGCCGGTCCCACCGTGACTTCGATGCCGTGCTGCGCCCGGTGGGCCGCCCCGAGCTCGCGGCCGTCGCGGTCGACCTTCCCGGGTTCGGCGCCACCCCGCCCCCGACCGAGCGGTGGGGAGTGGCCGACTACGCGGCGTCGGTCGCAGCCGTGCTCGACGAGCTCGGTGAGCCCGTCGTCGTGCTCGGTCACAGCTTCGGCGGTCGTGTGGCTCTTCGTCTCTCGGTCGAGCGTCCGGAGGCGGTGCGAGCCCTCGTGCTCACGGGCTCGCCGCTCCTCCGCCTCGCACCACCGCGCCGGGCGCCCCTCTCGTACCGCGCGCTTCGGACGGCACGCAGGGCGGGACTCGTGGGCGAGGACCGGATGGAGCGGGCGCGCCGCCGGCACGGATCGGCCGACTACGCGGCGGCGACGGGCGTGATGCGCCAGGTGCACGGCCGGGTCGTCGTGGAGGACTACGAGGCGGACCTCGACGAGGTCCGTTGTCCCGTGACGCTCGTGTGGGGGGACGACGACGCCACAGTCCCCCTCAGCGTCGCGGAGGCCGCACGTGCCCGGCTGGAGCGCGGGGCGGGGATCGACGTGGATCTCGTCGTGCTACGGGGTGCCGGTCACCTCGTCCCGCTCACGTCCCCCGGAGCCTTGCGCGAGGCGGTGGAGCGGCGCCTTCGGTGATCGTCGGCCTCCTCAACGAGACGAGCGGCTCGGCATGGGGCACCTACGGCGCGTGCGTGCTCGCTCTGGTGCCCGCCGGTGCACGGTGGCTCCGTGTCGCACAGCGCGAGCACTACATCGCCGACTCGGCGAGCCGTTTTGCGCTCCGATGGTGGACGAGCGAACCGGCCAACCTCGCGCTCGGTGCCGTCGCCCTCGCCGGCGTCGTGATCGGAGGGCTGTGGCCGCTCGCCGCGCTCGCGACGGTCGCGGTCGCGGTCGTCGGCCCGCTCCACCTCTCGGTGCACGGCCGGACGTCGCCACTCGTGCTCACGAGGCGACTGAAGACGCTCGCCGGCGTGTGGGTCCTCTGCGAAGGGGTGCTGCTCGGGGTCGGGGCCGGGGTGGGCGCCCCCGTCCCGTTCGCAGCTGCGGGCCTGGTCGCGGCCCCGGCGCTGGTCGACGCAGCGCTCCTCGTGACCGCGCCGTTCGAGCGCCGCGCGTCCGAGCGCTTCGTCGAGAGGGCGGCTGACCGGCTGCGACGGGTGGCGCCGACGATCGTGGCGGTCACCGGCTCCTATGGCAAGACGTCCACGAAGAACCACATCGCCCACCTGGTGGCCGGCTCGAAGAGCGTGGTCGCCACCCCTGCGTCGTTCAACAACCGCGGCGGCCTCGCCCGCGCGGTCAACGAGCACCTCGCCGAGGGCACCGACGTCTTTGTCGCCGAGATGGGCACCTATGGGCCGGGCGAGATCCGCGACCTGTGCAGGTGGTGCCCCCCGCAGATCTCGGTGATGACGGCGGTCGGGCCGGTGCACCTCGAACGGTTCGGCTCCGAGGACGCGATCCTCGCGGCGAAGTCCGAGATCACCGAGGGCGCGGCCACGGTGGTCGTCAATGCCGACGACCGTCGTCTCGCTGCGCTCGGCAGCGTGCTCGACGCCGCCAAGGACGGCCCGCAGGTCGTGCGTGCCGCAGTGGAGGACCCCAACGCCGATGTCCGCGTCCGGGTCGACGGCGAGCGCGTCACGGTCGTGGTCGACGGGGTCGTCGCCGGCGCGCCGGTGACGCTCCGGCCCGGGATCCAGCCGTCGAACCTCGCCTGTGCCGTCGCCGTGGCGTTGCAGCTCGACGTGCCGCTGGACGCGGTGCTGGCCCGCATCCCCACTCTCCCGGCAGTCGCCAACCGGCTCACCGCCGACACGTCGGCCTCGGGGGTCCACGTCATCGACGACACCTTCAACTCGAACCCCGCGGGCGCCCGGGCGGCGCTCGCGCTGCTCGCTGCCGCTGCCGCTGCCGTCGACGGTCGCAGGGTGCTCGTGACGCCGGGCATGGTCGAGCTCGGTGCCCGCCAGGCGTCGGAGAACGAGACCCTCGCGCAGGCAGCCTGCGAGGTCGTGTCCACATTGGTCGTCGTAGGGCTCACCAACCGGCGCGCCCTCCTGCGGGGGGCGGCCGGACTCGTGCCCGTCGTCGTCGTCCGGACCCGGTCCGAGGCGGTCGCGTGGGTCCGCGCAAACCTTGGACCCGGAGACGCCGTCCTCTACGAGAACGACCTGCCGGACCACTACCCTTGACCGCCGACGCCGGGGGCCTCACCGGCGCACACCAGGGAGCGCACCGTGGCAGAAGGCACCGCTGATCTCGCCGTCGTGTTCGGCGGCCCCTCACCCGAGCACGACGTGAGCGTGCTGACCGGGCTCCAGTCCGCCCGCGCACTCGACGCACGGTGCCTGTACTGGACGAAGACCGGCGAGTGGTACGAGGTGGACCGCGGGCTCGAGGCGAGTGCGTTCGTCGACGGCGTGCCTCGGGGTGCGTCGCGGGTCCAGCTGCTCATCGAGTCGGGGTTCGCGTCCGACGCCTCGCGGTTCGGACGTCCTCGGCCGCTCGGCGTCGACGTCGCCGTCGTGTGCTGCCACGGGGGACCCGGAGAGGACGGCACGCTGCAGGCCGCCCTGGACCTCGCGGGCGTGCGCTACACGGGTCCGACCGTCGCCGGCGCGGCGCTCGGCATGGACAAGCTCGCGTTCGCGGCCGTCATCACGCAAGCGGGGCTGCCGGCCCTGCCGCGTGCGCTCCTCGACAAGGCGACGACCGACGTCGGGTTCGGCCCTCCCTACATCGTGAAGCCGCGGTTCGGCGGTTCTTCGATCGGCATCTCGGCCAACGTCGCCGACCTGCAGACGGCCGTCGCGCTGCTCGACGCGAACCGTCACCTCCGGGCGGGTGCGGTCCTCGAGCCGTACCGTGCAGACCTCTTCGACCTCCAGGTTGCGGTGCGGTCCTGGCCGGAGCTCGGGATCTCGGCGATCGAGCGGCCCCTCCGCACCCCACGCGCGGGCGGGGCGGCGGGGGAGCCGGACATCCTCGGGTACGCGGACAAGTACGTCGGCGGCGAGGGCATGGCGAGCGCCCCCCGTGAGCTTCCCGCGAAGATCGACGCGGCGCTCGCCGACACGCTCAAGGAGGCCGCCGCCGTCGTGGCGCGGCGGTGTTCGGTGCGCGGCGTCACCCGCGTGGACTTCCTCTCCGACGGCCGTGAGCTCTTCGTCAACGAGATCAACACGATCCCGGGATCGCTCGCCCGCTACCTGTGGATCGACCCGCCTGTGCCGTTCCGCACCCTGCTCGCCGACATGGTCGACGAAGCGCGTCGACGGCCGTCCCACCACTACACGGTGGAGGGTGCCGACGGCACCGTGCTCAGGGGCGCGGCGTCGATCGCGGCGAAGCTGGCCTGAGCTCCTGCGTCGGGCAAGCGCGCCGGCGGCTCAGGTCTGCACCGCGCCCGCGCGGGGGCTGTGGCCTGCGAGCTGAGCCCGCAGCAGGACGTACAGCTGTTCGGAGCGTGCAGAGGGCGTGCCACCGGGGTCGAGCTCGTCCATCCGGCGCTGGCACTCCTGCCACTCGGCATGGAGGCGAGGGGCGTCCCCGGCGGCGGCCGCCACGCGCATGGCCGCCCGCGTGAGCGCTTCGCCGTAGGGCTCGACCTTCCTCGCCTGAGCCAGTGCCCAACGGGCGAGGTCGATGTCACCGGACCCGAGCGCGCCGCGCACGAGCGCGCAGGCGCCGTCGACGACGGCGTCGGCGACCCGGCGCTCGTGGCCCTCGGTTCGCCACCACGCGTATCCCGTGAGCACCCCGCCGAGCGGCTCGCCCTCGACCAGCTGGAGGCCCTCTCGGAGACGTGCGACGGCTTCGGCGGGGTCGTGTGCGGCCAGGCCGGCACCGAGCAGCACCGGTGCCCGGACCGCGTCGGCGGTCAGCGCGGGGGAGAGGCGGTAGTGGCCCGATCTGGACGCCGGAGGAAGGAGCGGCTCGCCGTCGGGTCCGGGGCCGAGCGATCGGCGTGCGGCGCCGATCGTGTTGAACAGCGTCTTTGCCGCGGCGTCGGCGTCGGCGGAGCCGAGGACCCGCGTGCGGAGCCGGTCGCCGGTGACGGGATCCGGCGCGTGCAGGGCGAGGTACGCGACGACCTCCACCGCGCGCCGCGCCCGCTTCGGTGGCAGGTCGGATCGGAGGCCGACGAGACGCGGGACGCTCGTGAGCAACCGCACCTCTGCCGGTCCGCGGACCGGGACCGCACGAGTGACGGCGGCGTCGTCGCCCGGTGCGGTCCCGGACCACGAGAAGAGATGGGCGGTGACCCCGGGCTCCTCGGTCGTCGGGTCCGTGACGTGCAGGGTCGCCGTGGCGACCCGGTGGTGGACCAAGGGCAGGGTGCCGGGCTCGATTCGCGCCGGAGAAGGCTCCGTGAGCTTCCTCACGGCGCTCGTCCACGACCGATCGAGGAGTGGGGGCCGCACGGTCAACCCCAAGGGATGCGCGCTCGCTCCGCGCTGGTCCACGATCACGGTGACGTCGGCGTCGTCGACCTGGTCTGTCGCGAGCACCGCGCACGCGCCTCGGACTGGCGCCGGGAGGTCGTCGGGGTTGCCGACGAACAGCACGCGCGGACCGCCCGGCGAGCTGGTACCCGCCGACTGGCCGGGTTTCCGCGTCTGCCTCTGTGCGTCGGAGAAGGCGGCGTTGGTCGCCTGTCCGACGTCGTCGGTGACCAGGAGTGCCTCGTGCCAGCTCCACGTCGCGACGCCCGCGCGCATCGCGAGCAGGAGATCTGCTGCTCGCGGCCCGACCACCGCGACGCAGGCCCCGGCGTCGACCGGGAGGAGCCACGTGCCGCGATCGTCGTCGCCGAGGGGAAGGAGTGCCGTGCACCACGGCTCGTCTCGCGCCAGGCGGCGGGAGAGGGCCGCGACGTCGAGCGTGGCCGGAAGGTGCCAGGTCCCCGCGTCGGTGCGGGACCAGCCCGGGAGACGATCCGGGACGGGTTCGGCGAATCGGACTTCCACCCCGTCGTGGCCGGCGCGCAGCCACTGCACCGGTCCGGGGGTCGGCTGCAGTGTCCCGAGTGCGTCGCCGAGGAGGCGCGCGGCCGCCTCCACCACGTCCACGAGGGGCACCTCCTCGAACGGGGCGACGAACGTTCCCAACGAGGCGTCACGTTCGTCGGGCGCCGGACTCGGTCCGCCCTCTTCGCGGAGGAAGGCCTGGAGGCGACGGAGCTGGCGTGCCCGCCTCGCGAGGAGCCCGGCGACAAGGGCGCTCACCCCCGCACCGGCGAGCTCCGCAATCGGCAGAAGGGAGCCGACGGGGTCGTGGCTCGCGGCCACGACGCGCGCCGGCGTCGTCTTCTCCGGGGGCACCCGCCCGGGGGGCTCCTGGGAGCCGTGGAGCTCTCCCACCTCGACGCCGCGCAGCGCCTGCGCGTCGAGCGCCGGCAGGGCGAGCACCCAACCGGACCTCAACGCCGTGGGATCGACGAACCGGGTGCCGTCGGCCATGAGCCGGCCGAGGTTGGCCGAGGCGATCGCGTGCCACGCCGACGAATCGCCGTAGTGCGCGGCCGCGAGCGTGGCCAGGGTGTCGCCAGCGTGCACCGCGACGGCACGCGTCCCCCGTGGTCGCGCCGCGGGTCGTGTGCCCCTTTGGCCGAGTGGCGCGTGATCCCCTACGAGGGGTCGGACGAGGGGCCGGGCGAGTGGTCGGGCGAACGGTCCGGTGCGTGACCGGGCGGACACCGCGCTGGCGGGCGCGCACGCCGCGCGCGTCGCCGCGCTGCGGGGTGCGGTCGCCCCCGCGACGGATGCGCCCACACCGAAGAAGGACGACAGCGCGAGGACGCCCAGTGCGATGCGCAGCCCCAACCGGTCGGTGAGGCGCTCCGCCGCGCCGAGGTCCCGGGTCCGGACGCGGGTGACGGCGGCGCGCAGGATCGGCCACGCGCACGCCGCCCAGGCGCACCAGCTCACGACGGCGAGCGCGTCGAAGAGCCCGGTCCACGACAGCACGTCGTGCCCCTCCCAGTGGCGGGGGAGCGGGAGCCCGACGAAGCCGACGAGCACGCCGGGCACGGCGACGAAGACGAGGAGCGCTGCCGCCGCGCCAACGCTCGCGTCCCACAGGGCGTGGCGGGTCTGGGAGGTCGCCGCTCCGGCCATCAGGGAGCCGGGGAGACGACGAGTGTGAACGAGACGCCGGCGGTCGCGCCCGCAGGCAGTCTGAGAGCGACAATGCAGTTCCCGCCCCCGTGTCCGTCGTCGAGCTCCAGTGACAGCGGCGAGCTCCCGGTGCGTGCACTCGACACGCCGCCGGGACAGGAGATCTCAACCTGTAGCTCTTCCGTGCCGCCCCACGTCGCCAGGACGGTGACGACACCGCCACCCCCCGCGGCGTAGGACGCGGACGTGGCCGGAGGGGTGATCGCTCCGTGTCCGGGGTATGCGCCGGCCGCCGTCGACCTCCCAGTCGTGGCCGTGGAGGCGGCGGATGTGTCGCCCGCCGCACCCTGGGCGCCCGAGCCTGCGCCCGGCGTGACGGGCGTCGGGGTCGTTCCCGACGGGGAGAGCTCGGGCTTGGTGGACGCCGGCGACGTGGGTCCCGACATGCCGGCACCCGCGGTCGCCGGTCCTCCCCCTCCCGTGGGCTCCGAGGTGGACAGCGATGCGCCGGGGGATGTGACGAAGATCGCAGCCCCCTGGGGAGGGACGACCTGCACTCCTCGTGCTCGAGAAGACCCGAGTCCCGGCTGCCGGCGTTGCCCGGCGACCCGGGCGGTCGCCGGGAGGGACGGCCTGCCCGACCCCGCGTGCTCGGCGCGGGGCGAGCCGGTGCCGCTGTCGGTGGCCGGGCGTGTCGCCGGGGGCCGGTGCGAAAGTCGTGCACCGTGGCCCGTGGCCGTGGTCCGGGGCCCGCTGCCGGACGCGGCGCGGTCGAGCGCGGCAGCGGACGGCGGCCCGCGGTGACCGGTCGTGGAGGACAGCGCGGTCACCAGCGCCATGAGCGCGAGCGACACCGCAAGGACGCCCCATGCACGGGAGCGACGACCCGGCTCACCCATCGGATGCAGAGCAAGGCGTCGGGATGTCGGTCCGGTGCATGCCGCGCCGGTAGGCACCGGCGCGCGGCGCCGCGGTTTCCCCCCTGTCCGTGCCCGGGAGGCACGTACCATCCACGGGGAAACACCGTAACGTAGATATGCAACTTTCGTCGCAGCGCCGCCAGGACGCAGAGGGTCGTCGCACCGGCGTCGCGTGGTTCGCCGGGTCTATCAGGCGAGGAGGGCGGCGACGGCGCGATCGCGGCGTGCGGCGAGGAACCGCCGGGAGTGGCCGGAGGAGGCGGCGAGCTCGGACAGCGAGTAGCCGAGGACCCTGTGCGCGTACAGCACGACAGCATCGGCGGGGTCGAGGTGGCCCCGTTCCCGGTCGATCGCCTTCGCGAGCTCCTCGGCGTCGCTCGGCCCGGAGGTGGCGGGTTCCTCGAGGGGCTCGTCCCCCGACGTGAGGTGCTCGGTGCGGTGCAGCGTGTGGTGGCGCCGGATCCGGCGGTGGAGCCGGCACCTGACCGCCGAGAGCACGTCGAGGACGGCGTACGCGCGGTCCTGCCCGCTCCACTCCTGGACCACCTCCCACGTCGTCGTGATCGCGTCGACCGTGAACGCGTCCTGGCTGTCCCACTCGCCGTCCTTGCCCCAGGCGAGGCGGCGGCCGACGCCGACGAGGCCAGGGACGAGTGCCTGGACGAGTGCGCGCGAGACGAGCGGGTGCGCACTCGTCGAACGCAGCACCACCCGGAACAGCGCTGCGGCTCGGTCGCGTTCTGCGGATCCGCGCCCGGTGCGCCAATCGGCCGGGGTCGACCCGATGAGCGCGTCGACCACGTCGCCGAGATTGCTCGCACCGAGCCTCGCAATGTCCGGCTCCGCCCTTGCGAGGGCCTCGAGGGCGTCGTGCGACGCCGGCGTTCGACGCAGGGACTCCCAGTCGCGGGCCAGGACGTCGAGGGGCCGGTGTGCGTCGGTCGTCATGCCCCGACCGTGCGCGATGGCACTCCCTCCGTCGCTCCCACCCGCGACGGTCGCGGAAAATACCGTCCGTGACCAGGTGCGATATCCACCGGTTGGGCGATCGAACCTCGGGCGTCGGCTCACGGACCGGTGACGGTGCCGACTACAGTTCAGCGCACATGGACATCGAGGACTTCTACGACGCGGATGAGCGACGGCGGAGCTCCGCCGAGGTGGAGTTCGGCCGGGACTGGCGCGATGCGCACGGTGTCCGCTACGAGCTCAGCTGGGTGGAGGACACCGGCGAGCTCTATGTGATGCGCGAGCCGGTGCCGGTGGAGTGGGCGACACCGTTCGGCGGGATCCACGTGCGGGGCGCCCACAGCACCGACGAGAAGGAGATCGAGGGGATGAGCGTCGCGGTCGTCGGGACGGTCCCCGCCCGCGACGCCGTCGAGCAGCTGCTCGGAGGCTGGCAGGAGGCGATCGAGCGTCCCGACAGCGTGGCGTGGCTGGTCGAGCGGCTGCGAGCACGAGGCGTTCTCGTGCCCGACGCCGCGGTCACACCTTGACCCGATGCGCGTCGTCGTCGATCTCGACAAGGTCGTCGTCGTCTTCGCCGAGATAGAAGACGTGGACACGGTCTCCGTCCTCGTGACGGCGCCTCCGCTCGCGAGCGCCGCGTCGGATGCGACAGTGCACCGGCTGGCCGACGTCCTCGCTGCGACCAACATCGGGACCCTCGAGCCCGACGGCACCGTGCGGCTCCACGCGGACGCCGTCCGCTTCCACGCGGCGGGGCAGGTCGACGAGGACTGGGAGCGGCGCTTCGTCGCCGCATGTCTCGGCGGCGCGGGAGGCGGCGCGGGAGGCGGCGCAAGCGGCGGCGCGGTCGTGGCGGCGCCCGCGGCGGTCACCTGGCCCACTGCCTCCTGAGCGCGCGGCACCGGGTTCGGCCTCGCCCGTGCCCGGGTCGTGCTATGCGCCGGTTGCCGCCTGCGGAGGTGGGATCGGCGAGGCGTAGCCGGCGAGCGGCGCGACCGTCGCCGGCGTGTCCGCTCTGTACTGATCGGTGCCGACCTCGACGACGCTGAACCCGGTGTGGTCGCCGTCGCCGTTCACGACGTCGGGTCCTCGCGCTCCAGCCTCGTACCCCGTGACGACCGCAACGTGGTCAGCGCTTCCTGCTGGCGCGTCGAGCCCGTAGACCGCGACGTCTCCGGCCTGCGGCGTGTAGCCGCTGTCCGCGGCATGCCAGGTGTGGTGCGCGACCGCCCAGAAGTAGAAGCTTCCCGACGCCGCGTTGATGTCGGACGTTCCGTAGGCGTATGTGAAGAGCGCCCCTGCCCTTCGCCACACCCACGCGGCGAAGTCGGCGCACCACTCCTCACTGCGGAGGCCGTGGCTGCACGGGGTCCCGGCTCCCCATGAGGCGCTGTACTTGTTGCAGTACGAGCTCGACGGCTGGGTGTGGTAGCCGAGCTGCGATTCGGCGATCGTCACGATGTGCGAGCGGAAGGGTGTCGAGGGGAGCGCTGGGAGTGTCGGCCCACCCGACGCCGACACGCCGAACGCCACGAGCCCCAGAACGGTCACCGCGACCACGATCGCCGCAGAGAGGGCGCGGCGGCGCCGCACCCGCAGGGACGGCCTCCGCCGCGGGACCGCGGTTGGCCAGAACGCACCGGCTGCGTGGCCGCGCGGCGCGCGGGCTGGCTGGGACCGCACGGCGGTGTGCTGGCCCACCGAGGTGGTGACGGGCCGCCGAGCTCGTGTACGCGGGTGTTGCAGCGGTGCTCCTTGGCTCCTCGACGTGTCGGGGCGCGGGCATACATTCGCCACGGCCTACCCGCTCCGCACGGATCCACGATATCGACGCGCGCGGCGCAGGCCGGGGCACCGGAGGGCCGCGTCGCTTCGCGTCCGCGCTCAGCCCCCGCCGGGCGCCCCGGCCGGGACTGTCCCCGGTGTCGGTCCGCCGGGAACCGGGGACTGAGCTGTGGGATGGTTCGCCGCGGCGCACTGCGCTCGCAACGCCGAAACCAGATTCTTCTCGGAGGTTCGCCCGATCTCTTGGAGAGTGGTCATCAGGGGATTGAAGGCGGGGTTCGCCGACGTCGCCCGTGCGGCGAGCTGCAGCGCCTGGTCGAGCTGGGCCGTCGCTTGGTCGACCTTCTCGCGGGCGCGTGCCGCGCTGGTCGCGTGCTCGCTCTGGGTGTACAGGCGGATGGAGGCATCGACGTGGACGCAGGCAGCCTGCGCCAGCGAGCTGCCGCCGTTCGAGCAGCCGCTCAGCAGCAGGGCGGCAGCGGCGCAGGCCGCGGCAGGCACGAGAGCGGTCCGCGGACGACGACGGTCCGACGGCGCGCGCCCGACCGTGGTCATCCCAACCAGGTCTCGGCGGCCTCGAGGAGGAAGCGGCTGACGGCGAGGCAGCGGTCGAAGACGTCGCAGAGCAGCTCCTCGCCGGCGAGGACGCGCGCAAGGGAGACAGGGTGCCGCGCGACGATGTTCAACCGGCGCTCCGGGCCGTCGGTGGCCGAGGCGAACGAGTCGATCGCCGACACTTCGAGGGGCAGCTCGATCCCACCGATGCCGGCCAGGTCGATCGCCAGGCGAAGGAGGTCCGGGCCGTGCGGCAGGGGTGGGAGCGCCCAGGTGAAGGTGAGGGGGAAGTGGAAATCGTCCGGCGGCTCCTCCTCGTCGGAGAGCTCCATCACCACATCCTCGAAGGACAGCAGCACGCGGGGGTCGACCTCGAGGGCGAGGTGCAGATCGAGTGGTCCGCCGCACCCTTCTTCTGGGTGGAGATCGACCTCCCAGACCTGCCGCAAGGAGTACGTCTCGACGAAGTGGCGCTCGTCGTGGACGTGGAACCCGTGGTCGACGGAATGGTCCTTCAGGTCGGCGACGTAGCCGGCGACGTCGATGGCAGCCACAGTGGTACGAGACTAGGGGGTACCCGCAGGGGCTGTGGTGCGACGCAGAACCAGCGCCGCGGCCCGACCTTCCTGCGAGAGGGGGATCTGCCCTGCAAGAGAGGGATCTGCCGCGAGCGGGTGGTCGCCGGTAGTCTCGCCACCGGTGAGCGCCCCGCCACGCGACCCCGAGGATCTACTCGGGGTGCTCGACGAGGCGGCGCAGGCGGCGCGCGTCGCCCTGGAGGGGACCAACCCGGGCGACCGGCGCCGGCGCGGGGAGCGCCTCGGTCAATACGCCTTCGACGTCGTGACGGACGACGCCGTGTGTGCGGTCCTTCACCGTGAGGGTCTCGGCGTCCTTTCCGAGGAGTCGGGGAGGAGCGGACCGGATTCGGGACTGCTCGCGGTCGTCGATCCGGTCGACGGCTCCACCAACGCCTCCATCGGGCTCTCCTGGTACGCCACGAGCCTGTGCATCCTGGACGCCACGGGTCCGTGGGTCGCACTCGTCGCGAATCTGGTGTCGGGCGTCCGCTATCACGCGATCCGGGAACGGGGAGCCTTCCGTGACGGAGGTGCGATCCACCCGTCGACGACCTCCGAGCTCTCCCGTGCTGTCGTCGGCATCTCGGGTTTTCCCCGCAGGTCTCCGGGTTGGTCCCAGTTCCGGGCGCTCGGGGCCGCCTCGCTCGACATGTGCGCCGTCGCCGAAGGCACCCTCGACGGATATCTGGTCGCAGGGCATTCGGCGCTTTCGGTGTGGGACTACGTGGCGGCCATGCTGGTCTGCACCGAGGCCGGGGCGGTCGTTGCCGAGTGCGACGGGCTCGACCTCGCCGTGCGAGACCGCTCCCCGCGCCGGCCCGTCGCAGCGGCCACCCCCGCGCTGGCCGCGGAGCTGGTGGGGGCTGACCTCTGATCGCCGAGGTGTTGCACGTCTCGCGCGAACGGCGCACAATTGACCGTCCCCTCGTGTGGCGGTGCTGCGGGTGCTGCTCGTCCGGAGACGATCGGGGCGTTTAGCTCAGTCGGTAGAGCAGCTCGCTTACAACGAGCAGGTCGTCGGTTCGATCCCGGCAGCGCCCACCCCTTTTGTCACGGCGCGAGACGCCGACCCGGGAGCGGTTTGTCGGGGGTCCTCGTCGCTACGGTCGGCGGGGAGGCCGTCTCGGATGAGGTAGGTGGGCTGAACGACGCCGAGCTCGACCACGACGAGGCGGCGGCGACCAACTCGGCCATGTCCGCCGAGGTCGGCCTCGACGGTCCTCTGAGCGCGGACACGACCGACCCGCACCCGCCCTCGTCGTGCGGTGCGGGCCGGTCGACGGTGCGACGTTCAGGACCCGTTGCTCGGGTCGGGATCGAGGGCACGATTCTCCGTGAAGCCTGACGGGATGACCGGGTGGAGTTTTGCCAGGTTCGCAGACGTCGCGGGGAGGAACTGGTAGTCGTCCTGGACCGTCTGCATGCCGCCGGGGGCGCCCTGTCCGGTGCCCGGGTTGGGAGCCGTGACCACCGTGCGGACCGGTAGGTGGCTCGAGGCGTCCACCCAGATGTCACCCGAGGAGCCCGGTCCGTCGAAGCCGGAGATGGCGAGCTCGACCGTCTGGACGCCGTCGACGGTGGCGTTGCCGACCACTCGCGCGTTGCCAGCGGCGATCTCCTGCTGGATGTCCGCGGCGGTCAGGGGCAGGTTGAAGCTCACCTGCGCGGACTTCTGGTCCACCCACTGCCGGTCGTGGTAGTCGACGTCGACCGCCTCGCCCGCCGTCGTGACGGACGTGCCCCAGGGGAACTCGTCGAAGACGGTCGCGCCGGCCGGCATCGTGCCGGTCTGCCCGAAGTCCTGGACCAGGCCGGAATCCGTACAGCCGCTAAGGCCCGTGCAGTCCTGGAAGAACTCGATACGCTCGCTAACCGTCTGTCCGGGGCTCGGGTCCCACGGGCTCACCCACTCATGGAGGGTAAGCGTGACCCCCGGCGTCGACTGCACCTCCTGGTCGTAGAGCACATCGGTGCTCGACGTCTGCAGCGCGTCGACCAGCTGCGCCGTGATCTTGGTCGCGGACGGAACGGCGGTGGAGCCGCCTGGACCCCGTGACGCGAGGGAGCCCGCGACGACGCCGGCACCGACGGCGATGGCCGCGCAGCCGCCGACGAGCGCCACCCGCTTGTGCGTGACGTGTGGCGGCCGGGCGCGAGCCACGCCGGGTGCGAGGCGCCGTTGGGCGGCGAAGAGCTCCTCCAGCAGCTCTGACTCGAAGGGGTGGAGCGGATCGTCGATGGAATTTCTCATGGGATCACCTCGGTGGTTGGTAAGGGTCGGAGCGACGAGCGTTCGGCGGTGCCGCCATCGAGCTGGCGCTGTAAGGCGCGTCGTGCGCGATGCAGCCGGACGCGGAAGACCGATGGGCGTACGCCGGCGACGAAGGCCGCCTGCTCGTTGGTGAGACCCTCGTGGCCGATCAGGAAGAGCACCTCCCGGTGGCGCTCCGGCAGCTGCGCCATCGCCTCCTCCAGGGCTGCTCGCTCGCGGGAGGCGTCGATCTGCTCTTCGATGCGCGCCATGTCGTCGGCGTCGAGGTGCCGCTGGCCGGCCTGGCGGCGAGCCAGCTCGCGAATGCGGCTCTCACGGCGAAGCGTCCGCACCCACTGGCGATGGGCGACACCGAGGATCCACGCCGGCGCGCTGCCGCGTCGGGGGTCGAAGCCACCGCCGCTCTCCAGGAGCGCCAGGAAGGTGGCGGCGACGAGGTCGACGACGTCGGCGGGTTCGCTGCAGCGACGGGCTGCGTAGCGAAGCACCAAGTGGCGGTAGCGGCGGAAGATCAGCTCCAGGGCCGCGGGGTCCGTTCGGAGCCGCGCCAGCAGCTCAGCGTCGGTCGGCTCGTCGGTCACGTCTTATATTGGTGAGCCGGCGCCCTGGCGTTACAGCCGACGCGGCCCAGTTACTCAGCGCCCCGCGCCGGATCCCGAGGAGCCCGCAAGCCGCCCGGGGCCGGAACGACCGGCCCGGGGTCATCTGGAAGCCGAGGTAGGTGGCCATGTGTACGGCCTCTTCGGCTCCGAGCCCCCGTGGCCCTTCCTGCAGCAGGACGTCGATGAGGTGGCTGGCTTCCCAGAGACCGAACGCGTGCGGCGGTGCCAAGATCTACCATCACCAGGGCCGAATCACGCCTATGTGGTCAGCTCACACCTATGTTTCGGCCGGGCCGCGGCATGGCCACACGACAGCGGAAGGAGCAGACGTTGGGATCCATCACAGAGGACCTGGCTACTTGGAAATGGGGCCAAGGTCGGTTCGAAGAGATCTTCGGTCTGCGCTCACCCGGTCCGTTCGTGGAGAACTGGCCGAAGGATACGCGTATCGCCATCCTCCTCACCTTTGACACCCAAGGTGACGTGGACGCAGCAGCCACGTGGGCCAGCCACACCAACGCGTTCTGGCCGAACGGAGCGATCAACTACTGCGACCTCACCATGCGCCAGTACGACATCCACGAAGGTGTCAGCAGAGTGAGTCGCATTCTCAGGAAGCACGACGTCCGGGCGACGTTTCTGTATTGCGGGTTGACCGCTGAGTGGTATCCGGACGTCATCAAGGCCATGATGGACGAGGGTCACGAGATCGGCGTCCATGGCTACCGGCACATCGGCCTCTGCTATCTCACCGAGGACCAAGAGCGCGAGGAGGTGGAGCGGGCCACCGACGCGGTGAGCGCCGTCGTGGGCTACCGCCCGAAAGGTTGGCGAACTCCTCGGTACACGACCAGCGAGCGCACGCTGGACCTGCTTCGCGACGCCGGGTACCAATGGCAGAGCGACTTCCACGATTGCGACTTCCCCTACCTTCTCACGAAGGACGATCGGCCAATCGTGGCGATCCCCGCGGGCAACGACGATTGGGGGATGTACCTCATGCTCGGCTCGGGTGCCCCGCCGCAGATGGGTGGTACCCCCTACGGGACGACCGAGGGGATCTTCAGCTCAGTCAAGGCAGAGTTCGACGTCCTGTACGAAGAGTCAGCCGAGGAGCCCCGAGTCCTTCAATGGTGCATGCACCCCAAGATCTCGGGCCGTCCCTTCCGCGCCGCCGTGCTCGACAGGCTGATTGCCTACATCAAGGACCACGACGGAGTCTGGTTCGCCACGTGCGGGGAGATCGCCTCGCTCGGCCTGCCGAGTGCCGTGGGCGCCCGCTGATCGGCCTGCCGGGTAGCCCGACGCCCACACTCGGAGCGCTGTCGCTTCAACACTCGGCCCACCTGCTGCTTCTTCAACCCGCCGGGTCCCTCAAGCGTCCCTCGAGCTGCGCGGAAGCGGACTGCATGGGCGAGCGCGGCATACGATTGCCACTCCCTGACCGTGGGAGGTGCGGTGAACGATCTGGTGGACATCGGAGGTGGCTACGGGCTCGAGCCAGTCCTGCATCGCTTCTTGGTCGAAGAGGCGCTGCCCGGGACTGGCGTCGACGAGGGCGAGTTCTGGCACGGCTTCGCTCGTCTCATGGACGAGTTCGGCTCGCGCAACGCCGTCCTCCTTGCCGACCGGAGCCGGCTGCAGTCGGCACTCGACGCGTGGCACGAGGAGCATGCATGGGAACCGGGTCCGTATCGCGAGTTCCTCGAGGAGATCGGGTACGTGGTTCCGGCGGGCGAGCCCTTCGTCATCACCACGTCGGGGGTCGATCCTGAGATTGCCGAGGTGAGCGGCCCCCAGCTCGTCGTCCCCGTCTTGAACGCCCGGTACGCGCTGAACGCCGCCAACGCCCGCTGGGGCTCCCTGTACGACGCCCTCTACGGCACCGACGCGCTGGGTTCGCGCCCCCCCGACGGGCCCTATGACCCCGAGCGCGGGGCGGCGGTAATTGCCTGGTGCCGATCCTTCCTCGACGAAGCGGTACCTCTGGAGCTGGGGTCCCACGCGGAGGTGACCCGGTATCGCGCGGCGGAGGGCAAGCTCGTGGCCGAAAGGCCCGACGACGAGGTCGGATTGGCCGATCCGTCGGTCTTCGTCGGCTACCGCGGGCCCGCCGAGTCCCCGACCTCCCTGCTCCTCCGCCACCACGGCCTCCACATCGAGCTCGTGATCGACGATCAGCATCCCGTCGGGCGGGAGGACCGAGCCGGAGTCGCTGATGTCGTCCTCGAGTCCGCGCTCACGACGATCATGGACTGCGAGGACTCCGTGGCCGCCGTCGACGCGGCGGACAAGGTCGCCATCTACCGGAATTGGCTCGCGCTCATGAAGGGAGACCTGACCGCTGACGTCGACAAGGGCCAAGGTTCGTTCGTCCGGCGCCTCAACGACGATCGGTCGTTCACGGGGGTGGACGGCGCCGATCACGTCCTGCCGTCCCGGGCGCTCATGTTGGTCCGCAACGTCGGGATCCACATGATGACCGACGCGGTCGTCGACGCCAGCGGAGGCCCGGTTCCCGAAGGGATCTTGGACGCGGTCGTCACGGTCCTGTGCGCTCTGCACGACCTGCGTCGCGGCTCGGGGCAGCACAACTCCCGCTACGGCTCCGTCTACGTGGTGAAACCCAAGCTCCACGGGCCGGCCGAGGTCGAATTCGTGGACGCCTTGTTCGGCGGCGTCGAGTCCGTCCTGGGCCTGCCGCCCGCCACGGTGAAGATCGGGCTCATGGACGAGGAGCGCAGGACGACGGTCAACCTCGCCGAATGCATCCGCGCCGCCAGTGCCCGGATCGCGTTCATCAACACCGGGTTCCTCGACCGCACGGGCGACGAGATCCACACCTCCATGCGGGCCGGCCCGGTGATGCGCAAGGCGGCCATGCGCGGCGCGCGCTGGTACACGGCGTACGAGGACCAGAACGTCGACGTCGGTTTGGCCTGTGGCCTGCGTGGCCGGGCTCAGATCGGAAAGGGCATGTGGACGGCAGCGGACCTCATGGCCGACATGCTGAAAGTGAAGATCGCGCATCCCATGGCCGGTGCCAACACCGCCTGGGTGCCGTCGCCGACCGCTGCCACCCTCCACGCGGTGCACTACCACCGCGTGGACGTGTCCGAGCGTCAGGCGCAGCTCGCCGGCGGGTCCCGCGCCACCATCGACGACTTGCTCGTCCGACCACTCGAACCGGCCCCGTCGTGGAGCGAGGACGAGATCCGACAGGAGCTCGAGAACAACGCCCAGGGAATACTCGGCTACGCCGTGCGCTGGATCGACCAGGGTGTCGGGTGCTCGAAGGTCCCCGACATCCACGACATCGCCCAGATGGAAGACAGGGCGACGTGCCGGATCTCCTCGCAGCACATCGCCAACTGGCTGCATCACGGTGTGGTGACCCACGACACCGTGCTCGCCACCCTGCGGAGGATGGCCGAGGTCGTCGATCGCCAGAACGCGGGTGACCCCGCCTACCGGCCGATGGCGCCGGGCTACGACGAGCCGGCCTTTCTCGGGGCGTGCGACCTCGTGTTCACCGGTGTCGAGCAGCCCAACGGGTACACCGAGCCGGTCTTGCACGCCCGGCGGCGCCAACGGAAGACTCTGGACGCAGGACGCGATGGGAGCGTGGTGGCCAGATGAGCACGATCACGTTGGAGCAGGCACGCCAGATTGTCGACGGCGCGCTGCAGGCTGGCCGAGAGCGTGGCCTTGCGCCTCTTTCGGTGGTGGTCCTGGATGCCGGGGGCCACGTGAAGATGTTCGAGCGCGAGGACGGCGCGTCGAATCTCCGTTTCGAGGTGGCCCACGGCAAGGCGTACGGCGCGCTCGGCCTCGGCATGGGGTCGCGGGCGATCATGCGCCGCGCGGAGCAACAGCCCACCTTCGTCGCGTCGGTGACCGCGGCCTTCGGCGGTTCCCTCGTGCCGGTACCCGGTGGCGTCCTCGTCAGGGACCCGTCGGGCGAGGTCATCGGCGCCGTCGGGGTCACGGGCGATTCCTCGGACAACGACGAGGCGGCCGCGGTGGCGGGCATCGAGACGGCGGGTTGCGTCGCGGACACCGGCTGAGACGACGGGCGGGAAGGCGTACGACCTCTCGTGCCGTGGATTCGGCCGTGACACGCGAACCTCACCACCGACGCCGGCAGCCGTGGGCAGATCATCGCGTCGCCCCTCGGCCCCCACATCGCCGGGTTCGTGGTCGTCGGTGGGACCGCTCGGGCTCCACGCCCCGGCTCCGGCCGGTAGCTTGAACTCGTGCGCCGCTGCCCGACCCCCTTGCATGGTGCGGCGGCCGGGATACGGCGGAGCCTGGAGCCGCCCTCCTCTCCGGCGGCTCGTCGACGCCGGAGGGGAGGCACGGCAGATGGCGCTACCCATTCTCCGGTCCGTCGGCCTGAACGGGCGCTCCCCCCCGCCGGCCCCTGGTGCAATCCGTCGAGCGCGATGGGTATCGCCCACACCACACACGGCACCATCTAGGCGACGAGGCTCCGCCGGATGTACCCCACCCCACTCGAGGAACGTCCTTTGGAACGAGACGACCCCGATGCCGCGACCCCGACCGTCTCGACCGCAGACTTCCGAGAGCTCGCCCTGCAGGTTCGTGCGGCCGGCCTGCTCGATCGTCGACGTGCCTACTACGTCGCCAAGATCTGCCTGACCATCGCGGCGTTGGCAGGTGGGTGGGCCGCGTTCGTGACCGTCGGTGATTCGTGGCTGGTCCTCGGCGTCGCCGTGCTCCTCGGTGCAGTGTTCGCCCAGTTGGGCTTTCTCGGTCACGATGCTGGACACCAGCAGATCTTCGCCTCGCGACGCGCGAACAGACTGGTCGGGCTCCTGGTCGGGAACGTGCTCATCGGATTGAGCTTCGGGTGGTGGGTCCCCAAGCACAACGCGCACCACTCACACCCGAACGAGATGGAACGTGATCCCGACGTCGGGTCCGACTTCTTCGGGATCTTCGGAGATCCCGCTGCCAAGGAGCGCACAGGTCTCGGCCGCCTGTTCGTGCGGTGGCGGGCGCCGCTCTTCTTTCCACTCATGCTCCTGCGAAGCCTGGGTCTGCACGTAGGCGGTGCCCGCCAACTCTTCTCTCGACATGACCGAGGGGCGATCGGGGAAGGACTGTTGATCCTGGCCCATGCGGCGACGTTCCTCACGCTGGTGGCGGTGGTGCTCAGCCCTCTCAAAGCGCTTGCATTCGTCGCCGTGCAACAGGCGGTGTTCTCGCTCTACATTGGGTTGAGCTTCGCGCCCAATCACAAGGGGATGCCGCTCGTTCCGGCGGGCTCGAAGCTGGACTTCGCCCACCGCCAGGTCGTCACGTCTCGTAACGTCGCCGGAGGTGCGGTGCTCACCTTCGTGTTGGGCGGCCTCGACTATCAGATCGAGCACCATCTCTTTCCGTCGATGCCGCGGCCCAATCTCCGGCATGCGCAGCGGCTCGTCAAAGCGTTCTGCTGCACCAACCGCCTCACGTACTGCGAGGTGAGCTTCTTCAATTCCTTCCGGCTGATCGTCCGGCACCTGCGAGCTTCGTCAGGTGATGAGCGAACCGTTCGGAACAACCTCGCGGTGCCGGGGGAGCTGCAGTCCACGCTGCAATCCAATAGGCCCTGAGCGGACGCGCCGCTCGCGGGCGCTGCCCGTGCCCGTCGAACCGGGCTCATCGGGTTCGCGACGGTCGTGAGATCGTCGCCCGGTCGGATCCGCACGCCACTTGGGGCGAGTGGCTCGTGGAGCGTCCGCAGCCCACGATGCTCGCATACGCCGCGCGCGCGTGCGTTCCGGGTCATCGGGCTAGATGTTGGCGCGCTTCTGGAGGCAAGCTGAAGGGATGCCAGTGCGCCCATTCCAGGTCGAGCCCACCGAGATCAGCGGTCTGAACGTGATCGAGATGAAGCAGGTTTCCGACGAGCGCGGCACCGTACGGGAGCTCTTCCGATCGAGCGACATGGAGGATGCAGGATTCGCGCTCGCGCGATGGGCGCAGGTCAACGTGACGGCTTCTCGACAAGGGGTCGTCCGAGGGCTCCACGGCGAGGAGATGACGAAGCTCGTCACGGTGGTGGCGGGCAGCGCCTTGGGCGCCTATCTCGACGCACGCCGAGGTTCGGAGACCTTCGGCCGCACCGTGACCGTCGATCTGCGGCCGGGACGAGCCGTCCTCCTCGCGCCCGGCATCTGCAACGGCTTCCAGGCCACGGCGGATGGTTGGACCGAGTACTTCTACTGCTTCGACCGGGAGTGGCAGCCGGGCATGGAGGGAGTCGCGGTCAACGCCTTCGATCCCGCGCTCGGGATCCCCTGGCCGCTTGCGATCGACGGGTCCGATCGGTCCTTGCTCAGCGAGAAAGACGCGGCGCTGCCGATGTTGGCCGACATCGTCACCGCGTAGGGCGCGGGAGCTCGCCGCGGTCCGCGCGGGACGCGGCGCCTCTGTGTGCGGGCAGTGGCAGCGCCCCGGGCACCTCGCTCGGTGTCGTGAACCAGCCTGGATCGGCTGGCCCGAGGAGGAGGTGCTGATAGGTGGCGGCGGCTGTTGTGAGGGCAAGCCTCCGAGTGTTGTGTCCGGTTGGACGCCGTCGTCGGGGATCTGCCATCCGTGGGCGTTCATGTGGGCGAGGACGTCGTGCTGGAGCAGCGTCGCGAGGTGCCTGCTCTCGCCGGCGAAGGACCGTGCGGGGTCGCAGGCCGTGATGCTCCCAGGCATTGTCGGCGCAGGCGTCGCGTGCGGCCACGTCCGCTCGCACCCCCGCCACCGAGAGCGCTCCGCTTGTCAGGTCCCGTACGCCCCCGCGCGCATGGTGGCGATCGGCGCGTCGTGTCGGCGTATCGTCTAGCGCGACGGGGGTCGCCCGCGCTCGTGCGCGGAGGCGCGGTCTCTGTTTGCCCCGGTCGCGCCCTTGCCTGTCGCACCCTTGCCGCCCGCGCCGTTCCCGCCCGTGGACTTGGAGCCCGTCGACGGGGGCGGCGACTCGAGCGCGTGGACGAGGAGCGATGCGTAGAACTGCGCACCCTGCGGGTCGAGGTGGACCCCGTCGGGATAGAAGTACTGCGGCGTGGAGGCGGAGATGTCGTACCAGTCGACCATCGTGGTGTCGGGGTAGGTGCGCGCGACGGTCGCAATGTTCTGGTTCACCGCCTCCTCCCAGGGGCGAGTCTCGCGGGTGTTCACGAGCACGATGTGGCGCATCGGTCCGAGGGAACGCAGCAGCGCCTCGAGCTGTGTGGCGCTGTAGTACCCGTTCGTGCCGAGCTCCAAGATGAGCTCGTTGCCCACGTCACCTTGCGACTCGAGCTGCGGCACCTCCGACTGGATCTGGTAGAGCTGCTGTCCCACCTGGGCGTCGATCTTCGCGTTGGGCAGGAGCTGCTGGATGTAGGGCGCGGCGTCGACCATGATCGAGTCGCCGATCACCGTCACTCCTGTCCCCGCCGGGAGCGTCGTCGTCGTGGTCGTGGCCGTCCCCTGACCGGGAGGGTCGTGGGGGAGCGTGTCGGTCGTCGCAGGCTGGACGTAGTGGCGACGAGGCAGGATTGTGCCCGACGCCTCCGGGACCCGAGGCGCTCCCGTGATCACGCCTGAGAGCCCGAGTGCGCAGATCAGGCCTGCGACGAGCACCGCACCGGTCGCCGCCCAGCCCTGGGTCCCGGGGACGAGTCCGCCCCACTCCTTGGCGCGCCACCTGTCCCGGAGCGCATGCCAATGACGCCCGAGCGCACCGTGGCGGACGGGCTGCTCGACGAACCGCCACGACAGTGCCGCTGCGCCGACGATGCCGGCCACCTGGAGGGCGTCACGCAGCAGGTTCTCCTTGGACCCTTGGGGAGTGGTCAGGACGATGACCGGCAGCGACCACAGGTAGATGCCGTAGGAACGCTCGCCGATCCAACGCAACGGACCGACCCCGAGGACGCGGGCGACCCTGGCACCGGGGTGGATGCACACGGCGATGAGGACGGCGCTGAGCACGGACAACAGCGCCATCCCGCCCCGGTACACGAAGGGGTCGTACTGGCTGGTCTGCCAGTAGAGGACGACGATGCCGACGAGTGCCACTCCTCCGGTGACCTCGAGGAGGGTGCGAGCCCTCGCGGTGATCGGCGCGAACCGCTGGCTGCGCGGCCATACGAGCGCGAGCGCGGCGCCGACGAGCAGTTCGAAGGCCCGCGTGTCGGTGCCGTCGTACACGCGCGTCGGGTCGGCGTACGGCGAGAAGAGGAGCGCCATGTCGATGGCGGAGCCCGCCGCCAGCACGAGGCAGCCCACCACGAGCGCCCGGCGGTCGCGCACCCAGCGCAGGGCGGCGAGGACGGCGAACGGCCAGAACAGGTAGAACTGCTCTTCGATCGCCAGTGACCATAGGTGGCCGAGGGGGGAGGGGGGGCCGTATTCGGCGAAGTACGAGACGTGGTGGAAGATGTACCACCAGTTGCTGTAGTAGAAGACCGCCGGCAGGACGTCCCCGCGGAGCGCGGGGAGCTGCGACCGGTCGAGCAGGGTCGCCCAGGCCACGGTTACGAGCAGCACCACGAACAGCGCGGGGAGCAGCCTGCGGGCCCGTCGCACCCAGAACTGCCCGAAGGACTGTGCCCCGCGCTTGCGGATTGCGGCGACCAACAGGTCGGTGATCAGGTAGCCCGAGAGCACGAAGAAGACCCCGACTCCGAGGAGGCCCCCGCTCGCCCAACCGAGGCCGAGGTGATAGGCGACGACTCCCAGGACGGCGACCGCGCGGATGCCGTCCAAGCCTGCGTTGTAGGGGCTCGATCCTTCGACTGGCCGCGGCATCTGCTACCGGAGTTCCTCGTCCCTCCCGCGCGTCCGGTGACGCGAGGCGCGATTTTCGCGCGCCCTCCGATGGTGACAGGCATTGCGCGACAAGTCGAGGCACGAACTCGAATTGCGCGCGACCGGCGCTCGGGTCGACGTCGGTGAAGCCCGCGCGGTGCATCGCAGCCGGACGCGTGTGCGGTCCTGGTCACCGTGCCGTTGCACGCCCGTGGGTTGCCGGACGACGCGGGGGTGAGCGCCCCTGGGCGTAACCTCCCCACCGTGGTGACCCGGCGACGTGGATGATCCGGCCCGACCGGAGTTGCAATTCCGGACGTACCGGTGGTTCGATCCCTCGCTCGTCGCCATCGCCCTGTTGGCGCTCGCCTCGGGGTTCGGGCAGTTCGGTGCGGTGGCGGCCCTCGGGGACGTGGCAAAGACGTTCGGCCACGAGATCAGTGGCGCCACCTTCGCCGACGAGGCCGGACTGTCGGGTACCGTGCTCGGCGTCGGGCTCGCCATCATCCGCGCCGCGTCCTTCCTCGGCCTTCCTCTGGCCTCGCTCGCCGACCGCTTCGGCCGCAAGCCGATGCTCGTTGCGATGTGCGCGGCGGGACTCGTGCTCACCGTCCTCACCGCGGTCAGCCCCACCTACTGGTGGTTCGTCGCGATCTTCGCGCTCGGCCGGCCGTTCCTCAGCGCAACCGTCGGGCTGACGCAGGTGAGCGCGGTCGAACTCACCACCTCGCACGAGCGGGCGAAGGCGGTCTCCCTCATGGCGGCGGGATACGCCGTCGGCGCCGGGATCGCGGCGATCGTGCACAGCCTCGCAGCGAAGACGCTCGGCTTCCGCGGGATCTTCGCCCTGGCAGTCGTGCCGCTCGTGTTCCTCCCGCTGCTCGTTCGTCGGATCGTGGAACCGGACCGCTTCGCCCGGGTCGCCGTCTCGGGGTCCGGCGCTGAGCCAGTGCTCGGACCGGTCGCCCGTCCGCACCGACGCCGTCTGCTCCTCGTCTGCGTCCTCGCCTTCGCCGTGGCCGTGATCGCCGGTCCGGCGAACAGCCTCGTCTTCATCTACGCGCAGAATTTCCTCCACATCGGCGGGATCGCCACGAGCGGGATGGTGGTCGCCGCAGGGGCGGCAGGACTGTGCGGCCTGCTGCTCGGGCGGTGGCTGTCGGACCGGTTCGGCCGCCGCCCCACGGTCGCCCTGTCGGTGGCGGGCATGGCGGTCTTCGGGACGATCGCGTACACGGGACCGGAGTGGGCACTGTTCTGCGGCTACGTCCTGGGCGTCACGTCCGGTGCGGTGTTCGCGCCGGCCGGTGGGTCGCTCGCCAACGAGCTCTTCCCGACCACGGTCCGGGCGTCGGTCGCGGGCTGGTACATCGCGGCGGGCGTCGTGGGGGCGGTCGTCGGCCTCCTCGCCTTCGGCGCCGTCGCGGACGTGCGGGGACCGTCGAACCACCACCTCGCGCTCGCGGCTGCGGTCGTGTTCCTTCCGATGGTGTTCGCGACGGCGTTCCTCGCGCTCCTGCCCGAGACGAAGGGCAGGGAACCCGAAGAGCTGTGGCCGGACCTCGAGCCCGCGTCAGCGGGCGAACGTGTGGACGCCCACCCACACCCAGCCGAGCACGACTACCACGCGCAGCCACGGCCGGTCGGCGAGCACCCCGGCGAGCAGCGCGGAGGGCCTTCCGACCCTCCCGCCGCCGATCTTCCAGGCGCGCGCGGAGCCGACCCATAGGAGGGCGGAGAGGAGCGCGATCAGTGCCCACAACGCGTAGGTGACGTCTGCCCAGGTCATCGTCGCGTCAGGTGCAAACCGGCGGTCAACCAGACGAACCACACCGCAGCCTTCACCGCACGGTCGTGGTAGAGCCCATCGAGGCCGGAGCTGATCGTGGGGTAGTCCGCCCGTGGACCGCCGTGGAAGTAGTCCGCGAGCTCCACCGCCACGAGGAGGGCGATCACGAGAGCCCACGGCAGGGCCGTCCCACCGGGCTCGGGTCGCATCGGGTCGAGGCGCCGCCACGGTCCGGCCGGGCGCACCCGTTGGAGAACGAGGATCCCGGCGAACAGCGCCGACGGGACGGACACGGCCACGTCGGCGGGGACCGTGAACGGCCGTGCCCCCGACGCCAACCCGGCATAGACCGCGGCGAGGAGCGTCACCGCGACAACGGGTCCGTGGTGCACGGCCCTGCCGGCTGGCGGCGGGAGGTCGGCTCCCGGCCCGGTGCTCACGCCGGCGCCTCGAGCTCGAGCGTCACGTGCACGGGACGGTGGTCGGACCCGAGTGTCTCGAGTGCCCTCCCGTCGAGGACGCGGAGTGGCCCGTGCACCAGCACGTGGTCGACCTGACTGTGTGGGCGCCACGCCGGCCACGTCTTCCCCCGGACCGCACGGTGCCAGCCGGGGAGGAGCAGCCGGACCGGAGGGCCCCACAGGTTCATGTCCCCGGCGAGGACGGCCGGGCGCCCGCCGACGCGCGCTGCGAGCTCCCGGCCGAGGCGGAGGAATTGGCGCGGCGCGCCATACGTGAGGTGCGACATGTGCGTCCCGGCCACGGTGACCGGCGCGCCCACGTCGACGGTGACCAGCAGCGCCGCCCGTCGGGCTCGGTCGCGCGAGAGGCGACCGAGGTCGACGACGTCGCATGTGGAGACGGGGAGGCGGCTCAGCAGCGCGACGCCCCACCGGCCGGGGTCCGCCTGGGTGAAACGCGCGGAGCGCACCACTGGCGCGCCGAACGGCCGCTCGCTGTCGAGGAAGATCGCGTGGCTCCGCCCGCGCCAGTCGAACGACCGCATCCAGCTCGTGTCCGCCCGGGGGTGCGGGGGGGCGAGGCGCCCGCCGGCGAGCGCATGCTCGCGGACGTCGTACCCGAGCTCGGCACCGACCCGCTCGGCGAGGCTCGGCCCGTCGTCGGGCGCCCAGTTCTCCTCGAGCACGAGGACGTCCGCGTCGATCCGCCGGCAGGCCGCGACCACGTCGTAGGGGCGGCCCCAGCCGTCCACGCCCGCGTGGAGATTGAACGTGGCGACGCTGAAGGGGGAGGGGGGCGGAGCGGGATGGTGCACGGGCGACCCGACGATAGGCCGCGGCGCGGGAGCGTCCGGCGCCGATGCAGCGAGGGCGGGCGTCGCACCGGGGCTCCCCCGTGCGGACGGTACGATCGGGGCGCGTGAGCACCACAGCCCCCGCGAGCCGCCTCGCGCCGTTCGCCACCACCATCTTCGTCGAGATGACGGCGCTCGCCGTCGCCACGGGATCGGTCAATCTCGGCCAGGGCTTCCCCGATACCGACGGCCCGGGCGAGATCGCGGAGGCCGCGATCTCGGCGATCCGAGCCGGGGAGAATCAGTATCCGCCCGGTTCCGGCGTCCCGGCGCTCCGCGCGGCGATCGCGGCCCACCAGCGCCGCTGCTACGGGCTCGAGTACGACCCCGCCGCCGAGGTGCTCGTGACGACGGGCGCGACCGAAGGGATCGCCGCAGCGATGCTCGGGCTGTGCGAACCCGGCGACGAGGTCGTGATGTTCGAGCCCTTCTACGACTCGTACCCGGCATGCGTCGCGATGGCCGGCGCGGTGGCGAGGACGGTGACGCTCCGCGCGCCGGACTGGTCCTTCGACCCAGAGGAGCTCCGCGCGGCGGTGTCGCCCCGGACGCGCCTGCTGCTCCTCAACACCCCGCACAATCCGACCGGCAAGGTCTTCTCCATCGAGGAGCTCGGCGAGATCGCCCAGATCTGCCAGGAGCACGATCTCGCCGCGGTCACCGACGAGGTCTACGAGCACCTGGTCTACGACGGTGCACACGTCCCGCTCGCCACGCTGCCGGGCATGTACGAGCGCACGGTGTCCCTGTCGTCGGCCGGCAAGACCTTCTCGTTCACCGGCTGGAAGATCGGGTGGGCGACCGGGCCCGCGGACCTCGTCGCCAGGGTGCGCGCGGCCAAGCAGTTCCTCACGTTCGCGACCGGCACGCCCTTCCAGCACGCGATCGCCGCGGGCCTCGATGCCGGCGAACGGCTGGTTGCCCCGCTGCGGGAGTCGCTGCGCGAGCGCCGCGATCTGTTGTGCGACGGCCTGGCCGAGCTCGGGCTCAGCGTGTACCGGCCAGCGGCGACGTACTTCGCGACCACCGATGTCGCGTCGATCGGGGAGACCGACGGGATGAAGTTCTGCCTGGAGCTCCCCGAGCGTTGCGGGGTCGCGGCGGTGCCGTCCTCGGTCTTCTACCGCGACCCCCGACGGGGGCGGACGCTCGTACGTTGGGTCTTCTGCAAGCGCCCCGATGTCCTGCACGAGGCGCTCGCCCGATTGAAGGCCGTCGTTCCCTGATCTCGCACGGCGGACGTCCACCGGACACCCCAGGTGCCGCGCAGCGAGCGGTGACGGCGGCGGTGACCGGCGGCGTGCCCCTCGTGTGGGTGGACGCGTTCGGGGACGGGCCGTTCACCGGGAACCCCGCGGCGGTGTGCATGCTCGACCGCCCCGCCGACGATGCGGCGATGCAAGCGCTCGCAGCCGAGCTCGGGCTCTCCGAGACTGCGTTCGTCTGGCCCCACGACGGCGCGTTCGCCTTGCGCTGGTTCACGCCGTCGGCCGAGGTGGAACTCTGCGGCCATGCGACCGTGGCGACGGCCCATGTCCTCGCCGAAGAGGGCAGGCTAGGCGGGGGCCGCGCGCGGTTCTGGACCCGGAGCGGATGGCTGGAAGCGACCGTCGAGGCCGATCAGGTCGAGATCGACCTCCCCGCCGAGACCCCCACTCCCGTGGAGCCGCCACCCGCACTCGCCGCCCTCTGGCCGGTCGTCCGCGCTGCGACGGGACGCTTCGATCTTCTCGTCGAGCTCGACGACGAAGAGGCCGTGCGCCGCGTGGACCCCGGAGCCGTCGACCTCCGCACCCTCCCCTACCGCGGGATCATCGTGACGGCGCGCGGGACGCCGCCGACGGACTACGTGCTCCGCTTCTTCGCGCCGCGCGTCGGCGTTCCCGAGGATCCGGTGACCGGTTCCGCCCAGTGTCTGCTCGGCCCCCACTGGGCGTCCGCGCTCGGCACCTCCGAGCTCCGGGCAGTGCAGATGTCGGCGCGACGCGGATTCCTCGGCGTTCGCGTCGGCGCCGCGCGGGTGGGCGTCACGGGACGCGCCGTGACGGTCCTGCGCGGTGCGGTCACCGGAGAAGCGGCCCGCGGACTGTCCTCTGGGGCCTGAGGGCCCTCCGTTCGCGCCGGCCGGCGGGCCAGGAGGGAACGCACCGGTGTGCGCTCGCCGGTGTGCGCTCGCCGCGGTGCGCTCGCTGTGGTGACTGTGCGTGGTGGCTGTGCTATCGATGGGCTCGTGCCGACACCCACCGGGTTCCCCGAAGGCGTCGTGGCGCGCCTGGGTGCGCCCGCAGGACCGGAGGAGCACCTGCGCGCGATGGTCGATGCGCATCGTCCCGCAGATGCCCGCGAGCGCGCCGCGAAGAAGCGCTTCCTCGCGGAGCTGGACAGGCTCACGGCACCGTTCGACCGCGACGCCGATCCCGTGCACGTGACGGCGTCGGCGGTGGTGGCCGGCCCGAGGGGGACGGTGCTCCACCTCCACCGGCGCCTCGGCCGGTGGCTGCAACCCGGCGGCCACGTGGACGCCGGCGAGGTTCCTGCGCAGGCGGCGGTGCGCGAGACCGTCGAGGAGACTGGCCTCGAGGTGACGCACCCCGCCGGGGGACCGGTCCTGTGCCACCTCGACGTCCATCCCGCCGGAGGGCACGTCCACCTCGATCTCCGCTTCCTCCTGGTTGCGCCCGACGCGACGCCCAAGCCGTCCCCGAGGGAGAGCCCCGAGGTGCGGTGGTTCTCGTGGGACGAGGCCGCGGCCCTGGCCGACGAAGCGCTCGCCGGTGGCCTGCGGGCGGCGCGCACCGAGGTCGAGCGCCTCCGGGTCTTCGCTGCATGCGGGTCGGCGCCAGCGCCACGAGACGGCACCGGGGCGCGGGAAGCGGCACCACGATGACCGACGCCCCTGAAGACGCCCCTGAAGACGCCCCTGGGGTCGTCCCCGAAGACGCCCCTGAAGACGCCCCCTCGGGACCGCCGCCGGGTGGGCGGTCGTTCCTCGACGCGCTCCTCGAGGTCCAGGACATGGACACGGGCATCGCCCAGCTCGAGCACCGGAGGGCCGCTCTTCCCGAGCGCCAGGAGCTGTCGCGTCTGACCGATGCGTTGAAGGAGGCGGGCCGGCGCTATGCAGAGGTCCAGGGGGCGCGCGGGGAGCTCGCCGGGCGTCAGCAGGAGCTCGAAAACGAGATCGCCGCGACGTCCACGCGCCGTGAGGCGCTGGAACAGCGCATGTACGCGGCACGTGGGACGCCTGCCCGGGACCTCCAGGCCATGGACGACGAGATCCGCCACCTGCGCGCGCGGCGCGACGAGCTGGAGGACGCCGAGCTCGAGGTGATGGTGGAGCTCGAGCCGCTCGACTCGACCTCAGCATCGCTCGAAGCGGAGGGAAGGGCATTGCGCGCCGCGGCGGAGCAGCAACGTGACGCGTTGGCTGCGGCGGAAACGGACATCGACGCGCAGCTCGGCACCCTGGTGGCCGCGCGCGCAGCCCTCGCGGGCACCCTGCCCGGCGACCTCCGTGACCGCTACGAGTCCCTCCGCACCCGACTCGGCGGTACCGGCGCGGCACGCCTGGCCGGGAACCGGTGCAGCGGGTGCCACCTCGAGCTGCCCTCGATGGAGGTGGACCGGATCCGGCATCTCCCCGTGGGGACGGTGGTCACCTGCGAGCAGTGCGGTCGAATTCTCGTGCCGGCACCGGCGCCGGTGCCGGTGCCGGCGCCGGCGCCGGCGCCACCCGGCTGAGCGGCACCGCGGGCGCCGCGCACGCACCGGCCCTGGGCCCTCGGCCCTCGGCACCTCCCACGCCGCTCAGGTGCTGGGCGACGGCGTCCGCGCGACGAACGCGACGATCACCGCCGCGAGCTCCTCGCCCTTGTCCTCCTGGAGGAAGTGGCCCGCGCCCCCGATGGTGACGTGGTCCTGCGCCGCCGCTCCGGGAACGGCGTGGGTGAACAGACGATCAGCGCCGCGCGTGATGGGGTCGCCGTCGCTGAACGCACAGAGGAAGGGGCGGTCGAACACGCTGAGCACGTCCCACGCGTGCCGGTTCGCGTCGGCGGCGGGATCGTCGGGACGCGTCGGCACGAGCGCGGGCATCTGCCGAGGCCCTTCCTTGTACCGCTCGTCGGGGAACGGGGCGTCGTACGCGGCGGCGACGACGTCGTCCAGGCCCCGCGCGGTGCCGCCTCGTACGATGCGGCCCACGGGAAGCTCCGGGACCTCCTGGGAGAACCGCTGCCATACGAAGAACGCGTCGGGCATCCGCACGTCGCCCGTGGGCAGTCGCGTATTGGCGGCCACGACCCGCCCGGAACCGGTCGGGATGCTCGGCGACGAGCCGGAGCCCGAGGAGGCCGCCCCAGTCCTGGCAGACGAGGGTGACGCCTCGGAGCGCGAGCTCGTCGAAGAGCGCGGCGCGCAGCCACTCGACGTGGCGGGCGTAGGTGTGGTCGGTGCGGGAGGCCGGCTTGTCGGAGCGCCCGAAACCCACCAGATCGGGCGCGACCACGCGCAAGCCGCCGCGGACGAGCACCGGGATCACCTTGCGGTACAGGAAGGACCAGCTCGGCTCGCCGTGGAGGCAGACGACCGTGTCGGTGGCGTCGGGTGGCCCTTCGTCGAGGTAGTGGACGCGGAGCGACTCGACGCCCCCCGGCTCGCCGGAGGGCACCTCGACATAGTGCGGCGAGAGGTCGAAGCCTGCGAGATCTCTGAAGCGGTCGTCGGGCGTGCGCAACGAGTCCACGACCGCTCGAGTCTACGGACCGCCCGCCCGCGGGGCCGGGCGAGCGTCAGGCGGCCAGCAGCGCCTGCATCGTTCGCCCGACGACCCGGCGCGCCGCGGCGGCCGGAAGACCCTGGACATTGCGGAGCCGCTCCCACGTCTCCCACGACCCCGCGGCGTCGAGGCCGGCGAGGAGCTCCCGTCGGCCTCGGCTCGCTGCACGGAGCTCGGTGGCGAACGTCTCTTCGATCCATGCACGCAGCATCGAATTGCTGAGCTCGAGCCCTTCGGCGATGTCCGGGTGACGGCTCGCGAGGGAAACCGCCTTGCGCCGCACCGGGCTCACCGTGTCGAAGAGCTTGGCCCGCTGCGCGACCGTGCGGCTGATCCGCTCGTCGAGAGGGAGGTCCCCGGCGATGGGCCGGACGCTCACCCAGTGCCGCTGGATCTGGAGCTGGGCGACCACGCCGTAGAGGGCGTCCATGTCCTCGAAGTGGTGGAAGACGAGGCGTACGGACACGCCGGCCACGGCGGCCACCTCCTTGGCGGTGGGCGGAAGCTCCCTCTCGGCAATGAGGCCCAGAAGGGCGTCCGCGATCCGCGCGCGCGTCTGCTCGCCGCGTTCTTTCGGGGTCTCGCCCTTCTGCATCCTCCCGTTCGTTGCCCGGGTCCCGACCGGGTGCGCCGCCCTGGGGGCACCGCCGTCCACGGACACGAGCGTCGGGCGGCGCCTGCGGCTTGCGCCACCACGGGGTCGGGAGGTGCCGGCGCCGCCGTCGAGGCTGTGCAAGCCGCCCCTTGCCGGCGTCGGGCGATGGGCGTGAGGTGGGCTCATGGGAATCTCCTCGGCTGACGGCTCGTCTTGGGGGGCACAGGTTCGGGTTCGCGCTGCGGGCGGCGCGCCCCGCCGGGGCACGGGTTCAGGCGCGGCAGGTGGCGCCCTGGACGGATGAGGGTGTCCTGCGGCGCCAGGTCGGCGACGCGGGGCACCGGTGTGGTCGCAGCGGACTGTCCCCATCCCAGGTACCCGAACCGCATTCCCTGTCACGCTACCAAGCCGCAACCTCCTTGCACCGTCAATCAAGCGCCCCCACGGATGCTGCGTACGGCTGACGCAGTCGTGCGGCACGGTGCGATGGCGTCCGACACCCCCGGAGCCACTCGCGCGCCGTCAGGGTCCACCACTGCCGCCGCTGTCGCCGCCGCTGTCCACCGCCGCCGCCGTCCCTGCTGCCCCTGCTGGCCCTGCCGCCGCTGCCGCCCCGACCGGCGCGGCGCGCCCGTCCGACATCACCACCACGTGATCGACGCGTGCGAGGTCGCGCGACCGGTGCGTGACGAGCACGACGCTCGTCCCGCGTCCCGTGGCGTCGTCGATGACGTCGGCGACGAGGCGCGCACCGGCGTCCTGGTCGAGTCCCGCCGTCGGCTCGTCGAGCACGAGCACCGGCGCATCGAGGAGGAGGGCGCGTGCGAGCGCGATCCGTCGCCGCTGGCCCCCGGACACCATCGCCCCCTCCTCACCCACGCGCGTGTCGAGACCTTCGGGCAGGGTCGCGACCCACTCGTCGAGCTGGGCGCGGGTGACGGAGTCCGCGACCTCGGCCCCGCTGGCGTTCGGTCGCCCGAGTGCGACGTTCTGTCGGATGGTGCCGGAGAAGACGTGCGCGTCCTGGTCGACCAGCGCGATCGCGCGCCGGATGTCACGTTGGCCGAGCGTCTCGAGGGGGACGCCGCCCAAGGAGGCCGAACCCTGCTGCAGCGGCCAGAAGCGCAGCAACGCGTGGACGAGGCTGGACTTGCCCGCGCCGCTCGCGCCGACGACGCCGACGTGCGCCCCCGGGGAGACGTCGAGGTCCATGCCGTCGAGCGCCCACGGGAGCTCGGGCCCGTAGCGGAGCCGGGCCCCGCGCACGACGACTGCCGGACACCCGGCGGGCAGGGGGACCGGGACGTCGGGGTCGACCACCGGGACGGGGGCCGCGGCGAGGTCGAGGATCCGCCGGCCCGCGGCGACGACATCGGCGGCGCGCACGGCGGCGAGCGTCACCGAGGGAACGGTCTCGAAGGCGCCCACCGCAGCGAGGGGGAGGACCGCCAGCATGACCGGTCCCATCCGATGCCCGTGCACCGCGGCCACGCCCAGCGCGAGGACCGCGGTCACCGCGGCGCCGAGGCACGCGGTCACGATCGCGCCCGAGGCACCGGCCGCCCACGCGCGGCGGCACGCGATCGCGGTGAGCTCCCGGTCCGTCTCCTCGAGCTCAGCAAGCGCCTCCTCTTCCCGTCCGAACGCGAGGAGCTCGGGCGCCGCGCGAAGGAGGTCGACGACTTCGGCCGCCAGCCGGCCGCGCAGCGCCGCCTCGCGCCCGCGGGCGGTTCCCGTCCTGACCGCGGCTGCGGGGCCGCAGATCAGCGCCACGACGAGGGAGGCCGCCAGCACCGCCCCGGCGAGCGGCAGCACCACGGCGACGAGGACGATCGCGACCGTCGCTGCAGCGACCGTCACCGCGACGGGGAGGAGGCACCGCAAGTAGAGGTCCTGGAGGGTGTCGACGTCGTCGGTGACCCGGGCGAGGATGTCGCCGCTCCGCCACCCGCGTAAGCCGGCGGGCGCGAGGGGCTCGAGCCGGTCGTAGAGCCACACGCGCCAACGGCCGAGCGACCGGAACGCCGCGTCGTGGGCGACGAGCCGCTCGCCGTAACGGAGAGGTCCGCGGAGGAAGGCCAGGACCTCCACTGCCGCGAGGACGCCGGCGATCGCGCCGAGCCCCGGACGGAACGCCGCGCGGTCGACGACGTACCCCGAGCCGGCCAAGAGCCCCACGGTCGCAAGCGCGCCCAGCAGACCGAGCAGCGCGGCGAGCACGAGCCTCCCCCACGGGGGCGCGCCGATGCGCAGGAGGGTCCTCCCGACCTCGAGACCAGAGAGCTCGCGGGCGGGCACCCCGACCCCCGCGGACTCGACCCCCGCGGACCCGAGCCCCGCGGACGTCGGCCCAGCGGACCCGAGCCCCCCGGACCCGACGGCCGCGGAGCCGGCCGTGCTCGCCCGATCCGCGCTCACCGACCCGCCTCCTCCGCCAGGTCGTCACGACCGCCGTCGACGTCGCGATCGTCATTCGGGTCGTCCTCGTCGGCGTCGCAACGGTCGTCCTCGACCGACCCCGCCCCTCCGGCAGCCAGGCGCACGACCCGGTCGAGGCGCCCGACGAGCTCGGGCCGGTGCGCGGCGACGAGCACCGTCTTGGGCTCGAGCCACGCCCCGAGCGAGTCCCGCAGCGCGGCCTCCGAGTGGGCGTCGAGGTGCGCGACCGGTTCGTCGAGGAGAAGCACCGGTGCGTCGCGGATCACGGCGCGTGCGAGGGCGAGGCGCTGGCGTTCTCCGGCGCTGAGCGACACGCCGCCTTCGCCGATCGCCGTCGCGAGACCGAGCGGCAGTCCCTGCACGGTGTGCGAGAGGCCGACCGTCTCGATCGCGCGCCGCAGGTCGCCCTCGCTGGCGTGATGACTCGCAAGACGCAGGTTGTCTTCGATCGTGCCGCGGACGAGGTGGGGGCGCTGCGGGACCCAGGAGAGGGAGCGGCGCCAGCGGGCGGGCTCGGTGGTGGCCAGGTCGTGGCCGTCCACGAGCACTCGGCCCGCAACGGGTTTCACGAACCCGAGGAAGAGGCCGACCGCCGTGGACTTGCCTGCGCCTGAGGGCCCGACCAGCGCGACGTGCTCGCCGGTGACGAGCTCGATGGAGAAGTCGCACAACGCGGGGATGGCGCGCCCGGGGTACGTGATCGTCACCGCGTCCGCGCGGAGCATGGACCGGCCAACCCGAGCCGGTCGCGCGGCGCTCCCTGTGCTGGCACCGGCGCCGCCCCCGTCGCGAGCTGGCGCGGCGGAGTGCGGGGCGTCGGTCTCGAGCACCGAGAGGATGCGGTCGGCTGCGGCCTGCCCCTCGGTGCTCGCGTGGAATTCTGCCGCAGCGCGGCGGAGCGGCAGGAACACTTCGGGCGAGACGAGAAGGACCGCGATGGCCGTGGAGAGGCCGAGGTGCCCGCCGAGGAGCCGCAGCCCGAGCACCATCGCGACGAGACCCGTGCCGATGCCCGCGAGGAACTCCAGCGCGAGCGCCGAGAGGAAAGCGACGCGCAACGTGTCGAGCGTCGTCCGGCGCAGCGCGTCGGTCGCCTCGGCGACCTCGCGGCGCCCTTGCGCTTCCCTCCCGAACGCCCGGAGCGTGGGCAGGCCTCGCAGCAGGTCCAAGAAGCGCGCCGAGAGTGACGAGAGCCGGCGCCACTGGCTGCGCGTTCGCGTCGCCGACTCCCGGCCGAAGCGGACCATCGCCACCGGCACCAGCGCCGCGAGGGCGAGCAGGATGAGGAACGAGGGCCAGTCTTCGCCGGCGACCCACGCCAGGATGCCGAGCGGCGCGAGCGCGGCGAGGATCCCCTGGGGGAGGTACCGGCCGAAGTACGTCGTGAGCGCGGCCGTGCCGCGCGTCGCGACGAGTGACAGCTCTCCGGCACGCTCGCCGCCGAGCCACACCGGGCCGAGCTCGAGCGCGCGGTGGAGCAACTGGCGTCGAAGCGTCGAGGTGACTGCGGCCCCGGTGCGCTGGGCCGCGGACTCGCCCGCCCACCCGAAGAGCGCCCGGGCGGCGAAGGCCGCGGCGAGCCAGGCGAGGCGCGGCGCGACCGCGCCGAGCCCCGCGCGGTGGAGCACGGACGCCGACACGACCGAGGCGAGCAGGACGGCCTGGGCGACGACGCAGGCGGTGGAGGCGAGGCCGACGCCCACCGCCGCGACGAGGTACCGACGCGTCGCGCCGACCCGGGCGACGAGACGACGGTCGATCAGGCCACCGCGGCGCCGTGGGACGGCAGTGGTGGACATGTCCATCTCAACCTACCGCCGCCGCCTCGGGCGGAGACAGGCGGGGCGCGGCGGCTCGACGACATGGTGCGAGCGCCGCCCGTGGGCTCCTCTGCGAGGGCCGCACACCGGCCGGCCTTCATCGGGCCTCGGGAGCTGTGGGACGATGCCCCCGTGCCGGATTACTCGGCCGTGAACCGCGCGAACTGGGACGAGCGGGTCCCGGCGCATGTCGCGTCCCCGGACTACGCGGTCGAGCGGTTTGCCACCGACCCCGAGTTCCTGAGCGGCGTGGTCGCGTTCGATCGCCAGAGGCTCGGCCGCCTCCGCGGGCTGCACGGGGTGCATCTCCAGTGCCACATCGGGACCGACACGGTGTCCCTCGCGCGTCTCGGGGCGAAGATGACGGGTCTCGATTTCTCGCCTCCCGCGATCGCGGCGGCCCGTCAGGTCGCCGCAGCGGCCGGCGCGGCCGTGGAGTTCGTCGAAGGCGACGTCCACGACGCCGTCGGTCTCCTGGGCGCAGGCGGCTTCGACCTCGTCTACACGGGGATCGGCGCGCTGTGCTGGCTGCCGAGCGCAGCGCGGTGGGCCGCAGTGGTTGCGGCGCTGCTGCGCCCGGGCGGCAGGCTGTTCCTCCGTGAGGGCCACCCGATGCTCTGGGCGCTCGACGACGAGGGCACCGACGAGCTGGTTGTCCGCTTTCCCTACTTCGAGGAGCCCGAGCCACTGGTCTACGAGTCCGAGCTCACGTACGTCGAGACCGACGCCCGGTTTGAGGCGAGGAGTGCGGCGGTTTGGAACCACGGCCTCGGCGAGATCGTGACCGCGCTG
>Ga0307372_10000611_pt1 | contig 63823 bp, 60 predicted proteins | sample OX1MG_FD_202533 | JGI IMG/M metagenome (GOLD analysis project Ga0307372, IMG submission 202533) | Soil microbial communities from Risofladan, Vaasa, Finland - OX-1 | ecosystem: Environmental > Terrestrial > Soil > Coastal area > Acid sulfate soil | place: Finland: Risofladan, Vaasa | collected... | reverse complement strand
CCGTGGCGTTCCCGGCGGCCGCGCCGCTTCGTTGCTATCCGGCGCAAGTCCGAGACGGCAAGATCTATGCGGAGGTTGCAGTTCCTCCAGCCGTCACCGCCAAATCCTGAGGCGCGATCGACGCTTCATCCGACGGTGGATGTTCGCGCCGCGATGATCTTCTTCTCCCGTGGCTGCGCCTGCGTCCGCGACTGTCGCCGAGCGCGGAACATTGCCACGAGCGCTCGATCGCCAGTATAAGGAACGAGACACGCCTGGAACTTACCAAAGGAGAGGACCATGAAAACCGAAACCATCGAATACAAAGACGGCGACCTGAATCTCCGCGGCTTTCTTGCCTACGACGAAAATGCGAGCGGCAAGCGCCCCGGAGTTATCGTGATGCCCGAGGTGTACGGCCTCAACGAGCACGCCAAGCTGCGGGCGCAGCGGCTGGCCGAGTTGGGCTACGTCGCCCTGGCCGGCGATCCGCACGGCAACGGCACGGTCTACCCGAATCTGCAGGAAGCGATGAAGGGGGCGGGACCGTTGATGGGCGACCCGTCGGTGGCGCGCAATCGCATGAAGGCGACCTTCGACAAGCTCGTCTCGCTGCCGCAGGTGGATTCGAGCCGCATCGCTTCGATCGGCTTTTGCATGGGCGGCACGCTATCGCTCGAGCTGGCGCGCGCCGGCGCGCCGCTGCGCGGCGTGGTCTCTTTTCACGGCGGCTTGCAGACCCAACGTCCGGCCGAAGCCGGCAGCCTCAAGGCCAAGCTCCTGGTATGCACCGGCGCCGACGATCCGTTCGTCCCGCTGGCCCAGGTCAACGGCTTCATCGAAGAGGTCAACAAGGCGAAATGCGACTGGCAGGTGGTGGTCTACAGCGGCACCGGCCACAGCTTCACGAATCCCGACGCCAGCAAGGCCGGCGTGCCGGGCGTGGCCTACAACCAATCCGCTGACGAACGTTCGTGGCAGGCGATGCAGTCGTTCTTCACGGAAATTTTTGGCGGCTGAGTCACCGCTTCGTTCCGAATTTTCTCCGGCACGCCCAAGGCGGAGCGCATAACCGCGCACGCCTTGGGCGTTGTCGCACAACGCCACGCCTCATCAATCACGCACGGCGCGCAAGCTGGCGTCGGTCCGCCGTCAGCGATCGTACGGTTCAGCGGCCCGAGTGACTCTCGAGAAAATTCAGGATCACCCGGTCGTGCTCCTCCGGATGCTCCCATTGCGGCCAGTGCGCCGCGTCATTCATGCAGTAATAGGCGGCGCCGGGTATGAGGCTCGCGATTCGCTGGCCGACGTCGGGCCCGCTGCCCGGATTCTTGTCGCTCCAGAAGACCAGCGTCGGCGTGCGGATCTCGGCGAGCTGCGCCTCGGGTATGGCAAAGCGGTCGAACAGTCCGCCGGCGCTGAAGGCCTCGGTGAATACCGATGTGAGCGCCTGCCGAGTCTCGGGGTCCGAGTAGAAGCGCTGCCGCAGCTCGACCAGTTCGTCGGTAACGCGATCGGGCGAGGCCATCAGCCATTCCAGTCGCTTGCGGATAGTCTCCGAGGTTGGGTTTTCGATCGCCGCGATCGATCGCTGGCGCAGCAGCTCGCGCCCTTCCTGCGGGCGTTCCGCCACCGAACCGGGACGAAAGCGCACGCCGCCGGTGGTGTTGAGGATGATTGCCTCAAGCCGATCCGCGTGATGCAGCGCCATCCACATCGCGACCCATCCGCCGAGCGACTCGCCCTCGAGAAAAATACGCTCAAGCTTCATCGCGTCCATCAGATCGAGCAGCTGCTCGGCATAGGCCGGCATCGTGTCACGGAACTTCGGCTTGGAGGACAGCCCGTGCCATACCAGGTCGATCGCGATGGCATGGGTCTTCTGCCCGAGACGCAATAGATTGCGGCTATAGGCTTCCGCATGGCCGCCGATGCCGTGCACCAGCACCAGCGGCTTGCCCTCACCTGCCTGGATAGTGCGAGTTCGAAACTTCCGCCCTTCAAACCGGACTTCGCTGCCCAGCAGATCGTTCCAGATGGTCGCCATTGGTTACGCTCCTGTTCGGCCGACAATAATATTCGCATCCGGTCCATACAAACCAACTCGCGCCGGAGCGTCCCACTGTCAGGGCTTGAAAATATCTTTGAAGAAATCCCGCATCGCCTGCCATGAACGATAGTCGGCCTCCCGGTTATAGGCGAGGCCGGCGAGGTGATAGCGGTCGGCGTCGGGATTGGTGAAGCTGTGCTGGGCGCCGCTGTAGATATTGACCTCCCAGTCCGCGCCCGCCTTGCGCATCTCATTCTCGAACGCCTGTACGTCGGCGGGCTTTACGAATGGATCGTCGCCGCCCTGGCAGACCAGGATTTTGGCTTTGATCGCGCCGGGTCGGGCCGGATCCTGAGTGTTGAGCGGTCCGTGAAAACTGACCACTCCGGTCAGCTCAGCGCCGCTGCGGGCCAGCTCTAAAACGGTAAGGCCGCCGAAGCAGTACCCGATCGCCGCCGTCCGGCGCGGATCGATGTGAGGATTGCGCTTGAGCTCCTGGAGCGCGGCAGCGATACGCGTGCGGAGCTCTTTGCGATCGCCCGCCTCGAGCTGGTGTGACCAGGCGGCCGCCGGTTGGTACTCGGTGGTGGTTTTTCCCCCGCCATAGATGTCAACCGCCATCGCGACGTATCCGAGCCGCGCCAGCATCTTCGCGCGCATCCTCGCGTAGTCATTCAAGCCCCACCATTCGGGCACCACCAGGACGCCGGGTCGCTTCGTGCTGATGCCGCTGTCATAAGCAAGAAAGCTGTGCGCCTCGACCGCGCCCTGCTGGTAGGTAACGATCGCGGTTGCGATCTCTGCCCACGCCGGTGCGGCGGCCGCGAGCACAAGCGTCGCCATCAACAGCGAAGCGATCACTTTCGTCCGGCGCTGCTGCATATAGTCATTACCTCGCGAGGGTTTTGAACCTGCTACTCTGGATCGATTCCAGCGTCAATGGATGTGCTTGATACAGGTCTCCAGAGCAGCTGTCATTACTGCAACGCGCCAGACAATGTGGCGTTCGGTGACGAGCTGGCGATGCGAATCGGAAGGGGTGGGGGAGAGGTCTAACTGGCCGCGATCGTGGATGGCGTAGCCGGCTCGCCGCTGCCGATAACCCGCGCCAACGCTGCCGCGAGATTCGCCAGCCTCACGGGCTTACTGATGAAATCATCCATCCCGGCCGCGACGCATTTATCGCGATCGCTGGCGAGCGCGTGGGCCGTCATCGCGATGATCTTGGTATGGCGACGGGAGCTCTCGCGGCGTCGAATCTCACGGGTTGCTTCGTAGCCGTCCATCTCGGGCATCGCGCAGTCCATCAGTACCACGTCATAAGGCAGTCGCGCGGCGGCCTCGAGCGCTTCGAGGCCGGTAGTAACCGCATCAGCCGTATAGCCGAGTTTATCGAGCTGGCGGATCGCGATGTTCCGGTTCTCGGAATTGTCATCGGCGACCAGTATGCGAAGGCTGCCGCCGGGCGAATCGATTTCAGATTTGCCGGGCGCCGCTGGCCCGGCTGCGGACGCAACCTCGGCCTGCGACGGTGCTTTGGCGAACAGTGCTGTCAGACAATCAAGGAACTCGGTCGGTTTGACTGGTCCAGGAAGCCAACCTGCGACGGTATGCGGGCCCCGTTCGCGCCAGCGCTCAACCGTCGGTAGCTCGACAATGCGAAGCCCGGCCAGCGCTGCGTCCGACCTGACGCGCGCCGCGAGTTCGGTGGCCTCCTCACCGGGAAGATGGATCAGGACGGCTTCGAAAGGCCGCCGATCGGCGTTAGCCGCCAGTATCGCCAGCGATTCCACAACGGAACTGCTGGCATCCGCGCGCATACCCCAGGAACTGACTTGCTCGGTGAGCAGCTGGCGAATCTTTTCGACCGCACTGACGATAAGAATGCGGCGAGCTTCCAGCGGCCTCCGATTGGCGGGTCTCGCGGTTACCTTGGATTGGTCGAACTTGGCGGTGAACCGGAAGGTCGAACTGGCGCCGAATTCGCTGTCGACCCCAATCTCACCGCCCATTAGCGTGACCAACTCGGCGGCGATGGCGAGGCCGAGTCCGGTGCCGCCGAAGCGCCGCGTCATCGAACCATCGACCTGCGAAAACGGTTGGAACAGGCGCTGGCGCCCCTCGGGGGCGATGCCGATGCCGGTGTCGCTGACCTCGCAGCCCAGGGTCACCGCCCCATCTATGGGTGTCGCGAGCTTGACCCTGACGGTGACGTGACCGCGGGCGGTGAACTTGATCGCGTTGCCGACCAGGTTCGTGAGCACTTGTTGAAGGCGGAATGGATCGCCGTACAACTTTGACGGGACCGCGTGCTCAATCGCCAGCGCCAGTTCGAGTCCTTTTCGTCGGGCGAGGACAGTGAGCAGATCGATGACGCCTTCGAAAACCGGCGCGGTTTCGAATTCCACGTTCTCCAGGGCCAACTGGCGCGACGACATCCTGGAGAAGTCCAGGATGTTATTGATTATCGCCAGCAGGTTGTTGCCCGCCGCGTCGATGCTTTCGAGGTCCTTGCGCTGATCCTTGGTGAGTGAGGTCTCCAGCATCATTTCGGAGAAGCCGATAATCGAGTTGAGCGGGGTACGGATTTCATGACTGGTATTGGCCAGGAACTCGGATCTGAGCTTCGCCAGTTCCAGGGCCGCATCCCGCGCCGCATTACTTTCGACGATGCCTTCGCTCAGCTCCGAATTGAGTCTACGTACCTGCTCCTCGCTACTTTTGAGTTTCGTGATATCGGTGACCACCATGCAGATCCCTGCCGACTCGCCGACAGCGGTGAAACGCACCGAGAGTTGGGCAGCGATTTCTCTACCGTCGGCCGCAACTAGGTTAAACTCGCCCTCGCTTGGGCCACGCTGGGCCTGCTCCAGCAGCGCATCAAAACGTTGCCGATCGCCGGGTCTTATGAACTGCCGAAAATCCATCGCCGGGCGCGGTTCCGATGGCAGCCTGTGTGCCGTTGCGTCCCGGGTGGGCTCGAGGCCGGTCTCGCGCTCGAGCCCGAGCATTTTGACAAAAGTCGGGTTAGTCTCGAAAATTCTGGCGTCGGGGGTGGTGATCAGGACGCCGACCGGAACGTTATTGAAGAGATTTCGATAGCGAGACTCCGCCTGCCGGCGCGCGCGCCGGACCTCGGCCTCACCCAGTTCGCGCTGGACGGCAGGCCATAGCCGCACCAGGTTGTGCTTGAAGACATAGTCATTGGCGCCGGCCTTCATGGCCTGCACGGCGACATCCTCGCCCATTTTGGCCGAGACCAGGATGAAGGGCAGGTCGAGGTCTATCTCGCGCAGCAACTTCAGCGCCTCGAGTCCGCTGAACTGCGGCAGCGAGTAGTCCGCGATGACCAGATCCCATCCGGGCTGTGCCAACGCGGCCTTCATGGCCGCAGCCGTGTCCACGCGCTGGTAGATCAGGTCGCAGCCGCCGCGCCGCAGCGTTCGGGCTATCAGCTCGGCGTCGTCGGCCGAGTCTTCGACCACCAGGATCCGCACTTTCTGCATCAGTTGCTGGGAGCCGTCGGGGGGCGTTCATTGAGGACCAGCCAGTACATCCCCAGTTGCCGGACGGCCTCGACGAAGCGCTCGAAGTCAACCGGCTTTCTGACGTAGCTATTCGCACCCAGGCCGTAGCCGTCGATGAGGTCCTGCTGCTCCTTCGAGGAGGTCATGATAACCACCGGCAGCAGCTTGGTCCGCCGGTCTGAGCGCAGACTGCGCAACACCGCGAAGCCATCCAGCTTGGGCAGCTTCAGGTCCAACAGGATAACTTCCGGCTGGACGCTGGTGTCACGGCCGAGATGGGCTCCAGTGCCGAACAGGTAATCCAGCGCTTCAACTCCATCGCCAGCCACGACGATCTGGTTGCCGAGGTTGTTTTTCTTGAGCGCCCGCAGGGTCAGCGCCACGTCATCCGGGTTGTCTTCGATCAGCAGGATCAATTTATTCTCCATTTGAGACCCCTAGGCTCTCGTGCAGGGTGAATGAGAAAGTCGCGCCCTTTCCGGTGGTGCCCTCGGCCGAGATACGGCCGCCATGACGAAGCACGACGCGCTGAACAGTTGCCAGCCCGACGCCGGTGCCGGGAAATTCCGCAGTCGAATGAAGCCGCTGGAAGGCGCCGAAAAGCTTGTCGGCATAAGCCATATCGAAGCCGGCGCCATTATCACGGACAAAATAAAGCGGCTGGCCGTCCCGCTGTAAGACCCCGAGCTCGATTATCGCGTGCGGCTGCTTGCTGGTGAATTTCCAGGCGTTGCCCAGCAGGTTCTCAAGCGCTGCACGAAGCAGGTGGGAATCGCCGTGGGCCTCGATTCCGTCGGGAACCACACATTCGACGCTGCGCTCTGGTTCGCCTTCTTGTAGTTCTCCCACAATGCCCCGGGCTATGGCGCTCAGGTCGACCACTTCATGACTCATCTCGCCGCGCGAAATGCGCGAGAGCTTCAAGAGATCATCGATCAGAAGGGCCATGCGCTGGGTGGCGGCACGGATGCGTCGGAGATGCTCTTTGCCCTCCACATCGAGCTGGTCGGCATAGTCTTCCATCAGCGCCAGGCTGAAACCGTCGATGCTTCTGAGCGGCGCGCGAAGATCGTGGGACACCGAATAAGAGAAAGCCTCCAGCTCCTGGTTGACGGCCTCGAGCCTTGCTGCGTGCCGTCGCTCGGCCTCATTCAGCGATCGCATTTCGGCCTCGGCCCGTTTGCGTTCGGTGATATCGCGGACCGTGCTTGAGGCCAGTAATCCGTCTTCGGTTTGGAGCGGGCTTAGGGAGAGCTCGATGGGAAATTCGCTGCCGTCCTTGCGCAGGCCGTAGAGCTCGAGACCGGGGCCTAGCACCCGGACCCTCGGATTAGCGAAGTACCCGGATCTATGCAGCGGATGCTGGCCGTGAAAGCGCGCCGGGATCAGCATCTCAACCAGATTGCCGAGCATCTCGGCGCGGGCATGCCCGAAAAGCTTTTCAGTCTGCGCGTTGACCAGCACGATACGGCCGTCGCGATCCACGATCACCATCGCGTCGGGAGCCGTTTCGAGCAGAGCACGGACTCTCTCCTCCGCCTTCTCGCGCGCGGCGCTTCTGGCCAATTCTTCCCGACTGGCGACCAGCGCTTGCGAAGTCTGCCGCAAGCGGCTGGAGGTCAGGCTGGCATAGCCGCCGATCAGCAGCAGCCAGGCCAGGATGATGCTCCCGCCCACGCCCATCACAACCACGCTTTGCCGTGAAGTCATCCGCGCCTCGGCGGTACGTTCAGTCAGCAGGCGCTGTTCCATTAACGACATTGCGGCCAAATTGTCGCGGAATGGGACCAGGGCGTCACCGAGCTGAGTCAAGCTCGCCGATCTGGAGAGCTGCTGCTGATGCGTGGTCGGGGCGTTGTGAATAACGGCCCCAGTCAACTCCGCCACGCGCCGCAAGGTCCGGTCGGCTTGATCGAGCCGCTTCTGCTGCGCGGGGTTGTCCCTCGTCAGAGCACGCAGCGCCGCGATTTCGTGCCACATTTTGGTAACCGGAATGGTAAGCTTAGCGGGGCGCAGGTCGCCGCCCCGGGAGAAGCTGGGAAGCGCGGTTACTATAGAAAATGCGTCGGCCTGGGCCCGGTCGAGGGATTGGAGCACTACCTGTGTGTGGACTATCCACTTGCTCCAGTCGTCGGAATCCCGTACGTCACGGTAGGTATTCCAGCCAATTATCGCGGCGGCAACGATAGCCGCCACAAAGCCAACCCAAAGAAACCTGTTCCAGAAACGCGCCCGCGAAAGCGCGTTGATCTCTGCCGATGGCGCCAGGTGGGTCCCGCTGCGTGCTGTTTCGGAAGCACCACCGGCGGTCACATGGCTTGCTTTGGCGTCTGTCGGATCCAACGGATCACCCCCTTGCAAACCTACGCAAAACTCAGACCGAGCCGCCTGTGCGCGGCTAACTTCGCGCAAACAGGGTATGGTGGGCCATGGATAATCGGGTCCGCCAATCAGACGACAGTGGCGCTATCGAATTGCCGCGCAAAGCGCGCGCCTAATATCAACTGATATGCGAATGGAGTGACCGAGGAATCTCAATCATGCTCTGCGAATCCAACCCTGCTCAGCAGATAAAGGGCTGGATTGAGCTCGCGGAGTCGTCGAGGCAACGCCCATGAATGGTTTGCGGCCGCGTAACAAAAGCCTGGCGAATACTCGCGGTATCGTGTTCATTCGTCTGGCCGTTGGTTTGATCTTTCTCACCCAGGGGATTCTGAAGTACCTCGATCCGCATATGGGCGTGCTGCGCTTTGCGCGTATCGGCTTTCCGATGCCCGGGGCGACCGCTCACCTGGTCGGCAGTTTCGAGATCGTCTGCGGCTTTCTGGTCTTGGTCGGACTGTTCACCCGACTCGCGAGCATCCCGCTCCTGATCGTAATCCTGACGGCGATTGCGACCACCAAGATCCCGGAGCTTTTTCACCCGGCTCAGGGCTTCTGGTTCATGGTCAGCGACGCCCGAACCGACTTCGCGATGACGATGGGCCTGCTGTTCCTGCTCGACGTCGGTCCGGGGCCATGGTCGTTCGACGCCTGGATCCGGGAACCATCGAATCACGACGATCGCGAAGCGCCTTAGCCGGGGTCGACGCCGCTCGACGGCGGGCACCGCATCGAGCATCGATTAGCGCCGCCGCTCGACGGCGGGCACCGCATCGAGCATCGATTAGCGCCGCCGCTCGACGGCGGGCGCGCCTGGTTACTTCCGGTCGCCCGGGACTTTTCCTCCGCCCCTGGCGTACGGATAGAAGCGCTGCTTTTCGCCGCGCTGCCAGGCCGCTCTGAGCTCGGGATCGCTCAGGTCCCAATCGGGACGGCATTTGCGCAGAACGCTTCTCAGATCCTGACGCAGCTCCTCGACCGTCGGGCGCGCGAAGTACCAGTAACCATTGTAGAGCTTGAAGACTCGCAGCCCCGGCTCCAGCACCAGGGTGTAGGGGACCAGCGGATTGTGGATCGGGTCGGTGTACTCGGCGATGTCGAGATCGTCGCGCACCTTGCCCTCGGGATCGGACAGGAACGGCCAATGGGCGCCGACTCCCGACCGGTACTCCTTGGTTTGCAACAGGTTGTCGGTGCTGATCGTCACCATCCGGCAGTAGCCGACTTCCATTTCACGATAGAGCTGCACGAGCCCTTCCGCCTGGCGGCGGTCCTTGGGTCAGAAGCCGCCGCGGCTCAGTACCAGGACCATCGGATCGGCGCCCTGCAGCTCGGAGAGCCGGTGCGGCGTGCCGGATTGATCGGGCAACTCATAATCGGGAAACACGGCGCCTGGAACGATATCCGCTCGCATAAATCGCACCTCGGTTGGCTGTTACTCTTCCAAACCCGAGGCGAGATTGCCAACGGTAGTTGTGGCCGCGTCGATGTGGTTTGAGCCACAATGAAGGGTATAAGAGCCCGGCCGGATACTCCAGGAGCGAGCCGCACCATCGCCGGGCAATCGTCGGGGTGAAAAGAAGCGCATGTCTCAGGAAAATTCGCTGCCGACTACGCCCGCGATGCTGTGGCGATGGCTTGGTCGGGGCCTGCGAATCGTCGGCATCGCGATTGTCTGCATACTGATGCTCGACCTGGTGGCGTGGCTTGGGCTTAAGCTCGCGGGCCATCGCGAGACGCCGTACCTCGATCCCGCCCTGGTCTATCCCGGCGCAAGCTGGGGCGCGGAACTGCTCGATGAAAGCGCCGCCGTCCGCCTCGCCTGGAATCCGTACTGTTACTGGCGGGCGGCGCCGTTCGCCAGCCGCTACGTCAACGTTGATGCCGACGGGCGGCGCCGGACCTGGGATGGCGGCGCGCCGCGTGTCACCGGCGTCAACGTCCGCGTGCATCGAGTGTTCGTGTTCGGCGCTTCGCCGATCTTCGGGGTCGACGCGCGCGACGACTACACGATTCCCTCGCTGCTAGCCAAGGACTTGAACCAGGCGGACATCGGCAATGTCGAGGTGATCGATTACGGCCAGCCCGGCTATGTCAGCACGCAGGAATTGATCGGTTTTCTGCTCGCGCTGCGCGCCGATCAACGCCCCGACCTGGTGGTCTTTTACGACGGCTTCAACGACGCCGACGCGGCTTACCGGTCCGGCACGGCGGGCATCACGGCGGGCGAGGGCCAGCGCGCGCGCGAGTTCAACCTTTTGAATCACACCCTGGCCTCGCGCCGCCGCGCGCTCTATCGAGCAGCGGCCGGGACCTTCCTGACCGAGTCGTCGCTCGGGATAGTGCTCAGGACCATCCGGCGCCATCACCCCGGCGCGGTCTCTGATCGCAAGACCGGGAAGTCATTGCCGATCGTGAATCCGGCCGCACGCCGTCCCGGTGCGCGCCTCGCTGATACGGTCGCGGCTGACTATCTGAAGAATCTGCGGTTGGCCGATGCTACTGCGGCCGGCCTGGGAATCCGGATGCTGGTCTACTGGCAACCTTCATTGGCGACCAAGAGTCCGCGCTCCGCTTTCGAGTCGCGCCTGGCAGGCGAAGCGGCCCGGGCGGCGCCCGGGGAGGAGCAATTCGTTCGCGAGGTCGGCAGCGATCTGCGCGCGATCATGGTCACGCCCGGATACCGCGGTCCGCGCATCACCGATCTCAGCACGATTCTGAATGGCCAGCGCTCGTGCTTCGTCGACGACGTGAACCTCGTCGAAGGCTGCGACGCGGTAATCGCCTCGCGGATTGCCGCCGGCGCGATTCCGGTGTTGCAGGAACTGGCGGCCCGGGAGCGCCTCGCCCCGCGCCCGTTCCAGTTCCGTGGCCGGTGAGCCAAAGCTGCCGGTTATCGCCGGCCGCCGCAGATCGGGACGCGCTTACTGCTGCGGCGCAGGCTGTCCGGCGGTGCCTACCAGCGGTACCAGTTGTGCAATCTGGCACTGGATCAGGGCGTGTATCTTGTTGTCGATCTGGAAGAAGCGCGTGGTCTTGGTCTGCGACAGAACGGCGCGGAACCTGGGGATGTATTCCTTCTGGATGTCGAGGCGCGCCTGCGCGACCGCCATCACTTCGTCCAGCTTGGCCTTGGCGTCGGCGTCGGTGAAGGTCTGATAGGCCTTCGCGTAAGCCCGAATCTCGGCCGCGTGGCGCTTGTCGACCCGATCCATCTTGGCCTCGTACCGATCGTACAGCGGCCAGAATTTCTTGGCGTCGGCCTTGGTGAGCTGCATGTTTTCGCCGATCAGTGCCTTGCGCTCAGCCTTGGCGGCAGTGAGATCGAGCTTCTTCTGCGTCGGAGAGTTCGCTGCGGGCGCGCCAGAAGAGTCCTGTGCCATCGCGGGCCCATACGAGCCCAGTCCGATCACGAGCGTCAGTGCTGCAAAGCTGGCGATAAGGCGGATTTTGCCGTTCATGCGACTTCGTTTCCTCGGATGCTGAAAGAATTTGCGCGATGCTCCCCTATTGCGGAAGGTGAGTCAAGCGCCGGGCGAGGTGCCTACAGGTTGGCGCTTTCGAGGATCTCCAGCCCGCGTTGCCGATCGATCAGGTAGAGCAGGCCGCGGTCGTCGCTGCTGACGTCGTTGGACGAGGCGCGCTCATATCCGGGCGGTGGATCAGGCAGATACGATCCGACCTCGCGCGGCGCAAACGGGTCCGCAATATCGATCAGGCGCAGCCCGTTGGCAAACCATGCAAACGGGATGACCGATCCTCTGACCCGCTCCGAGGGCTGATGACAGCCGGTCATCTGGCGCTGCGGCGAGCCATCGGGGTCGACCCCGGGCGCCTGGAAGGTGGCAATCGGAGTGGGCGTCGCTTCATGGGTAACGTCGTAAATCCATGCAAACGACGGCGCCGCTGGACGCAGCTTGGCCACGTCCTCGTCGGCGACCACTATCACGCGGCGGCCCTTGAGGGTCTGCGGAATCGGCAGGCAGGTATGGGTCGGATGGGGGAAACTCTGGCCGGTGTAGCGCTGCGCGACCATCCGGGGGTGCGAGAGGTCGGCGATATCGAGGATGAAAAAGCCGTGATGCCAATAACTCACGTAGAGCCGATCGTCGAGCCGCAGCGGATGATGGCAGAGCGGCTCGGGGCCGTCGCGCCATGGGTACTCTTCGCCGCCCGCGGCATGCTGGCCGGGAATCCACCAGCGCCCGATTTCGGCGGGCCTGGCCGGATCGGCGAGGTCGAGGATCATCACGATCCTGCCGACGTAGCCTTCGACGCTCGGCGAGATATAGGCGTAGCGGCCGTCGAACGAGAAGCGATGGACCCCGGTGCCGGCGGTTCGCCATTTCGTGATCGGCTTGGGCGCAGCCGGATTGGAGACGTCGTAAATTCCGAGTCCGCCGCCGAACTCAGGGGTTTCCTTTCCGAGCTGCTCATGATTGACGATCATGACGCCGTTGGCGACCCGCACCTTGTGCGAATGCCATCCCGGCGGAATCTCGATCTGCGCCAGCACGCGCGGCCGGCGCGGATCGGCCACATCGACGATCGTGGTGCCGTGCGGCGCCGCCATGTGTGCGATATAGAGCGTGGTGCCGTCGATCCACACCTGGCCGCCGCCGGGGCAATCGAGATGTCCGACCACCTTGGTATTCACTGCCTTCATGAGCGTTTCTCCCGCCGTCCGCCGGCGACCGTCGCCGCTCTGGATCGAACCGTCTGATAGGTGGAATATAGCCGAAAACCCGCAGTTGGTGACTCAAATGCCGATAATTGATTCAAGCAGCGCTGAGGCGCGTGGCCTCAAGGGCCTTCATCTCTACCATTTTTCGATGTCCAACTGCTCGCAGAAGGCCCGCTTCTGCCTGGAAGAGAAAGCGCTGCCATGGACCAGCCATGCGGTCGACCTGCTCCACAACGAGCATCTGACGCCGGAGTTCGTCGCGATCAATCCGAAAGCGATCGTGCCGGTGCTGGTCCACGATGGCGTAGTGGTTACCGAGTCGAGCGATATCATCGACTACCTCGACCAGCATTTTCCCACTCCTCCGCTGCGTCCCGCCGATCCGGCCGAGCGCGAGCGCATGTATCGCTGGCTGAAACTGTGGGATGAAACCCAGATCTCGCTGAAGACCCTGTCCCACAATACGATCCTGAAAGACCGGGTGGCGGCGGTGCGGACCCAGATGCAAAAGTTCGAGACCCTGGTCAAGAACGACGAACTGGTTGAGTTCATGCGCGAGTTCACCTCCGAGCAGGGACTTTCCAAAGCCCGCCTGGAGCGTTCGACAGCATGGATCGAGCGGATGCTGGGCGAACTCGACCAGCGCCTCGCCTCCCATCCGTGGCTCGCCGGCGACGCCTTCTCGCTCGCCGACCTCGCCTGGAGCATCGACATCCATCGCTTCCAGCTGATCAAATTTCCGATGGACAAGTACCCCGCGATGCTGGCCTGGTACCGCAAAATCGAGGCTCGTCCCGGTTTCCAGCGGATGGTGCTCGATTACGAGGCGCAGTTCCGGAAATCGATGGCGGACGAGGCGGCGAAATCCACACGTGCATAATCGGTTGAAGGGAGTTTGCGATGGCAATTGAGCGAGTCTGGCCCAAGGACGTCTATGTCCGTCAGGCGCCGCATAACCAGGGCAAGGTCTATGCGCAGGTCGTCAAGGCGACCAACGTGCGGACCACGATTCACGTTGCCGGCACCATGTCGTTCGATAAGGACCAGAACATGGTCGGCGAGGGTGACATGCGCCTCCAGGTCCGCACCATCATGGAGAATATCCGGCGCTCGCTGGCCGCGGTCGGCGCGATGCCGCGGGACGTGGTGCGGGTGAAAAGCTACGTCACCGACATCGACGCGTTCCTGCGCGAGGGGAGCCAGGAGTATGTCGGATTCTTCGGCGATGCGCTGCCGGCCTCGACGCTGGTCGGCGTGACCGCATTGACCGATCCGCGTTGCATGGTTGAAATCGAAGCTTACGCCGAGATGGAATGAACTGATGGGTTTGCGTACCGGAAGAGAATTTGTAGCGGGGTTGAACGATGGTCGCCGCGTCTATGCCAACGGCGAGCTGGTTCGCGATGTCACCAAAGTGCCGGCCTTCGCCGGCGTGATTCGCGAGCTGGCCGACCTCTACGATCTGCAGCACAATCCGCAGATTGGTCCCGAGATCACCTGGCGGCCGCCGGACAGCGATCGCGCCGTGCCGTGCTCGCTGATGATGGCGCAGGACTGGCCCGCGATGGAGAAGCGGGTGCGCGGCGAGCGGATTCGCGCCGACGCCGTCAACGGCATGATGGGCCGGCTGCCGGATTTCGTGAATGCCTTCATTACCGATTTCGCCGCCGCGCAATCACTGTTCGGCCGCAACAATCCCGCCTTCGGGCGCAACATCGCCGCCTACTACGAGCTGTGCTGCGAGCGCGACCTGTGCCTCACCCATGCGCTGGTCGATCCGCAGGTCGACCGCACGCGCGGCGTCGAGGCGCAGGAGGCGCTCCGGATCGTCGGCGAGAACGACGCGGGGCTGATCGTCTCGGGGGCGCGGATGCTGTCGACGCTGGCTCCGGTGGCCGACGAGATACTGATCGCGCCGTTCGCGAACCGCAAGCCCGGCGAGGAAGACTACGCGATCGTGTTCGCCCTCCCGGTCGCCGCCGAAGGGCTGAAGCTGGTCTGCCGCGAGATGTATAATCGCGGCTACAGCGACTACGATCGCCCGCTTACCACGCGCTACGACGAAGGCGACGCGCTGGCGGTATTCGACAACGTGCTGGTGCCGTGGGAACGAGTCTTCGCCGCGCGCGATATCGAAACCTACAACCTGATCCGGGTCGCGGTGCCGGGCTTCCTATGGCTCAACTCGATTATCCGCGCGACCGCCAAGCTGAGCTTCATGACCGGGCTGGCGGCGCTGGTGGCCGAGGCGGTGGGCCGCACCCAGTTGCCGCGCTACCAGGAGATTCTCGGCGAGCTGGTCGCCAACGTCGAGCTGGCGGAAGGCCTCGTGATCGCCGGGGCCCATCAAATGGTCGACAACATGCGGACCATGAACTCGCGTGACGGCGGTATTGCGCCCGAGGAAGCCGCCAAGCGGATCGGCGGCTCGCACGGCACGCTCAATCGCGGACTGGTGAGCCTGACGGCGGCGCGGATGTTCTTTCCGTCGGCTCATCAGAAGGCCGTCGAGTCGATTCGTTACCTCGGCAGCAGCGGCTTGGTGATGACGCCGTCGGAGCGCGATTTCGAGAACCCTGAACTGCAGGACACCCTGGCGCGCCATTTCAAGGGCCCCGGAATTTCGGCCCGCGACCGGGTGCGCGTGATGAAGCTGGCGTGGGACGCGATCAGCGGCGACTTCGGCGGCCGCCAGTTGCTCTACGAATTTTTCTACGCCGGCGATCCGTTCAACAACCGCCTGCTCTACTTCGGCAGCCGCCGCTACCGCGAATGCCTCGAGCGGGCGCGCCGCGCCGTCGATTCCTCGCTCGCCGTCGGCAAGAGCTAGCGGGGAACGCGTCAGGCGGGGACGGCGGCGATCGCCTCGATCTCGACCAGCATCCCGGCCTCGGCCAGCGCCTCGACGCCGATCAGCGAGCTGGCGGGCAGATTTTCGCGGCCGAAAAATTCGTCGCGGATGTCGAGCACGATCTTGCGATTCTCGGGCCGCAGCCGCACCACGAAGGTGGTGAGCTTCACCACGTCGGCCGCCGTCGCGCCGACCCCCGCCAGCACCGCCATCAGGTTCTGATTGGCCTGGCGGGCCTGCGCCGCGAGATCGCCCTTGATGAGCTGGCCGTCATGGTCGCGCGCCACCTGCCCGGAGATGAAGACCATCTTCGTCGGTCCCGTGACGGTGACCGCATGATGATAGCCCCAGGGTTTGAAGAGGCCGGGCGGATTCACCAGTTTCTTGTCCATGATTGTTCCCTCGTTCTGCTATCGCGATTGTCGGGTGAAGAGCAACGCGAGCTTAGGCGCTTGTCGGTCGCAGTCAAGAGCACGGGCTTTGCAGCCGAAATGCGGTAGTGTAATTAAGGCCCTGAGGCTTGAACGAAGCGCCTTACAGCAGCGAGGAGAAAAGCGCTATGCCGTTCGTCGATCATCGCGCCATTCCCGAAGTGTTGATGCGCGCCGGTGTGCGCGGGAAGTTCCTGGTCAACAAGGACACCCCGGCGCACAACGTCACGGTGCTGCTCAATATCGTCGATCCCGGCGCGAGCATCCCGCTGCACAAGCATTCGGTGGAAGAGACCGTCTACCTGTTGGAGGGCACCATCTGGGCCCAGATCGGCGATTCGCGTTACACCGTCACGCCGCACGATTCGGTGCTGTTTCCGCCCGGTGTGCCGCATGCATGGGGCAACGCGGGCGAAGGCGTAGCCAGGATGCTGTGGATCTTCAGCGGACCCGATCCGTTCGCCGATTCGATCTACCTGGAAGGTCAGCCGCCCAAGGAACATGACTGATTCGCGAGCAAGTCGAAACCCGGAGGTGAAGAGTGGATCTGCGCAGTTGCCTGGCGGCGATGATTGATCACGGACTGGCGGTGCAAATCGACGATCCGATCGACTGGGACGTCGAGGTCGGCGCCATCATGCGCTATGCGAACGAGCACGGATCGCCGGCGCAATGGTTCACCAACATGAAGGACGCGATGAAGGGGGCGACGCTCTTGGGCGGCTTGTTCGCCACTTATGAACGCATCGCGGTGATCATGGGAATGTCGCGCCGCACCAGCTACCACGAGCTGGTCGACTTCTGCTCGGAGCGCTTCGCCCAACGAATCAAGCCGATAATCGTCGACAGCGGCCCCTGCCAGCAGAACGTGATGATGGGCGACGATATCGATCTGCTGAAATTTCCGGTCCCCAAGTTCCATCCGCAAGACGGCGGGCGTTATATCGGCACCCTCAACGTCGGCGTCTGCCAGGACCCGGACACCGGCTGGGTCAACTGGGGCACCTATCGCTCGATGCTGCACGATCGGCGCACGGCCGGCCTGTGGCTCGGCGCGCTCAACCATGGCGGCATGATCTTCAAGAAGTACCGCGAGCGCGGGAAGCCGATGGAGTACGCGCAGTTCTACGGCAGCGACCCGCTATGCAATATCGTCGCCTCGTCGGGAATCCCGTACGGCGTGCCCGAAGCCGAAGTGGTAGGCGGAATCCGCGGCGAGCCGGTCAAGCTGGTGAAGTGCAAGACGGTAGATCTCTACGTGCCGGCGGATGCCGAAATCGTGATGGAGGGCACTATCCATCCCGACGAGCTGCGCGACGAAGGACCGTTCGGCGAATACCCGGGCTACGTGATAAGCGGCGTCGTCAAGCGTCCGGTGTTCAGACTTTCCGCGGTGACCCATCGCGACGATCCGATCCTGCCGGGCACCTGCCTCGGCATCCCGACCGACGACGAGATCCCGTTCGGGCTCTATCTTGCGGCGACGCTCAAGGAGCAGCTACGGAACAAGGGCATCCCGGTCGCGCAGGTGGCGGTGCCGGTGGACGCGGGATGGCACGCGGTGGTGGTCTCGATGCACAAGGCGCCGTATGCGGGAATTCCGCAGCAGATCGCATCGACGGTCTGGACCGACCGCGTTGGACTCTACTTCCCGTACGTGATCGTGGTCGACGACGACATCGATCCGGCCAACGTCAACCAGGTCTTCCACGCCCTGTTCACCAAGTGCAACCCGGTGCGAGGCATCAACGTCTATCCGGGTTACATGAACAGCCCGCTGACGCCCTACCTGCCGAAGAGCCCGTGGAAGGAGTTGGGATTCGGCGCCGGCAACTGCCTGCTGGATTGCACCTGGCCGATCGACTGGTCGTCCGAGGACATCCCGGAGCGGGTCGCGTTCGATACCATGTATCCGCAGGGGATGCGCGCCAAGGTGCTCGCCAACGTCAAGAAGTGGGGGCTGTAATGCGGCCGATCAGGCTTGAGCCGCGGGTGGTGGCGGTGGCGCGAAGATCGCGCGGCTGAAGGCGTCGGCAGCGCGCAGCACGGTCGCGTCGTCGCCGGTACGCCCGCACAGCATCATACCCACCGGCAGCCCGTCCGACATCGCACACGGCACATTGATCGCCGGGTAGCCGGTGAGGTTAAAGGCGCAGGTATTCGCGACCGCGTCGAAGGCCCGCGCCACCTGCTCCTCGATCGTCGCGTCGGGCGGCGGAATCAGGGCGGCCTTGGTCGGCGTCGTCGGCATCACCAGCAGATCATGGGTCGCGAACGCGAGTTGGTAGGCGGCCGCGAGCTCGCGCACCAGGTTCTGCGCCTTGGCGTAATAATGGCCATGAAATTTTTTATGCAGATAGCTGCCGGCCATCAGGATGAGTTTCACATTCGGCGGCAGATCGGCGGCCCGAGTTGCACGGCCGCGCGCATAGGCCTCGACCAGGCTGGTGACATGGCGTCCCTTCCATCCGCTGCCCATCGCGTTGCCCTCGGTCAGCAGTGCGGTCGCGCCTTCCAGGCAGATCGCGCTCCAGATGTTGACGGCGTCGCGATGCCACGGAATCGAAACCGTCTCGACGCTGCATCCAAGCCGTTCAAACGCCTGCGCCGCCGCGGTCACGGCCTCGTCGACGTCGCGCTCGGACATGCCCTCCCAACCAAAGCCCTCTTTGACGATCGCGAGCCGCAAGCCCTTGACGTCACCGGTCAGCGCGCGCGAAAACGGCTGGCTCTCGAGGCCGGCGCGCTGGCGTGGATCGAGACCGTCGGGACCGGCGATCACCTCGAGCATCAAGGCGACGTCGGCGACCGTACGCGCCATCGGGCCGGTATGATCGAGCGTATGGTCCTCGGCGCAGATGCCGGTATAGGGGACCAGGCCATAGGTCGGTTTCAGACCGTAGATGCCTGACCAACTGCTCGGGATGCGTATCGAGCCGGCCTGATCGCCGCCAATCGCCATGTCGACCGCGCCCGCCGCGACCAGCGCCGCGCAGCCGCTCGACGAGCCGCCCGGACTGCGCCGTGGATCGTACGGATTGCGCGCGATGCCCGAGGCGCTGGTATGACTGCCGCTGGAGAGGCAGAGGTTTTCGCATACCGCCTTGCCGAGGACGGTCCCGCCGGCATCGAGCACCCGCGTGACGACGGTGGCGTCGAGGTCGGCGACGTAGCCGTCGAGCAGGCCGCTGCCAACCATCATCGGCACGCCGGCCAGGCAGATGGTGTCCTTGAGCGCGATGGTTTTGCCCGCCAGTGGCCCGCTGGTGGCGCCTTTGATCGAGGTTCGCCAGTACCAGGCGCCGAGCGGATTTTCCGATGCGTCGGGACGCCAGCCGCTGTCGCGCGGGTACTTGGGCGCCGGATTCGGCTCGCTCAACTGGTCGAGCCGTCGATGCGATTCCAGCAGGCCGGCGGTCAAGGCGGTGAAACTCGCGAGATCCCCGGCGGGGATGCGGAAACCAAGCTGGGCGGCGATTTCCGCCAGCTCCGCGGTCGTCGGCGGTTGAAATTTCATGGATCCGCGCCCCGGCTGGATGCAATCTCGAAACTTTCGATGGGCGGCCGATCGAGTGATCGGCCGCCCGGGAGTTAATCGGGCCTAGCCCTTCTTCGCATCCTGAATCGCGCGCCAGACCCGCTCGGCCTTGAGCGGCAACTCGATATGCTTGACGCCGAACGGCTGCAGCGCATCAACCACCGCGCTGGCGATACACGAGTTGCCGGAAATCGCGCCGGACTCGCCGATACCCTTGGCGCCCAACGGATTGATCGGGGTCGGCGTGACGGTGTTCGCGACCTCGAACCGCGGCAGCATCGCCGCCCGCGGGATCGCGTAGTCCATCAGGCTGCCGCTGAGGAGCTGGCCGCCTTCGTCGTAGACCACCTCTTCGCACAGCGCCTGTCCGATACCCTGAGCGGTGCCGCCGTGAATCTGACCGTCGACGATCAACGGATTGATCACCGTGCCGCAGTCGTAAACGTTCACATAGCGCAGGATCTTGACGTTGCCGGTTTCGATGTCCACTTCGACCACGGCGATGTTGGCGCCGAACGGCGAGGTGCAGTTGGGCGGCTCGAAAAACGCGGTCTCATCGAGCCCCGGCTCGAGCCCGGGGTAGGGCTGCCTGAACTGATAGGCGGCATCGACAACTTTCTGCAGCGGGATCGACTTGTTGGGATCGCCGCCGAAGATGATGGCGCGCTTGCCGAAGCTCATCTGCTCGGGCGGGACCTCGGTCAGGAACGAGGCCAGCCGCTTCATCTTGTCCTGCAACTTGCCGATCGCCATCGTCAACGCGGCGCCGCCGACCGCGAGGCTGCGGCTGGCGAAGGTTCCGATGCCGTACTGCACGATCGCGGTGTCGCCATGCAGCACGCGCACGTCGTCGACGTCGATACCCAGGGCGTCGGCGGTGATCTGCGCATAGGTGGTCGCGAGCCCCTGGCCGTGCGGCGAGGAGCCGGTCATCACCGTGACCTTGCCGTCGGGCTCGATTCGCACCTTGGCGCTTTCCCATCCGCCCGCCTTGAGGCCCGGGAAGAACGACGACGGTCCGACCCCGGCCATCTCGACGTAGCAGCAGACGCCGATCCCGAGATGGCGATTCTGCTTGCGGGCCGCGGCCTGTTCGGCGCGCAGTTTCTTGTAGTCGATTAGCTCGAGCGCCTTGTTGAGCGGCGCTTCGTAGTCGCCGGAGTCGTAAACGATGCCGCTGGCGGAGGTGAACGGAAAGACGTTCTTGGGGATCAGGTTTTTGCGCCGCACCTCGACCGGATCGAGGCCGCACTCCGCCGCCGTCATATCGAGTAGATGCTCGATTATCGAAATCGCCTCCGGCATCCCGGCGCCGCGATAGGTATCGGTCGTCATCTTGGTGGTGAAGGCGAGCTTCTGCTCGAAAGCCAGCGCCTGCAGGTTGTAGACGTTGGGCAGCATCATGCCCGACAACCCCGGCATCATCGGCGTCAGCAGATGGAGATAGGCGCCCATGTCGCCGATGAAGCGGGCGCGGACGGCGAGGATCGTGCCGTCGTTCTTGATCGCGCCTTCGGCGTAGGCGACCTGGCCGCGGCCGTTGGTGAGGGTCGCCAGATGCTCGCGCCGGCGCTCGATCCACTTGACCGGCCGTTTGAGCTCCTTGGCGAGGTAAGGGATGATCGCTTCCTCGCGATAGATATTCGACTTCGCGCCGAAGCCGCCGCCGACCTCCGGCGCCACCACGCGCATCATGTTCTCGGGAAATCCCAGCATGTCGGAGAGGTAGGAGCGCAGCATGTGCGGGATTTGCGTCGACGACCAGACCGTCAGCTCGCCGCTCGCTTCATCGAGCCGCGCCAGCACGCCGCGCGTCTCCATCGACATCGCGATCAGCCGCTGATTGGCAAATTTGAAACGGACGACCTTGTCGGCCTGCCGGAACAGCTCGTCGATCTTGTCGGAAGGATGCTCGGCGGCCTGCACCAGGTTAGTGCCGAATTCCTCGTGGATAATCGGCGCGCCGGCCTCGAGCGCCTTCTCGGGGTCGACCACCGCTTCGAGGGGATCGTAATCGACCTCGATCAGATCGACGCCGTCCTGTGCCAGCGCGGCGGTGCTGGCCACCACCACCGCCACCGGCTCGCCCATGAAGCGGACCTTGTCGAGCGCCAGCACCGCATGGAACGGGCGATTGGCGACCGGCCAGGCGCAGGGAATCGAGCCGATCTTGCCACGCAGGTCTTCGCCGGTCACGACGGCGACCACACCGGGCAGCTTGAGCGCCGCGGCGGTATCGATCGATTTGATGCGGGCGTGAGCATGGGGGCTGCGCAGGAAGGCGGCGATCAGCGTCCCCTCCAGCCGGATATCGTCAACGTAACTGGCCTTGCCCGCGATAAGCTTGGGATCCTCGCGCCGGCGGATCCGCTGGCCGATAAATTTCGGAATCGCTGCCATCCTGTTCTCCCTGGTCTGGTGGTGTCCCGGCGGCTTCTCACGGGCCGCAAGCGGGGGCCGAAAAACGGCTCATCGCAAGGCACTTTGGCAAGCTGCGGCAAAATTGTCGAGACTTCGCACCGTCGCGCATCGCGCAAGCCGTCCGGCGGCGCCGCTTTGCGGGGTTTTGATGATCACGTAAACTGGGCGCGGTGAGCCGTTAGCTCAGGCCGGTAGAGCATCTGACTTTTAATCAGGAGGTCCTGGGTTCAAGTCCCAGACGGCTCACCAAGGAAACCCTTCGGAGAGAAGAGGTTTCTGCGTTGTTGAAGGCCGGTCGCGAACGCGGAATCCGCTCGAATCGAGCGGATTATAATAACTTTTGAATAGAGAGGCGCAGCGCGCGTTGCGCGGTAGTTAAAGCTTCAGCGAAGCTCATCGAGCTTTGCGACGGCCCAGCGCTCCACGTCCGCCTGGCAATGTTTCAGCCCAACCCAAATCCGTCGGTATTCTTGGAATTTCGTGTACTTAGGGTTCTTTTCTAGATCGGCGACGGTTTCTTTAAGAATGAGGAGTTCATAGTGGCGAGGCTGTCGGGTAGTGATCTCCATCGCTATCCAAGGCGCAGTTCCATGGAAAAACGTAGCACGCTCACCGCGAAGAACTTCCGCCCATTCGAAGCTATGCGCACCTGCGATCATGGCCTCTTTCAGTGTTCGTTCTGCTTCTCGCTCTCCGCAGCGTTGTTTGAGAATGTGGCGTGTAAAGTTGAGCACAAAGGCCCGAAGCATTTCATAAGTCGAGCGCGCCTCGTAGAGAAACGCATCAAGACTCGCTACTAGGCGATAGGCGACCGCCTCATCTGGCAATACAAGAGCGGGTCGCGGTTTGCGTGCGATGCATTTATCGATTTGCCCGGTTTTTGTGGATAGTGCCGCGTCTAAATCCTTGATATCTCTTTCGAGCCGATCAACGGATATCTGAACAAGATGGATTTTTGTACTTAGCGCGATGGCGGCCTCGCCCATCCTGGGTCCCCAAGTCCCAAGCTCAGGTCGCGCCGTCTTCTTTGCGGCAGTAAACTCCTTGACGATTGTATGAAGGAATCGAACGCCGCTGAAATAGGAAATGTGAAAGTATTGCATTGTCCACAGTACGGCTTACTTCGTTAGGCGCGGATCGTCGGTCGCGGCAATGTGGCGGGAGTTCATACCCTTCTTTCTAGATCAACCAACGCTGAAAGCGGAAGGCCACGCTACGTAGGGTTTGATAATCGGCGTCTTTTCTAGAATTATTCTTGTCAAGATATGCGAACACGAATCGAGCAGTGCGAACGTAGAGGCCGGACGGTGCTCTCCGTTCAGGCTTGCGTTCTGCGGCTAGGTGTTCTTTTTGTCATAGGACTTCTCGTCAGCTCGTGTGCCAACAAGTTTCAGCGAGCAGAAATTGCCTCGGAAGCGAAGAAATCGATGGTCGGTATGACCAAGCAGAATGTCCTGGCGTGCATGGGAGCACCGGCCAGACAGGCTGCCGTTGGAGAAACCGAAGTGTGGTCGTACCCATCAGGCGGCGACACAAACAGCTTTGGCAGTGCGACTGGTTCCACCAATTCGCTTGGATATACAAATGTGATTGGGTCATCCTCCCGCGTCCATCGGTACTGTGTGGTGAACATCGTGATGACAGGCGGGCGCGTCACCGCAGTGAATTACACGGGCAGGACTGGAGGGTGGGCTAGTCAAGGGGAACAGTGCGCATTCGCGGTGCAGAATTGCGTTCAATAAATCGCGTAGAGCGGCGCTGCAGGCGGGTCCGCGGCTCACGTGGCATCTCGGCGTCATCACGGGAATCTGACCGGCAGCGCCACGCCTTTGATCGGGACGCCGGGGAGGCGGGCGGCGGCGGAAGCGGCCGGCGCATAGAGACGCGCCGCGGGATCTTCGTAAATCAACTTCCAGTGCGGGTTGGAATCTACCAGTAGCCGTGATTTCGCATCCGCTCTGATCAGGATGTAATCGTGGTGGAAATCCTTGAAGATCGGTCCACCGTCAAACAGGTCGTAATGGAACAGCATGTAGGTCGCGATGATCTTTAGTGGGTAAGCGGTGTCTTCGCGGCCGTCGATGAAAACCCGCGAATGCGGCGCCATCCGCCAGATCAGATATTCGCCCCATTCGTAATCGTTCAGAATATTGCCGGCCAGATGATGGCGCTGCATGAAATCGCAGGCGCTGACCGGATACGGGTCCGTTGATCTCAAGCTGCGCGCGAGCGCCCCGCCTTGAATCAGGATTGCGCAGGCAATCGCTACCAGGAGCGCCTGATTGAGCCACCACCAGCCCGGCGACCATCGCGCTCTTCGAGCTAGCCCACTGCGGCGGGTCACCAGCAGGTGAAGATGGCGAGCGAGCGGAACCGCGATCGCAATCGCGGCGAGCGGCAGATTACGCTGCGCGATGAACGCCGCCAACGAGAACGCGGCGGCGATCGCGACCAGCGGCAGGTCGGCTGCTTCGATGGACAACGGCCACACCAGCGCCATCGCGGCCATCAAGCCCACGCCAATTTCGTAATTCGAGACATGCGGACCGTGGACGCGCCAGGCGAGGACCATGGTGGGCAGCAGCGGTTGCCATTCGGTAATCACGTCGTGGGTGAAGGGGTCGCGAAGCACCGCGACGATCGCAACCCAGGTGTGGAATCCATAGGGCGTCGCGAGTGTCGCCAACGCCGCGGCGAACACGATCGCGGTCAACGAAAGTATGCGCCGATAATCACGATTGCGGAGCAGGTCCTGTAGCCCGGAAATGGCCGCGTAAATTCCCAGCGCCGCAATTCCCATCACGAAGCCGCCATGCAAATTTGCCCACAGCGCTATCAGCGGCACGGCAAGCCATAAGCGTCCCGCACGCCGGTAGGCATCGCGCGCCAGCAGCCACATCAGGATCGCCAGCATCGCCATGGTGAACGACTGCGGGCGAAACTGGAGTTGGGGCCTGATCACGACCGCCGCAAAGACCAGTACGCCGAACTGTATTTGGGTCGATGCGCCGGTTTCCGCCAGCGCCATCACCAGAAATATCACCAGCACCGCGGCGCATCCGAGCTTGAGCATCAGCAGGCCGGCAAGGCCCAGATGGTTGAAAGCCGCGGCCATCACCACGTCGCCGAGCCATTCGTAGTCGACCCACGAATGGCCGAAGGCGGAATAGGAATAGGGATCGCGAAACAGCGGACCGCGATTTGCGAGGAACGCCTGGCCGAACCGGACATGGCCCCAAAGATCAGGATCGATGACTGCGATTGAATCAGCGATCGCAATCGCCACCGCTACCAGCCCCGGCGAGTAGCTCAGCAGCGAGACTCGCCGGGCTTCGACGATCGTCGATGCGCCGGGGCGTCCCGGCTCACCATCGCCGATGTTCCGGCCAACGATTTTAGGCTCCATCTCGGATCCGGGTCTATTGTCGCATCCTGATCTTCTTCGCGCTTCGGAATCACCAGCGCTTCAAGGGTCTAAAATAGACGCTTCGCGTGACCAGCCATAGCCAGGGCCCGGCCCTTGACGGCCTCGGCCTTTCGCGTTAGCCCTCGGCCCACGGAGTGCGGGGCCCTGATTGATTCTTTCGAGACGGGAGGCTGATGCAATGGCAGCGCAAGCGCCGGAGAAGTTCTCGACCTCGGCCGACATAAGAGCCCACCTGAGCCATCCAATCATTGATTCCGACGGGCACACCTTCGAGATCGAAGGCGCCTTTCTCGACGCGCTTCGCGACCTCGGCGGTACCTCGCTGGTCGAGGCCTTCGGCCGCGCCATCCGCGGCTCGTTTCTCGATCCGGACTGGTCCTCGCTCAGCATGGACGAGCGGCGCCGCCGATGTTTCACGCGTCCGACCTGGCGCGCGATACCGACCCGCAATACGCGCGATCTTGCCACCGCGCTGATGCCGCATCTGCTTTACGATCGACTCGACGAAATGGGGCTCGATGTCTCGGTGGTCTACCCGACGATGGGGCTGGTGCTGACGGAAATCGAGGTCGACGAGGTCAGGCGGGGAGCCTGCCGTGCCTTGAATCGTCTGCGGGCAGAGATGTTCCGGGAATTTTCCGACCGGCTGATTCCGGTCGCTACCATCCCGATGCATACGCCGCAGGAGGCGATCGAGGAGCTGCGCTACAGCACCGGCGAACTCGGTTACCGGGCCGGGATGATGGCCAGCTTCGTCAGGCGGCCGATCGCCGCCGCGGTCGCAGAGTCGGCCGCGGTCGGACAATACGCCTACTGGATGGACAGCTTCGGGATCGATTCCGAGTACGACTACGATCCGGTGTGGGCGGCGTGCGCCGAACTCGGCATCAGTCCGACCTTTCATTCGCGCGGCTACGGTTGGGGTACGCGCCAATCGTTCACCAACTACACCTTCAACCATATTGGAAGCTTCGCGGCGAGCGCGGAGGCGGTTTGCAGATCGCTGCTGATGGGCGGCGTGCCGAAGCGGTTTCCCAATCTTACGTTCGCCTTCCTGGAAGGCGGCATCACCTGGGCCTGTGCGCTGTTTGCCGATCTGATCGGTCACTTCAGGAAACGCAATCTGGGCGCGCTCGAAAACTATAACCCGGCACGGATCGATCGCGCGCTGTTCAGCGAACTCGCCAATCGCTACGGCGGAAAATTCGCCGCCGGGCGCGCCGAGCAGGTCATCGATCGCTTCGTCGCCCGTTCCATGGCCGCCGAGGATCCCGCGCTGCTAGACGAATGGGCGCCCAGCCAGATCGGCAGCGCCGAAGAGATCCGCGATATTTTCCGGTCGCAATTCTACTTCGGATGCGAAGGCGACGACCCGCTGAACGCGCTCGCTTTCGGATCGCGCATGATGCCGTTCAACTCGCGGCTCAACGCCCTCTACGGTTCCGATATCGGCCATTGGGACGTGCCCGACATGCGCCAGGTCGGACACGAGGCTTACGAACTGACGGAAGATGGGATCATCACGGCCGACGACTTCCGCGACTTCGTGTTCGTCAATCCGATCGGATTGTGGACCCGGACCAACCGCGATTTCTTCAAGGGGACGGTCGTCGAGAGGGAGGTGGCCGCTATCGCCCAGGCCGAATCGGCCAGCGCCGGGACCGACCTGTCGCCGCGGGCGTGACGACTCACAGTCGCCCGCAAAGACCCTCGCGTTGAACGGGCGCGGATGAGACTGCGGCAGAAATCCGCCGATTGTTCTGTCGCACGGCACGATCTACGGGAGCGCTGGTTGTTGAGGCCGGAAGTTCTACCGATATCCCACGACGCGCTCTGAGAAACCTCGCCCCCAACATCAAACAGGATTAGCCAATGAACCGGATGGTTGGGGCTTGCCCCTACGGACCGCATAGCAAGAGGCTGAGGCTCAACTGATGGTGGCAGGGAATTCACCGGAACTGAGGGGGCCGGGCCGCTTCATCCTGCGCCATCGAGCCGTTATCGGGCTCGCGCTCATCGCCGCGACCGCCGTGATGGGCTACTGGGCGGCGCAGGCGCGAATCGCAACGAGCTTCGAAAATTTCTTCCCGGCACGCCATCAGAACACCCTGTTGTACCGTCGTTTTCAGTATCAGTACGGCGGCGCGCAGACCATGATTGTGCTGCTGCGCGTCAAGCACGGGGACATCTTCAATTTCAAAACGCTGAACAAGATCGAGGACATCCACCGGCTGGTGAACCGCCTGCCGGGGGTTAATCACAACGAAGTCTTCTCGCTGGCCTCGTATCGGGTCGCCTATCCAACGGCGCTCCCCGGCGCGCTGATCTTCACCTGCTTCATGTACCCGAAGGTGCCGAGCACGGCGGCCGAGCTGCAGAAGCTCAGAGAAAATGTCGCCCGGCATCGCGAGCAGGTTCGCACCGTGATAACCGCCGACAACAAGGGTGCGGTGATCAGCGCGAGCTTCAACGAGCAGCATCTCGACTACAAAGCGCTCTTCGGCTCGGTCGAGAACATTGTCCATCGCTACCAGGACGCGAACACCGAGATTTACGTGGCCGGAGTGCCGATCGTAGCCGGCTGGGGCTACTACTACCTGCCGCGCATCGCGCTGATCTTCTTTATGTCAATCGCGCTGATGCTGATCATCCTGTATCTCAGCCTTGGTCAGCGCAGCAGCTGGTGGGCCCCGATCCTGACCGGGTCGTTTTCCGCTACCTGGGGCCTCGGGTTCATGAGCCTGATGGGTTACAACTTCGATCCCGTCATGTTGGTAATTCCCTTCATCCTGACGGCGCGCGACTTAAGCCACGGTATCCAGTGGCAAGGCCGTTACTACGACGAACTCGATCGTCTCGACGACAAAACGCTCGCCTGCATCACCACTACCAACATGATGCTGCCGCCGGGACTGCTGTCGATTCTGGCCGATATCGCCGGCATCATTTTCATCGCGCTGGGCGGAATCCCGGTGCTCAAGGAAATCGGCCTCGGCGGCGCCGTGTGGCTCGCCGGCAGCGTCACGATGGTGTTCGTCTTTCAGCCGATCTTCATGAGCTACCTGCCGCGCCCGCGGGTCAGGGAACGGCGATGGCTCCTGAAGCCGACCACCGATGGGTTACGCGGGCGGCTGCATCGATTGGTCGCGGGGCTGATCAGAATACCGGTGACTCCCGGGCGCGTTCGCGGCGCGATGCTGGTGGCCGGCGGCGCCTTCATCATCTGGGGAATCATCTCGGGGCAGCGGGCGCGAATCGGCTACGAACGGCCCGGCACACCGCTTTATCGCCCGGAGGCCAGGGTCAACCAGGACATCGTCGAGATTGGCAAGTATCTGCCAATCGACGAGGCCTGGGTGGTGCTCGCGACCCCCAACTACCCCAACGAGCAATCGTCGCTTTCCCCCAATGTGCTGCGCATGATCGACGATATGGGGAACTACCTTGTGAATCGCGGTGACGCCGTCGGAGTGGTCAGCTTTGCAACTCAGGGGCTGATGCCGCTCAATCAGTTGTTTCACAACGGGCATCCCAAATTCCGCGCCATCCCGAGCGATGAAAAAGCTGCCGGGAATCTTTGGTACGTGTTTCTGGCCGGCACTGCGCCGGGCGAGATGGAGCGCTTTTTCGCCTACTCACCGAAGATGACCAGCACGTGCATCAGGCTGTTTCTTCCCGACCATACTTACGCCCGGCTCAACCAGGTCAGGGCGGATATTCGGCGCTTCATTGACACCCGCGTCAAAGACGATCCGTCGTTGAGCAAAGTCGGTGTCGACTATCTTGGCGGGCAGGCGGGGCTCTATCTTGGGGCGAACGATGTTCTTTATCAGCTCGATATTTTGAATATAAGCTTCGTGCTGATAGTGATTTTCATGTGTTGTGCACTTTCGTTTCGTTCGTTCGTGGCTGGTCTGCTCTTTGTTACTTCCGCCGTGATGGCGAACTTTGGCGCGTTCATCTACATGAACGCGCGTGACATCGGCCTCACCATCGACACCATCCCGGTAATCTCACTTGGTATCGGTTTAGGTATCGACTACGGTATCTACGTCGTGGCCCGGATCCGCGACGAGGTGATGGAAGGCGCCAGCATCGAACAGGCGATTACTACTGCGCTCGGCACCACCGGGGCCGCGGTCTTCAGCACTTTCGCCGTGATGATCGGCGGAATCCTGCCGTGGGCCTTTTCGCCGCTGCTGTTTCACAACGAAATGAGCGTGCTGCTGATCTTCCTGATGGGCATGAATATGATCGCGGGTGTGCTGATCCTGCCGGCCTATATCGCATGGCGCCGGCCCCGGTTCATCGCTCGCTATCTGGCGGCAAGCGCCCAGGCGGCACCGGGCGGCCACGAGCCTCAGGCTGCCAGCGCGCAGGCCTCGCCGCAGAGCTGAGCACGTACCAAGCGCCGCCGCCAAAGCCGCCGATGCTGGGACCGGGGGTTATGTGTCGAGCCAGATGTCTTCGCCTTCGATACGAAGCTGAAAAGTGCGGAGTCTGAGCGTCGGGTGGTTGCGAGACGCCCCAGAAACCACGTCGTATTGCCATCCGTGCCACGGACAGGTGATACATTCGCCTTCGAGAAATCCGTCGCCGAGCGAGGCCCCTTCATGGAGACATCGATTATCGACCGCGTAAAACTGATCGCGGACCTTGAAGATCGCGATCTGGCGGCCGGCGGCCTCCACCACCAGTCCACGCTGTCCGTCGGGGATTTCGTCACGTTGCGCTAACTTGAACTTTGCCATCGATCAAAAGAACATCGTCAAATTTTTCGCCATCAGCACGCTCTGATCCAGAATAATCTTTCGTCGCGCAACCATCAGACGACCATCCACGCGGCGCAACATGTCGTGCCGCCGACCAACCAGGAAATCGGTCTCGGTTTCTACGCGGTTGCGATAAACACAGAAGCGACTGGTTACGGCGAGTTCGTGGTTGCTGTTTTCAGTGCCGGGGGCTTCGAGCAACCGTATATTCGATATGATATGGCAGATGCGCGAGGCTGGTTCCTCAGCCCAATGGACACCGGTCTGGATTTGCCGGACGCGCTTGGTCAGTGTGGTCTTATCGTCGTCGATCCAGGCGATATCATTCTCGTCGGTCATATCACCGTGCTCCGCCCGATAAGGAACATTCTTCCGGATCGGCATCCAATATCTGACGTCATCGGTAAAGATGGTTAGCCATTCCTCGTAACGCCGCTCGTCCAGCAGGTCGGCCTCGCGATAGAAGAAATCCTCGACTTCCTTTGCAAGCATTAGGTAATTGAGTGGCGATACCGGGATGTGAGTGTTGGCCATGATGACTTGCCGTCAACGATGATTCAGAAAGCGCGCGCTGGTGTCAAATCGGCCCAGCTATTCGCGTCCATGAATTGGGCCCAGCGACGATAAAGGGTGCGGGTGTTCTGTTCGCTACTCATACTGACGGGATAATCAGTCACAACTCCGGGAACCAACTCGTGACTGCCGCCGACCCCAAGACCAGCCTTGTAATTGTAGGGATGGCGGCGCGCGATTGTGCCGCGGCTGGCAGCCGTCGCGTAGTTCCAGTTTTCCATGTCGTCCTGCTCAGTCATTCCGGCCGGACCCGAGTATCTAATATAGTAATGGCGAAGGAACTGTTTCACCTCCTGAGGAGCATCTTTATCTACGAAATAGACCCGCCACATCTCGGTGGTAGCTACGCCACGAGGGTGGGCAACCAGAATCGTACGGGGTTGCTGTCCGTGCATCGACATGTTCGGAAATAGAGTCCCCACCACTACTTGCAGCCCAGCCTGGCTACCGAGCTTGGTCAGGCGCCGCTCCCAACATTGTGTGAAGTAATCAGAGGTTGCGGGAGAAGCAGCATACTCGACGCGATTTGTCGTCGGTGGAAGATAGCTGTAGGTGATGCCGTGTCCCCACGCGGGAGACATCGCCAGCAGCAGCCGGCCGGGATTGTCGCGGCGTCCCTCTCCTGCGGTCGGCCCGATTCCGGTCATGTCGACCGAGCGATGGCTGACGACGTGCAAGCCATCGCCGGCGAAATTCTCAGCGACAAACTTCCAGTTCGAGGGAATCAACCACTTCTGGACGCTGCCGAGGAGTTCAGTCTCGCCGTCGCCGCCGTCCCACGCGCCCAAAGCGAGGTCGAGCGCAATCCGAGCCTCGCCCAGATAATCGAGAAACGGGGGCGCCGCGGCGTCCCAGGTGGCCCAGATAGTACCCTTGTAGGTTGCGAGCTGCGCCACTTCGATCAGGCCCCATTGCGACTTGTCAAACGGCGGCTGGTAGCCGGTTTCGTATTGCTGAACGCCTACCAGCCGCCCGTCGGTCGCGTAGCTCCAGCCATGATAGGGACAGATGAAGTGGACCGTATGGCCTTCATCGTAGCGGCATACTTTCATGCCGCGATGCCGGCAGGTGTTCAAAAACACATGAGGCGTGCCGAGCGGATCGCGAGTGAGGATTACCGATTCCTCGCCCATGCATGAGACGAAGTAGTCGCCGGGTCGCCTGATTTGGCTTTCATGGCCGACGTAAAGCCAGGCGCGCGCGAAAATCCGATCCAGTTCTTCGCGGTAGAGGCCTTCATTGACGAATACCTCGCGACTGATCTCGCCGCGTTGAAAGTCGACCAAACTCTTTGCCGAACCGCCGTTGAATGTCATCCGATCCTCGCAGAACAGTAATCGATCAAGGACGATCGAGGCGAAGTATCTGCTCGACCATTTGCTGAGTAAGCGCGGCGCCGGGCAGCGTAATGCCGAGTTCGTGCGCATACTCCAGCGCGACCCGCAGATCCTTGTAGAAGATTCCAACCGAGTGCCGACCCGGATTGAACTTCTGCCAGTTGTCGGCTACCAGGCTCTGCGCACCGCCGCCATGGACTACGTTCTCGAGCACTTCGGGCGCCACTCCCGCCGCTATTCCCAACTGCATACCCTCAAAGGCAGATAGCATGTTGATGCAGATGATTATCTGATGAGCCAGTTTCGCGCGAATGCCGGTTCCGGGACCTCCGGTATGGAATATATTTGACCCCGAAGTGCTGAATAATGGATGGCATCGGTCGAATGCTTCACGACTGGCGCCGACCATGTAGCACATGGTGCGGTTACGGGCTCCCGGCTCGCTGCCGCTTACCGGCGCATCGACTACCTCCACCCCCTTCGCCAGGCAAAGTTCCGCAACTCTGGCGATCGTGGCCGGATGCACCGTGCTGTGAATCACGAAAAGCGATCCGGGTGTGGCGCCTTGCAGCACACCCTCGGCTCCCAGCACCACGCTTTCGACCTGCCGATCGTCGACCACGCAGATCTCAGTTACCTCAGCGTGCTGACCCACCTCGCGATTGGTGCGAGCGATCCGCGCTCCTGCCGACGCGAGCTCTCGAAGCGGCTCCTCGCGGACGTCGTAAACCATCAGGTCGTGTCCGCCCTTGGCGAGATTGATCGCCAGGAACTTGCCTTGTACGCCAAGTCCGATAAAACCGACTTTCATAATGAGCTTTCTCTCCGCATGCTGTGCCGGGCCCGCCGCGCCGATTTGCGCTGATGCAAGGCTGCACCCATGATAGCTGCGGAGTCAATCGTTGAAAGCGTCCGGGCCGGCCGGCGTCTGCTTTGCGAGCGCGCCGCCTCCCGTGCTACACGCCGGATGAGCATTGTTAAGGAGTGGGCTTGGAATGGGAAAGCTTGACGGAAAGTTCGCTTTGATAACCGGGTCGAGTTCCGGAATCGGCCGTGGAGTCGCGCTCGCTTTCGCAGGTGAGGGCGCCCATGTCGCGATTAATTTTCCCGATTCTTCGCAGGCCCGCAACGCCGCTGAAGTCGAGAACGCGCTCAAGGCGATGGGCAGGCGAACGATCGCTATCGAAGCCGATGTCTCGAAGCCCGACCAGGTCAGGAAGCTGGTGGACGGCGCGATGGGGGAGTTCGGCCGTCTCGACATCCTGGTGAACAATGCGGGAATCGGCGGCGTCACCGCCAGAATAGAAGATCTGTCAGACGAGGACTGGGACGAAGTGATGGCGGTGAATCTGCGCGGCGTCTTTCTATGCACCCGCGCCGTGCTGCCGATCATGTACCGTCAGAACTACGGCAAGATCATCAACACCGCGTCGCAACTCGCCTACCGGGGCTGTCCCGGGATGTCTCACTACACCGCATCCAAGGCCGCGATTATCACCTTTACGCGTTCGCTGGCTTTGGAAATTGGCGCGCGCAATGTGAGCGCCAATTGCGTCGCGCCCGGTATCACCCGCACGCCGATCCTGGGCGGCACCAGTCCGGAACTGATCGAAGCAATAAAAGCCGGCATTCCGAAGGGGCGGCTGGGCGAGGTCGAGGACATCGTGCCGGCTTACGTCTTCCTTGCCTCGGACGAAGCCAGTCATTTCGTCGGCCAGTGTCTGAGTCCGAACGGCGGCGACGTGATGCTGTAAGTCGCGCAGCCGCCGAGGAATCACGCCGATGGTGAAGCAGGGATTTTTCGACTTGCGGACCGCGCTCGATCTTCTCGACGCGAAGCATGAATTGACCGAGGTCACGGGCGAGGTCGACTGGGATCTCGAGCTCGGCGCGGTGACCCGTGAAGTGTTCCGCCGCCGCGGCCCGGCGCTGCTCTATACCAATATCAAGGACTACAACACGCCGGGCGCCCGATGCCGCAAGCTCGCCGCGGGACTGATGGGATCGTACCGGCGGCTTTCGATGATGCTCGGGTTCGATGACGTGCAGCCGAATCGTGCGCTGATCGATCATTTGATCGAACGCAATCGCACACTGATTGCGCCGGTGGTGGTAAACGATGGACCGGTGCACGAGCATGTGCTGACCGGCAAGGACATCGATCTGTACGACTTTCCGGCGCCGCGATGGCACCATCTCGATGGCGGCCGCTACATCGGCACGCTCGGTTGCGCGGTGATGAAGGATCCCGAAACCGGACAGCAGAATGTCGGTATCTACCGGAGCAGAATCGTCGACCGCGACAAGCTTTCGACTTACATCATCAGCTCGCAGAACTGGCGCGTTATCCGTGAAAAGTACCAGGCGCTTGGTCGGCCGATTCCGGTGGCGTGGGTGTTCGGCTGGGATCCGGTGATGGAGCTGGTGGCCGGGAGCCCGTTTGCCCGCGAAATCTGCGAGTACGACGTGATGGGCGGCTATCGCGGCGCGCCGGTGCCGCTCGTGAAGTGCTGTACGGTCGACCTGATGGTGCCGGCGGCGGCCGAGCTGGTGGTCGAAGGTGAGATCTCGCTCGACCCCGCGACCTATGCCCTGGAAGGTCCGTTCGGCGAGGTCACCGGCCACGTCAGCGGTGTGCCGGAGCCGCGGCCGGTCACGCAGGTGAGCGCGATCACCCATCGCGACCAGCCGATCTTTCGCGGCACCGCGGCCTCATCGATGCCCGGGGCGGTCGGCGAATACGCCTACATGTCGGCGATCCAGCGGGCAGCGATCGCATGGGAGACCCTGCGCACCGCCGGCATCCCGGGAATCCTCGACCTGTTCGTCCATCCGGTTAACAACGGGATGACGGTGGTGGTGCAGATTCGCAAGCTGTACGAGGGACAACCCAAGCAGATTGCCGCCGCGCTGTGGGGCGTCGCCAGCGGGCGGACCGTCGGCAAATACGTGATCGTGGTCGACGAGGATATCGATCCGTCGAACTACGAGGCGATCGACTGGGCCATCAACTACCGGGTCGATCCGGGATCCGACGATATGGTGATCTTCCGCAGCATCTTCGGATGGTCGCTCGATCCCGGCACGGCGCCTGAACGCCGCAACCTGGCCGAACTCGGCGAGGGCTTGTGGAATCGGTTGCTGATCGATGCCACCAAAACCTGGCGCTTTCCCCGGCGTCCCGAGTGGAACAACGAAAAGTTTCCGCCGGTGGTTGTCAACCGGCCGGAGGATATCGAACGCGTAAGGGTAAACTGGCCGAACTACAAATTCACGGATTGGAAGGTTGATTTCTGATGTCCGGGGTTCGGTATAGCCATAACAGCAGCGCCAGCACGATCAACGCGGCGGTCCATCCGGCCGGACCGCTGATCAGCGGAAAATGCCGATAGCCCCTGATCCACCACGGTAGGCGAACCCCCGGGGTCAGCAGGGCCGGCCAGGTTTTCGCGCCGACCACGAACCCCGCGTGCAGCCCGATCGACAGGTAGACGGTTTCGGTAAGAAGATACGCCTCTCCCAACACCAGCCCGAGCAGGAATAGGCCAATCAGCGCCGGCACCGCGGTGGCGGGATGACTTAGCTGAATAGCGCTACCCTGAAGATTATGGAGCCCCGCCGCCGGGTGGAAGCCGACCAGGTAAATCCGCGTGGGCGAGCGCAGCAGATGCGATACCGAGTAGATCGCCGAGCTCACGATCAGTGCGCCGCGCCGGCCAAGGTCGGAGGCTATCCCGCCGAGCAGAAAGGCGCGGAAAAACCCTTCTTCGATCAGCCCGACAACTGCCGCCTGGAAAAGGTAGTAAGGGAGCCGGCGGTAAAGCCGACTCGATTCGGGACCGCCGTGGGCGCCGAGGATCACCGCGCACGCGAACAGCAACACCATCACGATCGCGGCGACGACAAAGCCGCGCAAAACCCGCGGCCAGTTGTGTCCCGGGTCGCGGAAACCCGCAGCGAGCAAGCTTTTGAAGCGCAGTGGGCGCGCCAGCAGAATCATTGCCGCCAGCAGAGTCGCCATCACCGTGCGATCGAAGATGCGCGGGAACGGGAAACGAAATCCCGCCGCGGCCACTGCGAAGGCCGCCAGCGGCGAGATGATAACGGCCGCGGCCAGCGCCCCTACCAGCGCGATGAGCAATGCGTAGCTGAATCTCATTCAACCGGCGGTGCTGAACCCATCCACGAGCCATACCGTCTGCGCGTGGGCGGACGCAAGACGAGCGTTTATCGGGACCGTGCGGGCGACTATATTACAGGATACCGGCGCCGAGCAGGATTCGACGAGCCACGCACGCCGCGGCCTGGAGGATTTCGTGGAACTGGGATTAAAGGGAAAAGTTGCGGTGATCACCGGCGCCAGCCACGGCATCGGCAAGGCGGTGGCGTTCGAACTGGCGAACGAGGGCTGCGACCTCGCGATCTGCGCGCGCGGTGCTGAAGCGCTGGCGACGGTTCGTCGCGAACTCGTCGCCAGGGGCGTTCGCTGCGAGGCGATGCAAATCGATGTGACCAACGCCGCTCAGCTTGGCGAGTTCTTCGATCGGATTGCAACCGTCTTCGGACGCCTCGATGTTCTCATCAACAATGCCGGACGCGCCCGCAGCGGGACTTTTGCGCAGTTGAAGGACGAGGATTTTATCGCCGATTACCAGGTCAAGGTGCTGGCCCAGGTGCGATGCGTTCGGGCGGCGCTGCCGCTGCTGGAAAAAAGCCCCGCGCCGCGAATTATCAACGTCAACGCAGTCGTCGGCCGCATCATTTCGCCGGGCCTGCTGGCCACCGCCGCCCATCGCGCCGCCTGCTTCGCGCTCAACAAGGGTCTCGCGCTCGAACTGGCGCCAAAGGGAATTCTGGTGAATTCGGTCAATGTCGGCTACGTGCTGACCAATCAATGGGAGCCGTCGCTGCGCGCCAACCTGCCGCCCGGAAAGACTCTGCAGGAGGTGGCCGACGAACGCGCCCGCAGCCGCGGTATCCCGCTGGGTCGCGCCGGCCGGCCCGAGGAAGTGGCGGCGGTGATCGCGTTCCTCGCCTCGGCGCGCGCCAGCTACGTTACCGGCGCGTCGATCGATGTCGGAGGCGGGCAGGGCGCCCACGTCTGAGAGGTCGCATCGCTCATCTGCTCATCGGATCGCGCTGCGGCTCCAGCCTGATCTCGAGCGGGCAGAGATGCGGCGGCGAGTCGATCACCTGCATCACCGCCCGGGCCACGTCCGCCGGCTGCAGCATCTTGCCCCGATCGAGCCGTTTGTTGTCAGGAATGAATTCCGTGTCGACCAGGCCCGGGATAATCACCGAAGTCCTAACGCCGGCGGGGCGAAATTCCTTGAAACAGGCGTGCGTGAACGCGATCAGCCCGGCTTTGGCCGCGGCGTAGGCGGCTTCGCCGGCCGATGCGGTGTGCGCAGCGGTTGAGGCGATATTGACGATCGCGCTGCCCGGCGCCATCCGCGCGCCCGCCATCCGGCTGAGCGCGATCGGCGCGTGCAGGTTGACGGCCAACACGCGGGCCTCGTCGTCGGCCTTGAAACGGGCAAGCGGAGTGCGCGCGGGCGCCCATCCGGCGTTGTTCACGAGCAGGTCGAGGCGCGCGAAATGGTCGAACATCGCGTCGAACAACAGCTCGGGTGCGTCCTGCTGGGCGAGGTCGATCAGAACGATTAGCGAGCGGCTGGGCTCCAGTCCGCTCAGGCGGCGCGTCTCCTCGAGCTCGGCGCGAGTGCGCGCGGCCAGGCATAGCGAGAACGATCGCCTGGCGAGCTCGAGCGCAATCGCGCGCCCGATGCCGCGACCGGCGCCGGTGACCAATGCGACGCGCTCTGGATGCTGGTCCGCCACGTGATCGAGTTGTCCTGGCTCGCAGCCGCAAGCTTGCCGCGATTTGGCAAGCCCGGCAATACCGAGCATAATGTCTCAAGCTCGCGCGGCGCCGTGAATCTGGCGCCCATCCGGCTTCGGAGGGACTCGTCGCCAGATGAATCCGCAGGTTTTCCGCGAATACGACATCCGGGGCGTGGTCGAGCGCGACTTTGACGATCAATTCGTCGTGGACCTGGGGCGCGCGTGGGCGACGATGCTCACCGCCGCCGGCAAGCGGACGGTCACGATGGGTCGCGATTGCCGGCTCTCGTCCGACCGCCTGCGCGATCTTCTGATCGAGGGGGTGACCGCCTGCGGTATCGACGTGATCGATGTCGGCGTCGTGCCGACGCCGCTGCTCTACTTCTCGGTCGTTCATTGGAAGTACGACGGTGGCGCGATGATCACCGGCAGCCACAATGCCGCCGAGTACAACGGCTTCAAGCTGGGGGTGGGACCGAGCACGCTGTACGGAGCGGAGATTCAGAAGCTGCGGCAACTGGTCGAGGCACGGGATTTCGCGCGCTCGAGCCGGACGGGAACGGTCACGCCGCGGCCCGTGATTCCCGACTATCATGATTACCTGCGACGTCAGTTCAAATTCGCGCGTCGCTTCACGGTCGCCGTCGACGGCGGCAACGGATGCGGCGGTCCGGTGGCGGTTCCGCTGATGGTCGAGCTCGGACTCGACGTCAAAGGCCTCTACCTCGAGATGGACGGGCGTTTCCCGAACCATCATCCCGACCCCACCGTCGAAGAGAACATGCGCGACCTGATTCGCACGGTCGGCGCGGAGCACGCCGAGGTCGGGATCGCCTACGACGGCGACGCCGATCGGATCGGCGCGGTCGACGAGCACGGCAGAATCGTCTGGGGCGACGAATTATTGGTCGTTTTTTCGCGCGCCATCCTGGCCGATCGCCCCGGCGCGACTATTATCGGTGAGGTCAAGTGCTCGCAGCGCCTCTACGATGACATCGCGCGCCATGGCGGCCGTCCGATCATGTGGAAGACCGGCCATTCGCTGATCAAGAGCAAGCTCAAGCACGAACACGCAGTGCTGGCGGGCGAGATGAGCGGTCACATGTTTTTCGCCGACCGCTACTACGGCTTCGACGACGCAATCTATGCTTCGTTCCGGCTGCTCGAGATCATCGATCGCGCGGGAACCGGGCTGGCAGCAATGCTCGCCGATCTGCCCAAAACCAGCGTCACGCCGGAGATTCGCCTCGACTGTCCCGATGAGCACAAGTTCGAGGTTGTGCGCCGTGCCGCCGAATATTTCCGCGCCCACCACGAAGTTATCGATATCGACGGCGTTCGCGTCTGCTTTTCGCACGGCTGGGGTCTGGTGCGTGCGTCCAACACGCAGCCCGCGCTGGTGCTGCGTTTCGAGGCCGACAGCGAGCCGGCGCTGGCCGAGATTCGCGGTCTGTTCGAGAATAAGCTGAAGGAGTTTGGCGCCATCTGAGCGGCGCGCGGGAAACTGCGATGAAGTCGCGCGCCCCGGCTGCGGCGCTGATTATCGCCGGCGGCCAGGGCACGCGTTTCTGGCCGCTCAGCCGCGCGAACCGGCCCAAGCCGCTGTTCTCGCTCGACGGCCGCACGACCCTGCTCGGCGATACCATCGCGCGCCTGCAGCCGTTGATCGCGCGCGAGCGGATTTTCGTGATCGCGGCCGCGGCGCAAGCCGCCCTGTTCCGCCGTGCGCTGCGCGGGCTCATTGCGGCGAGCAACCTGCTGCTCGAGCCCGAGGGACGCGGCACTGGCGTTGCGATCGCATACGGCGCCGGAGTGATCGAGTCGCGGCTCGGCGCGGGCGTGGTCGCGGTGATGCCGGCCGATCATTATGTGGCCCCGGCGGCGACCTTCCGTCGTACGCTCGGCCGCGCGCTGCGGCTGGCTCGCGCGCATCCGGCGATGGTGGTAATCGGCGTGCCGCCAACCCATCCTGAGACCGGCTTCGGCTATCAAAAAATCGGCGCCGCGATCAACGCCGGCGGCTTCGAGGTCGAGCGGTTTGTCGAGAAGCCCCGGCTTGAACTGGCAATCGAGATGGTGCGGTCGGGCGACTTTCTATGGAACGCCGGGATGTTCGTGATGAGTGCCGAGACGCTCGCCGCCGAGCTGGCGCGACATTGCGCGCCGCTGGCGAAGGTGATGCGCGAGTTGCCGGCGCTCTCCGGCACCAGGCTCGCCGCCGCCTATCGCCGCCTCAAGATCGATTCCTTCGACCGGGCGGTGGTCGAGAAAAGCCGCCGCGTGATCGGCGTGCGGGCTGATTTTCGATGGCACGACGTCGGCAGTTGGCAGGGATTATGGGAGGCGCGGCGCGGGCGCGACGGCAACCTGCTCTCGGGCCGGGTCGTGACGCTCGACTCCAGCGGCGTGCTGGCGCGCGCCGCCGATGACCGCCTGATGGTGTTGCTGGGTGTCGACGACCTGGTGGCGATCGATACCGGCGACGCTATCCTGATCGCGAAGCGCGCCCGTTCCCAGGAGCTGCGCCGCGTGATCGACGAGCTCAGGCGCCGCGGTCTCGATCGCTATCTTTAGCAACGCTGCGCGCCGCTGCGGTTTCACTCTCCGGCAGCAGCGCCCGCACCAGCGATGATTCGCGTTTGAAAAAGCCGCTGGTATGGAACGAATCGCCGAGCCGAAGCAGCGCGTAGTCGAGATAGTGGCCGATTTCGTGGAGCAGGGTGCGGATGAAAGTTCGGGGCTTGACGGTCTGATGACGCTGCGCCGTGCGCATCCACAGCACGATCCGCGGCGGCCGCGAAGGATAGAAGATGCCGTGCAGCTCGCCGCGTGCGTTATGGGGTCTCACGCCGCGTACCTCGATATCGATCGGACGGACCTGCAGCAGCCGGCACAACTCGTCGGCGAGCCGGCGGGCGAGCAGCGCGGCCGCCGCCTGCCGGCCCTCGGTCAGCATGTTCGTCAACGCCGCGGTCATCCGCAGTGCCGCGGGACTCGGCGCCAGGTTGAAGGTTTCGATCGCGTCGCTGCGCAGATAGATGCGTTGCGCGGCGGGCGACAGGCGGTGAAAGAACGCAGGTAATCCGTCCGCGGCCCTGCGCGGGCGCGCCAATCGAGGTCCGCTAGCCATCGTCCCTTTAACCCCGTGCATCGCTTTCCTATCATTTCAACGCGAGGTCAAGAATCGCTGAGATGGAACTCAAAGTAATCGCCGTCAACAAGCCCGACGACGTCAACGTGATCGTCGGACAGAGCCACTTCATCAAGAGCCTCGAGGATCTCTACGAGGCGCTGGTGCAGACCGTGCCCGGCATCAAGTTCGGCGTGGCGTTTTGCGAGGCCTCGGGCCCCTGTCTGGTGCGCCATACCGGCACCGACCCCGCGCTGGAGCGGCTCGCGGTCGAGAACGCCAGCGCGATCGCCGCCGGCCACCTGTTCATAATCGTGCTGGGCAACGCCTTTCCGGTCAACGTGCTCAACTCGATCAAGGCGGTCGCCGAGGTCTGCACGATCTTTTGCGCGACGGCCAATCCGGTGCGGGTGATCGTCGCCCAGGAGGCGGGCGGCCGCGGCGTGCTGGGGGTAATCGACGGCGAATCGCCCAAGGGCATCGAGGGCGACCAGGAAAGGGCAGAGCGCCACGCGCTGCTGCGCCGCTTCGGCTACAAGCAATAGCCGCGCGGGCAGGAAAAGCGGCCGCGCGTGAGGCTTGGCGCTCGCCGGCGCGGCGGGATAATCTGCGAATCGAAACCGTGGACGAAACCAGAGCTTGAGAATGGGTATACCCTTCGCATGACCGCCCCGATAACGCGTCTGCAAGACAAGGTCGCGCTGGTGACCGGTGCGGCGCGCGGGATGGGCCGCGCGATCGCGATACGGTTGGCGGGCGAAGGCGCCCGAGTCGTGATCGGCGATATCCAGGCCGAGCTGGCCGAGCGCACCGCGGCCGAAATCGTCGCCAGCGGTGCCGAGGCTCGCGCCTTGAAACTCGACGTCACCAGTCTCGACGAAGCGCTGGCGGTGACCGACCGGATCGAACGCGAACTCGGACCGCTCGACATCCTGGTCAACAATGCCGGCTGGGACAAGTCCGAGCTGTTCGTCGACAGCCATCCCGACACCTGGGACAAGGTGATCGCGATCAACTACCGCGGTGTGCTGAATTGCTGCCGGGCGGTGGCGCCGCGGATGCAGGCGCGCGGGCGCGGCAAGATCGTCTCGATGTCGTCCGACGCCGGCCGCGTCGGCTCCAGCACCGAAGCGGTGTACGCGGGATGCAAGGCGGCGATTATCGCCTTTTCCAAAACCCTGGCGCGCGAGCTGGCGCGCTACCATATCAACGTCAACGTGGTATGCGCCGGGCCGACCGACACCGCGCTCCTGCGCGAAGCGTTCGCCGGGCGCGAGAAAGTCATCGAGGCGTTGGCGCGCGCGATACCCTTTCGCCGGCTCGGAACGCCCGAGGACGTGGTCGGCGCGATCGCGTTTTTCGCCTCGTCCGACGCCGATTTCGTCACCGGCCAGGTGCTGAGCGTAAGCGGCGGCCTGACGATGGTTGGCTAGCCGGCGCCGGCACGCCGCTCGACGCCGCCCGGAGCGGCCGCGTCACGCGTGAAGCGTGCCACTAGCGCCGTCGCCGCCAGCAGCACCGCGCCGGTGATGTAAAAGCCGTGGGCGATACCGGCCGCTTCGATCACGAAACCCATGCATATCGGGAGGGCGAGCCCGGCGACCAGGTTGGCGGTCGATCGGAGGCCGGTGGCCGCACCCTGGTATTCAAAACCCACCGCCGAGGAAAGAATCGCCAGCAGGATCGGCTGGTTGACTCCCATCCCGACGCCGTAGCCCGCGATCCCGACCGCCAGCATCCAGACCCTCGGCAGCATCGGCGTGATCGAGATGAACAACAGCGCCGCCGCTTCGCTCAGGATCAGCGCGCGGCGCTGCGAGCCGCACAGCCTGACGGACGATTCGGCGAACAGCGAGCCGAGAGTTCCCACCAGTGAGCCGAAGGCGATCAGCGCGCCGATCGCCGATCCGGACAGGTGCGCGTCGTGGCTCAGATAGACGGTGTAGAAAGATCCGCGGATATAGGAGGCGCAGATGCGCAGGAAAGTCGCCAGCACCACCAGCGTGATCGCGGGAATTCTGATCAGCCGAAAGGTCGCGGCGTAGCTCCTGAGATCCGGCACCAGCGCCGTGCGCCAATCGAGCCGCTGGCGGGACTCGCCGAAGACCTTCGGCACCGCCAGCACCGCGACGGTAAGCCCCGCGCCCCACACCGCCATCAGGCCGAACCCGCCCCATGGCCCGAGCCAGCTCCAGGCGAAGCCGTCGAGCAGCGGTCCCAGGAACATCCCGAGGTTCGCCGCCGAGCTGAAGCGGCCGTAAAAGCGGGGACTCCCCGGGTAGGCGCGTCCAATCAGGGTCTGCGCTCCCACCCATGACAACTGATAGATGAGGCCGGCGACCATCTGCAGCGCGAACAGCGCCGGGATCCAGGGCATCAGCGGATAGAGCAGCGGCACCACCGAGCTGGCGACCGCCAGTACCAACATCACCAGGCGCGCGTCGGTGCGGTCCATCAGAGTGCCGACGTGAATCGAAAAAATCAGCGGCAGCAGGGCCTGCACGCCCAGCACCATCCCGGTAATCGCCGGCGGCGCATTCAGCTCGACGGTCCACAGCGGCACGGCGAGTCCGTTCAGCACCGAGAAGCCGAGCGTGAAGAAGCCGCACGCATAGATCGCGAGCGCGGTTCGCGAGTAAAGCCCTTCGCCAGGTTCCATCGGGATCCGATCGTGCCGGCGGCGAGCGACGATTGAGGCCGGCCAGCGATGCGGCCATTAGTTAGCCGCTTGGTCCCGCCGGTTCAAGCCACCACGATGGTTGGGGCTGAGCGCCGTTTCGCGCTATAGCCATCACGCAAGGAGAGCATCATGGCGAACGCTAGTGTGCGTCTGGGGCTGACGCTGCCCAATCGCGGCGTGGTAATCGGGGCGACTACGGTCGGGGAGATGCTCGACCTCGCCGAACGCGCGGACGCCGCCGGATGGGATTCGGTATGGGTCGGCGACTCGATCTTCGCCCGGCCCCGGCTCGACGCGCTGGTGCTGCTCGGCGCATTGGCGGCGCGCACCAAACGGGTGCGGCTCGGGCCGGCCTGCTTCTCCAGCACGCCGCTGCGCAATCCGCTGCTGCTCGCCTATCAATGGGCCTGTCTCGATCTGTTGTCGGGCGGGCGCACGGTGTTCGTCGCCTGCAAGGGGCAGCCTTCGGGGAGCGGCGCATTCGAGAACGAGTTCAAGCTGCTCGGCGTCGATCCCAAGTCCCGGATGCGCCGGATGGAAGAGGCGATCGATATCATCCGGCTGACCTCGGCGCGCGAGCATGTCGATTACCAGGGCACCTACACCAGCTTTCGCGATCTGACCGTGCTGCCGCGGCCGGTGCAGCAGCCGATTCCGATTTGGGTGGTCGCCAATCCCGGCAACACCCGGACTTTCGAAGATATCGAGAGCGCTTTCCGCCGCGTTGCGAAATACGGCGACGGCTGGATGACGACCTGGAAGACGCCCGACGAAGTCGCGGCCTCGCTGGCGCGAATCAGGGGTTACGCGAGCGAGGCCGGCCGCCCGCTGGGACCGGGCTTCGAGGTCGCGATCTACTACAACGTTAATGTCAACGACGATCGCGAGGCGGCTTTCGAGGAGACCAAGCGCTTTCTCGACGCCTACTACCCGCCGGCGAAATTCCGCCGCGAGATGGTCGAGCGATGCGCCGCGTTCGGGCCGCCGGCCGAGTGTATCGAGAAGATCCGGCGCTTCGCGGCGGCCGGCGCGACCACGATTACACTGCGGCTCACCGGCTATGACCAGGCCACCCAGTTCCGGCGCGTGACCGAGGAGATTCTGCCCGCCTTCGCTTAGGCTGCCGCGGTCAATCGGCCAGCAGCAGTCCCGGCGCCGGGAAGTGGCGGCACAGCTCGTTGACTTCGCCCAGGATGCGATCGAGCGCCGCTTCGTCGTTGACGTGCGAGACCGCGGCGTCGATCCAGGCGCCGATCTGTTTCATCTCGGCCTCGCCCATCCCGCGCGAGGTGACCGCCGGCGTGCCGAGCCGGATGCCGCTGGGCGAGAAGGGCTTGCGCGGATCGTAGGGCACGGTGTTGTAGTTGCAGACGATCCCGGCGCGGTCGAGCGCGCGCGCCGCGGTCTTGCCGATCACGCCCTTGCCCGACAGGTCGATCAGAATCAGATGGTTGTCGGTGCCGCCGGAGACCAGCTTGAAGCCGCGCCGGTTAAGCTCGTCGGCCAGCGCCCGCGCATTGCGCACGATCTGATGCGCATACTCCTTGAAGGCCGGGCTCGCCGCCTCCCTGAGCGCCACGCCGATCGCCGCGGTGGTATGGTTATGCGGACCGCCCTGTAATCCCGGGAACACCGCCTTGTCGATTTTTTCGGCGAATTCCTTGCGGCACAGGATCATCGCGCCGCGCGGGCCGCGCAGCGTCTTGTGGGTAGTGGTGGTGACGATATCGGCGTAGGGGATGGGACTCGGATGGGCGCCGCCGACGATCAACCCCGCGATATGCGAGATGTCGGCCAGCAGCCAGGCGCCGACCTCCTTCGCGATCTCGCCGAAAATCTTGAAGTCGAACAGACGCGGGTAGGCGGTCGCGCCGGTCACGATCATCTTGGGCCGCTCGCGCCGCGCCATCTCGCGCACCGCGTCGTAATCGATACGCTCGGTTTCGCGGTCGACCAGGTAGTGCACCGGCTTCCAGAAAATCCCGGTGATGCTGACATTCCAGCCGTGCGTCAGATGGCCGCCGTGCGGCAGCGAGAGGCCCATCAGGGTGTCGCCCGGCTTGAGCATCGCGAAGTAGACCGCGAGGTTGGCGGGCGACCCGGAGTAGGGCTGCACGTTGGCGTGCTCGGCGCCGAACAGCGCTTTGGCGCGCTCGATCACGGTCGTTTCGATCTGATCGATATAGCGCTGTCCTTCGTAGTAGCGGCGGCCCGGATAGCCCTCGGAATACTTGTTGGTCAGCACCGAGCCGGTCGCCTCCAGCACCGCGTGGGAGACGTAATTTTCCGACGGGATAAGGCGAATCGATTCGAGCTGATAGCGCTCTTCGTCTTTGATCAGATTGTAGATCTCGGGGTCGACCCGTTTGAGTTCGTCCACCAAACCCTCCAAAGCTCGCAGATGAAAGCGTAGCGCCGCGCCCACCATGAGGCCAGAGGGTGCTCTCCAGACCGGCGAGATGCGATCAGCCGTCGCTTACCGCCAATCGAGCGGAAGTGACCTTGTGATCGATACTACGAGCTTAACTGGCCCATTTGACAGTTGGATAAGTCAAGTGCTAGCTGACAGCCAACTCAGCCACCAGACGTTGCTTGAACCCTAAAGTACGGGGGTGCAATCGTGAACAAAGTCTCATTGCGGTTGCTTGCTGTTCTCCTTCCCGTGGCGATAAGCGTCGTCCTTCTGCTGTCGCCCGCCGTGCCGAATGGTCGTGCTCAGCAGCCCGCCGCGACACCTACCGTGCATGCGCACATATTGCTACCCGTCAATCCGCCCGCAGGCTGGACGGCGCAAAGATGGGCGGATTTTAGGCAACAGTGTCAGGAGGTCGCAAACAAGAGCGCCTCGCACATTCCGCTGACACGCGACGAGTTCGAAATGGGGGACACTTGTCACGCGTATGGCCCTCCAGCGCCAGGGGTGACCGAAGCGCCGCCCCTTCCGCAGCGCAGTTTCCACAATTCTCCCATGCCCACCCCCGCGCCAACGCCGCAGCCCCACTCGGCCAACAATGCCGGTGCTGACCCGCCTGCGGGACCTTTCGGAACGCCCATCACCGGCGCTGGACTGGACGCGTGTAATGACGGGCAACCGCCTGACGTGGCCGCCGACGTTTCTCCAACCCAAGTGGTCGAACTTACGAACGCCGCAGGCATTTGGGTTTCAGATAAGCAGGGCGATGTTGCCCCAGGATACCCGATCCCTCTCGCAACCTTTTGGGCACCCGAGTCCATTCCAAACGGCAATGACCTGACAGACACGCAAATCGCTTACGATCCATTCGCTCAGAGGTGGTTAGCGACCACGCTGTCCGACGTCGGGCTGGAAAATGGCGACCTCTATTTCGCCTTGAGCCAAACCTCTGACGCTACGGGGCAATGGCACTTCTACAAGATTTCAGACGTCTGCTCTAGCACGCAGAACGGCACCTATCCGCTTCCTGACCAGCCCGCCGTGGGTTACAACCAAAGTTGGGCCGCTGTTGAGCTTCAATGTAACGGTCCAGGGGGCACGGGTACCGGTTCGGACCAGCTTATTCTTATACCTAATAGTTTCTTGACTATGGCTAACCCGCCGACCAACCTCACATATTCCCAACTGACTCCGCCATTCAACGGCGCGCGTCCAGCGAGGGACATTTCAGGCAAGGGAACTCAGAACCTTTTCCTAGCAGGTTCGGTTGTCCCAGCATCAAGCACCCTGTACCCGTTTGTCAGGGTCACAAGCGTCGACGCGAACGGTAATTTCATCAATCCCGGCCCAAACGGCAGTCCCACGGACAGCCCCGGCGATGGCGTGCCGGGCACGTTCGGAAGCTTTGCGCTCGCCCAACACGACTCGTGCGGCGCGGGCTCAAACTGCGCCGTATCGCTTCAGGACGCAAGAATTTCAAGTGTCGTCCTCCAGGCAGGAAACGACGGACATTACTACCTGTTGACCTCGTTCCACGCCGGCGATCAGCCGGGCACGGCATCACAGGCAATCGTCTTCATCGGCCAGGTAGATTCTTTTGCTACCACGAATAACTGGACTGGATGGTACTGGTACGGTCCGACCTGGTGGGCCGCGTATCCGACTATCACGATGGACAACGATCTGGACATCACTTCTACCTTCACAACCTTCCAGCTCAACTCAAACATCTACCCGAATTGGGCCACCAACAAAGGTTTCGCTGCGAACCAGAATCCACCCGCTCTCGGAACGGGAATTATTGGAAATGACAGCAGGGGAGCCTACAGCGGCTGCTCCACAAGGACCTCCCAACGTTGGGGTGACTATGTGTCCACCGTCTGGGACCCGAACCTTCCCAGCCCCAACGAGAGCAGCGGCTTCTGGACCGTTCAGGAATATTCCAACGGGGGCGGGACCCAGACCGGTTCGAACGAATCGACGCAGATTACCAAGCTTGCAGATCCGACACCGTTCTTCGTCGGATACAGCATCCCCACAGGCACCGACGGAACAGTCGGCGAAAATGAGTGCAAGCCGAATACGGGGTGCGGGCTCATCTACACTGCCCCATCGACCGCTCAATTCGGCGATCTCCTGGTCGCGCCGATCGCAGTCGGCGGAGTTCAGAATAAGAGTATCCTCACACTGCCCACAGGCTGGACGCTGCTGGCGATGGTAAACCACAACGGTGACTACGCCCTTCAGTCATACGACAGCACTTATGGACTCGCGATTACAGGTTTCGTGGCCGCGTATATATATGGCAGCCAGCCCAACGATTCGGGCACGTACCACTTGGGCATCGCGAATACCGGTTGGGAAACTACCGGTTTCATGGTTGCGTACAGAGGCGCGAGTACGACCATTCCGGGCAACTATCTGCTTTATGGCAGAAAGTACGGAAGCCCTTTCGCCTCAATCGACACCTTGCAGCTATCGTCGGCTAACAACGATTCCCCCGCGGGTGAGACGACGCTCCTAAATCTATTTGCTGCGGAGTGCGTCTTTATTCCCTCAGGCTATGAGGATCCGGATCCGCGTGCCATCTTCGGTACGCCCAGCGGATCGCCGATGGTCACCGCGGAGACTCCTCTAACCCCAGATCTTATTTGGCTTGCGGCCGATGTGGCAGTGCCGACTGCCGGGGGAACCTATGGCGCATACACGAGCGCGCTGACGACCAATAATCAGTATTTCTGCGGCAGCTTCTTCGGTTTCGCTCATCAACTGGTGATTCCGGAGTAGCTCGAAATAGCCGCCATCCCGCTGGAGAGGTTCGGCAGTTTGCGGGTTTGATTTGAACCCGCATCGGGCGGTTCAAGCAGCGTCACTTACTGCAAATCGGCCGGCGTGACGCGCTTGATCCATTCGCGATAGCTGCCCTGGTATCCGATCGCGCGCTGGCGCTCCTTAACCCGCGCGCGGATTTGCGCGATCGCTTCGGCAGCCAACGGCGCGCGCGCGTCGACCGACTCCGCGATAATCGCCCCCTCGCGCGCCGCGGCCTCTCGCGCCGGCCCCGCCAGCGAGACCTTGTCTTCTGTCAGTCCGAGGTAACTCTCCGCGACGTGAATGCCGATGCCGGTGCCGCTTTCGAGCGAATCCTTGATATTGCCCTTGCCGGTCAGCACGTTGCCGGCCGCAAACACCGCCGTCCGCCCCTCCATCAGCAGGCCGACTTCCTGCTTGAGGTACTGATAAATCTCGCCCCGCTGCGGGATGCCGGGGATCTGCTCCGGGATGCTGCCGATCGAGCTGACGAAGAACGGCGCGCGTACCTCCTGCTCGCTGCCCGGGACGACGTTGGCGCGGCCCTCGACGATTTCGGTGCGGCTGAGCCGGACCCCTATCATGCGGCCATCCTCGACGATCAGGCCGGTCGGCACGCTGCGTTCCTGGAACTCGAACAGGAACTTGCGCTGAGCCTTCTCGAGAATTTTGGCGCGCGCCTGGCGCATCACCTCGGCCCGCTTGGGATTGGCGTCGGGCGCGATGTCCGAGAGCGGCATATCGAGCACCCGGCGCCGATAGTAGAGCTTGCAGGGGGTCACGCCGAGGTCGGCCCATTTGAGCCCGTGGCTGGCGAGCACCGGCTCGATTCCCTCGCGCTCGATCCGCAGCATATCTTCCTTGATGCCGCGCGCCGCCAGCGCCTTGAGCGCGGTTTCGATCTGCAGCACCTTGACCACGTCGATCGAGGCGAGGCCGCCGCCGAACACGCCGACGCCGGGCGCGACGTCATAGCGCGGTCCGTTGTAGGTCGCCTCCTGGTAATGGTTGAACCAGTAAATGAGCGGGTTCTGGTAGACCAGGCCGCGGTCGACGTATTGGTCGGCGCCCTCAATCGGAAACGGACGATCGCGCCAGGCGCCGTTGCATAGCACCACGGCGCTTAGCCCCCAGCGTTCGCGCAGTTCATCGAAGTCGAGGTCGCGGCCCATCCGGGTCATCGGCAGAAACTCGATCAGCGGATGGTCGAGCTTGGCGTTGATCTTTTCGTACTCGTCGCGGCGCTGCTTGACGTGCCAGCGCGGGAGCCCATCCTCGATTTTTCCGTAGGGGCGCGGGTTCTGCTCGATCACGATCACCAGCGAGCCGCGCGCGGCGAGGATGCCGGCGATTTCCGAGCCGGAGGTCGCGGCCCCGATAATGGCTACTGCGTGGGGCATGGCGGAGTCTTGAGCCTGGGTCATCAGCGGGTCCTAACCAGTTTGAGATTTGGCGGCGCGGCGTCCCGATACAGAGAGCAGCGCTAACGGCCGTTTCTGGTCCGCGTCAGTATATCGGAAATTACCCGCGGCATGCGCGCGACGCGCCGATCTTGCGCGTGGCGGAGTCGCGTGGTTTTCTAATCGGGTAATGAGTTTCGCGCGCACGCTCCCCGGCTGGCGAGGAATCGCGGCGTGGTGGCTCGCGATCGTGGCGAGCGCCGCGATCGTCGCGACCGCGGCGATTGCCCGGGCCGACGAGGTCACGCTTGGCGAGGAGCATCAGATGAGCTTCCCGGCCCATCAGTCCTTCCTGCTGACCGAGGATGCGCTGCGCGGCGACGGGGTGCTGTTCGACACCAACCCGGACGACCTGGGGCTGGTGACGCTGTGGAACAAAATCGATATCCCGGTCGGAATAATCGCCAGCCTGGCCGGCAACCTGCCGCGCTACCGCTACGAAGTGCAGGTCGTTCCGGAGGGCAGCAGCCGCAGCAAGATCGTGGTGAATGTCCGCGGTCAGAACGTCACCGAAGCGCAGCTCGAGGAGTACAGGGCGAGCCACAAGCTCCATCTTTTCGCCCAGGTCGATAAGCTCGCGCGCGACTATCCGCCACCGGCCGAGACGCCCACGGCGGGCGGGGTGAATTTCGCGCTGCTGCCGAACGAAGACTTGAAGGGGCTGGCGCAGCGGGTTACCGGCAACGCCGGCAACTGGCAGATTATCGCCCACGACAACGGCCTGAAATCGCCCACCGACGTCGCGCCGTTCCAGACCATCTGGGTGAGAAACGGGCTGGTGAAACAGGCGAAAGGGTCGACTGCCGGTTCTGCGCCGGGACAATAGCCCGCCGGCGGTCAGCACCCGGAGACCGAGCCGGTTATGCGCTGGTTGCTGAAAGCTTAATTGCGGGCCGCTGGAAGGTCGTCGCCGTCATATTCGGGGCACAGCCCCGAGGGACTGATCGCTGCCACCACCGTCAGGAATTGTTCGAATGTCATCTGGAGGTTTGAGAACCCCCCTTGGCAAAAGACCCATCCGTAATAGTCGAGAATCTCATCGGGAATCATCGCCGGCAGCCGTGGCAGCGTCGAGACCATCGGAAACGGCCGCGGACCCCCCGAGATGAGCGCGTCCGCACGCTCGCCGACTCGTCGAGTGTCTTCGGCGACGTGATCCTCTTCCCGTAAGGGGACGACTTTGCCTCTCATGTTTCGGGCCATAAGCGGCGCCTCCAGGTACGCCAGCCGTTCCCTCCCCGATGCTCTCAATATTGTAAATTCGGGGACAGTTCCGTCAAGTATACCCGTCCGACGAGAGAAGATTAAGCTAGGCAAAGGCAGCAAAATATCCAGAGTCCTATCTTAGAGATGATTAACGTGCTTTAAGCAAGTTCCGTTTTGGCGCTCACTGCCTGATAGCGGTCCTGCAGGAGTCGCACGCTTCCCTACCGAACTATGTCAAGGGACGAAGAATAAACGAAATAATCTTCAGCAACCTGCCGCCGCGCCGATCGTTTGACTAACCGGATGGTGTGGTCTTTAGTGTCGCTGACAACCGGCCGCGCTCGAAACGCGGCGCTGGCAGCCAAGAGGAAATATCGATGGCTCGAATGGTGAAGCACGAAAAAAGCACCCCCTACGAGATCGCGGCGGGGGCCGAGCTCCCGGTCTATATCTGCGCCTGCGGCCTCTCCGGTAACAAGCCCTTCTGCGACGGCTCACACAAGAAGACTCGTGATGAGGGCGCCGCCGAGGTCTACGTTTACGATGAGAACGGCCGGGTGCGGATCAGCAATCAGTACTGAGATCGCCGTTGATTGAGTCTTCCGGCGCGGTTGAGGGCGCCGCTGCCCGCGCCGCCGGAAGTTCCCGGCTGATTTGCCTGGCGGCGCCGCGCCTGGCCCTGCCGATCCTGCTGGCGATAGGCCTGGCGCTGTTCGTCGTCAACCTCGGCGGCTACCCGTTCTACACCAAGGGCGAGCCGCGCGAGGCGCTGACCGTGGTCGCGATGGTGCACGGCCGCGGGCTTATCCTGCCGCTGCGCGGCGGCGTCGAGGTGCCCTCCAAACCGCCGTTGATGCATTGGGTGGCGGCGCTTGCCTCGCTGGCGGCGGGCGGCGTCAGCGAGGGCACCGTCAGGCTGCCGTCGGCGCTGTTCGCAATCGCCGGCGTCCTGCTCGGCTATCTCTATCTTCGCGTCCTGTTCGACGATCAGAGCGCGTTCCTGGCCGCGCTGATTCTGGCCACCAGCTTCCAATATCTTCAGGCCGGCACGGGGGCCCGGGTCGATATGACCCTGACCTTCTTTATGGAGGTCGCGTACTTCGAGATCCTGATGATCGCCGAGGGGCTCAGCCGTCGCTGGCCGGTGCTATGGGTCGCGCTGGCGATGGCGGTGCTCAGCAAGGGACCGGTCGGAGCCGTGCTGCCCGGGCTCACTGCGCTGGTCTGGATCGCCTACCAGCGGCGCTGGGACGTGATCGGCGCGCTGCGTATCCCGCTCGGCCTGCCGATCGTGATCGCGATCGACGGCGGATGGTATCTCGGCGCGGCGATCGTCCGCGGCCAGGCCTTCGTCCACAAGCAGTTGCTGGCGGAGAATCTGTACCGACTGTTCCACAGCGGTTCCTTTCATGAGGGCCATGCGCATCCCTTTTACTATTTGCTGTTGGCGCTGATGGCGGGCTTCCTGCCGTGGACCCTGGCCGCACCGGCGGTCGCGCCCACGCATCTTTGCCCGCCCGGCCGCTCCGCCCTGGCCCGCATCCAGTATCTGCTCGCGTGGTGCCTCGTCGTGCTGGCGGTCTACAGCCTGGCGCAAAGCAAGCGCGGCGTTTACCTGCTGGCGATGTACCCGGCGCTGGCCGCGCTGTTCGGCGTCGCGCTGGCGGGCGCCGCGGCGTATCCCGCAACCGTCGGCCGCCGGGTGGCGCTGGTGTCGCGCACGATGGGACTCGCGATCTTGATAGCGGCGGCTTTCGGAGCCGTCGCGCTGGTGATGCTCGCGAAGCGGCCGGAGCCGCTCGCGCAGTTGCTGCGACTTTTCGGATGGACCACGGCGGATCTGATGCCGGCGCTGATTCGCGCGGCTGCGCGTTACCGGATAGTCGCCGGCGCGCTCGTGACCGGGGCGGCCGCGGCCGGGATTTGGCTGTTATGGCCGCGATCGTGCGCCGACCGGATGGTGGTGGCGATCGCCGCCGGCATCGCCTGCCTGGTGGTCGCCGTCAACCTGGTCGTGGTACCCGCGATCGCGGCAACCACCTCGCTGCGCGATTTCACGCGCGCGGCGATGCCGGTTATCGGCGATGCGCCCGCCGCCTACTTCGGCGGACTCGATTACGAGGTCGCCTTCTACAGCGGACGGACGATTCCGGTGTTCGGCCCGGCCGAGCGTCACCCACGCTTTCTGTTCTGCTGGCAGAGCATCTACGATTCGCTGCCGCCGCGCGCGCGCGCACACTACGCGATCGTGCTGACCAGTAATCCAACCGAACTCGACGGGGCGGGGCGGATGCTGTTGCTGCGGCGCGAGCAGCGAGCGCCCGCCGCCAAAGCCGGCTAGCCGCTTCAGGACAGCGCCGCGCGCCGCTTGGTTGCGACCGCGCGCGCCAGCTTCGGCATCACGCTCGCCGCGCCGCCGCGCAGGCTCACGTCGCACAGCGGCGTGAGGTCCGACTCGTAGAGATTGACTTCGATCAGACGCCCGCCGCGCTCCTTGATCTGCAGCGCGAAACCCGCCGCCGGATAGACCGTCGCCGAGGTGCCGGCGACGATCACCAGGTCGGCCAGCGCCGCCCGCTCGGTGCACAGCGCCATCACGTCGGCCGGGATCGGCTCGCCGAAGGCCACCGTATCGCTCTTCAAAAGGCCGCCGCAGCCGGTGCAGTGGGGCGGCAGTTGCTCGAGGTTCACCTCCGCCCATCGCGACCGCGACCCGCATCCCAGGCAGCGGATTAGCGTCCAGTTGCCATGAATCTCGGCCAGTTGATGCTGCCCGGCCTGGCGATGCAGGTCGTCGATATTCTGTGTGATGACGAATTGCAGCACGCCGAGCGTTTCGAGCTCGACCATCGCCAGGTGCCCCGGGTTCGGTTGCGCGGCGCGCAGCGGCGCGTACAGCTCGTCATTCTGCCGCGCCAGCCGCTGCTCCCACGCCCGTTTCGGGTCGGCCATGAAAATCTGGAAGCCGTTCATCGGCGGCTCGCCGTACTTGGTCCACAGCCCGCCCGGGCCGCGAAACGGCGGGATACCGCTTTCGACCGACATCCCGGCCCCGGTCAGCGCGATTGCGTAATCGGCTTCCAGGATTAGGTCGGCGGCCTCCAGGATCTGAAGCTCGCTCGCCGCGGCGCCGTGCTCGCTCATGGTGGCTTCCTCCGTTGCGTTTCCTTTCTTATCCGCTCTTTCGATAGCGGAAAAGTTCTGCGGGCCAAATCGATTAACAGCGTAGTCTTCAAAACCGTTTTCTAACTGAAATGGCAATTGATAAAGTACAAGATCTGTCCCCGATGGAACTAACACTTGCAAACCCTGACTGGTCGATGATCGGACGAATTCGCGGTGGCTGATACAGACCCGACGATCGCTGCGGAGCAGAGCGGGGCGCCGCAGGCGGTGGTGGTGCCGCTCACGCGGGCGACGATCTTTCTGGTCGTGACGATCGATGCGCAGGCCGCGAGCCTGGCGGCCGTCAGATCGCTGTGCGGAGAGCTTCCGAAGCTGCTGCGCGCGGTGGGCTTCCGCGATTTGGACGGTAAGCTGTCGTGCGTGATCGGCTTCGGCTCCGAGGCCTGGGATCGGTTGTTCGGGCCGCCGCGGCCGGCCGAGCTTCATCCGTTCCGCGAGTTCCGCGCCGGCGCGCGCCACGCCGTTGCCACCCCGGGCGATATCCTTTTTCATATCCGCGCCGAGCGCGAGGACCTGTGCTTCGAGTTGGCGACGCAGATCATGACCAGCTTGGGGAGCGCGGTTGCTCCGGCCGACGAGGTTCACGGCTTCCGCTACTTCGATGATCGCGATCTGCTCGGTTTCGTCGATGGTACGGAAAATCCCACCGACCAGGCCGCGATCGACGCCGCCCTGGTCGGCGCGGAAGATTCCGCGTTTGCCGGCGGCAGCTACGTCATCGTTCAGAAATATCTGCACGACCTGGCCGGATGGAACGCGCTGCCGACGGAAGCCCAGGAGCGGATCATCGGTCGCACCAAACTCGCCGATATCGAGTTGGACGACGCCATCAAGCCGACTTCCGCCCACAACGCGCTGAACACCATCGTCGAGGACGGCAAGGAGATCAAAATCCTCCGCGAGAACATGGTCTTCGGCCAGCCCGGCCACGGCGAGTTCGGCACCTACTTTATCGGCTACTCGCGCTCGCCCCGAACCATCGAACAGATGATGGAGAACATGTTCGTGGGACGGCCGCCCGGCAACTACGATCGCATTTTGGACTTCAGCCAGGCCGTCACCGGCGGCCTGTTTTTTGCGCCGTCGCTGTCGTTCCTCGAATCCGTGACGACCAATCAACCGGCGGCGGCGATTCCCACCGCGGCCGCCGCGGAGAGCGAATCCTCGTCCTCTGCTCCGCCGGCCGGCGACGGTTCGCTTGGCATCGGCTCCCTCAAAGGAGAATCCCGGCATGAATAACCTGCATCGCGAGCTCGCTCCGATCTCTGATGGCGCATGGTCGCAAATCGAGGAGGAAGCCTCGCGGACGCTCAAGCGCTACCTCGCCGGACGACGCGTGGTCGACCTGAAAGGACCCGACGGCGTCGGCCTGGCGGCGGTCGGCACCGGCCATCTGAACAATGTCGAGGCGCCCGGCGAAGGCATCATCGCCCGGCAGCGCGAGGTCAAGGCGCTGGTCGAGCTGCGGGTGCCGTTCCAGTTGGATCGCCAGGCGGTCGACGATGTCGAGCGGGGCGCCAACGACTCGGAGTGGCAGCCGCTGAAAGACGCCGCCAAGCGCATCGCCTTTGCCGAAGACCGCGCCATCTTCGACGGCTATCCCGCGGCCGGTATCCAGGGAATTCGCCGCGGCACCAGCAATCCCGTGGCGGCGCTGCCCGGCGACGTACTCAAGTATCCCGACGCGATCGCCGAGGCGCTGAGCCGGCTGCGGCTGGGCGGCGTCAACGGTCCCTATTCGGTGGTGATGGGCGCGGATGCATACACGGCGCTGAGCGAGGCCAGCGATCACGGTTATCCGGTGATTCAGCACATCCAGCGCCTGGTCAACGAGGAGATTATCTGGGCCCCGGCCATCGCCGGAGCCTTTGTCCTGACCACCCGCGGCGGGGACTTCGAGTTGCACCTGGGCCAGGATGTCTCGATCGGTTACTCGAACCATTCGGACAAGAGCGTGGCGCTATATCTGCAGGAAACGCTTACCTTCCTGCTGCTTACCTCGGAAGCGGCGGTGGCGCTGAGAGCAGCCGCGAAGCGGTGAGGCGCGCGCCACTGATCGCCGGGTGAATGCCGACGAAATCCGCGTCGTCGCCGCTGACGATGAGCATCTGCGGCAGCAGGCCGTCGCCATCCGCCGGCGCGTCTTCATCGAGGAGCAAGGCGTACCCGAAGCGATCGAGATGGACGCGGATGACGCGCGCGCCTTCCACGTCGTGGCGATACGCGGTGCGCAGGCGGTCGGATGCGCGCGGATGGTGCCGCATCGCGACTACGTGAAGATCGGCCGGATGGCGGTCGAGCGCGAATGGCGCGGACGAGGCGTCGGCCGCCGTTTATTGGATACGATGCTGCAGCAGGCGCGGGCGCTCGGCTACCGGCGCGCCATCCTGCACGCGCAGCTTCATGCCGAGGGCTTCTATCTGAAGGCTGGATTCGGACCGCTAGGCGACGTCTTCGACGAGGCCGGCATCGCGCATCGGCGCATGGAGCGCGAGCTCTAGCGCAGGTGTCCGCCGCGGGTCGCGCTTACTGCGGCAGGCAGCGGCTTGCGAAGGCGGCGATTTCGCGGGCCAGCGACTCCGGCTGTTCCAGCAACACGTGATGATGGGCGCGGGGAATCGTCTGCAGCTCGACCAGCGGATTCGATTCCACCGCGTGTGCGGCCGCCGCCGCGGTCATAATCCGGCTGCGCTCGCCGCGCACCAGCAGCGTCGGGACCCGCAGCCGCGCGATCGTCGCCAGCGCGTCGAGGCCGTCGCCGCCGAAGAAACTCTCGCGATCGAAGCGCAGCGTCCAGCGCCCGTCCGCCGTCGGGGCAAGGCTTTGTTCGGCGATCGAGGCCAGCAGCGCCGGGGCGATCTCGCCTTCGCTCGGCATCAACCGGAAGCGCGCCTTGGCGGTCGCGAGGTCGGGGTAGGTGACGACCGGGAGCGAGCGCAGCCGCCTGAGAAAGCGATCGCGCACATCGCTCGAGCTCAGCGCCGCATCGACTATTACCAACCCGCGCGCCCGCCCGGGGAACAACTCGGCGAAGGCCAGCGCGCAGAGTCCGCCCATGCTATGGCCGACCACGATCGGCGCCGGCGCCGCGCAGGCTTCGAGCAGCGCCGCCAGGTCGCCCGCGTAGTCTTGCGGATGGTAGGCGGGCGGACGCACCCAGTCGCTTTGGCCGTGACCCCGCGAATCGAGCGCCAGCACGCGAAACTCGGCTCCCAGAGCCGCCACCACCGGCTCCCACCAGCGCGCGATGGCGGTATTCCCGTGCATCAGGACCAGTGTCCGGGACCGCTCCGGATTCCATTCCAGGTAGTGGAGGCGCGGGTTGTGGCCGACAAAGCGGCTCTCGGCCGGGCTCATCGCGCCGGCACCGCGCGAGCCGGGATACGCGAGGATGCAGACGCTTTGCAAGGCGCGGCTTTCATGCCACCATTTTGAACGTAATCGATGCGCGCTGCCATGCGACCGTTCTACCTGTCAAAGCTCGCCGCGGCCATGCTGTTGGCGATGGCGATGCTCGTCCCGCGGCTGGCGCGTGCGGACGACGTCAATACCGCCAAGGCGCGTTCGCTGGTCAATGCGGCGATCAACATGACCGATAGCGATCAGGCGGTGAAGCTGCTGTGGCAGGCGACCGATATCGATCCCACCTTCGAGGAAGCCTACGTCTACCTCGGACTCTATTACAATTCGCGATCGGATTTCGGCAAGGTCATCGAAGTTTACCAGAAGCTGGTCAAGTACGAGCCGAAACAGCCGACCATCTATCTCAATATCGGCGAAGCCTACATGTCATTCACGCCGCCCAAGCTCGACCAGGCGCTGGGCTACTATCGCAAGGCCTATGCGATCGATCCGACTTCTTCGTTCGCGGCGCTCAGAATCGGCGAGATTCTCGCCCAGCAGGGTAATCGCAGCGAAGCGCTCAAGTTCCTGCGCCAGGCCAGTTCCGACAGCGCGCGCAATCCGACCGCCGCGGCCGAAGCCAACAAGCTGATCGCGCAGATGGGCCCGTCCTAGAAAGAGTTCTTGTTCCCCTCCCCTTGTCCAAGGGGAGGGTCAGGGTGGGGTCATGAGCCCGCACGGTGATTGACCTTTGAAAGAGGCTTCTCCCACAAAGTGATTCAGATAGACCTCTCCCGCCGCTCGCGATGCTCGCGGCGACCTCTCCTTGGACAAGGAGAGGCGATAAACCTTAGTGCGCGGGGCGGCGGGTCACGGCTGCCGGGCGGCGGTCGTGCCCGGCGGGGTAACACTCCGGGGATTGTAAAGCCGATCGAAATCGCGCTGCTGCGCGGGTGTCAGCGTCGCGCGGATATCGTTGAAGGCGTTCGAGAACGCCTGCTGTTGTTGGCTCTGGAACTGATCGCGAAGCTGGTCGATCCGGGTGCGGGTAGTATCGAGGATCTCACCGATGCGGCTTTTCTGCGCCTCCGTCAGATGCAGCTCGCGGCCCATCCGCTCAACGATGCCGGTAGCCGGGACCCGTAATAGTTGCAGACGGTAGGCGATGGTGCTGGCGGCGAAACCTACCAGCAGCCCGGCGGCGACGGCGCTCAGCACCGTCCACCAGTTTCGATTACCCGGCAAGGTCGTCGAAGAACGAAAGCGGCGCTTCCTGGACCGTCGAAACGGAGCTCGATGCCTGGCTGCTGCTCAACGCCTCGCTGAGACTTTCGCGCGGCGGCATGGCCGCGAGGTAGGCGATTACGCTGGCGGCGACCAGCATCGAAAGCGCCGTCCAGACCGTGGCGCGCGATTCGGCAACGCGAGCGGCGGCGGCACGGCGGCGCATGCGCACCGGGCGTGGACGATCTGTGCCGCCGACTGTCGCATCGATCGCGGCGGGCTCGGAATGCAGAACCGGCGCGGTCAGCGCGAACAGCCGGAAGGCCTGCTCGCACAGCCCGCAGTGCTGCAGATGGTCGGCCAGCTCATCCGCCAGCAGCGGCGCGAGGCGCCGGCGCCAGAAGTTCGGAAATTCCTTTCTGGTTTGAAAGCAGTTCACTTGAAGACCCTGAAGCGGCGCGCCCCCAGCATCCGGCTCGCCTGCTTGCGTAGCGCCTGGCGCGCCCGAAAGGCGCGGATTTTTACCTTGGATTCACTCCAGCCCATGGTCTCGGCGATCTCCTGCACCCCCATCTCTTCGCTGTCCTTGAGCACCAGGACCAGGCGATCTTCGGGACGCAGACAGTCTAACAGACGATGCGCCAGCGCGTGGGCCTCGCGCCGTTCCTCGGCCTCCGCGGCCAACTCCTCGGGCGAGGCGTGGCTCACCAGCTCGATCCAATCGACTTCGCCGCCGGTAAAATCGGCCACCAGCTCTTCGGGTTTGCGGCGCCGCCGACGCAATTCGTCATAACAGGCATTCACCGCGATGGTTCGTATCCAGGCCGCGAACGGCATCTCGGCGCGATAGCCCGCCAGCCCGGCGAAGGCGCGCAGAAAGCATTCCTGGGTCAGGTCGCGCACCAATTCGGGATCGGCGAAAAAGCGCCGGCATAGATGTTCGATGCGGCGGCGATGGCGGCTGGCGAGCTCGGCGAACGCAGCGGTCTCACCGGCGCGGACCTCGGCGACCAGATCCTCGTCCGGGCGGATTTGCTCGGCGCGGTCGAATTCAGCGGTCGCAGCTATCCCTGTCATCTCTGGATCGGAAATACGTAACCGCTCGCTCACGGTTACAGACAACCTGCGCCGCCGTAGTGAGTCAATCCCGGTCGCTAGGCGGCGCAGGCAGGCCGGCGCGCGCGAGATCGTCGGGGGTATCGAGGTCGAGTCCGATACCGGGGTCATCGATATCGAGGTAGGCGACGCGGTTCGGATCGCGATTGACGACCTGCCTGGCGCCGACGCTATCTGAAGCCAACAATAGCTCATCAAAGATTGATTTGGCGAAGATTACCGGATGGCCGCGACGTCCGCCCGAGCGGGCAATCAGGATCTGCATTCGATCGGACTGCGACTCATAGCGTTGGACCATCTCACGAAACGTGGCGGGTCGCACCAGGGGATGGTCGGTGAGATGAACCAGGACCGCGTCGGCGGCACCGCCTACTGCCCGAATCCCGACCTTGAGCGAAGATAGCTGGCCGCGCGACCAATCGCGATTCTCGACCGTCGCGATCCGCGGGTCGGCCGGGATTTTCGGCCGCACCAGGTCCGACCATGCGCCGACCACGATAACCAGGCGCGCCACCGCCTCGAGCATCGCCGCGCTGGCCTGTTCGAGAAACGTCCGGTTGCCGATTTTGAGTAGCGGCTTGGGATAGCCCATGCGGCGCGATTCGCCGGCCGCCAGCAGGATACCCTCGAAGCGCACTGGCCGTCCGTCGACCCGAAACAGCGCCTACTTTGCGGCGCGGTCGTTTGAGTCGTGAAGTGCGGCCACGGCGGCCGCTGGACGCGGGCGGGCGGCGGAGCGGTTTCCCTCGGAGCGCTTCAGCTGTCCGAGCTTGCTGCCGAGATTGAAATCGTCGTGGATCCGGGTGCGCCGTTCGCGAATCACCTCGCCGATAATCGAAACCGCGATCTCTTCGGGCGTTTCCGAGCCGATATCGATTCCAAGCGGCCCATGAATCTGTTCGAGCAGGGCGCCGCTGATGCCGTCGGCGGCGATTCGCTCGAGGGTGGTTTTGACCCGCCGGCGCGAGCCGATCATCCCGATGAAGATGCGCGGATCGCGCTCCGCCTGGCGCAGCGCGGCGCGTACCACTTCATCGTCAAAGGCGTGGCCGCGGGTGACCGAGATCACGTAGCAGTGGCGGTCGAGCCATAACGAATCAATCGCCGCCCGAAACGGCCGCACCATGATTTCGTCGGCGTTCGGGAAGCGTTCGCGGTTGGCGAACTGGGCCCGGTCGTCGATTACCGTCACATGGAAGCCCAGCATCGAACCCAGCGCCGCGAGCGGCTGCGCAATATGGCCGGCGCCGGCGATAATCAGCCGTTGTGCGCCGGAGATCGGATCGACGAACAGCCGCGGCGATCCGTTGGGATCGATCCGGGTGGTCCGGCGCAGCGTGCCGCCCGGTTCGAGCTCGAGCAACCCGGCGATGGCATCGGTCACCTGTTCGTTGATCTGGTCAAGCGCCGCGCCTTGCAATCCCAGCAGCGGCGGAGAATCCGGCGGTGCGGTCGGATCGAGCACGGTACGCGCGCCGAGCGGCGCCCGTTCGGGCGTGCCCGGGTCGACGATACTCAACAGCGCGCCGGGCAGATTGCGGCGCGCCGAATCGGCGAGCTTGCGGGCCATCGGCAGGTCGCGGTCGGGCGACCACAGCTCGATAAAGACGTCCATGATGCCGCCGCAGGTGCCGATCTCCTGCTGCTCGAAGTCGCCGGTCAAATCGACTTCGGCCAGCCGCGCGCCCTCGCCGTCGTCGAGCAGCAGGCGCGCCTTGCGAAACACCTCGGCCTCGCCGCAGCCGCCGCCGATGGTGCCGAATTGACCGTCCTTCCTGACGATCATTTTGGCGCCGACCTCGCGCGGCGTGGAGCCGCGCACGTTGACCACCGTGGCCAGCGCGAAATGCTGCCCGCGTTCGAGCGTACGCACTGCCTCGGGCCAAATCTGTTCGGGTCCAGCCATCGGATTACCCCCTCAGCTTATCAAAAGCGGGTGACCCGGAAAACGCCGCCCGCGGCCACTGCTGCCGCGGCCGCGGTTACGCGTTTAATTGAGCATCGCGCGCAACTGGGCCAGCGATGCGAGGCAGGTCGGCTCGCCGGGAGCCAGCGCCAGGGCCTGCTCGAATTCCGCAATCGCCCGCATCACCATCCCTTTGGCAGCGTATATCCGGCCCAGGTTCATGTAGGGGAAATGTCGCGGTTCGTAGCGCGGTGCAGCCTTGGCCTTCTCCAGCCATGCGATCGCCTCGTCGAGCTGGCCTTTGCCAAGCAAGTAGGCGCCGATGTCGTTGTAGGGATTGCCGAAGTCAGGGTCGACTTCGATCGCGCGCTTGCATTGCGCGATCGCTTCGTCAACGCGGCCGAGGAAATGGTAGGCCCAGCCACGAAAGGTGAAAGCTTCGGCGGTGGGGTGGAGCTCGATCGAGCGGGTGTAGAGCTCGATGGCGCGGCTGAAATCGCCCGCCGCCTGATGTGCGACGCCTTCATTCCACAGTTCAATCGCCTGGCGTTTGATGAGGGTGTCGTCCATAAGACGATCCGATATTGCGAAGCCCGATGGCCGTCAAGCGCGCGAGGCGTGGGCATAACCCACGCCTCGCATCGGCAGAGCTCAAGGTGCGATGCGTTTCGCGGTCAGTGGCTCATGGTGTGCGCGATTTGAATCATGGCGGGTCCGACGATCACCATGATCATCGCGGGCAAGACCAGCAGGATCAGCGGGAACAGGATCTTGATGGTGGTCTTCTGCGCCGCTTCCTCGGCGCGCAACCGGCGCCGGGAACGCAGCGTGTCGGAAATCGCACGTAGCGCCGGAGCCATCTGCGCGCCGAGCTGCTCGCTCTGGATAAGGGTTGCGGCCAGCGGTTTGATGTCATCGACGGCGGTACGCTCGGCCAGATTGCGCAGCGCATTGCCGAGCGAGATACCCGCGGTGATTTCGCCTGAGACCACGGAGAGTTCCTTGCCAATCGCCTGGTGCTGGCGTTCAGTCTCATTGCCGACGATCTTGATCGCTTCGTGGATGCCCAGCCCGGCCTCAACGCAGACCACCAGCAGATCGAGCACGTCGCTGATCTGGCGGGCAATTTCCTGCTTCCGCTGGCGAGCACGCCGACCGATGATGATGCTGGGTGCGACGGCGCCGAGGATACCGGCGCAGAGCGAGTAAAAGACCGTGCTGGCGAGCGGCAGACCCATCAGCGTGGCCAGCAGCAGAATCAAGGCCGCGGAGCCGAGCGCCATGATTACCCGGGTGGCGTGGAAGGTCTGCAGCGCGCTGGATCTGGCATAGCCGGCCTGCACCAGGGTCTGCGACAGTTTTTCGCCCTTGGCACTCTCCGGACTCGGCGCCGGGACGCGGCGCATGATCCAGTCGAACATCGATCGCGCCATGCTGTCGGAATCGAAATCGTCGTCTCCGTAAGTGCTGTGCTCCATCCGCAGGCGGATCGCGAGATCCGCAAAGCGTTCGTCGAGCACCCGGTGACCGCCG
>Ga0307372_10000608_pt1 | contig 63954 bp, 57 predicted proteins | sample OX1MG_FD_202533 | JGI IMG/M metagenome (GOLD analysis project Ga0307372, IMG submission 202533) | Soil microbial communities from Risofladan, Vaasa, Finland - OX-1 | ecosystem: Environmental > Terrestrial > Soil > Coastal area > Acid sulfate soil | place: Finland: Risofladan, Vaasa | collected... | reverse complement strand
ACGCTGGCCGCTTGGCAACCTGTGAGTAACTCAGACGCATAGCAAGAGGCTCCTCTTTCTTTTCTTGAACACACTTCTTGACCCCCTCATTATAGCTTCTTCTGCGCTATTGGGGAAGAAGTCTAATATAAGATTGTTTGAAAGCCCCGGTCTTTCAAGCTTAATGATTGCACAGTATGTCCAGATACTATCTACCATTTTAGATAGTACACCTCATTCCCCCTGAAATTTCACTCTGATGCCGAGAGCTTGCACCAACGAAATAGCTTGCTTCATATCAATGGTCGCGCCACGCAATTCCTGTATACCAACACGAGCCCCATCCAGATTGCATGTACTGAGGTCAGCGCCTCCGAGCTTACTGCCGGATAATTCTGCGTTGCGCAAATTACAATCAATCAGGACAACATGTGAGAAATTGGCTTCGAGCAAATCAGCTTCACTCAAATCACAATGCTCAAAACGTACTGACGTAAATGTTGAAAAGCGGAACTGCGCAAGGTTGAGCTGGCAATCTTTAAAGAGAACATCCTGAAAGTGCGCTTCACCTGCAAGAAATCCTGTCATGCGACATCCAATGAACTCAGTACGATACAGACCCGACTTGTACCAGTTCGCCGTCATTAAATCACATTCGCTCAGGCGCACATCCTCCAGTCGCATTTCCTCCAACTGTGTGTTCGCCATATTGACCTGCGAGAACAACGCCTCTTCAAATGATACATGCGCTGCAATTTGATTGCTCAAATTCATCGCGGAGAGCAACAATGCACGGTATTGTTCTCTATTGACGATACTGCCGCCAGGTAGCCCCCCAATCAGCCTTCTTTTGATCAACTTCGGAGGCTTTATGGTCGGTTCAGGCTTCTGGATACTATTTTTCACTCACACCATCCATCACGCAAAGGCGCTCAATCCTGTAATGGCTTGACCGATAATCAGGGTGTGTATGTCGTCGGTGCCTTCGTAGGTGTAGACCGATTCAAGATTGTTCATGTGGCGACTGACCGGGTACTCAAGGGTGATACCGTTAGCACCTAACACGGAACGTGCCTCACGAGCAGTTTTGAGCGCCTCACGTACATTGTTGCGCTTGGCAACGGATACTTGTACGGGATGCAGCAGCCCTTCGTCTTTCAAGCGACCAAGTTGCAAGGCCAGCAATTGTCCTTTGACCAGTTCCGTTGCCATAATTGCAAGCTTTTGCTGGACAAGCTGAAAGCTGCCAATGGGTTTGTTGAACTGTACGCGAGTCTTGGCATAGTCAAGTGCAACCTCGTAGCAAGCTCGCGCCGCGCCAGTAGCACCCCATGCGATACCAAAGCGAGCCTCATCCAGACAGGAAAGAGGGCCGCGCAAACCACGCACATTGGGCAGCATATTTGCTGCGGGTATACGACAATCCTCAAAGTGTAGCTCGGAGGTGACAGATGCACGCAGCGAGAGTTTGTGATGCACATCGCTCGTCGTAAAGCCGGGCGTACCGCGCTCAACGATAAAGCCTCGAATACCATCTTCGGAACGCGCCCAGACCACTGCAACATCGGCGATGCCACCATTGGTAATCCACATCTTGGTACCGTTCAAAATAAACGAGTCGCCATCACGTCGTGCATTCGTGCGCATACTGCCGGGATCGCTACCTGAATCAGGCTCTGTCAAGCCAAAACAACCAATGACTTCGCCACGGGCCATACGTGGCAACCAGTGTTGTTTCTGCTCCTCGGAGCCAAAAGCAAAGATAGGGAACATCGCCAGCGAACCTTGCACAGAGACAAACGAACGCAATCCGCTATCGCCGGCCTCTAGCTCCTGACATGCCAGGCCATAGCATACGGCGCTCAACCCCGCGCAACCATAGCCATCAAGATGCATGCCCAACAAGCCAAGTTCGGCGATTTCTGGAATAAGTTCGCGGGGAAATGTGCCAACCTCGAAATGCTCATCAATGATCGGTAGTACGCGATCGCGCACAAATTGGCGCACGGTATCACGCACCATACGCTCCTCCTCGCTCAGCAGGTGGTCTACGTTATAGAGGTCGGTTGCCGATGGCAACTGAACTTCGTGTTTTTTGTGAGTATGTACCATAGAATGCGTAATCCTTTCGTCTTTGAACAGTTCACAAGTTATTGTACCATAGCATAGGCTACTGGTGATTGGATAATGCTTACTGTTACTATGGCTCCGTTCATTGTGAGACATAGTAAAGATGCGCAAGAACAAGCAACTAAATAACCCGGCCCACGTATAACAGGATAGGATAAAGATTTTGACTCTCATAAAATATTTGAAAAACGGAAGTAGCATCCATGCCAACAACATCAACCAATCATACTAAACGCAGCAATACATATCCATATACATCTAACCGTCGAACATATAAGCGCCGCTCAATGTCTCGTAAGCGGAAAGGTTGCTTATACCTGATAGCTTTTCAGGCGGCACTGGTAATACTGTTAATCATCGCAGGAATAGTGGTTATCTGGCAGGCAAGTAGTCATAGTCTGAACCGCAAACCTATTACCCATTTACGAGCCTACGTTTTGCCGGTAAAGCCGTCGGTCAGCGCGGATTTCATCAACCAGGTACTGGATTATTACCACTCACCGGCGACTGGCAAAGGGCAAGCATTATATAACGATGGTGTGAAGTATGGCATTGACCCCGCTTACGCGCTGGCTTTTTTCATGCAAGAAAGCACTTTTGGCACTCAAGGCGTTGCTACCGTGACACATTCCCTCGGCAATATTCGCGCTAATGCCGGTGACCCACAATATCACGGCTACCGCATGTATTCCACGTGGGAGGCAGGTTTCGATGACTGGTACCGTCTGATGGCTCACCAGTACATTGGGCAATGGAAACTGACAACAGTTGACAAGATTATACCCATCTATGCTCCAGGGTCAGACAATAACGATGTCACAACCTATATCGCAAATGTTAAGAACGCTGTTGATGTCTGGCATAGCGGTGCGGTTGGGGTGTAAAGAGATAACAGTAGGGCCAGGATTGTCGTCGGCATGCCGACAACATCCAGACTCTCTTGTTATCTCTTTACACTCACTACCCACGCCGAATAGTCTTATCATTGCCATTTTGAGACCAGGGCTGCTGGAATTGTTGTCCGGGTTGCACTGGCTGACCCCAATTTTGTTGGGGCGAAGGTGGTTGAATTGGTTGACCTGGTTGACCCTGTTGGCCCCAGCCTTGCTGCGTTGGCGGTTGCTGTTGTGGTCGTGGTGAATTCCAGGTGTTTGATGGTGGCGATTGGGGCGGTTGGACAGGTTGGACAGGTTGACCCTGTTGGCCCCATGCTTGCTGTTGCTGAAATGGCTGCTGTTGTTGCTGATTCCAGCCATTTTGTTGCTGAGGTGTTGATTGTGCAGCCTCTAAAGCGCCAGCTTCACGTGCTTTACGATCATTATTGATATGCCGCCAGATGTAAAGAGCTAGCAACACGACCAGCAAGACAATAATGAGGATATCGAAATCGTGAAAGTAGGGACTGAGTTTATTCAGGTTGGCACCAATGAGCGTACCAAGATATGCCAACAAAAGTGACCACGGTAAAGAGCCTAAAAATGAATAGAGACAGAATTTTCCAAAAGACATTTTGGAAATACCGGCAGGGAGCGAGATATAGGTACGTACTACGGGCATTAAACGAGAGAAAAATGCAGTTGGACTACCCCAACGCGCAAAAAAGTGATCGGCAACATTCATGTCGTGCTGCGAAACAAGAATAAAACGCCCATATTTGAGTACCAGAGGTCGGCCACCTGCATCGCCAATCCAATAGGCAGCGATCGAGCCAATCAGACAACCTACAGAACCGGCCAGTGCAACCAGCACAAGGTTCATCCATAATGGGAACGATGCAGAAGTACCAAGCATCTGCAAGGACCCGGAAACACCGAGTGATTTCAAAGAGGTATTCGTATAGTAGCTACCAATAATGATGCCAGCCAGTGGCATGACAATTTCACTGGGTAAAGGAATAAGACAACTTTCAAGCGCCATAGCCAGCACAATACCGGCAAGTCCAGTTGTTGCATACAGATGAAGTATGACTGTTGTGATCGCAGTAGTTATATTTTGTAACAAAAAAAGCCTCCTTCGCGTTCCTACACTCAATCAATAGTAGCATACGAACGCAAGAGAAGGCCAGGTAATAGTACTTACTCAGGTGAAATTAATCTTCCGCTTCTTCAGGACGAAGTTTGCGTGAAGACCTGCGCACAGCGGGTGCAGTGAGATGTCGGGCAAACTCCTGACGCATCGGGTCATCTTCATACATATAGGGTGCCCGGCGTACCATTGGATTCTGAAGTGTTCCAGATACACGTTCTGGATTGCCACGCTGCTCCTCAATCTGAGGGTTGCGGGCAATCTGACCTGTACGCGGTTGCGGACGCATGGGGCCGGTCTGAGGATAATAGTCATGACCTTGCAATTGTCCGGTATCTGGATCGGATGCGCCAACGCCACCAATCTGACCCGTATCAGGTTGATTGTAATGTTGCCCATAGTGTTGTGCCTGCCGACCGGCATGACTGCCACCTTCGGAGGGCAAAGATCGCTGATAGCCAGGATTACCGATAGCGGGCATCGAAGTGCCATCAACCACCCTGCGTGAGCGGTACTGATTCTGCCTCGGAAATGGACTCTGGAACTGGCGAGTTGGTTGCTCTGATTGTGCCGACGGGCGCATGTTGTCGCGCTGGTCGGGGCGCACAACGGGGAGCCGTTTAGATGTTGAAGGTGAGTACATTTCCTCATCGGCTTGTTGCTGCAATGCTTCAAGGCGAGCAGCACGCAAAGCGGAGGTAAGATGTTGATTATGCGGTGGTTTTCGCCCCTGTCTGGGGAAGTTAAGACCATACTGACGCTGGACCGACAACTGTGACGTTGGACGGCGCGTAGATTGAAGAGAAGTTGAACGCTGGCGCGTATTCGCCTGACTCATGCCGCTATTTGTCAATGCCTGGCTTTGCCTCACGGCTGGCGCACGGGTATACGCGGGGATGGGAAGATTGCGCCCGGTCGTTGAAATATACTCGTCTTCCTCATCATACCAATCTTCACCGGTGCCATCTACATCGGCTTCGTATACGTCTATATGCTGCTCTGCGAGATAAGGATCAGATGGCTCAAAGGAAACAGATGGCTCAACTTGCTCGGCACTCAATTTCTCATCATGGCGACGCGACAAATATAAAAAGAGGGTGACAGAAATTGGAATGCTGATGAGCAAGGCGGCGAACCCGCCAATTAGACCACCAAGAACCCAGGAATTAAGGGTATTGCCAAACCAGAGAATGACAACTGCTCCAACAAGCAACACCAGTGCCACAGCGGCAGCTCTCATCAAAAACTCCTTCAATCCTTATCCAGCCTATGGGCCGAATGCAACTTAATCCTTTAGTGAACAGTATAGCAGAATTGAGTAGAGAGTACAAGGCATTTTGCATAATTCGGTGGGATGTACAAAAAAATTGAGATGCGTGAAGATAAAAGAGACAATAAAAGCGTCGGATGCGAGATGTCGTGCAAGTTGATAGGCGTATTAGATGCGTAAAGCATAAAAGGGCGCAATGAATTGCGCCCCTACGGCTACCTACCCAAAAAGGCTATATGGCAGAATCATGTACTATGTTAGCTGGGATATTACGCAGCGCGGCACTGGCGGAAGATGGCAACTACTTTCCCTTGTACCTTCCACTCGGCATCCCACTCGCTCTTAGGCACAAAGATCGGCTCCAGTTCTGAATTTGCCGGCTGGAGACGAACCCTGTTGTGGTCTTTCTCCTGAAAGAAGCGTTTGAGAGTCGCGCTACCCTCTTGTCCTTGCTCCAAATGAACGGCAACGACAATATCGCCATTGACACAGGTATCCTGCGGCTTGATTACCACATAGTCACCATCGCAAATGTGATCCTCAATCATCGAGCGCCCCTGGACAACAAGGGCATAGGTGTTGTCATGCTCATATTCGCGACCCACATCCACCACCTGATCTTGCTCTTCAAAGATGTGAAGTGGCTCACCTGCGGCAATAGCGCCGTAAATAGGAATGCCAAAGATCTGCTGGACGAGTTTGATGCCCCGGCTTTTCTTGGCCTGACGAGAAATTAGCCCTTTTTTCTCCAACATGGTCAGGTGATAATCTACGTGGCCTGTACTGGCAATCTGGAGTTCGCGCCCAATCTCGCGATTGGTGGGAGGCATACCCTCACGCCGGATATAGTTGACGATAAAATCATACATTCGCTTTTGAATGCCGCTCGCTTGATCTGTAGACATAGAACTGTTCGCCTGCCTTTCTGAGTATGGATGTTTGCTATAATCACACTACCGGTAAGTAGAACGATTATTCAAGATGAATGATACCATACTAGCTGACGCATTACAAGCTTTTTAAGAACGTATTTTCCGAAACTTTTTTCTTGCCATGTTTTCCTGTTTTCATAATTGGGACTTGGAATAACGGCAATGTTTTGTTATACTTCTCTCGAAAGGGAATGGATTACTCCATTAAAGAAAACATCCCGGTGCTTCTCGAAACCGATGAGTGTCACCCGGAAACGGCAACTTAGCGTATAAAGAGTAAGACAAAGTGGTCTAGCCATTTGCACCTGAGCCTTTACTACGTGTACAATAAGGGCGTTAGCAATTCGACGGACCCGGCACGAAAGAGAGTCAAATTACATGGTAGAGATGACAGTTGAGAGCGTGCGCATTAACCTGGCTACGCAGCAGCGAGTGGTCATCTTAAAAGCCACAAAGCAAGAACGCTATTTGTTTATCTGGATAGCGCACGCTGAAGCTTACGCAATTGCCGTCGAACTTCAGGGTACAACCTCACCTCGACCGCTCACACATGATCTGCTCAAAAATATCATTGGCGAGTTAGGTGCAAAAATTGTGAGTATCGTCATATCAGATTTGATTGAAGATATCTTTTATGCACGTATTGTGCTAGATGTAGATGGACGACACGTTGAGGTTGATTCGCGCCCCAGCGACGCCATCGCTCTGGCCGTTCGCGCAAAGACATCCATTTTTGTCGAGGAGAGCGTTCTGGAGCGGGCAGGGGTGGCTTTGGAAACCAACGATGAACCGCCAGCTTCGAAACCTGAACAGAGACGAGAACGAAAATTAGAGCAAGATAATCTTGACGCTTATCGCGACTTTATCAATAGCCTGGATGTTTTAGACGAATTTGGGAAAGATTAGTTTAGTATCCAGTGCTGGAAAAGAATATACGCGAGGCAAACCTCTACTATATGCGCATGAGCTTACTCATTTCATAGATTATCTATAGCAGCGGTATGCCTCACAGGTATCCCGAGTCAAATTTACACCGGCTCAACGTTTCCGCTACCTTCTGGCGCAGTGCGATCCAGCTAGCGCGAGTTTAAGAGGGCTTTTAAAAAGCGTACAAGGATGCGTGAAAACAGACCGTATACAAGAATGGCAAGCAGAGTATAGACTTCTACGCTCACTGGAAGAGTAATTGCGGTATTTTGAAAGAGCAAGCGAAAAGGGAAAACAAACAAATCGCTTACATCGTACACAATGCTCAACCATTGCGCGTTGCCGGTAACGTTCAACAGCTTCAACAGAAAGCGTATAAGTAGCAGCAATTGTACGGCAACAAAAAACAGACCAACAAATGCCGGTATCGGACTTTGCCTGAATTGCACCTGTTTCGCTGGTCTGGCAGGCAGTGCTGGATAGACTGGATACGCTTGATTTGCAGGAGATGTTGGGAACGTTTGTGCCGGTGAATAAGGCGGCGCACCCCCGGCAGGACGGTGACCGTGCTGCTTTTTATTTTTCACTGGAGCGGGTGGCAGATAAGGATAGGCCGGTGGTTGTGCAGCACCATTGACCTGCGTTGGAGCAAAAGGAACAATGACGACAGGTATCATTGGATCTGTTGGCTGATCATGTTCGTCAATTTCTTCAAAGTAGCTATTCTCCTGTGGTTGTCGCCTTCTCATCGTTACCTGCGCTTTCCATGATGTGAGAACAGAATACATGCTACAGTATATGACGTTCTAGATACCTTCTCCAGCAAACCTGCCTGGTATTTCCATTTAGTGATAGCGTGATAATACATCTTCATACGTTTCCCGGCGCTCCATTACCTCAACATGATGCTCATCAATCAATAATACGGCAGGCCGTGGTACAAGGTTGTAATTGCTTGCCATCGGCAAACAATAAGCGCCGGCGCAAGGCAATGCCAGCAAATCTCCTTCTTGCAAAGATGGTAATGCAACCTGTTCAATCAGTATATCGCCCGATTCGCAATATCGGCCAGCAATGCAGACATTCTCCATCGGCGACGATTGCATATGTTCCACCGCGAGTGCCGTATATGAAGCGCCGTATAGTGCAGGTCGGATGTTATCACCCATACCTCCATCAACGAACAGGTACGTCACTCCGCCCGATGTGACTTTTCGCGCTCCGATGCGATAGATGGCTATACCAGCTCTCGCAATAATCGAACGCCCTGGCTCAATAAGTAACGTTGGCGGGGGTAGATTGGTTCCCATGACAGAAAGCCCTTGTTTCATGCTCATGTGCAATGCTCGTGCCAGTTCCTCAATTCCCGGCGTTGGACTACTATCCGGTGTAGGAACTGCCCACCCACCACCTGGGCTAATCTCTTGCGGCCACCATTGCGTCTCACGATAGAGTTCAGCTGTCAGTGCCAGCAAGCGTTCGAGGCACTCTTGATACGGCGTTACTTCGCGCAACATGGTACCAGAATGGGCATGCAGACCCAACAATTGCAATTGCTCCTCACGTATCACTCGCAATGCCGCAGCTTTCGCCTCACCATTGCTCAGTGGGAAACCAAACTTGGAAGAAGCGTGACCTGTCTGCAAATATTTATGCGTATCTGTCTCTACATCCGGGGCGACACGCAGCAGCACCGCCGGTTTTTGCTTCATTTCACGCGCTATCCGTGTGAGCTGTGCTAACTCGCTCCAATTATCCAGCACAATGCGTCCAACGCCCAGTTGCAAGGCTAATTGCAATTCCTCTTCGGACTTGTTATTGCCATGAAACGAGATGTGCTGCATTGGAAAATTCGCTCGCTGCGCCACTAACAATTCTCCACCGGACACTACATCTAATCCCATTCCCTGCTCAGCCATTAAACGCGCAATCAGTGGCGAAAGATATGCCTTCGAGGCGTAGAGGATGCGTACAGCGGAAGCCGAATAGGCTTCTTGAAACGCTTGTATGTAGTGTTGGCATGCATTAATTATTGTTGCCCTGTCAAAAATGTATAAGGGCGTGCCATATTCCTGCGCTAAATCGGGCAGAGCGTGTCCGGCTATATGAAGAACACCCTCTTGCGAGGTTGAGGTTGTGTCTGGTAGAAGCGAGGATATGGTGGTATCGGAAATATGCACGCTATTTATAAACCTTCCTATTATTTCAATGCGGTTCGTCATATCATTCTGAAGCATATCACCTGTTTACGATAGCGGCAATATCTGCTGGAAGTCAAAGTTCACTTCAGAACTTTCCGCAGAAAAACCCGCTGGTAGCCATCTTGTACTCGTCGGCTTTCTTCCTCAAATCTAAGCTTATGATAGAAGCGGAGATTTTCTGTCATCAGTTCATTCGTGTACAAGCGAATCTCATTTAACTGCTCGTTTCGCGCCTGCTGTTCAACAAAAGTCATGAGTACCAGCCCCAGGCCTTGCCCTTGAAAGTGTGGATCAACGGCAACATTCTCGACGAACATATACTTCTTCTCTGGCATCATCACGAGAACACCCTGGATCACGTCGTCGTCTGCAAGTACATAGACAACTCCTTTCTTAATGAGAGTTGCGTAATCCGCATGCATCGGGGCTGGTTCCCTGTTCATACGAACAACGTATTTGGAATAAGCTGCTCTAACACAGGCTACCACGGCTTTTTGCTCTGCTGCCTGTGCCAGTCGAATCGGCTTAATCTTCATTTGAAACCTCTCTAATTTCATCCCTACCTGCTACTGCGATCATATGCCTCACCATTCCCATTCGTGCGAATAAATGGGCTTTCCACGTCTAGAGAGGTGAGCATGCTGTAGCGGTGGACTTTGCGGAAGGCGTTGCCCAATACTTCGCGTTGCCGCCAGTCGCGAATCCTGTCCATGTCGAAGGTTGCGAGATAAACGCCTTCGTTTTCGCCAGCTTCTACGACAAGGGTGTTGCGCGACCCATGGTCGTCGAAGACGAAGGGGTCAAAAGCGATAGAATGCCCGTTTTGCTGGGGTGCGGCATAGTTTGTTAGAGCAACGCCGAGCATATTTTCGTAGGCTCGCGCCCGGAATTGCCCGATACGATTCTCCTCCATTGGACAGGCGTTCGGGGTGAGAATCAGTTCCGCGCCCTTTAGCATCAATATGCGGGCGCTTTCGGGAAATTCGCGGTCAAAACATATCATAGTGCCGACGCGCACATCTCCTTGCGCGGTATTCAGATTACAGACAGAGAAATCATCGCCGGGCGTGCAAGAAGCTTCCATCATGCTGAAATCGCAGGTATGGATTTTGGCGTAAGTCAGTACCATTTCTCCGTGCCGGTCAATCAATGAGACCGTATTACGTGGAGCGCCCTGCCAACGTTCGAGATAGGTGATAGCAATCGCCATGTTCAACTCCCCGGCTAGCTTGCGAAAATGCGTTACGAAGTCGCCATCCCGACTGATGGCCTGCGCCTGCCATTGTTCGCGCTCCTTTTGCAGGGCGGCATATGGTGATATAGCGCCATCCTGCCATTTCTCTGGCACTCGCCAAATATCACACGGCTCCTCTTCCGCGGGAAAATAGGAGTTGTAACCGATATTCCACATTTCTGGAAACAGGGCAATATCCGCGCCCATTGCCTTCGCACGTCTGCAATATTCCTCGCCTTTCGTGAGATTTGCCGCCTGATCGTTGCCACAGGAAGTCATCTGGAGAAGGGCAATTGTTATATTCACCGCTCAATCCTTTCTCGAAATACGCTTGTACCAGCATTATAACATTGTACGTCTCACCAGAAAATGAAGAGATACAGAAATGGAAAGTGACCTTCAATTTGTATGTGTACTTGACGAGGTTATCTAATCGGCAAGATAATATCCAAAGGAGGAAACCATCATGGGGCTGAATGTCTGTCCGGCAGCCATTGTCGCGGCTCCGGTTGAAGTTGTCTGGGAAATAGCACAACCCGCACACTTAGGCGAGTGGATTGATGGACGAATCGAACGCATTGAGCCGGAAGGGCCGATGACTGTTGGTCAAACCATCTTTATTACGGCACCCGCTTTCGGTCGCCGTTGGCAAGCAACGCTTACAGTGGAGCAAGTGCTGCCCGAACGGCATCTATTTGGCATGGATGGCGTATTTCCGTTCGGAATGCGCATGCACGAACATATCTCATGTGTCGCAATTGATGAAACATCCTGCCGTGTCCAATACGGCTGAGACTTCATTTTCCCGCCAGGATGGCGTGGCTGGTTGTTGCAAACATTTGGCGCAAAATCTTTTGCAGCAAGTATCGAAGACTCCCTGCAACGGCTCAAACATGCCGCCGAGATGCGCTACAAAGAGCAGGTATAGAGGGAAGGATGTGCCGGTAGGGACCGATTTATCGCGTCCGCGTCTTTCCTTCCACCTGCATTGTATGTTGCACCTGGAACGCGGACGCGATAAATCGGTCCCTACCGGCATAGGCGGATATTGATGCAATCACTTGTATTATCAGGCATTTCCTTCAGCAGCATTTCCACCAAGCTCTTGCTCTGCGCCGGGCAAATCAAACTGTGCCCAGGTTTCGGCGATCGTGCCAGAAACTTCTGGATGAGGCTCAGTTTCAGCCTGAGAGACATTCGGCGCGGCCCTCATTGCTCCAAGATTGCTGCTGTGACCTGTTACCCGTGTCACAACTTTATCGCCCTCGACGGTTTGATCATCAATGGTAAACGTCAGGTTTGAGAAACCACTGAGGAACATTGTCGTAAATTTTTTGAAGCCTTCTAACCCGGAGGGCAAGTTAGCAGGCACATCGGGATAGTGATACACGTAGTTAGTAGTAAAAAGCTCATCAACGAGCGCGGGGTTTCTCTTCTCCAGAACTTCTTTGTAAAAACGACGGACAAGAGTCTTGTTATCTTCTGTTGACATCGAGATATTCCTTTCGCATGTGTCGCAATTTCGCGCAATAAACGACGAGGGTACGATTCATCTATGACACGTTTCGTTTTTGGGAAGAGTGTCAAAGTCCACGTTTGCGAAAAAATGACAGGAGACTGCACAATCGTTCTCGCCTATGTTACAATATGGCAACATAATCCATGATGAAGAGGAGAAGGGTTGTTCTATGACACTAATTGATCATGTTTCGCAGGAGCAGCAGCCAGACAGTCCGACGCATACGGTACGAACGCGCTTTGCTCCCAGCCCGACTGGTTTCCAGCACATCGGGGGCTTTCGCACGGCGTTGTTTAGCTGGCTTTATGCACGTCACAGCGGAGGAGATTTCGTCCTGCGCATTGAAGATACCGATACGGCTCGCACAGTGGAAGGGGCGGTGGACGATCTCATTCAGGGCATGAACTGGCTCGGCATGAGTATTGACGAGGGGCCAGCGGTTGGTGGTCCGTTTGGTCCCTATTATCAGACGCAGCGCAGAGCATTGTATGCTCAGTACACCCACCAGCTTATAGAGTCGGGGCATGCGTACCGTTGCTATTGCACGCTAGAGCGACTTACCGAGATGCGTAAAGAGCAGGAGGCAAAGAAATTGCCACCACGCTACGACCGGCGTTGCCGCTACCTGACAGCTGAGCAACGAGCCGAGAATGAGGCGCAGGGTCTCTCTTCGGTCGTGCGTTTCGCCATGCCCATTGATGGAGAGACCATCGTTCACGACCCGCTACACGGCGAAATTAGCTTCAAAAATACCGATATTGACGATACAATACTGCTCAAATCCGATGGCCTGCCGACGTATCACCTCGCGGTAATTGTGGATGACCATTTGATGGGCATCACGCATGCCTTGCGCGGCGAGGAGTGGATATCGAGCGCACCCCGCCATGTGCAGGTATATAAGGCCCTGGGCTGGGAAATGCCTTTGATCTATCATGTACCTAACATTCTAGGCAAAGATAAGAAAAAGCTGAGCAAGCGTCGTAACGCGCCATCGTGGCGAGATTACTACCAGGAGGGGTATCTGCCAGAAGCAGTATTCAACTTCCTGGCTCTGCTGGGCTGGTCTTACGATGATAAAACCGAGATTTTCACCCGCGAGGAGTTGATCCAGGCATTCACGCTTGAACGTGTGGGAATCTCTTCAGGCATCTATGACCCCGATAAGCTCCTATGGATGAATGGCTACTACATTCGACAATTGCCATTGGAGGAGTTGGTGAAACGCGCTCTGCCTTACATGGAGCGACCAGAGGCCGAAGGTGGTCTACCTGACGGAGTAAGCCGCCCAATTGACGCGGAGTATACTGCCCGCGTGCTGCACCTTGAGCATGAGCGCCTGAAAACGCTTGGCGAGGCAGCGCACGTTGTCTCGTTTTTCTACGAGGATACGCTGGCCTTCGATACACCGATGCTTATTCAGAAAAACATGGATGCTCCACGAACACATGCCGCGTTGGTACGTGCGCTCAATTCGCTCAGAAGCTTTGAGCAATGGGAGCATACGGTAATGGAGCCTCCCATGCGCGAACTCGCCAACGAGCTTAGCCTCAAGCCGGGACAACTATTCGGCTCCATTCGCGTCGCTATCAGTGGCCGTACTGCGACTCCGCCATTGTTCGAGACAATGGCGGTGCTTGGCCGTGAGAAGAGTTTGACACGTATTGAGCAAGCTATCGCCCGGCTGGCATAAAGGAATGTATGGAACGCTATAGGCCGCTTGACCGCGCCCACAGCGTTCCAACACAGGAAACACCCATGATCAATAAAGACTATATTCTCCGCATTGCGGAACAATTTGGCAGAGAACTTGCTATTCTCCTGCACTTGCGCGAGCGCAACCAGTTTGAAGAGGCACTTATCCGCATAGACAACCTCTACCTGAATAGTCTTGGCCTCACCATTGGCTTTGTCAATTCCATCTCAGAAGAGACGCTGCTCACACTTATCTCAACATTGGGAACGCTGGATAGTGAAAAGTGCCTCTGGGTCGCCATGCTGCTTAAAACCGAGGGAGATATCTATGATGACCAGGATAAGAATGATGAAGCTTACTATAGATATGTGAAATCCCTCTACTTCTATATCGAAGTCGTCCTACATACCACCAATCTGGATGGTCTGGATATGGTGAAAGAGATTGAGAACATCCTGAACATATTGGAAGAATACGAATTGCCGCTCAAAACGAAAAACCAGTTGTTCCGTTATTATGAACGCATGGGCCACTATGATAAAGCTGAAGACTTGCTCTTTGAAATTGCTGAGGCGAAAGCTGACAATTTCAATATGCTCATTCCAGGCAGCACGTTCTATGAACGCCTCCTGAGCAAAAGCAATGCCGACCTCGCTGCCGGTAATTTTTCCAGGGAAGAGGCAAAAGAAGGCTTGGCGGAATTCCAAGAGCGGTACAAATGAAATAGAAGCTGGTCAAAGCATTGTTATCATATAGTAGATTGAGCATGTTGACGCACGCATAATACAAAGGATACAGATACATGACCACGCCAATACCGGATATGTATGACCGTCTCAATATCTTGCAACAGTACAAGCACATCGCGATTGTCGGTGTCTCGGCTGACCCATACCGCCCCAGTCACTTTGTCGCCATTTACTTGCAGGCTGAAGGATACGACATAATTCCCATCAATCCGCGCTACGCGGGAAAAACATTGCTGGGGAAACGAGTCTATGCCTCGCTCACCGAGGCAAAAGAGGCTGGCGAGCAAATTGAAATCGTGGATGTATTCCGTCGTGCTGAAGATGTGCCACCCATTGCTGACGAAGCGATTGCGATTGGCGCGAAGGTTCTCTGGCTCCAACTTGGCATTATCAACGATACTGCTACGCAAGAAGCCGGGCAGGCTGGATTAGTTGCTGTACAAAATCGCTGTATAAAAATTGAACACGCCCGTTTCTTCGGTGGCCTCCATACTGTTGGCCTGAATACAGGGGTAATCATGTCCAAAAAACTGTAGCCCGACCGTGATCGTCAAGGCCGCCCCTATATATCTTTGATGGTGGAATGATAGTGCCATTAAACCAAACATTATCCGACATCATTAGTAATAAAAGTGTCCATACCCTCTCACACTCAGAGAGTATGGACACAAATTAATTGGGCCGAAAAATGATTACTTTACATAGGTAGCAACGATCACCCGTCTTAGCCAGAAGTTCATACCGAGAAAGCTGGCATATTGTAATTTCCACCCATCAGCAGTCATGCGTTGACTATCGCTTTGGAAACGTCCCGCAGCGGAACTAAAACCGAAAATGCCAGATTTATAGAATTTCACTTCTTGTGCCTGCTGAGACTGCTGAAACTGGAATGATTGAGCCGAAGGACTCTGCTCAAACTGTTTTGCCATATGTATCTCCTACTAATTATACCTGTTATAGCAGGAATACCTGCTACACTTTCATTGTACGCACGTTACCAAATCGGCAATACGTGGGCAAATGGGCAGAAAACCAGCGCCTCCTTGCTACACTCATAACTCGTGTGCGATTTTTCCATGTCGCAAAAACTGTATAGTTGGCCGCGAAATTGGTATACTAAGAGAGACAATAACTTTTCTCAGAAATTGGAGCGTTGTGGATGTATGCACATGATAAAATTACTGTTGGTTGATGATCATGGACCTTTGCGAAAAGCACTGAAAGAGGGTTTGCAGGCAACGGGCGCTGTACAGGTAGTTGGCGAGGCCGCAACTGGCAAGGAAGCGGTTGCAAAAGCCCTCGAGTTGGATATGGATGTCATCTTGATGGATGTGCAGTTACAGGACCCCCAGGCAGGACGCAATCCGTTGAGCGGTGTTGGAGCAGCTGTTGCGATACGACGGGAGCGGCCTCGTATGCCGGTTGTCTTTTACTCTATTCAAGATGATGATGAATATTATCGCGAATTCCGTGCAGCCGGCATTCTGACACACTATGCTTATGTACGCAAAAGTAACTATCTGCTGCCGGGCATGCTGGTTCCTTTGCTGCGAGATGCTGTGAATGGACGTAGCCTTGTTGACCCGGAGATCGAGGATCGTGTGCAGGAGGTGCGCGACCTTGACGAGCAATCACCGCTGGCCCTGTTGGAACCGAACGAACTGCGTGTCGCGGAACTGGTAGCGCAAGGTATGACCAACGAGCAGATTGCCGCCCGCCTCAATCTGCACGATAAACGGGCCGTGAGCCGCACCAACGGGCGCATCTACGCCTCGTGGGGATTGAGCGAGACAGCGGTTGACGATAAAGTAGCGAGGGCAAGAGCTACGCTAATTTATACAATGAACCGTATGATTATGTGGAATGAGGATGGGCAGGCATTTGTACAAGACCGGCGCGGCGAGTGGATTCCACTGTACAAAGAGGATTAAAGAGAAAAACATGTCACTCAACGGCTTTCTTGTGCCAGCAAACTTGCTTCAAACGATAGTCCTGGCGCTCTCCATATTTAACCTTGTCACCTTCCTCTGGCTGGCTTTGACCGTGTGGCTGAATGGCGACCGCCGCACAGGAATTGCTCGCATGGGAGTAATTAGCCTGGGCTTTTCCGCGCTGTTTTTCTTCATTCACTCGCTGCTCATTTCCAGCCCTATACCACGACCAGCAGGCTTTCCTTCGCTTGATTTCTTGTGGAATATACTCTGGTTGCCCGCGCTGGCCGTTCCTTATCTCTGGTTCGCCATCGGTCTTCACTATGCCGCGCTTATCAACGAGGGTTGGCGCAGACGGCGGCCTTTATTGCTCATCAGTAGTGGTCTTCTGGGTTGCACCGTCCTGGCATTGCTCATTACGTATCGTTCATCATACACGTTTGTTGGCACATTACGTCTGCTCGCCTATAATGACCTTATCAAGGATACGCATGGGGATGTATTTTCGCCGCTTATCCTGCTACCCCTGCTCTTTCTCCTCTACGTCACATTTTGTGCTATCGGGCCGTGGTTTACGCTTGGGCGAGTCAATAGACTGATACGTGCATGCTGGACAATGTGTACTCAACGCCTCGGAAAGAGAAAACAGAAGGATAATGCGACGTTTTCGTTACGGAGGGCATTAGCCAACACCTTCTGGGACGATCCTACTGAAGTTGAACTATTGGAAGAGCCAGTACTCTCATGGCACCTGGCGCGACCGTGGCTGTTTTTAGCAGCTATCTTGATGGTTGGCCTGACAACCATCCTGGGTATTCTGGGCATACTTTCGCTCATCAACTGGATTGAATTCGAGCGAGGGGAAGTCGTCCATATTGTCCCGCAGACATTAACTGCTATTCCCTTCAATTTGCTGGTACTTGATATCATTGCGAATACGGCGGTTGCATTCATTATTCTGATCATCGGCTACTCGATTACACGGCACGGTATTCTGATCGAGCGGCCCTTAGCGCGGCGAGGTTTCTTCGAGCAGTGGCGAGGCATCGTCATTGTTGCCACGACAGTCGCTATCTTTATTGCTCTCCTGGTAGATTTGACTCATAGTTATCTGGGCGGGATGTTGCTGATAACCTCACTGGCAACCATTGCTTACGCGCTCTTTACCTGGAGCAGCTATACTGCACATGACCGCTATATCGCCATGCTCGGTCCATTTATGCATAGCACCAACATTCGTCACTGGTTGAATACTGACCAGCAAAAGACGGAGCAGGGATTGGAAGACCTCTTTTTCCACCTCTGTCAGGATGTATTGGCAGTCCAATGCGCTCGTATGATTGTCCTGACCGGACCTGTGCGCCGCAGTTTCAGCTATCGTTGGCCCGACGCTTCGCAAATTGAGGGTGAGCGCAATGTATTGCGTGCCAAACAGCGTCCTCCGCGAAACAAACAAAACAAGACACCGGATGGCGAAAACCGCGCACCAACGCGAATACGCATGACCATTGGTGGGCAGGCAATGATTTGCTGGGTATTGCCGATTTACGATGAACTCGGCCTTGTTGCCATGCTTTATCTTGGCCCACGTGAGGATGGTGGTGTTTTCACCGACGAGGATATGGATTTAGCTCACGCCTGTGGACAACGCATCCTTGATACACTTGGCGACCACGAGGCAATGCAGGCGGTCGCCGGTCTGTTGCGTCGTCGTATTGTAGATGTGAAATTGCTGGGAGCGCAGCAACGACGCGTCTTGCATGATGATATATTACCGCAGATGCACCTTGCACTGCTCCAATTGGAAACGTTGCGCTCAAAAGTCAATCAACACACACCAGTACCTGCTACTCCCAGACCGAGAGAACAAGATAGACAAATCGGACAGAGTGATAGCGAGGAAAAAATCAATGCGGGCCTTGAACCAACATTGGACGAGGTGGTGAAGATGATTACCGACGCGCATCGCCGACTCGCCGCCATGATGCGTGCGACGGCCCCCGGCGCACCACACCGGCTGGAACGAGATGGATTAATGCCAGCCATCCACACCATGCTCAATCAAGACTTCCAACAGGCCTTCGATGAGATCGAGTGGGATGTTTCCGAGGAAACGGCTAACTGTATTGATGAAGTCACGCCGCCAGCTATCGCAGAACTCATCTTCGCAGCCGTGCAGGAGGCGTTGCGCAACTCCGCCAGACACGCTCGCGGCGCTGATGTGCATCGCCGCCTCAAATTGACGCTCAAAGCGACCTGTGGCCGTGAGTATCCATTCCTGGAAGTGATTGTGGCGGATGATGGCGTTGGCATCATTTCTGCAAGTAGTTCCACGACAGGCACCGGCGGAGGTTTGCTAACACACAGCGCCCTGCTCGCCATTGCCGGCGGCAGCCTGACTATCAAGAGCGCCCCCGGTGAGGGTGTCACGGTGCGCATCCTGTTGCCCGTAGAAGCACTCAAATGAACGTACCCAAAAACTGGATATGGGTATAGCAGCAGATTTGATGAGTCAACACACCCTTTTATTCATGTTCCCACCCTCTTGTATCCCTGCCACCCATAGTCTACACTGGTAGTAGAACATTTTTGTGATCTCGAATGAGCGCTTATCTGCGAAGGCGGTAGGAGCCGCCTTTTTCATGATTTAGAGAATAAAGAAAGCAAATGAACAAAGGAGTATTGATATGATTTTGATTACTGGCGCAACTGGCTATATTGGGCGGCATCTGGTAGCACGATTAGTGGCACAGGGAGAGCGACCACGTTGCCTGGTACGCGATACGAAACGGGCGGCTACCATTTTACCAGCCGACAAGATAGAATTGGTACAGGGCGATACTATTACGCCCGCATCGTTAACGGCTGCAGTGCAGGGCATAGAGACGATTGTCCATGCTGCCTTCATCACGGCTGATCATAAGCAATCTGCTGGCAACCATTACGAAGAAACCAATGTGCAGGGGACGCGCAATGTGATTCAAGCTGCCAAAGAAGCCGGTGTACAGCGTATTATTGAGGTCAGCGGATTGGGTACGCGACCGGATAAGCCAGGAACCTATATGGAAGGCCGCTACCTCGCGGAAAAAATGCTGAAGGAGAGCGGTCTGGACTGGACAATTATCCAGCCATCCGTACTATTTGGCAAAGATGCACCATTTATCAAAGGGTTGGCCGATCTCATTCGCTCTGCACCCATTGTGCCACTGATTGGTGGCGGCAAAATGCTGTTCCAGCCAATTTATGTTGAGGATGTAGTTACTGTCATTCTGAACGTGCTGGAAGAACCCAAAAGAACAAAGAATAAAACTTACACCATTGGCGGCCCAGCCTATCTCTCTTTTACGCAGGTCATAGACGCGCTGTTGCATACGATGCATAAAACTCGTATCAAGGCACCTGCACCCACACCACTGGTGGGCATTGGTGCTGCGGTAATGGAAGCTGTACTGCCAAAACCCCCGTTGACGAAAGCTGCTATGGCGCTGTTTACCTTCGATAACACCACCGATCTTAACTCTGTTGAGCGCGATTTCGGCTTCGTTCCGCTATCGTTTATTCAATATCTGCAAGAGCATGGAGTATAAGTACCACGGCACAAGTGGCTGTGATATAATCTGAGGGTGTGCAAGCAATAACTATTGGGAGGCATACCCTCTTTTTTGCTATCCAAAACGAAGGACACAGAGCGTTATAGATACAGGCGGGAAATTGTACCTGTAATGCCAAACTCATAAATAATTGCCGTTTGTGCTAGAGGATGGAGGAAATAGCCAGGTGGTACCACCCGATTCTTCTTTGAAGACGAATGATGACTTACGTCTTGTCAGCGATTCGTTGCTGAATATTTCACGCACGTTACATGAGCATACGCATAAACTAGAGGTCGCTGTCGAAGGGACATACGCGGGAAGTGGCAGCGACCCACGCATTCGTCTGCTCAGTGAAACCCTTCATCTCTCACGTATCGCGGATTTAGAAATGGGACGCTTGAATCAGGCGATGATGCGTATCATGCAAGCCTTTCAGACACAAAACAGGCAAAACGCTACTAATGTGATGTCTCTTCCATCTACTCCGATTCCCCCACCCTCTGAACACTTTGATCGTGATCGCGAACGTGAAGCACTTACTACTATTAGCAATTTGAAACGGGAGCGAAACGAGTTAGAAACTCTCTACGATATTGCCCGCACACTCAATTCAACGCTAGAGTTTGACCGGGTGCTGCGATTAGTCATGGAGCAGGTGATTAGCTTCGTGAACGCCGAACGTGGCTTCCTGATGCTGATAAATCCAACCACGGGCAATCTTGAATTTACTATCGCATTGGACAAACAGGCACAGAGCATTGATCGCAGCGCATTCAATATCTCACGCAGTACAGTAGAAAAAGTTGTGAGTACACAAAAACCGGTTCTGACCGACGATGCCCAGTCCGACGCTGCACTTAAAGGGGTCGAGAGCGTTGTTATGCATGGCATTCGCTCTATTATGTGCGCTCCATTAGTGGTACGCGACCATTGCATCGGGGCAGTCTATGTTGATAGCCGTATCAACGCCAATCTGTTTGGCCCCAAGCACCGCGAACTCCTGCTCGCCTTCTGCCATCAAGCGGCAATTGCCATAGATAATGCCCGTCTCTTCGCCGATCTCACGAAGACAATCCGGCAGGTCAACGACGATAAGCAGTATATGGATAACATCTTTGCATCTATCGCGAACGGCGTCATAACGACCGATTCGGCAGGGACTATCACCACTTTTAATGATGCCGCAGCCAGAATATTACTCATGAATCCAATGGCTGCTGTTGGCAAACATTTTCGGGAGGCATTCAGCTCACGTCCCCAGATCGGTATTATTGAGATGTTACAGAACGCAAAAGTAGAACACGAACATGGTACCTTCGTGCCACATGCAGTAGATTGCGAAATACCGGGTAAAGGAATCGTCAATTTAAATCTCTATGTTTCAGCTTTGCGGGACTCACGGAACGCACATATCGGTATGGCGCTGGTTATAGACGACCGCACCGAATTCAAGCGTTCTGAGGCGCAAATGAAACAGATACGCCGCATATTCGAGCGCTATGTCCATCCGAATGTGGTGCAACAGCTCATCCAGAACCCAATGGCAATCAATCTTGGCGGAGAGACAAAAGAGATATCTATTGTGTTCGCCGACATTCGCGGTTACACACGGCTGAGCGAAACGATGAAGCCGGAACAGATGATGAACCTGCTCAACAGTTACCTGGAAATCATGGTCAAAGAAATCTGGGATGAAGGGGGTACAGTGACTGCTTTCATCGGCGATGCTATCATGGCAATATTCAACGCGCCGCTACAACAGGAAGACCACGCACTGCGAGCGGTGCGAGCCGCCTGGAGGATGCGCATGGCTGTACTTGAATACCAACGCACCCATCCACTGGGTGTGCCAATCTCGTTTGGCTTCGGCGTCAACACCGATTTTGCCACCGTAGGCAATATCGGTTCACAGGAACGTCAACAGAACTATACCGCTATTGGCGACGCCGTCAATGTCGCCGCACGCTTGCAACAGAACACGAACGACAACAACATTCTCCTGAATCACTCAACATTTGTGCGCACGCGCAAACATGTCAAAGTCATGCAAGTGCCGCCTTTACAGGTAAAAAATAAGTCGGCCCCGCTCGACGTTTGGAGTCTGGTAGGATTAATACAATGAATATGCACACTGAAGCCAAACTGGAAGCACTGGGACTCGTCCTGCCAGCACCACTTAAAACCCCTCCGGGAGTTCGGCTCCCTTTCGCGTTTGTGCGCATACACGGCAATCGAGCCTATATCTCTGGACATGGCCCGCAAGCCCCAGACGGCTCATTGGCTCAACCACTGGGAAAGGTGGGAGCGGAGGTATCACTTGAAGAAGGCTACAACGCCGCACGTTTAACGGCGCTGTCAATACTGGCAAGTCTCAAGCGCCAGCTTGGCGATCTGGACAAGGTGACAGCGTGGTTGAGAGTATTTGGTATGGTCAATTCTGCTCCAGGTTTCACACAGCAACCCGCGGTCATCAATGGCTTCTCCGACCTCATCCTCGAACTTTATGGTGCTGAGATAGGGCAACATGCGCGTTCAGCCGTGGGCATGGCAGAACTACCATTCAGACTTCCGGTTGAGATCGAAGCGGAAGTTGAGATTCGGATAGATTCCTGGTAGTACCATTGGTTCGTAGAACATTAGCCCAATACTACTAGAGTATAAACTCCGCTGTTGTAATGATGTAAAAAGTCCTGATATACTGCTAATAATAGTATATCGCCCGACTACTGACTCAGAACATCTACACCGGAGGTATTTCATGAGTGATACGGCTCTGTCAACTACTACCACTACCACTACCACACCTGCTCACGGAAGCAAATCCCATGGCTCACTCGACGCAGATATTATTATCAAAAGCGCACCTGACCCGGTTTTTGTCTCCGATCTGGAAGGCAAAATCTTGCAGGCCAACGATGCCGTCTACGAACTGCTTGGCTTTCGTACAGATGAGGTGTTGGAACAATCTCTCTCGCGCTTCATCAGCCCGGAAGAGACGCGGGAGTTTACGGCTGCTCTGCGCGAGGTGATCGAGCGTGGGGCCACGCGCAATGCACGCCTCAATCCTCGCAGTGCCTCCGGCGAGGTTATTTCGACAGCACTCAATGCTTCAGCATTACGTGACGCTGATGGGAAGGTCATCGGTGCTATCGGTATTCTGCGCGATATGCGCGAACTGGATAAGGCCCGTGCGTATGCCGACAGTCTAATCAAGAACGCACCTGACCCGGTTTTTGTCTCCGACCTGGAAGGCAAAATCCTCACGGCTAATGATGCTGTCTACGAACTTTTAGGCTTTCGTACAGATGAGGTGCTGGAACAATCTCTCTCGCGCTTCATCAGCCCGGAAGAGACACGAGAGTTTACCGCCGCCTTGCGCGAAGTAATCGAGCGCGGTGTGATTCGCAATACGCGCCTCAATCCTCGCAGCGCCTCCGGCGAGATCATTCCAACCAGCTTGAACGCCTCTGCACTACGTGACGCAGAAGGGAAAGTCATCGGCGCCATCGGTATCTTGCGTGATATGCGCGAACTGGATAAAGCCCTGGCCTACTCAGATAGCTTGATTAAGAACGCGCCTGACCCGGTTTTCGTCTCCGATCTGGAAGGCAAAATCTTGCAAGCGAATGATGCCGTTTATGAGTTGCTCGGTTTTCGACCAGATGAGGTACTGGAACAATCCCTCTCGCGCTTTATCAGTCCTGAAGAAACCCGCGAATTTCTCGCCGCCTTACGCGAGGTAATCGAACGCGGCGTCACACGAAATGCCCGGCTGAACCCGCGCAGTGCCTCCGGTGAGGTTATTCCAACGACACTCAATGCCTCAGCGCTGCGCGATACAGACGGCAAAGTTATTGGTGCCATTGGTATATTGCGCGATATGCGAGCCTATGAAAAAGTGGTACGTGACCTGCAAGAATCGAAGGCCGAGTTACAGGAAAAGATACTCGACCTGGAAAAGTTTGAGGAAGTGGTGGTGGGTCGTGAACTCAAAATGATCGCGTTAGAGAAAGAGATTGAGAACCTCAAACGGGAACTGGAGAAGGTCAACCGGGGTCAGCATAAATGGACGTAACATTGCAGCAATCGTCGGCTGCGTCTGAAAAGGTAGAGTTGGAATGGCTGCGCCAGGAGTACATGCGACTGCTGGAGGAGAAGCATGTGCTGGAGATGCGTGTGCGCAAGAGCGAGGAGCGGCGGCGTGCCTTCATGCATATTCTGAGCGACTTGAACACGGTCAATCGGAAGCTAGCGGATCAGCGTAAAGCCATGCTCCACATTCTGGCTGACTATGAGAATGATCGCAGCCGCCTTGCCAGGCAAACAGAGCGGTTGGATAATTCCCGGCGTGCCCTCATGCATATCTTGCAAGATGCACACCAATCCAATCTCCGCCTGGAGAATAGCCGTAAAGCCATGATCCATATCATGAGCGATCTAAAGGAAACCACGGCTGAGGTGGAGAGGCGCGAGCAAGAGTTAAGAGAAAAGCAGGAGCAGCTTGTGCAAGCGGGCAAACTGGCAACACTTGGAGAGCTAACGACTGGCGTTGCCCATGAACTAAATAATCCTTTGAACAATATTGGCCTGTTCATCGGCAATGCCATTGACCTTATCGAACTGGGGATGGGAGACCCGCAGCACATTCTGCAAGAACTGCATAATGCCATGCAGCAGGTGCGTAAGGCAACCGAGATTATTTCACACCTGCGCACTTTTGGGCGTGCCGCTTCAGTGAGCTATGAGCCAGTGAGCGTTAATCAGGTCATTCAAAGCGCCATCTCGCTCATTCGGGAACAACTGCGTCTGCGGCAAATCGAGGTAGTATTACAATTACCGCCAGAGGATGTAATCGTACAAGGCAATGCCATCCAACTGGAGCAGGTTTTTCTGAATCTTCTGACCAATGCACGTGATGCAATGGCGAATGTGACACAAAAAATTATTTCAATCGTCTGTACACAGAAAGCTGATGTAGTGGAAATTGGTTTTGGTGATACTGGACCAGGTATACCAGCAGGATTTGAACAACGAGTCTTTGATCCATTTTTCACCACCAAGGAAGTTGGTGCCGGAACAGGCCTCGGCCTCTCTATCACCTATGGTATTATCAAAGAGCATCAAGGCACTATTACCGTTGAAAATCGTCCTGATGCTGGCGCTTTCTTCTTCATTCAGCTTCCATGTGAACGTATATAGATTATGAGGTATTGGAAATGAACGAAGCACAGGTCCTTATTGTTGACGACGATGCAGCACTTTTGCAAGCTTTGCCGCAAGCGCTGTTTCTACGCATACAGGGAATAGAGGTTGATACGTCCGATTCGGCCTCGAAGGCACTCGAACTGATTCATGAGCATGATTATGACGCCATCGTAAGCGATATCAAGATGCCTGGCATGGATGGATTGGCGCTGTTGCCAAAAATACAGGAGATGCGGCCAGATACACCTACGCTGCTGATAACGGGGCATGGGGAACATGATCTCGCGGTGCGGGCCTTGCGAGCGGGCGCGTATGACTTCATCCAGAAGCCAATTGATCGCGATTATCTTGTGTCGGCACTGCAACGCGCCATTCAAACGCGCCAACTCCGGCGGCAAGTACACGAACAACAGCTTGCCCTTGCGCTGCATGCTACGTCGCTTGAGCGTATGGTGCAGAAACGCACACAAGAGCTTGTGGAAGCCAACGCCACTAAAGACACATTTCTTAGTATGGTCTCGCACGAATTGAAAACGCCACTCACCAGTTTGAAAGGCAAAACACAGCTTCTTCTCAGGCAACTCAAACGCGGAGAAACGGTTGATATAGTAAAACTGGGCCTAAAAGATATGGAACACTCGATTTCGCGTATGGAAATCCTCGTGAATGATTTGCTTGATGCTTCGCACCTTGAGACCAATATGTTCGTCTTGCACCGCAAACGCTGTAATCTGGTCGCATTGTGCCGGCAGTTGCTGGACGAGTACACTGTAGGTGCTGGCCCCGCCCTCGTCTTCGAAGCTACAGGCGAACCGATAGAGGCCGAAGTGGATGCTGATCGTATTAGCCAGGTGATCATCAATCTCCTGTCAAACGCACGCAAGTACTCTCCGAAGGGCTATCCAATCACAGTAACGCTGCAACAGGTAGGATACGAGGCGATTATCTCAGTACGCGATATGGGTGTTGGCATTCCAACCGAGCAAATACCGCATATTTTCGAACAGTACTACCGTGTGCCAGGCGTTGAAGTACAGACGGGTTCGCAAACTGGCTTAGGGTTGGGACTGTTTATTTCACAGAAACTCGTTGAACGCCACGCTGGACGCATAGATGTACAAAGTGTTCCAGGAGAAGGAAGTGTATTCTCCATAGTGCTACCGCTATTCGTTGATCCTGTAACAGAAAATATTGATGCCGCAAAAGTGGCACCACATACGCAAGCCGTATGGACGATAGCCCACTGAATAGTTCTTATGAAAGTTTTTTTCTCAGCACAAAACCTTTTTGCTCAATGCGAGTAAAGCCAAACCATTCGTAGAGGCGATGCGCATGGATATTTTCTTCCTGCGTATTGAGCATGATGCGCTGCACACGCTCGCGTTCAAAAAAGCGTATCGCCTCCGCCATTAAACGTGCGCCAATCCCCTGACTGTTGACCGAAGGATGAACAGCGATGCGCACGAGATAGCCATAGTCACCATCGAGGGCATTGAATTGATAGCCAACAAGCTGCCCATGAAGTTCGGCAACCACGAAATAGGGATGCGTCGCGGCAATGTCTTTGAACGATATGGCATCATAGCGCCATAAATCCTCAAAACAGCCTTCTTCAATGGCTAACAAAGCGGGGATATCGCTCTCGTGGACAGGACGCACGGTGACCTGCCGGTTGCCGAGTGTCGGAATTGAAAAATCTATCTTATCGTAGGCATAGAGGTAACGATAGGGGAAAAAGCCACGTTTGAGCAGTACTGCACGCAACCAGTCACCCTCTGTATCGTTGCCTGAATAGTGCAGGTAACGCACTCCCTTCATAAGCAACAAACGTTCCAGATGCTCAAGCAGTGTGTAGAGAATGCTGAGGTAAGCACGACTTTCCGTCCAACTCACACAAAAACCAGCTATCCATGCCGTCGGAGGGTAGACTGTTTGCGATAGAAGGAAACCGCGCATCGAGTTCCCGTGAAATGCGCCGACAGCAGGATAGTGTCTGAGAATAGTGGGAAGCTCCTCAATCGTAAATCTCTGGTAGACATATTCAGAAGTTTGTAGCAAGCGATTGACGAGAGGTATATCCTGTCCGGTCAGTATGCGCACCTGTTCAAAACTCTTCGGCATGCTTCCTCTGTTCTTTCACAGCACAGTGCAAATCACTACAACCTTCAACCATCAAGCGTCAGGCCCTTTGACTTCCCGTCGCAGACGTTCGATATCAGGTTTGGGAGCATTGCGCATACGATAACCTTTCAAATTGTGAATACGGCGCAACTCGCCTATCAAAACATCACCATTCACCTGGAATGTGACATCAGGTGCCTGTCCCAGGCTATCTACGGCTGCATCGTCGCCCAGCAACAGATTGACGCAGGTCGCGACACAGCCCGCCACAGCGTCGAGGTCATAGCCACCTTCCAGCACCATCACCAATTTCCCATTGCACAGGCGCTTTGCCAGTTCAATGATAAACTGGTTCAGCTTAGCGAAACCTGCCGTCGAGATGTTCATCTCACCCAATGGATCGTTCCAGTGCGCATCAAAACCCGCAGAAACCAGAATCAATTGTGGGTCAAAACGGTCGGCGGCATGAGCCATCACTTGCCGGAAGACAGCATCATAGATATGGAAGCCGGTCATCGCGGGCAAAGGGACATTGATGGTAGTTCCCAATCCTTCGCCCTCACCAAGTTCGTCCGAAAGCCCTGTGCCAGGGTAAAAAGGTGATTGATGAATTGAGAAGTACAGCACCCGTGGGTCCTCGTAAAAAATGTCCTGTGTGCCATTGCCATGATGGACATCGTAGTCAATAATCATCACGCGCTCAAGTCCGTGCTGCTCAATGGCATATTGAGCCGCGACAGCGACATTATTGAACAGGCAGAAACCCATTGCTTCATCAGGCAAAGCGTGATGGCCGGGAGGACGTACCAGGCAAAATGCGTTGTCTATCTCGCCTTTCATCAATGCATCAAGTGCGGTGAGCGGCGCTCCCGCGGCCTTGAGCGCGGCTTCATATGTGCGAGCGGAGACGTAGGTTTCGGGTGCGAAATAGCGTGTGCGGCGGCCTCCGTGTGCCTCTTCCATCGCGACAAGTCGGCTCATGTCCTCCACAGCTTGAATGTATGCGGGGTCATGCACGGCCGCGAGTTCATCCACACTGGCGGCGCGGGGCGCAAGCTGTACCAGGCCTTCGCGCTCCAGCCAACCCAGCGCCTCTATTGTTTTAATCGCCGCCTCAATGCGCTGCGGTCTTTCCGGGTGCATGCGGGGAGTGAAATGCTCCATGAAAATGGGATCATAAATTAGAGCGGTTGTCATTTTTCTATTCTCTTGTTATGTTTCTATGGATATTCAACAAATCCACGAATGTGTTCATGCATATGATACCACTGGTATATACGATGATGCTACACATAGATATCATTTCGGTGCAGCACACGGCAAGGGAATAACCGAATGCGCAAAATCATACGACGCATGATTTTGCGCATTCGGTTATTCCCTTGCCGTGTGCTGCACCAGGTGAACTATACTCTACCCAGAGCCTTCTGCACCAATCCAGGAATATCGAAGATAGTGTCGGCGACAGGAACATGCGCAGCCTGAAGGGCGGCAACTTTGCCTTGTGCAGTACCGGTATTACCTGAGATAATCGCGCCAGCGTGGCCCATGCGTTTTCCCGCGGGAGCGGTGCGGCCCGAGACGAAGGCAATGACGGGCTTGGTCATCGTTTTGATGAATTCTGCCGCGTCCTCTTCGTCGCTGCCGCCGATCTCTCCGCACATCACAACGACCTTTGTCTGCGGGTCGGCCTCGAAGAGTTTGAGGTAATCCGCGAAGGTCGAGCCAATGATGGGATCGCCACCAATACCAATGCAACTGGATTGGCCCAGACCTGCCTCTGTGAGCAAGGAAACCACTTCATAGGTGAGCGTACCAGAACGCGAAATGAAACCGACCGGCCCAGGCGTAAAGATTTGATAGGGAATAATCCCAATCTTGCCATGTCCGGGCGTACACATGCCAGGGCAATTTGGGCCAATCAGACGCGCCCCATGTTCGTGTACAGCCATCATAGCTCTGGTCATATCAATAACAGGAATACCCTCGGTAATGCAGACGATCAGTTCGATGCCCGCGGTTGCAGCCTCCATAATCGCGTCAGCCCCCCCAGGGGGTGGAACGAAAATGCAGCTTGCATCGGCATCAGTCGCCGCTTTGGCCTCTTCAACAGTATCAAAAACGGGGACACCCTCAACGATAGTACCACCTTTGCCAGGAGTCACTCCGCCAACAATGTTGGTGCCTGCCGCTTTCATATTGCGCGTGTGATAGAGGCCCTCACGTCCGGTAATACCTTGCACAATCACCCGCGTCGTGCTATCTAACAGAATACTCATGATATCTTCTAATCCTCTATCCGACCAACGGCAGCGACAATTTTCTGTGCCGCATCGCGCATATCTTTACCCCAATCGAGCCCGGCATCTTTGAGCAGTGCCTTACCCTCTTCTGAACCGGTACCCGACAGGCGCACCACGATAGGCATACCCGGTGGAAGCTCGGCCTGTGCCATAATGACGCCCTTTGCCACCTCTTCGCCGCGAGTGATACCGCCGAAGATGTTGACCAGAATCCCTTTCACCTGTGGGTCACGCGCCACAAAGTTCAGGGCTTTGTACATCATTTCAGCTTTCGCACCGCCGCCGATGTCGAGGAAGTTGGCGGGTTTACCACCAACACGAGCTACCATATCCAGCGTGGTCATAACAAGACCCGCACCATTGCCGATGATACCGACATTACCATCCAACTTGACATAGGTCAAGCCGGCCAGTTTGGCCTCGTATTCCAATGGATTAGACTCTTCCGGTTCCGCCCATGTGGCATACTCTTTCTGGCGAAACAGGCCATTGTCGTCAATCACAATCTTGGCATCGGCTGCCTGAACCTGTCCCTCGGCGGTTAACACCAGCGGGTTAATTTCGGCAAGACTGGCATCGCTGTCAATAAAGGCTTTCGCCAGCGCAGTGAGAATAGCGCCGCCTTTGCCAATGACCGCGTGAGGCAAGCCGGCACGTGCCAGGATATCGCGAGCCTCGAATGGGCGTAGTCCCCAGTGCATGTCAATCGGCTGTTTAATGATCTTCTCCGGCGTTTTCTCAGCCACTTCCTCTATGTCAATGCCGCCCGCTTTGGAGACCATCACCACCGGTGCCTGGGACACACGGTCAAGAATAATACCGAGGTAGTATTCTTCTTTGATATCAATTTTGGAGACAACAAGAACTTTTTCTACCGTCAGCCCTTTGATATCCATACCCAGTACTTTTGCTGCCGCAACACGCGCCTCTGCGGGTGTATCGCCAAACTGGATACCACCTGCTTTACCGCGCCCACCAACATAAACCTGGGCTTTGATCACTACTGGCCCGCCGAGTTCGCGGGCAATCGCTTCGGCCTCTTCTGGTGTATGCGCTACACGCCCCGGTTGAATCGGGATGCCATAACGCGCCAAAATGTCTTTGGCCTGATACTCATGGATTTTCACTTTATTTGCTCCTTGCAAAAAATACGTTACGCCTTTCATAGGCGGGGAAAAATGCGTGCTATGAGCTAAATTCATGCTAACACTAGAACAAGGGGGGTGTCAAGAATTCGCAAAACTTGTTACAATAGGGGTAATGCTATAAATTGATTTGTAATTGCTCTGGATACTAATTTCATTAGAATGAGGAGTACCTGTCTTGGCAAAAAAATCACCGGTCGCCTCTAAACCACCTGTATCGCGACCAAGAGAAGATTTGATCACGTCTGCACCGCCAGTGGTACAGGCAGCCAGCAAACCCAGGATGCTCTGGCTCTGGTTTAGTAGTATTCTTGTCGTGGGAATACTACTGCTCGGTATTGGCAGCTTTTTCGCTCTGGGCCTGCTGAATAATTTTCGCAATTCACTGAATCCGGTGGCAACACCTGTCCCTGTCACGACCTTCAACGTTCATCGCACCGCTCTGTATGCTGGCCTGGATTTTACTGTGACCAACGTGCAATATGCTAGCAGTTTCGCGGACGATAGCATTCATGGTAGTCACGGTATCGTGCGTTTGAATATGATCGCCGCGAATAAATCACCCGACCATATCAATGTCATCTATTATGATATTGCCCGCTTGCTTATTCCAAAGAGTAGTCCTGTTGCACCAACAAATGTCAATCTCTCGGTTGACCCCGCGTCACACACCAGCGCCAGTGGTTGGATTGACTTCCCTGCCAGCAGTGCAATACCACTCTCTGCACTCAAATTGCAACTGGGTTCTACAGCACTCGGTGAAACACTTGTTACCATTCCATTTAGTGGAGCCTTTGACGCCAGCCGTTACAACGACAGAACTTCGCAGCAGGGACAGGCGCTCTATTATTCCTTCCACGGCCAGGAACTCATCTACCATCTGGTCACAGTAGATATCCGCTACTCGTATCAAGGAGTGCAGGCGAAAGCGGGGCAACAATATTACAGCTTCAACTTCCGCGTAGAAAACGCCAACGGCTTTAGTGTATCGCCCGGCTTCGGTTTTGACTACCTACGCCTCGTACTTGACGGCTCGGTGCGCCCGCCCGTCATCAATACGTTACCTTACACCTTTAATGCGAACACGTCAGGTACAACAGGGCGTGTCGTATTCATTGCCCCGGCGGGATTAAAGACAGTCATACTTGATTTTCTGGTACAATATGGCAGTGCGGGCACTGATTATACTGTGACATTGTGATCAGAAACGGTTTAACACGTACAAACACAGGCAGATGTGCCGGGGCACATCTGCCTGTGTTTGTACGTGTTAAACCGTTTCTGGTGCGAATCACGCGGATGGCATTTTATGCACCCGGTGTTTTCCTCGATGGCAAATCCACATCTTGTGTTAGATCTCTGATGTCTTCATGCCGTTCATAAGAGATTGTCTGACAGAGCGCGACAGCTTGCTCTGTAGTAAGAGACTTACCTGTGCGCCAGGCCATTTTCCAACTCGCTCTGTCTACACGATCATGGATTTGGAAGAACAATGCTATTGCAAAAGGGAAATTGCGCAGCCACGGACTCGTCCCAATAGTTATCTGTATGCTCTCGGCTGCTCCCCATAATTGTGCAGACTGGACACTGGCCGAGACAGGGTCTGGCTCCCCACGTGCGCCAACGGCGAAAGCCAACAACCCCATAGCGGTGGCAATGAATTGTTTATAGCCCAATCCATAGCTTCGTGGAATACTCTGCAAGAGATACGCAATAGCTTCATCGTAATGACCTTCCAGAATCGCCATACCACCGCGATCTTTTAACAGGTCAGCAAGCGCAAGGGTGTCGCCGATTTGCTCAAACAGCGCTTTACTTTGCTCAAACAGCGAGTGCATACGCTCAAAGTCATTGGTAAAGCCAGTAGCAGAGCCAAGATATAGCAGGAACTGCCCTTTTAACCAGGTATTACTGGTAGAAGAGAGCAAAGCCAGACCGCGCTCGTACATGTGTTTTGCCAGTTCATTATCGTACATCGCTTGAGCCGCCCAACCACGATGAAGTAACGCTGTTGCCAGGCCTTCCGCATTGTTCAGTCGTTGCCAGAGCGCAATACTGTGATTCGCCAGAGCAACTGCTCTCTCCTGCTCGTTTTGCAGGCATGCCAGGCAAGCGGTATAACTCAATGCTTTGGCACGTACCGCGAGCATCGTCTTTCCCATCTCGTTCTCAAGAGGTAATGCCAGCGCCGCTTCCAGCCACTCTCTGCCTTCGTTATAGTATCCCTGCCATTCCCAGTGAGGACGCAAAGCGGCAGCGAGACGTAAGACGGTTTCAGCAGCATGTATGCCTGTTCCGGTCTCATCTTTCGCTCGTTGGAGTGACCATGCGAGGGCTGCGCGGAAATTATCCTGCTCCGCCACCAGACGCGCTTCCCAATTGCGCTGCTCCCCACCTCTTAACCCTGTTTCAGCAGCCTCGGCCCTGCTCAAATAATAAGCGGCATGCCAGTCACGCAACACTTCCAACTCTCCATGAGCTATCAGTTGTTCCAGCGCATATTCACGCAAGGTCTCCAAAAAGGTATAGCGTGCCGACCCATCTGACGAGAGCTTTACCAGCAAACTGTTGTCCATCAAATAATCAAGCAAGTCAAGAGCTGATGTGGGTACAGGATCGTCCGTACACGAATAGCTGGTAGGGGAGGATTGGAAGAACAGCATCATCGCCTCTATCGCTTCGAGCGACCACCCACCACTAAATACACCCAGACGTACAAACCATCGCTGCTCTGTTGGAGAAAGCAGATTGTAACTCCATGTAATAGTATCGCGCAATGTTTGCTGTCTCTCAGGAAGATTTCTAATTTTACCGGTCAAGACAGGAAGCCGCGCCTTTGATAACATTGCTAAAAGTTGTACCGGCGTCAGCAACTTGATACGGGCGGCAGCCAATTCCAACGCCAGAGGCAGACCATCCACCCGCGCACAAATTTGTGCAATGATCGCTGCATTTTCATTGGTCAAGACAAAATCATGTACCACTGCCTGAGCGCGTTCAACAAACAATTGGATGGCACTATACCCGGCAAGTTTCGCCGCCTCTGAACCAACCCGCGCATCGGGTATGTCCAGGGGCAACACGCCATACTCATGCTCACCATTCAGCCGTAACGACTTCCGACTGGTAATCAACACGTTGAGGTCAGGCAGCGAAGCCAGCAATTCATCCACAATGGGTGCGGCTTCCACAACTTGCTCGAAATTATCGAGTATCAGCAACAATTGTTTGTAACGCAAATACTTCGCAAGATTTTCCATCGCGGTCATCGTCGGCGAAGACATAATATTCAAAGCCTGCATAATACTTTGCGGTATCAGGGCAGCATCATGCACCGGGGCCAGTGAAACGAACCATACTCCCTGTGGAAATGTCTCGGTAAGCTCATTCGCGACCTGTAACGCGAGTCGCGTCTTACCACTCCCCCCCGGTCCGACCAGCGTAACCAGCCGCACATCGTCCTGTTGCAGCAATTGCCGGACTTGCGCTACCTCTTTCTCTCGCCCAATGAGTCGAGTGAGCGGTGCATGCAATTTATGCTGAAGGTGGCGGGAAAGCGCATAATCAGAATGAGCAGGTGGATAAATAGGATGAGTGGCTTCATTCGGTTGCTCAGGCTGCACAACAAATTTTTTATCACTGAGCTGTAACTTATAAAGGGGGGGGTTATGCCACTCATCTTCACTAAACATACTTGCATCCAGTTGCGCCAGTTCGAGCAAGTGAAGTACTTCATCCTGAGTGGTAATCACTTTCCATTGAGCCAGTACAATAATGATACGTTTTACGTCATCGTCAGTCAGATGATTATCTGTATTACCTTTCAGCTTGCGGCTCAGAACCTTTTCATGTACATGAAGTTTAGCGGCCAGATCCTTCTGAAAATATCCGTGTTCACGCAAGTGCCTATGAAGGCATTCGTTAAATGCCTCTGAGTGTATATATGTCAACGCGTGTTCCTATCAATTCAATCAAATAGTACTCAACCGGAAGGTACCGTGCTTCCTTGCACCGCCAGGTTGTTTTTTTGGTAGACTTTCTGGTTACTAAATTGGAGAAAATCAAGTCCCGTGCCAATTATACTAGAATTGTTATGCAGTATCAAGAGAGCTTTCAGTGTTTCAACGGATAAAGATGTTTTTGCATTTTGCAGGAGGAGCGAGTGGTAGAGACGGGAACTGACGAAACAGTTTCTCGCCTCACGTTTTGTCGCCCACCCACTCGGGCCGACTGTGGGGGTACAGTAGGCAAATTTTTAGAAAGGAAACTACGTATGAGTCTTCTTCACATTTATGCGCAAAGCTACGGCAGATTTTTCGAAGTGTTGCCGGAAGAGGAGGAAAATGCCGAGCTTGCAGTAGAAGACCTGGTTAGCCGCGTTCTGCTTGAGCTTTTTAGTGAGGCGTCGGTGGAGGTAGATGAGGTAACCGTTTCATTCTCTCCTGTGTCGCGTATGGGACAACGCGACTGTTCTATCCATATTCGGGCGCAATGCTCTCCTGAATCCTTCAAAGTTTCTGCATGTTCAGAGGATTATATGAGAGCCGTGATAGCAAACAGTATATATTCTTCGTTGCGGGAGTTCTTCGGGTCAGTGACCATCGAGAGCATCAGTCTTGAGCCCACCTATACATGGGCGCGATAATCGTTTTATCACGCATTATTATCCTGACAAGGGGTGTTTCAGAGCGTTGATTTGCTAGCACTCTGAAACTGCCTTCACCTGTTCTCCTTCATATGATCCGGTTGCTATTGCCTCTCCAGCAATTTGAAGGGAAATGGTAAAACAACTACCCTCCCCAAGCGTGCTGGCAACAGTAATCGTTCCATGCATGGCTTCCACGAGTTCTTTGACCAGTGCAAGGCCAAGACCTGCACCACCACTCCGTTGGGTGCCGCTCGCCTGATAAAACCGCTCCCAGATATGTGGAATATCATTAGCAGCAATACCTTCGCCGGTATCTTTTACTTGAATAACAAGCGCATCTCCTTCCACCATCACTGCTACTGCGACGATACCGCCCGGCGGTGTATGGCGTACAGCATTGTGCAGCAGGTTCTGTAGCACCTGTTCCAGGCGTCCAGCGTCTACCAGCGCATCCGGTAATGTGGACGAAATATGCGCAACAACTTCAACTCGGCCTGACTGCCACGCAAGAGGCGCACGAGCATCAACAGCGCGTTGAACAAGGAGGCATATATTGGTCGGTTCACACCTGAGCGTAAGTTTACCTACCTCGGCACGTGACAATGTAAACAGGTCTTCGATCAATCCCTGCAAGCGTATGACCTCGTTTTCCATGATGTGCAAATCGTGATGAAGCGTCGCAGGTGGATTCGTATCCCAGTGCATCAATAGCCGAGGTATGTCGCGAGCATATTGTGGAAATGTCGCAACTTTGTCGCAAGTATGGTCAAGAGGCTCTTTTTCTTGCCTGAAGATGCTCTAGTTTCACCATACGAACAAGCGTCGAAATGCCTGACGATTGCTAAGGAGATATCAGCTACATCCAGGGAGACATGGACATCGCTGCAAGTAACACCTGCACTGACATGTTGTGACGTTTCCGTGTAGTGTTGCCTGATGAATGTGATGCATCGGTGAGACTGATGCGTCATACTGCAAACTAGCGAACTAGCCTTCATTTCTAACGCTGATGGCCTGTTGAAAAAATTTGCAGGCTTGCGTATGTAATCGAGGATAAACCTGAAGAGTGAAGCGGTATCTGATCCACAGGAGGTGGGCCATGATAAAGGAGCGTGTCACCTATTGCGATTGCTGTGGCAAGATGATCGATCAACCCGGAGAATATTGTCCGCTCTGTCATTATCCGATCGACCCTGAGAAGGAAAAACGGTTCTTACGGTCGGAGATTGACAATTTGCAGCGTGTCGTGCGCTATGGCGGAACAAACTTGCGGGTGAGTGACCTGATCGCACGCTACCAGTACCGCCTGAATACCTTACAGCAGCAGGCAGTTGCCGTATCTGCGTCTGTCCCTGTTGCGCCACACATTGCAGTAGCCCCGCAGCCAGTTGTGGCTCCTGCCGCCGCTCAAGCAGAAGCGCCGCGCCTGATAAAAGCACCTCTACCGGTTACCCAGGTCAGTCCACCTACTCCACGCCGCGTTTTTTCCTGGAAAGCATTTTTCGCGGACCAAGCCATCAATATCGTGGCCTCGCTGGGCGCGTTCCTGATCCTGATTGGTGCGCTTGGTTTTACGGCCACTACCTCCAATCTCCTGCTGGCCTTCGTTATTGTGTTCGCCGTCCACGCGGTTTTTGGTGTCACAGGGTTTGTCACCTATCGCTTTGCCTCGTTTCGCGTAGTGGCGACCATCTATACCGTTATCTATGCCCTGCTCATCCCCCTGGTGGGATTCTCGGCGTACCAGCTTATCGCAGGCAACTACATCGAGCTTTCCGTGCCGGTGCTTATTGCCATCGCCGCCGCCTATGCTGCGATTGTATACACGATTCTGGCGATCTATCAGCGCTTCAAAATGTTCGCGTACCTGGGTATAGCGGCACTGGCAGTGGTTGACATGGCTATAGCTGATGCGCTCGGTCTCAGCTACTGGTGGTGGCCCTCAATGCTGATGATACTGACGCTGGCTGCCCTCGTCTCGCTCTGGCAATCCAAGGAGACCAACTGGCTCTTTGCCGGGAAGCGAGTCGTCTTACGCGAGCCGATCCACACTTTTCTGTATGTATTCGCAGGAATTTGCGCCCTGAGCATTCTCGCCATCGCAGGTTACTCGTTCATGCTCGATGCTTCTGGTATGCAGCATACCGAAGTACGCTTCTCAATTCTCAGCCTGATTCTACTGGGACTGCTCTGGTCCAGTCTCTTCCTCTGGCTCACCAGGCGCACACGGTATGTCATCGGGCTGGCCTTCCTATTCCTGGCGGCCGTGCTGGCTTTGTGTTACGCCCTCGCCTTTGAAGCCATCGGCTACGCCCTGGCCTTGATGGCTGTCGCCTTACTCTATCATGGACTAAGCCGCTTCGCACCGCGTCTCCTGCAGCCGTTTGGCACGCTTGAGCGCGATCTGGATTGGATTGCGCTGGGGCTAGTATTCCTGGTACCGTGGATCAGCTCGCCCTTGCTCCCGTTGCAACTGGTAGAAAGTGCCTACACCCTGGGCCTGAGCGAAATCTATCAGCCTGACTGGCAGACCATCGCGGAACTGATTGCCCTCGCCGCAGGTCTCGTCCTCACACTGAGCGTCACTTTCAAGCGTGCTAGTTTTCAGCGCACACCCACGCGACCCGCGTGGTGCTGGCTGCTCCTACTCGGCGGTTTCTTGCTCGATTTTGCGTACAGCCTGGTGATCATCAGCCTGAATCTCACGCCTGCCTGGTACCTGCTCGGGTTGACGCTGGCGTTGATAGTCGGCGCGGTGATCGTGCGGCAAAGGGTAGGCACGACATGGGCAAACCCGCTGGACATTCTCGTCCTGGTAAATATCGCTCTCACGCCTGGTTTAAGTGGCAATCTGAGCCAGGATGCCATCAGCGCCCTCCTGCTCTTCTTCGCCGCCGCAACCTACAGCATCTTGTTGTATCAGCGTCGCCAGAACTGGCTCTTTGTCTCGCTCATTTTTGCTTTGCTGGCGCTGCCGACGCTGTTGTCTCGCACAGAAGTGCTGCTGGTGGCTAGCGTCGCACTCCCCCTGGCAGCTATCGTTGTTCACCGCCTCGTAACTGAAAAGTGGAGCGAGCCGCACGCAAAGCAACTCGCCTCTATACAACTGGCTGATATATGGGAGTGGCCGCTACTCGCTGCCGGGCTAATCTACGGCATCACCCTCGCTGTGTACGATATCACTTCTTCCAGCAGTACGGTCCAACTCTGGATGGGGATACCCTGTCCGGTCGCGCTGGAATTGACGCTCCTCGCGCTGGTGTGGTACGGCTCCGCCGCCCTGGCACGTGTCAAAGTATGGCTGCTGCCAGCCGCGGGCTTTGCCATTGCTGCTGCGCTGCTCCCTGACAACGCTTTCTGGGTGCTGGTCGGCCTGGCACCTGTGCTGGCAATACTGGCAGTGCCTATCAACCGCGTCTTCGGCAGGGAGTGGGCTTTGCCGTTATACATCACCGCTTTGTTGTGCGGTGTGATGGTAGGGTACACCGGGTTCACGCAGGACCACCTGGGGGCTGCTGCCTGGGCGCTGCTTGCCTTTGCTGTGCTGGCCTATGGGATTGGCGCTGTTGAGGACCAGCTTCTACCAATGTGGGTCGCGCCTTTCTTCGCCTCGTGGTCAATGATCGTCTCGGCGGGTTACCTGGACAACCTGTACCAGCCTCCCATCGTAGCAATAGCGGCGGCCGCGTTGGGCGTCGCTATCAGCTTCTTCAAGCTGATACCCATCTTCTTGATTGGTGCAGGTCGAAAGCAGAGTTTCATCGCCTATGCGTTGCCTTTGTATGCCACAGCCCTGATTGGAGCGGTGCTGACGGGCATCTCTGGATCGCTTTCGGATATCAACAAGCCGTTCTATGGAGCCGTACCCGATGCCCTGCTCATCTATGGTGTGGTGGCCTTTGCTGTGCTGTTCTATGAAAAGAGGCCCGGTTGGCTGTGGCTGGTCGCCGGTTTGGCGGCGTGGGGAGCAGTGCTTGCCGTACAGTTGACGCCTTATTACGTCCCGTTGATTGGCGCGGGTGCCGCGGTGGCCGGTGTACTCGTGGGTCAACTTATCAAGCCCGCGCCGGTGAAAACAGCAGGAATTGCTCTTATCGAGAACCGGCGTCAGTTCACCTGGAGTTGGCCGTGGTACCTGCTGGCCCTATTGGCGGCTCTGCTCACCGGCGCCAGAACTGCATTGCCAGTTGAGCAGGCGTCTGGAAACTTCATCGCCTACAGCCTGCTCGCATTCACCGCCATCGCGCTGGGCATCATGCTGTTGGAACGCCTACCCGAGCTGTTGGTGTTCCCCGTAGGCCTGGCAACCTGGAGCATCTGGCTCTGGTACCCGCACCTGGAGGTCGCTCCACTGATGATAGCATACAGCGGTCTGTGCATCCTGGTGTTTGCCTCGCAAATCATCTGGAGGGTAATCCCTCCTGTGAAATACCTGCTGCCAGTGGGTAGCCTGCACGACCTACTCGGACTCGGTGGACAAACCATGGTCGTGCTGGTCATTGCTCTACAAGGTGGCCTCTTCGCCGACGCGGGGATGTTGGTACACGTCGGGGCAGGATCGCTCTTCGCGCTGGCTGGCCTGGTATTCGCGTATGGCTGGCTACGTACCCACAGGGTAATGCCTCTCATAACGACGGAAAGGAACGGCGCGACGACTGCAATCCGTTTGGAGCGTACCAGGACAATCCAACGCTGGTGTTATTACAGTGCCGGCTTACTGCTTTCCCTGGTCGTGTCCTGGGAATTGTCGGCGTTCCGCCAGACCAGACTGGATGTGCTGTTGCTGGCACCTGCCAGTTACCTCTTGGTAGCAGCGCCTTTTCTCATGCGCGACAAGATACTCCCGGCGCATGAGAAAGTTGGGCAGGGTGCAGCGGCCCTCGGTGCTTCTCTCCTGTTGCTCCCGGCGCTCTGGTTCAGCTTCAGCGACAGCAACCTCCCGCCAACGCTCATCCTGGTGGGCGAGTCGCTGGTACTGTTGGCGCTGGGCATACTTACGCGCATGCGCACCTTTATCCTGAGCAGTGCCGCTCTAGTGGTGGCGGGAACATTGCGAGCGCTCTTCCTGACAACGTCGCCTTCGCTGGCGTTGATGCTGCTGGGAGGAGTACTGCTAGCCATCGCGACAGCTCTGATCCTGGCCCGTCGACAGCTAAAGGTGGCATGGAAACAATGGGAATAGTAGAGGAAGGGAAACGATGATGAACAACATAGGGATGCATCTCACACTTGTTGCACTCGAAGTGTTTGTCGCTCTGACATCCATCGCATGTGGTGTCAGCCTGGCGATAGGAGTGGTTCAACTTCCACTCGCGTGGCTGGCTGGCACAGCTTTCAGCGACTACACCATTCCGGGCCTGCTAATGGCGATCATCATCGGTGGCAGTTCTCTCCTGGCCGCAGCAACGGTCTTCACAGGACGCGAAGGAAGTGCAGTTGTCTCAGCTCTCGCCGGACTTCTCCTGATGGGCTGCGAGGTCGCAGAAATAGTGGGCATTGATCGAAACCTGGGCAACTGGCTTCCCTTAGTCGTGTTACTCCAGTCCATCTACTCTCTGATCAGCCTGACCATCATTGGATTGGCTGCCTCTCTGTGGATGACTAAGTATCACTATCAGCATTTCCACCCCAGGCATGTTAGTCATACGTAATGGAGGACACGATGGGCAAAAAAGGATTGGGCAGTTACAGAGGTTACTACGTCAGGAGGATATACCATGTCACGGGCTATAGCTATTAACACCAGCAAATTTGATGTCTTTATTCCTTTTCAGATGCTCCGGCATAGTTCGCTCGCGAAAAGAGTGAGGCAAGGCATCTATTACCTCGCCATAGGTAAAGAAGGCTACCCCTTTGTTTTCAAACATGTGGAAGAAGAAGAATTCTCTCGTTATACCAGCCCGCATCTCTATATCCATATTCCCTTTTGTCGAAGTATCTGTCCCCATTGCCCTTACAACAAAGTGATCTTCAGACAGGCCAGTTACGATACCTATGCGAAAGCGTTGGAGCGAGAACTCCGCTGCTACTTAGCGCAAGAAAATATCCCACCCATACAGACGCTGTATTTTGGTGGGGGTACCCCCAGCATGACACCCGAACTGGTCGGTCAGATGATCGCACTCACGCACGCTCACGCTGCTGAGCAGGTCGAAATCGGCGTGGAGGTACATCCCAACGATGCTACCATTGAACGTTTGGAGCAGCTCAAGCAGTATGGAGTGAATCGCATCAGCCTGGGAATCGAGACCTTTCACGATGCGCTGCTGCGAACATTAGGAAGAGGCTATACCGCAGAGCAGGCGGAACAAGCTATCCTCAACGCGAAGCAAGTCGGATTTGCCTGTGTAGACATCAACCTGATCTACGGGATTCCTGGGCAAGACATACAAGATTCCATCGCTGATGTCAACAGATGCCTGACCCTGGGCGTTGATCATCTCTCCGCTTATCCGCTGATTACGTTTGAGCATACCCATTTGGGAAAACTCGTGCGCGAGGGAACATTCAAAGAATATGGCGACAGAAAACGTGCGATGACCCAAAAAGCCATCGCCAGAGCCTGCCTGGCGCAAGGCTTCACACGCACGTCGGTCTGGAGTTTCACCAAAGCGCATGCATCAGCTTATACTACTGTGACGCGAGAAAGCTATCTAGGCTTTGGAGCGGGGGCTGGATCAAAGGTAGACGGAGAATTTTGGTTCAATACCTTTTCTATCCCCGAATATACAAAGCTCACACAGCCAAGACCAGCTATCATGCTGAAAACGACGGAGAAATTCAGGCGGTTACATTGGCTCTATTGGCAAATCTATACAACACGGATTGATCTCCAGAGGTACGAAGAACTCTTTCATCGTGATGTGATCAAAGATTTCAGGCTCGTTATAGGAGTAATGAAACTACTTGGGTGGATCAAAAAGGAAGAAGCAGTTTTTACGTTGACCGAAAGAGGTTCGAGATGGTCTCATCGCTTCCAAATGCTGTTCTCGCTCACCTTTATTGATGAGGTGTGGACACATTGTCAAAAAGAGCCATGGCCGAAGCAGATTATTCTTTCTTAAGGAACTATAAAGTCTGCTGTGAAGATGGATTTGCGGACTCCCGCCGACGAACTGAAAGATATTTCCCCATCGTCACAAATGCTGTGATTAGGCCCACTATGACCTGGAGAATCAAAACTACTTTGCCAATATCGTTTGTTATCCAGGCAAGGACAAAACGAATGGCAGCAGGCAAAATGTCAGCGAGATGAGAGAAGTCGAATGGAAATACCATCAACAGCCAGAGAGCAGTTATCGCTATGAACACATTCGCAGCTACTTCATACGTGCGGCCTGGATTGCGACGACCGTTTAATGCACGAACTGTGGGTGCGACCAGGGAAAAAAAGATGGGACCATACAAGCAAAACATTTCCAAGATTCCGAATTTGGCCGTGAAAAAGCCCGTATTCGCTATTTGATGATTCACGAAGAAGCCAAATACCAGCAGCATAGGGATGACGATTACTAACTCTCCCCATCGTTGCGATGTGGTAAGGACTTCCTTCTCGGTTTGGTCTACAGCCGTTTTCATATCATTCTCCTTCTTATTCTTTCTTTTCGGTCATTGTAGGATGGTTCATCCTTGCACTGCGACCAAACCAAAACATACAACACCCACGTCACACCTGAATCACGTTTGTTAGCGCTGGTATCTCACTAGCATCGCAATCCGTTCCTGCATCGAGAAACATCCTGGAAAGCAACTACTCGCTGTTGTGCTTGAAGATTACAAGAGGATTTTGCCGGAGAAAAGCCGAAAAAATATTCAGGAAATTTGATGTGGAAGGATTTCAATGCCACGCGGCAATGATATGCTACCAGTCACAAGGAGCTATCGGAGGATACAAAAAAAGGGTGACCGATGGGGCTTGAACCCACAACCGCTGGAGCCACAATCCAGAGCTCTGCCAGTTGAGCTACGGTCACCACGTTTAGAACGTATCGTCAGTATAGTGGACAGCTTAGGATTTGTCAAGAGTTTTTTCGCCGATTCCACTATTCCCGGTCATTTCCAACCCCAGCGCGTGACGCAGGTACATCGGCAAATGGCTCAGGTCGCTATCGAAACAACGAACGGCGATATGACGATCGGGTCGCACGAGGTAGAGCGTTCTCGCACCAGCGTTATAGGCTTGCGCAGCTTTGCCTTCACAGTCTAACAGGTGGCATATCGCCGGCGAATCCATCAACAGCGTTGTTTTTGGCGTGATGAGATAAAGCGAAAGCGGCATATCCGGTATTGCTGCACATATTTTTTGCAGTGCAGTTCGGCCTTCATCCGCATTGGTGCAGAAATAGAGCGCCATAAATCCAGACCCGAAGTGGTCAAGCAGAGATGCGGGAGCGTTGGTTTGTGGGTCGGTTAGCACAATAGCAGGAGCCAACGAGCCGATGGCAGGACGTTGACGAAATTGCTGTAAAATTGCGCGTTGTTCGTTGGTGAGACTTGACGAATGGATATGTGCATGCAGGCAAGGATCTTCCAGAACGAGCGATGAATGGCGATACGTGAAAGGGTTGGACATGTGGCCTGCATTGACGTAGCGCCGCATAAATTTGAGAGGTAGGCTTAGCCGCAAGATGGTGTCGCGCTTCCAACGTCCAAAACCGGGAGGCGGTACCAGAAAATTCATCGTGTCTGCTGTCAAACGCAGATTTTCAAGCGCGGCTGCGTGGCGCTCATTGTGATAGGTATCGAACAACGCTTCGGATGCAAGACCAGCACGGACAAGCGCAAGTTTCCAGACGAGATTTGAGACATCCTGCACACCGCTATTGAGGCCACGCCCACCAAAGGGCGACATGAGGTGTGCGGAATCACCCAGGAACAGCACTCGTCCACGCTTGAAATGCTCCAACACACGCTGCTGGTAGGTATAAATGCTCTTCCACACAACTTCGTAGGGACGTTCACCAACTGTGGCGATGATGCGTTTGTGCAGAGATTCCGGCTGTTTCGCAGCTTCTAAATCTTCATCAGGAGGAAGTTGGTAATCAATACGGTAAATGCTGTCCGGTTGCGGGTGTAACAGCGCGGTGCGACCTGGGTTGAAGGGAGGATCGAACCAGAACCAGCGTTCACGCGGGGTTTCCAACTGCATACGCACATCGAGAATAAGGAAATGATGGTCTCGCGATTCGCCGGGGAAGTTGAGATTGAGCAGGTGACGCAGCGTGCTACGCGGGCCATCGGCTGCCAGGATATATGGCGATGAGAAGTAACGCTTGCCCTGTGGGGTCTCAACTTCGACAGTTGCTGACTCGTCATTCTGTGTGATACCAATTACCTTATGTCGCCAGCGTACCTCACAACAGCCAGTTTGTTGCACAGCCTCATATTGCAGGTGTTCCAGCAGGTTTTGCGGCATATTGACGAAGCGAGGATAGCGCGTATCAGGATCGGGTGGCGCGTTCAGCGTTTTATACAATTCTGTTTTGCGGAAGAACACGCGCCCACCCATCAGTGTCATGCCCTGTTCCGCCATTTGTCGGCCAACTGGACTCCATGTACCCAGTATTTCGAGAGTATGACGTTCCATAAAGATGGCACGCGAACCCTCGACTGCTGGGCCTTCACCATCGTCGAGCAGCAACGATGGTATACCGTAGTAGGCCAGCCCCAGCGCAGCACTCATGCCGACGGGGCCAGCGCCCACAATCACAATTGGGTCTTTCCAATTAGCACGCGCTGTCAGTTGCGCGAGGTGTCGCTTTGCCATCTTAGCCATAGTTTGATCAACCCATTACACGCTCATTGATCAGGTAATAGAGTTCTCACGATTGTTCTGTGGAAACCAGTGATTTCCACAAAGCAGCATCGCGTGTCTCCGTCCAGATACGCGGGCGGGTACCGCTCAGTTCATCATACATACGCTGTACATTGAAGGGCAAACAATGTTTGAAGATGGCCCACTCGCCAAAACGGGGGCTTAATGCGCTCTCTGCCGCCTGATAGGCTTCGGCGATACTGGCTTCATGCAAAACTGCTGTGCGTACCGTATTACGCAGGATGGTCAGATAGGCCTTTGTCTCGTCAATTGCGGTAGTGACGGCATCACCCTTCACAACCGGGCCGCGACCAGGAACGACAGTACTGGCATGTAGAGCGCGTACCGCCTCCAACGTCCCTATCCACTCCTGAATATAGGCATCGCCACAATAGGGGGCCGCGCTTGCCTCCACAAGGTCGCCCGCAAATAGCACATGGTCAGCAGGGAGCCAGACAGCTGTATCACCTTCGGTATGGCCCTTACCCAGCCAGTGCAATTGAATCTCGCGGTTGCCGAGGTCGAGAATGAGCGTGCTATCGTAGCAAATATCGGGATGCGTGAGGCCAGGAACAGAGGCGATGTCCTGGAAAAGCCGGGGGAAACGCCGCGCCTCCGACTCAAAATCCTGCTGCCCACGCTCGTTGATAAGATAGCGCGTGCCGCGATGCGCAATGATATGCTCCGCGCCAATGCCGGATGCACCCATGACACGTACAGCGTGGTAATGAGTCAATACCAGATAGAGAATGGGTTTATCGGTGACGCCGCGAATAGAAGCCACCGTTTCACGAGCCAGCGTTGGCGTTGCGCGAGCATCAATCACCACAACGCTGCGTTCGCCAACAATAAAGCCGGTGTTGGGATCACCGGCGGTGATGAGCGCGTAGACACCATCAGCTAATTGTTCAACTTGCGCCGGTTCCGGTGCCGAAACCGCAGCATTGGGATTTTCCAGACCTGAGTCAGCCATAATATACCCTCTTTACCAGGTCGCCGCGCTATCCTGAACATCGTTGCTGTATGCGGCGACTGTTTCTACGAAACTATTATAACCCACAAATGGCAAGTCATGATAATGCGGTAGGGACCGATTGATCGCGTCCACCGTCCCTCCCCCAATTATGTATGCAAAAATTGGAGGACAAATGACGGCGGACGCGATCAATCGGTCCCTACCGCATCGGGGGTTATAGCATGGAAAACGGCTTCGTACCCAATTTCACCCAAAAACTGCTAAATGTGGGATATAAAAGAAAGCTTGACAATTCGTTATTGTATCTATATAATACCTTTATGCGGAACGATTCGTTCGATATACGAAACAGCAACCGCAGGATTCATATTTCGATGACGAGGCGATGCTGTGTGCGGAGAAGTTGTTGAACGCCGAAGCGGACGTCATTACTCGCTCATTCAGTACCTGATCGGGTACTCATTCTCCTTTCCGTCCGGAGCCAATACAATCGTCCAGGCAGGTAAACAACTCTGATGTACCAGTGATATGAGGATATCCAGTGTCGTCATATGGATGATCGCATACCTTGTTGTCAAAATAGCGCAGTTTGCCCATAGTTATGATAGTTATGCCTCGTAATGAACTGCATGGTGCGCAATGGACTGCAACTCTGATTCTGTGGGTAAACGAGATTGGAAAACAGACAGTGATTGCTTATGCAAAAGCTGTTTTACTGTTTTACCCAACATCTTAATGTTGGTTGGCTAGCTCTCTTTGGCTGTTGTTGTCTATCCTTCTTTTCCCTTGAATGGAGGCATTTTATGGCATCCGAAGCAAGTGATCTTTCCCAACCCACCTCACGTGCAGACAGCGCTGGAGCTGCTCTGATCGCACGTCTGGATCGTATCCCCATCTGGTCGCTTTCCTACCTGTTCATTGGCATCATCGGTGTCGGCTTCCTCTTCACGTTCTTTGACATCTTTGACATCAACGTTTCCTTCATTCAGACCTGTACCCAGATCGTACCCAAATGTCTGCCCGGCCCGCCTCCGGGGTTGACAGCCGCACCTCCAGGTCTGGTGCTGGCATCCGACATGCTGGGCTTGCCAGTCCTTTTGAACCTTGTAGGGTACGTCATCGGGGCGCTCATCCTTAGCCCACTGGCCGACCGCTTTGGGCGGCGAGATATCCTGCTGGTCACGCTCATCATCACCGGACTCGGCTCCCTGATGAACGCCTTCGTCGGTGATTATGCTACCTTTAATATTGCTCGCATCATCACCGGGATTGGTGTGGGAGCTGACCTGGCCCTCGTCGCTACCTATATCAACGAAGTGGCACCAGGCAACGGACGTGCGAAATACACCTCGCTCGTCTTCATCATGTCGTCGCTAGGTGCTTTCCTTGGGATCTGGTTGGGCCTCTGGCTAACCACGCCTGCTGCTCCTTTCCCCAATGGCCTGTCCTTCGCTCAGGCGACAGTTCAGATCTCCGGTGGACTTCCACAGTTTGCCGGCAATGGTTGGCGTATCATGTACGGGATCGGGGCGTTGCTGGCGCTCGTCGGCATCTTGCTGCGCTTCCGCTTGCCGGAGTCGCCACGCTGGCTACTCTCACAGGGGCGCATCGAGGAAGCAGACCACATTGTAACCGATATGGAACATAGGGCGATGAGGCGCATGACCAACCTGCCACCAATCGGCTCGGAACTGCATTTCCATGTCGGCGAGAAACACGCGACATACCTTGAGATACTGGGCAATCCCGTTTATCTGCGCCGCACACTTTTGCTGTTCAGTATGTGGTTCATTGCTTTCATCACGGTCTACACCATTGGATCGGGCCTGACGACCGTGCTGTCAGGGCTGGGCTATCCTCCACCCGAAGCGGGTCTCATCGTCGCTTTCGGCACCTTTGGCTTCATCGCGGTAGCACTCTTTGACTACGGCTTTGGCGAGATGCTAGAGCGCAAGTACTGGTTGCCCATTTCGGCGGTTTTAACCATCATCGGAGGGCTAATCATTGCAATCAGTGGGTCGGGCAATTTTTGGGTCACGGCGATTGGTTCAATAATCCTGTTCATTGGCTTCAACCTCTTTGTACCAATGGCCTGGGCGTGGTCGGCGGAGAATTATCCCACCCGTGCACGTGCCACTGGCTTTGCCCTGGTGGACGGCATCGGGCATGTTGGTGGCGGTATAGGCATACTACTGATTGCAGGTAACATTAAGACACTTGGCACTATTGGCACCTTTCTGGTCATTGGAGGGTGTCTGGTAGTAGCGGCAGTGATCGCCCAGTTCGGCACCTCGACCAAAACAAGGCGATTGGACGAAGTTTCTCCATAGCCCCATAAGTCACCGTAATTGCCTCTAAAGGTAAGTGAATGGTACAAGCGTGCGTGTGCGAGAGAACTGCACACGCACGCTTGTACCATTCCTGAAGCTGACTTTACCTTCGCAAATTCAGAAAGCATAAGGCAAATACGTTTGTCACACAAACCCGTTCCGCCTCCGCATATACGTCAAATAACCGCCAATAGCAGCTAAAATCACTCCCAACGCCAGGATAACTTCACCTACACCGGGGCCGACGCCTGGGTTCTGGTAGGTATTTGGATTCTGGTCATATGTAGGTGTAGTATATTTTGCCGTTGGATCGCCGAATTGATCGTAGAGTTGGATCGCAGTCACCTGGTCCGGGGTCGCGGGTTGATAATAAATGTCTATCTTCTCACCTTTGAAAGCCTGATTATTCCAATTTGGATTTAGTTTGGTCTTATCGAAGATGAAAAGTCAGTACTATCGGCCTGATTGGCCCGCCCACGTCCTTATGTCCATCTGTATTGCAATAGAAATTTGGCACTTGACAACAAATTCCCTTTGACCTACACTCGAAAGAGAATAAATGTGCATACCGGAATTGTTGTCAGGTACATACAGGTAAATGTCGGTATGTGAGAGAAAAAGGATAGCTAATAGCATGTCACAGCGTATCTCAGAGGGAACCGAAGAAACCAACAACGACGAACTTATGCATAACGATACTGATTTATCGCATCTGCCACAACTGCCGCCGGGGATGTATATTCCCGCGCCGGGGTCTGTGCCGCATCGCAAGACGCGCTGGCCCGATGCGATTGACGTTATTTTTGAGAAAGACCCGGCCTGCCGCAATATTTTTGAAGCCCTGCTCTACCAGAGTCTGTGGGCTGTCTTTTATCATCGCATAGCGCATGCGCTCTACAACGCGCACATTCCTTTTATTCCGCGCCTCGTCTCGCAATTTGCGCGTCTGGTGACTGGCGGGATAGAAATTCATCCAGGGGCGCAGATTGGCAAGCGCTTCTTCATTGACCACGGCGCGGGCGTTGTGATTGGTGAAACTGCGGTGATTGGCAACAATGTCATGCTCTACCACCAGGTCACACTGGGCGCGACGGGCTGGTGGAGGCGTGGCCCTGGTCGCTTGCAGAAACGCCACCCCACCATCGAGGACGATGTGACCATAGGGGTCGGTGCCGCTATCCTGGGACCAATTACGATAGGGAATGGCAGCAAAATAGGTGCGATGGTGCTTGTTCTCGAATCAGTGCCACCCCATTCTGTGGTAGCCTCCAAACCTGCCGAATTGCTCGTGAAGAGCGGCGAGACGCTAGCGCACCACGAAGAATTGACACAGGGTTGGAATGGTGAAATGGATTATCAGATATAAGCATAGACAGGAACAACTGGATAAGGCAAGCCAGCTTGCCTTATCCAGTTGTTCCTGTCTATGCTTATATCTGATTAAAATATTAATATGTCAGCAGCGTATCAATCAACATCTCCCAGAAGCGTGCGGTCTCTAATGCATAGCCAACGCTGGTGTTGGGCGGTTTGCCGAAGTTGCCGTAGATATCGCAGACTGTCCGTCCAGAAGTCCATTTGCCATTTGTCTCAATTTCCACACGCATGCTATGGGTATGCAGAATAGTCGGGTCAATGACGGCGGCAACGGCGCAGGGGTCATGGACAGGCGGCGCGGGAAAACCAAAAACGTTACGATAGGTAGTGCCGAAGAAATCGAGCAGGCCGACCACGAAATCCGCCACGGGACGTTGCGCCTCCCTCAAATGGCCGAGTATTTCTTCTGTTGCCAGGGCTTGATGCGTCACTTCAAGTGGGGACATGGTGATGGGGCGACCACAGTCAAAGACGATGGCGGCGGCTTCAGGATCAGCCCAAATGTTGGATTGGGGTTTACAATAAGAACTTTTTCCTTCTGGGGAGAAACGCAAGCATAAGCTATATCAACCCTGAGATTGACATGAACCGTCAAGCTCCAGACTAAAAAGCGGCTTTCTAGTAAGAGGTGAGAGCTTCGATGACCATATTCCAGAAGCTCTCCACCTCCAAGCTATACCCCACGGACGCATTCGGTTCATTCCCAAATTTCCCATACACATCACAAACCGTGCGCCCCAAAGTCCATTCCCCCTTCGTTTCGACGGCTACATACATCAAGTGGCTTTTTATAAGAGACGGGTTTACTACCGCCGCAACAGCACAAGGATCATGAACAGGAGCCGCTGGAAAGCCAAAGATCCGTTGATACGTCCCGCCAAAGAATTCAAAAAGGTCAGATGCGAAGGTTGCTACAGGACGATTGGCTCTGCGTAAACGATCAATGACTTGTTTGGTTGCAAGAGCTTGATGCGTCACTTCGAGTGGCGCCATAAAAATTGGCCGACCACAGCCAAAAACGATTGCAGCAGCATGAGGATCAAAATGAATATTAAACTCAGCAGCAGGAGTGGTATTGCCAAGACCTACGGCTCCCCCCATTATTGATATCCCTTTGATTTTAGGAAGGATTGCCGGCTCACTTCTAATAGCAGTTGCAAGGTTTGTGAGAGGACCGGTGGCAACCAGCGTGATATCGCCATCGGACTGCAAAAGCCGCTCAATAATCAGCTCAACGGCATGCATTTCCACCGGTTCAATGTCGGCATCAGGAATGCTTGGTCCGTCAAGGCCTGATTCCCCATGGATATTCTCAGCATGTCTGGCAACACACACAAGAGGACGCGATGCACCTTGCGCGATAGGAATAGAGCGCAGCCCTGCAAATGAACAGACTTTAAGTGCATTGCGAGTGGTTTTATCTAGTGACTGATTACCTGCCACCGTAGTAATTGCTAAAAGTTCAATGTCAGGGTGATGAGCGGCAAGGAGAATGGCAATGGCATCGTCATGCCCTGGATCACAATCGAGGATGATTTTATGCTTCACGAGGGAACCCCTTTTTAAAATTATTATATGACATGACAATCCACGAATTATCCGAATAGTAGGAATAATGGCTACTTTTTGGTGAGCTATCGTATAGGCACCCGGATTTGTTATAATAATTATGAAAATATGTTTGCTTGCAGCTGTAGATCGGTACAGGTGCAAGACTTTTATTTGTTACGCGGTTGTATCCGCGCTGTTAGGTTCAGGCAGACGTTGAGAATGCTGCCCTCGGTCTGCTTGATTTTCTAACTCTCCAATTGCTTGTTTTGCCCAGGCAACCCAGGCTACGCGCAACTCTTCAAATGTTTTGAGTCCCCTTCTCACGTCCTGAATATCCTGATGCATTGACCAGTAAGGAGCAGATAGAGGCTCATCTTTGTGGGTATTTCCTTTTTCCATAAACGTTTTGATAATGTAAATGGAGCCCGGAAAAGTTTTCTCATGCCGATCCATGAAAAAAACAGTTTCATTGACTCCTCGCAAGATTGAGGAACCAACGAAATCCCACTGACATTTGATACCCAAAACATACAACAGCATGTCAAGTGAAAAGGAGGAAACACGAAAAGTTTGTCTGATACAACCCCACTACCTCAGTGATGTTGACACCACTGAATCAGTGATGTAGCATATTGAGCTATATTAGATTTTGAAAAGTGAGAATAATAACTTTTGCTAACCAAAAGGGTGGAACAGGTAAAACAACGACTGTGATGAATGTGGGAATGGCGTTAGGTGAATTGGGCAAAAAAGTACTGATGATAGATCTTGACCATCAAGGGAGCCTGACTATCTATGCAGGAATTGAAGACCCGAATGAAGAGTTAGACGTTACTATCAATGATGTGCTTCTAAGCTATGCACGTCTGGAAGATCCTCCGCGTCTTTTATCATCCATCATTAAACATGTGCGAAACAATGTATGGATAGCTCAGGCAAATAACCAGCTGGCAACCTTTGATTTAGATATAGCGCAGGCAATGAGCAGAGAAACTCTTTTAGAGCGTGCCTTAGAACCCATACGAGACCAGTTTGAGTATATTTTATTAGATGTGCATCCGAGCCTTTCCTTACTCAATATGAATGCTCTTGTCGCATCAACCGATCTTGTTATTCCCCTATCGGCAGATTACTTATCTTCAAAGGGAGTAGAGCAATTATTAGAAAGCGTCAGTGCTGTAAGAAAAGTACATAATCAAAACCTCATCATAGACGGAATACTGATAACCAGAGCAGATTTTAGGACGAAACATGCAAATGAAATCATAGAAGCCACGCGCCAAAGTTTTGAAAATGCCATTCCTGTATTTCAAACCGTCATAAAAGAAGCTGTGAGCCTCAAAGACGCGCCCAGACATGGAAAGGATATCTTCCTCTATGATCCCAAAAGTGAAAGCGCAGCAGCTTATAAGAATTTAGCTCATGAAATTTTGAACAATGGCAAATAAAAGAGATAACCCCAGACCAATATTTAAATCCAAAAGCGCAGCAGAAAAACTCCTTGAAAGTCCCCTCTCCCCTCCTTCATCGTCGGCAGATGCACACGCAGGGCCGGGAAACAAAAAACGTGAGCTAAAAAGGACTACCAGCTATTATCGGCCAGAGCAGGTACGGTTTATGCGTACTTACTGCGAAAGCTTGCGAAAGCGATTCAATAACGAAAGCATCAGAGCGCCATTATTAGAACGTGTACTGTTTGAAATCTGGGATGATGATACCACGCGCAAAGTGGAAGATTACCTGCGCAAGAATGGGTTTGATAAAAGCGACAAATAAGCACCTCACTACCCCACTACCTCAGCGCATCAATGCATCACTGGCATATTGACGCAGTTAATGCAAAATGTTAGAGTGGCAGTAGTATTAAGATATAGGAAAAGCACTATTTGGTGATGCTTTTCCTATTTTCTTGCCGCTTTCTCATGCCTCACTACCTCAGTGAACTACCGACTCATTGAGGTAGTAGAGTATGCCTCATTAGTCCAGTAGTTCACTACATCATGCCTCAGTACACCAATTGACGAGGGAAGTGGGATGCGGCTAGCATGGAGATGTCTTAATACAACGAGTATGAAAACTGCTTCTCAAGAAATTGCGCCCCCAACCCAAAATCTTTCACCGTTTGCGGGATTTGAAATTCCAGAAAGTAACTTTTTTATGATGCCCCGTGAATGGCTGAAAATACGGGCGAAATATGCAAGGTTTCCCTCAATGGTGTTTTGCGTAGAGTATATCTTAGCCCATACATGGGGCTGGACTTATAGAGATGAGGATGGACATATTGTCCACGCGCAAAAAATACGTCTTACGAGAGATGATTTTGTCAACGGCAGAAAGAAAAAAGATGGATCGCGCTATGACAATGGCACAGGGCTTAGCGAAAGTTCTGTGGTCAACGGCCTTGAAATGGCAGAAAAAGAAGGCTTCATCGAAGTTGAGATTGATGATAGTGACAGGGGCAGAATTAAAAAAACCTATTCCCTCAAAATGAAGGCTTCTCAAATCGCTCCATCCAAAGTAGGAGATCCCAATTCAGATAAAAGACAGGTAGAGGAAACCGCCCGAATGAATGAAAAAGAAGCGGCAAAAAGGCAAAATGAGAGTAGGGAAGACGCGCATGTAACGGATACAAGCAGAGGATTAACCGTTACCCCCCTAACCGTTGACCCTCAGAGTAGCAACGATTACCCCTCGTACAAGAGAGTTAATAACTCTTCTAAGAAATTTAAAACTTCGATAATCGAAAGGAAAGAAGTTGTAAACGGGAATGGGGGAGGGAAAGCTAATGCTCCATCGGCAAAAAAGTTGCAACCAGCAGCAATCATAAACTATGCTGCCCTCACTCCTGATGAAAAAATGCAAGTTCTCGCAGCAAAAACACAGGAAACAGCTAAACCGGGGAAGGGGGCATTGGAGGCATGGAAGGAAAGGCTTGAAGAGTTAAAGCGGCAAGTGGAGGAGCAGAAAAAACAGGCCGCCAGAGAGCCGCAGAGGGTCCAAATTGAGAGGGAAGACGGGGGAGCCGACTCTTTGCCTACCTCAATAAAAATCGCCTCTCAAATCGAAAATAAAACGCTCGTTGAGGCTCTTGAAAAGGAGATAGCTGACCTGGAAAAGTTGTTGGACTCGCTAAAAGTACTTGCGCTTGATGTTGGAAATAAACTTGGGGATTCGCAAAGCACAGACAAAAATATTCGTCACATGACCAACGATTACCGGATTGCTGCCAAAAAAGGAAAAACATTCAGTGAGTTCATGGATGAAGTTTATTATGTATGTAAGTATGTCCTAGCAAGAGGTAATGTCAAAAACAAAGGCGCATATTTCTGGATCGCTTTGGAAGAAAAGTTGGGGTTGAGACAAATAAGCGTAAGCTGAAATATGGTTGATATTTTCTGACAAGTGTAAATAAACTCTTCTGTTTTAAATGGGAATAGCGTGAGCCGATTATTTACCATAGTTTCAAATAGGAAATATCATGCGCGTGAGTCAGATGTACCGGAGTTTTAGGACGGAGGTATCAAAAATTCGTTCCAAATTTCCTTGACTTTTGGCGATCTCTTGGGTATATTTTTTATAAATCAAACCGGTGCAAAACACGATACAGATGCATACAATGCACTGGTAATAAGTATCTTTGCTTACATTTGCGTAGAGATGTTCATTAAGTCCCTGGAGTTCCCTTCGCAGTTTAGCAATTTATCCCTAAGCTTTATTAGCCGCAGGATTATCATCCCCTTTTAGCGCGTTTTGTAGCGGTCACTGAAAATTGTGGCCCATTTTTCGGTAAAGAAGGATCGAGTTATGTTACAACTACCGGATGATTATGCAGATCAAGTAGAACATAGGAGGCCAAATCCACATACCTCTCTCAGCCCACTAAAGAAAAAGCCAGCAAACAGGCATCTTCTCGCATGGAGTATAGGAATGCTTTGTGTTTTCCTTCTTGTCTTTGCTTTTGTGAAGTTTGTCTGGCCCATCATCTTCGGGGTTTGCTGTTTGATTGCCGCCCTGTGGCTCATTGGAAACGTATTATCGAAAGATTAAAGAAGGAGAAGCATCATGGGCGATCCGGTCGTTTTTGTCTTTACTATGATGATAGTTCTCGCGATTTTAGGATTTGTTGTAAAACAGATTCCCGGTATCGTCAGGATTGTTCTGTTTTTGAAAAGGAATAGGCAGTGACTAGCTTACACTAGAGGCTGTTTGAGGCATACGCGATGTTCGCTATACTGGTAGGGTGTCTTTACCCTCTATCAGCATAATGAGGAGATGAAAAAAATGTGGGATGAAGTGATCATTGACATATTGTCCTTGATGGTAAAACCCAAAAAGGCTGAACCTAAAAAGGAGCTTGTGAGCTACCTGGGGCTGCAAGACCCCAAAACGCCTCATTACTCACGCCCAGAGATTGAGAAATTGCGCCTTACTTGCATCGGATACCACGAAAAAACAGATCTTGCCGAGTATGTGGGACTGACTGATATCTACACGCATACCCTGACTGTGGGCAAGACGGGAATCGGCAAGACCACTTACTTTATGAATACTTATCTCTTGCGCTACATCGCCTACTGCAAAGAGAGCAGCGTTATCATCTTTGACGCAATGGACGGGGTTATTCAGGATGCAATCGCCCTGTGCAAAAAAGTGGGCCGCAAATACGTTGTGCTTCCTGATGATGGGATGAATATCTTAAACTGTTCAGGAAACCCTCATGAAGTCGCGGATAAAATCGGCCAAGTTTACATGCAAAATCAGGGCAATACACAAGGGGACGGAGGGCATTATCACAAGGTTGTGAGAACGTGGCTTCTTCTTGCGATTCCCCTCTTTGCCGAGGCGTATGGCAGAATTCCGACCTTGCAGGAACTCTTGAGCCTCGCGAGCGAGAAAGAGCCGGTAAGCTGGATGCTTGAGGACGCGCCGCAAAACTGCGCGGCCCGGCGCGAGTACCTGCGGGAGTATGGGAAAGTGAAGTTTGAAGATCTGCGGCACGATCTTCATAGCTTGCGGCTTTTCATCCGCGAAATTGGAAGTGGCAAGTTTGCCCATATGCTCAATCAGATTCAAGCTCCAAGTCTGGAACAGCTTATCAATGACCCGGCACGCCCTGTGATTATTCTACGGGTCGGAGATTATGAGGGATCAATCAAACACACGTTGGGAAATTTATCCGTCTCAATGGTTTCTTCGTTTATAATGAACAGGGATATGAAAGTCTCAAACCATCCTTGCGTGTTTTACATTGATGAGGGAGGACTTATGACATCATCCTCATCTACAGCCCCCAACACGCTTTCCAGTATGCTCCAGACGGCGCGAAAAAAACGTTGCGGCTTTATTTTGGGGCTTCAAACGTTAGAGCAAATACCGGAAGAATACCGATCAACATTCGTGAATGGATGCAGAACAACTATCATTCATGCTGACGCGCCACATGAGAACGCCGCATATTTTGCGGAGCGCATCGGCAGCGCCGAGTATGAATTAACCTACCCCTCGGAGTCGGTTGAGGAGAATGGCAGAACAAGAAATCAGACCAGCCGCGAGCGCAAGATTGACTATATCATGTCCCCTGATGAAATTATGAATATCGCATGGGATGAGGTAATTGTCTTAAAGCCGCATAACGGGGCTAAAAGAACGCCTCTGCGCCTGAAAAAACCAGAGCGGCTTAAAATGGAAAGCCAACCCTACAGCGAGCCGTGCGTTCCGCTCTATGCGCCCCCCACTATTTGGGAAGAGAGGGGTTACTATGAAAAACGTCCTCTTACAAATCAGCAGCCCGGAGGCACAAGAGAGAAAAGGATGAATGACGGCGCAAATAAGACAGTGAAGGATGCTCAGAGCGTAATCAAGAATTTCCAGAGGAAAGGAAAGGGCAAAGCTTGAGCATATGGGAAGGAAGAGGCGAAAACAGGCAAGCGTCAGGCCAAATGAGAGAATGTATAATATCCTTGAGGATCTCGGAAGGAGGGGAGCCATGAGCGTGAAGGGCGTACATGAAAAGTATTGGCGGGGCCGCGCATTACGCACATGTCAGGAAAAGCTGGAACAGTGGGAAAAAGCGGGGTTTGTGAAATCCAGATGGGTAGAGGCACGGGGCAAAGACGAGAAAGTCTATATGCTTACCCGAAAAGGAAGGGGCATGTTTGATGAAAAAACAAAAGCCCACTTTTATAAAAGCGAGCCCACGGAAATAGAAATAGCCCATGTGCTGCATATTTCCGATTACCTCAGTAGCCTTAATGGGAAAGCAGTGCGTTTTGTCAACGAGCGGGAACTTCGATCTCAAAATGCCTCTCTTCCCGAAGATGCGCGAGACGCAGAGACGACTGATGGATATGTAGATGTAGAAAACGGCTCAGGTGAGATCCAGAGCTATTTTATTGAGATTGACAGTAATGCGTGCGGCAAGACGTTACTTTTCAAATGCCGAGGGCTATCTGCCAAAGCCCGAAAAAGCGGGAAGAGCATAAAATATATCCTCTACTCGAAGTCGAGGCTCAAAACAGTGGCATCAGCATTCACGAAAGCAGGAGGAGCCTCACATATAGAGATTATTTTAGCCAAAGACGGCGCGAAGTCATGAAACCTAAAAAAGAAGACCCTCAAAACAGACTTGAGCTAAAAATCCTGGAGTTTCTGAAGGATCACCACCACTCAACGATTAAAGCCATTGCTGAGAGTATTATTGGCGACACGTCCCCAAAAACAATGCTTTCTGTGAGCAGACAATTATCCGGTCTTTTTGATAACAAATATGTCGGCAGGCAAAGATTAACACAGCATCTTGGGGCCAGCAGCCCATACGTGTACAGTCTTCTTACTAGGGGGGCGAGAGCAGTGGGCCTCCAAAAAGTGCCGAGCCAGTTTTACAGGCTTCAAAAAAGCATTTGGCATGAATATGAAGAAGCGAAACTCAAACTTGAGCATTTAGCCACAACTCATTACTGGACAATCTTTGAAGGTGATGAGGTTTGCAGGGCAGTCCTCATCTATTATTCGCTCTATATTGACTCAATCAGGCATGGAATACGCCAAGAAGAGGAAATGGATAGGGCAAAATTCAAGAAGGAAGTCTATAACCCATCTCTTCCTTCCAAGTTCAGCCCTGATTTACTTCTTACAACGGATTATGATCTGATAGCAGTTATCATCTCCCATCCCAGATCTTACGGAAAGTTTCTGAAAAAGAGGCTTGAGACATATCGGAACCTCTTTGGCATAATGAAGATAGTAGTAATCACTTTGACGGAAGAGCAGAGGGAAAACTGTCAGCGTGTTTTTGTAGGCAAACCCGATACCCCGTATGACCAATACCAGGATAAGGTTCTCATCATAAATGCCAGCGATATTGCATATTTGCCCACATATATTGGAAGAAGCAGCGTCAGGTATGTTCAGTACGAAAGCAGCCGCCGGATACTTATAACCTGGGAAAACAAAGAGGGATGCATACCGCCCCACAAGTTTACGCTTCCTACCCCGTAGCAATAAAGTTTCATCCCCTGCCAAATCCGGGCAAGGGATATGTCAACCGAATGATAAATGACATCCCGAAATCGTTTGTCCCCATATTGTGAGTTGTGGTGAGCATTTATCACCCGTTTGACGCGCAGGACGACCCCATTTACTGCGTGAATTATTTTTCAGACCCCTTCGGGGCAAGGACTTGGTTCGCACACTCACCAAGTCTCTGAAAAAAATTCATTTTCTTGCTGCGCCGATTCTTACGAATCGTCTTGCTCGAAAACAGGCTTGTAAATGGGGTCGTCCTGCGGAGCTTACCTGCGTGGTTTATCCAGACCGTTTTTGTAAAATGAACGATATTCCCCCCCCCTTGCTACAGGCAAAGTTTACAGGTTAATGGTCGGCTGTAAAGAAGTTGATAGAAAAGGAACCGTTGGTTCGGCAAGATTCTTGCCCTTCGATATACTCCAATCCCCACAGATCGTGTTGCAGCCTCATACTCGATGATTTCTTACCTGTGAACGTTTATCCCTACGATTTCAAGCCACGCGGTTGGTTATATAAAAGGATATATTGTAAAATAGAGACACAATGAAGCATAGGTACTGATTGAACATTTTCACATAGTGGAGGATAAATCAGTGGAGCAGTTTGAACGAAAGCTTACAGCAGGCCATCTACTCAAAAATAAGCGATATTGTGTTACAGATACATTAGGAAGTGGTTCATTTGGCTACGTATATCTTGCAAAAGATAGAAAATTCGGTAACAAAAGACGTGCTATTAAGCAGCTTATAAGAGATGAATTGGGACGAGGGGTTTTTGCAACAGACCGTTTTGAAGATGAAGCAAGGAATTTGGCAAAATTGAGCCATCCGAATTTGCCAGGCGTCATTGATTACTTTGCTGAGGCAGGGGATAGTTTCATTATCATGGAGTTTATAGCAGGGGTAACACTAGAAGATGCTCTTGCAAGAAGTAAAGGACATTTTTTACCTGTCAAGGATGTAATAGAGATTGGCATACAGCTATCGGATGTATTTGCCTATTTACACAGTCAAGAACCCCCTATAATATATCGTGATGTGAAGCCAGATAATATTATGAGAACGCCCGAAGGAAAGGTTTATCTTATAGACTTTGGTTTAACGCGAAAATTTAAAGAAAATGAATCAAAAGATTCTTTCCCACAAGAAGGTAATCCTTTTACAATGTCTCCTGAAGTTTTCCTTATGACGGGACAAGCAAGTGAACGCTCTGATATTTATGGCCTGGGAGTGACCCTCTATTATCTACTTTCGGGGGGTGGCAGGAAAGGATTACATTACGGCTTTAATATCCCAAAGGGACGAGAAAGAGAAGCATTTGAATTCCCACCTTTAGATTTACATGGGCAGTCTGAACCGAAGGGATTAAGAGAACTTATTTCAAAAATGGTTGAGTTTAGTTCTGAAGACAGGCCCAAGAGTATGTATGAGATTAAAAGAAAACTCGTACAGATTCGCGATGAGAACTTTATCAAATCAGCATCACCTAGACCTAAGAAAGACCCAAATCGTGAAAGACAAGGGAGGACAAATCCTACCAAGCATTCCAACTTTAGTGATTTTTTTGAAAGTTTGTTTAAGTCTAAACCACATCACCCTCCTCAGCAACGTCCTAAAACTGAATATATCCCAACCGCTCCAAAAAAGACGAGGCTTATAGATGTTCTGTTTTTCTTTGTTGCCATGCTTGGAGTAATTGACTTTCTGTCAATATTCGTTTTAATAGGTTTCAGTCAATGGAAACCACTAATCTTCGCAATAATCGCTTTGTTTGTTTTTATAGGATTAATGATCATGTATGGATTATACTTCTCAACATAGTAACGAATTATTTTCTGTATATCTATAAATCTCTACGATGCTTTTAAAGTAAACGAAACCCACGGCTTGTATATTTTCCTCGAATAATACTTTTCTTAGCTTAAAATGCTTTACAGGGGCTTAGGGAGGTATTCTGTCGGCACTACTGACCCCGGGTTTTTTCGGGCAGCAGGCAGTAAACAACTTTGCTATTATCAAGTCCCACCCCTTCTTTGCTAAAAAGCCAGATGCTATACTCATGAGTTACATTTTTTTCCAACCATGTCAGAAACACAAATACCGGAGAGTACATTTTATTGGGCAAATGAATCTTTAGCAGTTGATGAAACCACAAAATTTAGGCATTCAGACACAAGTGCTATAACCCCATCCGAACAAATAGAAGAGGAATTTGCTGAAGGTACTGATCAAGCAGCAGGGCAAGATCATCAGAGTATATTAGACGCTACCCGCTCACAGGTAGAAGATGGATTCGCAAGGTGGAAAAATCCTTCAGATCGGCAATTCGATGATGAGAAAAGCCTAGAAGACAAAGGCAGCCGTAGGCGACATCTACAAAGAAGGCCTTTACCGGAGCAAAATGCTCGACTTAATTCAGCAAGCAGAACGGAAAGTACTCATACTTCCAGAAGGGCAGCCAATACAACCCCTCCAATTATCGGAGAAGTTTTGGCTGGTGCCCAAGCGTATAGCGCAACGGTTGCAAGTGAACTTCCAAGTGATGATGATATAAGGAAGATTGAAGCCAAAGCTCGTGAGGGTTCTTATGAAGCTCGATCCAGGCTAACTGAAATATGTTTACACCGTACTTGGAGGCGGGCATTGCGTTTATCTGCGTTTTATAGGGCGCTCAGGGGTGTTGAACTTGATCCCCAGGACATTGCTCAAGAAGGAGCTCTGCGTGCATGGAAAAGGCTCGACAAGGCGCTTACTCATCCCAATCCCTACGGCTACCTGTGTCTGGCAACCGAGGGAGCTATGCTGACATTTTGTCGTGAGCGGCAAACAGCGGTGCGTGTGCCAGTGACAATGCAATGGCGCGGCCATCCGCCTGTCGAAGTAGTCAGCCTTGACGCACCGCTTACAAGCGATAACATGGAAACACTGGCTGATATATTGCCATCAGAAAGCGAGCAGGCTTAGCAACAAAAAAATATTGCCACATTCATTGGCAAAGAGTCTTGTATTATCAGTTTATCGGCAAGGTTTGATAAAATGTAAAATATGGCAAATCCCGTATTTACAAACAAAGCGTTAGCAAGTATGAAGGCAGCCGCGGTATCAGAAAAGACTGTTTTGGAAGTCCTCCGAGGAGGTATAACTACACCCTTTAAGGGAATGCAAAGCACTATAAAAAAATACGGCAGCTATGATCTGTATGTGAACTCAATCAGGAAGAGTAACGGAACGCGGCTTATAACCAGCGTGAAGCGTAGGAGCAACACCCGCAATCTGAAAGCGTGGTAGGGGAAACCTCCAATAATGATGAACCGCTAATTTGTGAGATTTTATAAAATGGTTTTGCAGGTGATATAGTATAATAGAAGCACATTATTCAATTTTAAAATGGACACAGAAAACCCAAAACCACAACCGGAAAACAGTAAAGTACCTGAAGAGGAATCAACCAACGAGGGTGAAACACTTGAATCTACTACAGAAACCTACGAACCGGAAGACGAGTACAATTTCTTAGGCGCAGATCCTACAGCTATTATCAGGCCGGATCCAACCCTTGAACTTATACCTACACAAGAAATCTTAGAAGGGCTCCAGGAAGGCGAAGAGCTGACACTAGAACAGCTTTTGCAAGCACTATCAAGACGGTCAGCAAAAAAACGTAATACAAGAAAATTACAGAGTGAGCAACCCAATCTGGAATCTGATGAAGATCAACCGAAAAATTGATGTTTTTAGCCTTGTATATTACTATTGGCCGGTTTATACTATTATCACGTACTCTATCAGTTTGAACCCGATAAAGGGAGGCACAATTGAACACGCAGCTAACCTCCGCAGCACTTAGGACGCTTTTTGAGCGAGAAACAACCACAGGTCTGGATCTTAGCTATATCGATAGCTTGAAACGACGTTACTATAGACAAATAAAACGGTTAGATATTGAGCCGCTCGCAGGAGTTATTAACCTCCGAGAATTTCCTAAAAAGTATCCGATACATCCCGGCGAGTATTGGGAAGTCACACGGTTGCAGCGTAGAGATAATCTTCAGCCTGCACCAGTAGAGGTAAAAAAGCGCCTTCAAATCGCCAGAGATCTACGTATACCTTTCGAATGGTTTTTGTGGGTAGAGCAGTACACTACGCCTCCAGTAATCCGATATCTACCGCAGGAGACAAAGTATATTGTGAAAGATCGCATTGTCCGCTTTAGGCCCGACCCGGCACTTATCGGCTTAATACGTTGCGGGAAAGATATGGGTATACCGTATCTAATTGGGTGCTGGAAGCACGAATAGAGCGGCTCATGTCAGAAGATGAATATGACTTTCTATGGGCATCGGCTAGTGAAATCATCAAGCCCGACCCTGGCCTTGAACTTATCAATCACAGGGAGCGGCTTAAAGAAAAGGGATATACCGATAAAGACGAGCCTACCATAGAACAGTTTATAGGCGCGATGGAACATATTGAATACGTCGCGCCTCAAGAGATTAAACTTCCTCCCAAAGAAGAGGTTATTTATAGAGAAGTATACCGTGACAGGAATACAGAAGCGAACAGTGGATGCAGACGTGGAGTTGTTATTACTCTGCTTCTTTTTGGTTTAGCAACTCTTTTATATCCCGTTTGGGGCTTTATTGTTTACTTAAGGCATGGTTCAAATGAACTTGACAGTTTCACGTTAAGCGACTAACTGCTCCTCGTTTTTCAAGATGGTCAGGTGCCGCGTCGCCGGAACTGGCGGATAGCCTAAAGCGACCAACCAATCCGTG
>Ga0307372_10000607_pt1 | contig 63995 bp, 60 predicted proteins | sample OX1MG_FD_202533 | JGI IMG/M metagenome (GOLD analysis project Ga0307372, IMG submission 202533) | Soil microbial communities from Risofladan, Vaasa, Finland - OX-1 | ecosystem: Environmental > Terrestrial > Soil > Coastal area > Acid sulfate soil | place: Finland: Risofladan, Vaasa | collected... | reverse complement strand
GGGCTGGCCGAACTGGGCCTGACCCGGCATTCCGGTGGGATCGCTGGAGGGCGCCTGCTGGCCAGGCGGCGGCCACGACTGGCCCGGTGGCATGGACTCGCCAGACGGCGGCTGGCTGGGCGGCTGGCTGGGCGGCTGGCTGGTTGGCTGGGTGTAGGTTTCCTGACCGGATGACGGCTGGCCGGGCACGCTGTCATCGGGTACCCAGAGCAGCCACCCGGCAGGCGCCGGCGGCCAGGACGGATCGGGCTGCCAGCCCGGCGGCGGGACAAACCCCTCCGGTACCGGCGGCCATCCCGGTGGGGGATTGAATCGAAGTCCCACGGAACAAGCTCCCCTCGGCGAAGCCCGCCAGCGACCCGGCAGGCGCAACGGGCGCGGCAGGCCCAGCCCCCGTGGAGAACATATCGCTAAATTCTGGGTAAAGGGAGCTGGCGACAGCCGCGTGGAGCCACGCAGGCACTGCGGGCCCCCGGCCCTGTGATACAGCCCATGGCCAGTGACGTTGCGGCCGGGCATGGATTTAGGCCACACTGATGTTGTGAAAAGCGTGGGCAGAACGAATGAGGGCGCCAGCGTGGCCCGCACCATCGGTGCGGCCGCGGGGCCGGCCCTGCCCGCGCCAGCCACGCACGGGCAGATCGGGGCCGAGCGCGGCACCCGAGCCCGGATCGCCCGGCTGATCCTGGAGAACGGGCCGGTCAGTGCGGCCTCGTTGAGCACGCGGCTGGGTCTGACCCCGGCGGCGGTCCGCCGTCACCTGGACAACCTGATCGCGGGCGGCCTGATCGAGAGCCGCAGCGCGCGGCGCCCGGCCAGCCGTGGGCGTGGCCGCCCGGCCAAGCTGTTCGTGATCACCGACGCCGGCCGCAGTGCATTCGAGCATGCCTACGACGACCTTGCCACCAGCGCACTGCGGTTCCTGGCCGAGGTGGCCGGGCCAGGCGTGGTCGCCGAGTTCGCCCGGCGGCAGGTGGCCGAGCTTGAGCGCAGGTACCGGCCGGTGGTGGCATCGGCTGAGCCCAGCGAGATGGTCGCCGTCCTGGCCGAAGCCCTGTCAGCGGATGGCTACGCCGCCTCCGCCAGCGGCTCGCCAGCGGGCGCCGGGGGAGAGCAGCTCTGCCAGCACCACTGCCCGGTGGCTCACGTGGCCGCCGATTTCCCGCAGCTGTGCGAGGCGGAGACGGAAGCCTTCGGCCGGCTGCTGGGCACGCCCGTGCAGCGGCTGGCCACCATCGCCCACGGCGACGGGGTCTGCACCACACACGTGACCGCCCCGTCCCTCGTCCACACCCGCACCACCGGCACCGCATCCGCAACTGACACCGAGTCCGGAGGCATCTCCGCATGACGACGACCGCACGGCCCGAACTCGAGGGCCTTGACCGCTATAAGTTCGGCTGGTCCGACTCCGATGTGGCCGGAGAGTCGGCCCGGCGAGGCCTGTCCGAAGACGTCGTCCGCGATATCTCGGCCAAGAAGAGCGAGCCGGGCTGGATGCTCGACCTGCGCCTGAAGGGCCTCCAGCTGTTCCGGCGCAAGCCGATGCCCGACTGGGGCTCGGACCTGTCCGGCATCGACTTCGAGAACATCAAGTACTTCGTACGGTCCACCGAGAAGCAGGCGGCGAGCTGGGATGACCTGCCCGCCGACATCAAGAGCACCTACGACAAGCTGGGCATCCCGGAGGCCGAGAAGCAGCGCCTCATCGCCGGCGTCGCCGCCCAGTACGAGTCGGAAGTCGTTTACCACAAGATCCGGGAGGACCTGGAGGAGAAGGGCGTCCTGTTCCTGGACACCGACACGGCGCTACGCGAGCAGCCAGACCTGTTCCGCGAGTACTTCGCCACCGTGATCCCGGTGGGCGACAACAAGTTCGCCGCGCTGAACACCGCCGTCTGGTCCGGCGGCAGCTTCATCTACGTGCCGAAGGGTGTGCACGTAGAGATCCCGCTGCAGGCCTACTTCCGGATCAACACCGAGAACATGGGCCAGTTCGAGCGGACGCTGATCATCGTGGACGAGGGGGCCAGCGTCCACTACGTGGAGGGCTGCACCGCGCCGATCTACTCCTCCGACTCACTGCACTCCGCGGTGGTCGAGATCATCGTGAAGGCCGGCGCGCACTGCCGCTACACCACGATCCAGAACTGGTCGAACAACGTCTACAATCTGGTCACCAAGAGGGCCGTTGCGCAGGCCGGCGCGAGCATGGAGTGGATCGACGGCAACATCGGCTCGAAGGTGACGATGAAGTACCCGGCCGTCTACCTGATGGGCGAGCACGCCAGAGGCGAGACCTTGTCGGTGGCATTCGCCGGCGAAGGACAGCACCAGGACGCTGGCGCCAAGATGGTGCACTGCGCGCCGAACACGTCATCCCAGATCATCTCCAAGTCAGTGGCCAGAGCTGGCGGCCGGACCTCCTACCGGGGCCTGGTCCAGGTACAGGAGGGCGCGACGCACTCCAAGTCCACGGTCAAGTGCGACGCGCTGCTCGTGGACACCATCAGCCGGTCCGACACCTACCCGTACGTGGACGTGCGGGAGGACGACGTGGAGATGGGCCACGAGGCCAGCGTCTCCAAGATCTCCGAGGACCAGCTGTTCTACCTCATGAGCCGCGGCATGAGCGAGGACGAGGCGATGGCGACCATCGTGCGAGGTTTCGTGGAGCCGATCGCCCGCGAGCTGCCGATGGAGTACGCGCTCGAACTGAACCGGCTGATCGAGCTTCAGATGGAGGGGGCGGTCGGCTGATGACGGCACTGCAAGGGGCCGTGGAATCCGCGGCTCCGGTCTCCCGGCTGCACCTGCACCAGTCCTACAGCGTGTCGGACTTCCCGGTGCCCACGGGGCGCGAGGAGGAGTGGCGGTTCACGCCGCTGCGGCGGTTGCGGGGACTGCACACCGACGTTTCGCTGCCTCCGGGGAAGGTGAGCGTGGAGGCCAGCGCCCAGTCGCCCGTCACTGTTGTGCGTGCGCAACACAGTGACGGGCGACTGGGCGCCGCCCTGATACCCGCTGACCGGGTCAGCGCTAAGGCGTTTGCTTCGTTTGAGGAAGCCACCGTCATCAGCGTGCCTGGTGGGGCGGAGGTTGCTGAGCCGGCTGTGGTCACTGTGCGAGGCGACGATGCGGGAGGGGTGGCGTTTGGGCACACTCTCATCGATGTCGGCGCGCATGCGCGGGCTGTTGTCGTGCTGGATCACTCCGGGTCCGCGAACTACGCCGACAATGTCGAGATCGTGGTCGGGGACGGGGCGGCGCTCACGGTGGTGAGCATCCAGGACTGGGCCTCCGACGCGGTGCACCTGTCGCATCACCAGGCGACCGTGGGCAGGGATGCGCGGTTGCAGCATGTGGTGGTGTCGCTGGGCGGCAGTGTGGTGCGGGTGGCGCCGTCGGTGCGGTACGGCGGGCCTGGTGGGGACGCCGAGCTGCTCGGGGCGTACTTCGCCGATGGCGGGCAGCACCTGGAGCACCGGCTGTTCGTGGACCACGCGCAGCCCAACTGCCGCAGCCGGGTGGAGTACAAGGGCGCGCTGCAAGGCGAGAACGCGCACACGGTCTGGATCGGAGACGTGCTGATCCGGCCGGCGGCGACCGGCACCGACACCTATGAGCGGAACCGGAACCTGCTGCTCACCGACGGCGCGCGGGCGGACTCGGTACCGAACCTGGAGATCCTCACCGGCGAGGTGGTCGGCGCCGGTCACGCCAGTGCCAGCGGCCGGCTGGAAGACCACCACCTGTTCTACCTGATGGCCCGCGGCATCCCGCTGGCCGAGGCGCGGCGGCTGGTGATCCGCGGCTTCTTCGGCGAGCTGATCAGCAGGATCGAGGCGCCGGGCCTGCGCGACCGGATCGCTGCCTTGATCGAGGCCGAACTGGCCGGGCTCGCCGGGCTGGCGGGAGGGTCGCAGGCATGAGCGAGTTCGTCCGGGTGTGCGCCCTGTCCGACCTGCCCTCCGAGGGTGCGCTCGGAGTGGACATCGGCGAGGTCCCCGTGGCCGTGGTCCGCACCGGCGGCGAGGTGTTCGCCCTGCATGACGTGTGCTCGCACGAGGAAGTGCCGCTGTCCGAGGGCGAGATCTACGACCACACGCTGGAGTGCTGGCTGCACGGATCCTGTTTCGACGTGCGGACCGGCAAGCCGACCGGGCCGCCGGCCACCAAGCCGGTCACCGTCTACCCCGTGAAGGTCGAGGGCGACGACGTCTACGTCTCGCTCGCGGCCGCCGACCCGACAAACTGATCAGGAGATAGGTAAATGTCCACTCTGGAAATCCGCGACCTGCACGTCAGCGTGGTGGACGCGGCGGACGAGGCGCGCGAGATCCTGCGCGGCGTTGACCTGACCGTGTCGGCCGGCCAGACGCACGCCATCATGGGGCCGAACGGGTCAGGCAAGTCCACCCTCGCCTATGCGATCGCCGGCCACCCCAAGTACTTGGTCACCCAGGGCTCGATCACCCTGGACGGCGAGGACGTGCTGGCGATGAGCGTGGATGCGCGGGCGCGGGCCGGGCTGTTCCTGGCCATGCAGTACCCGGTCGAGGTGCCCGGGGTGTCGGTGTCCAACTTCCTGCGGACCGCGATCACCGCCGTGCGCGGCGAGGCGCCGAAACTGCGCCTGTTCCTGAAGGAGATGAACGCGGCGATGGCCGCGCTGGCCATCGACCCGGCGTTCGCGCAGCGCAACGTCAACGAGGGCTTCTCCGGCGGGGAGAAGAAGCGGCACGAGATCTTGCAGATGGAGCTGCTCGCGCCGAAGATCGCGGTGCTGGACGAGACCGACTCCGGGCTGGACATCGACGCGCTCAAGGTGGTGTCGGAGGGGATCAGCCGGTTCCGCGAGCAGCCCGGCCACGGCGTCCTGCTGATCACCCACTACACCCGGATCCTGCGCTACATCACCCCCGACTTCGTGCACGTGTTCGTGGGCGGGCGGATCGTCGAGGAAGGCGGCCCCGAGCTCGCCGAAAGCCTGGAGAAGGATGGCTACGAGCGGTTCGCGAAGGCAGGTGCTGCCCTATGAGCCTGGATGTCGCCCGCATCCGCAAGGACTTCCCGATCCTGGACCGCACGGTCCGGGGCGGGCAGCCGCTCATCTATCTCGACAGTGCCAACACCTCCCAGAAACCGCGGCAGGTGATCGACGCGCTGACCGACTTCTACGAGCGGCACAACGCCAACATCCACCGGGCCACCCACGAGCTCAGCGAGGAAGCCACCGAGGCCTACGAGGGGGCCAGGATCAAGGCAGCGGCCTTCATCGGCGCCGCCGACGAGACCGAGGTCATCTTCACCAAGAACATCTCCGAGGGGATCAACCTCGTCGCCTACTCGCTGGGCAATGCCAGCGTGGCCGGATCGGCCGCGCCCGGCAGGTTCCGGCTGGGGCCCGGCGACGAGATCGTGGTCACCGAGATGGAGCACCACTCCAACCTGGTGCCCTGGCAGATGCTGTGCGAGCGCACCGGCGCGACGCTGCGCTGGTTCACGGTCAGCGGGTGGGACGGGCAGCTCGACCTGACGGCCGCCGGTGACCTCATCAACGAGCGCACCAAGCTGGTCGCGCTGGTCCACCAGTCCAACGTGCTCGGCACCATCAACCCGGTCCGCCAGATCGCCGACGCGGCCCACGCGGTGGGCGCGCTGGTGCTGGTCGACGCGGCCCAGTCGGTCCCGCACATGCCGGTCAGCGTGGGCGAGCTCGGTGCCGACTTCCTCGGCTTCACCAGTCACAAGATGTGCGGCCCGACCGGCATCGGGGTGCTGTGGGGCCGCCGGGAACTGCTCGACGAGATGCCCCCGTTCCTGGGCGGCGGCGAGATGATCGAGACCGTCCACATGGAGCGGTCAAGCTACGCACCGCCGCCGCACAAGTTCGAGGCGGGCACGATGCCGATCGCGCAGGCGGCGGGCCTGGCGGCGGCGATCGACTACCTGTCCGAGATCGGGCTGGAAGCTGTCCACGCCCACGAGCAGAAGCTGCTCGGCCACGCGCTGACCCAGCTGGCCGCGATCGACGGCGTCAAGATCCTCGGCCCGCTCACGCCGGCCGGGCGCGGGGCGGCGGTCTCCTTCGAGGTGGACGGGGTGCACCCGCACGACGTCAGCCAGGTCCTGGACGAGCACGGCATCGCGGTCCGGGCCGGTCACCACTGCGCCTGGCCGCTGCACCGGGCGCTCGGCGTCCAGGCCAGCACCCGGGCCTCGTTCTACCTGTACAACACGGTGGACGAGGTGAACGCGCTGGCCGAGGGAATACGCCAGGCACAGCGGTTCTTCGCAGTGGCGTGAAGGAGGGGAGATGCAGCTGGAGTCGCTCTACCAGGAGATCATCCTCGACCACTACCGCAACCCGCACCACAAGGGCCTGCATGACCCGTACGACGCCGAGGTCCGGCACGTGAATCCCACCTGCGGTGACGAGGTGACGCTCCGGGTCACCCTCAAGGACGCCGGCCCCGAGCCCGCCGTGGCCGACATCTCCTACGATGCCCTCGGCTGCTCGATCAGCCAGGCCAGCGTGTCGGTCATGACCGACCTGGTCATCGGCAAGCCGGTCAGCGAGGCGATGACGGTCTGCGAGGAGTTCCTCGCCCTGATGAAGTCGCGGGGCGAGGGCGAGCCCGACGAGGATGTGCTCGGCGACGCGATCGCGTTCGCTGGCGTCTCCAAGTACCCGGCCCGGATCAAGTGCGCGCTCCTGGGCTGGATGGCCTGGAAGGACGCCACCGCACAGGCCATGCGTACCAGCGATCCCACCTGAGGCGGGAGAAACCACCATGAATCAGAACGTAAGTACCGGCGCAGACACCGCGGCCGCTGACGAGAGCGTCGGCGTGAGCAACCCCGAGACCGAGGACGTCATGGAGGCGCTGCGGGACGTCGTGGACCCCGAACTCGGGGTGAACGTGGTGGATCTCGGCCTGGTGTACGGGGTGAGCCTGGACGAGGACGGCAGCGCCACCATCGACATGACGCTCACCAGTGCCGCCTGCCCGCTCACCGACGTGATCGAGGACCAGGCAGGGGCGGCGCTGGAGGGCCTGGTGCCGGACTTCCGGATCAACTGGGTGTGGCTGCCCCCGTGGGGCCCGGACAAGATCACCGAAGACGGCCGGGAGCAGCTACGCGCGCTGGGCTTCAACGTCTGAGCGGCCCAGATACTACACCGGCTGACCCGCCCGCCGCCGCGGCGGGCGGGCGCTCTCAGGCCGGGTCCAGCTCCAGTTCCGGCCGGTAGCGGCCGGCCAGCGCGGCGACGTTCATCGCGACCCGGCGGGCCAGCGCCCGCTGCCCGGCCTCGATCTGCGCGGGCTCGCCGCGCCAGGCCGCCAGCGCCGGGTCGACCAGGGCACGGCCGAACGAGAACGTCAGCGGCCACAGGTGCGGGATGTGCTGCATCGCGGCCAGGTTCTCGGTGGCCCGCTCGGGCCGCTGCCCGCCGGACAGGAAGGCCACCCCGGCCAGGGTCGCCGGCACCCCGTTGAGGGTGCCGAGCGTCGCCTCGGCCACCTCCTCCGGGGCCGGGCTGCGGCCAGACTCGGTGCCCGGCAGTGCCATGTTGGGCTTGAGCACGACACCCTCGAAGTCCACCCCGTACTCATGCAGCTCGCTCATGACGTCCAGCAGGACCACCGAGGTCACCGTCTCGCAGTGGCCGAGCGAGTGGGCCCCCTCCATCAGCACCTCGGGCTCGACGATCGGGACCAGGCCTGCTTCCTGGCATGCCGCGGCGTACCGCCCGAGCGCCTGGGCGTTCGCCCGGACCGCGATCACCGAGGGCATCCCGGGGCCGATCCGCAGGACCGCGCGCCACTTGGCGAACTGGGCACCCAGCTCCGCGTACTCGCGCAGCCGGGGCAGGAGCCCGTCCAGTCCCTCGGTGACGGTCTCACCCCGGGTTCCGGCGAGCGGCCTGGCCCCGGTGTCCACCTTGATCCCGGCCATCATGCCCAGCTCGCGCAGGGCGACCGGGAAGGTCCGGCCCGCGGACACATGCTGGCGCAGCGTCTCATCGCACAAGATCACGCCGCTGATCCCGTCGGCCAGCCCGGGCGTGGTGACCAGCATCTCCCGGTAGGCACGCCGGTTCTCCAGGGTGGCGGCCGCACCCGCCGCGGCCAGCCGCGCCGACATCGTGCCGATGCTCTCGTCGGCGGCCAGGATGCCCTTGCCCGGTGCCACCAGGGCGGCGGCGGCCATTGCCACCAGTCTCATCCGGCTGCCTCCCGCTGCTACCGTGCCTGCCGCTGACCTCGACATCCCGGACGTTAGGCTGGGGGGATCAAAGGCGCATCCCCCCACCGGTGGAAGCGCCCGGGGGAGAACTGGGTATGCCTTACCGGCAGTAGTTCCCCCTGGAAGCTCCCCACCCGGGGGGATGCCGTCGTGGTGGGGGCCGCGTACGGTGGCGCTTCACCGCGACATGGAGCGCGCCGGCGGCAGGCCGCACGCAACCGCCCCGGTCGCACGGCAGCGGAGGCGAGGCTGTTGACCATGCCCGACAAGCTCATGCGCCTACGCCGCAATGACGCGGCGGCGGACACCCGGCGGCCGGTGATGCTCGCCATCGCCGGCGACAGCGCGGCTGGCAAGACCACGCTGACCCGGGGAATCGCCGAAGCGCTGGGACCGGAACGGGCCACCGCCCTGTGCGTGGACGACTACCACCGCTACGACCGCGAAGAGCGGCGTAACGTCCCTTTTACGGTGCTCAATCCCGAATGCAACTACATCGAGGTGATGGAGCAGCACCTGCAGCTGCTGGCCCTGGGACGGCCCATACTCAAGCCCGTCTACGACCATTCCACCGGCAAGCTGGTGCGCCCGGTGCTGGTGGAGCCGCGTGACTTCGTGATCGTGGAGGGCCTGCTCCCGCTGCACACCAAGCTGGCCCGGGCCTGCTTCGACATCACCGTCTACCTGGACCCGCCGGAGGAGATCAGGCGGGAATGGAAGCTGCGCCGGGACACCGCCGACCGCGGGTACACCCGCGAGCAGGTGCTCGCCGAGCTGGAGCGGCGGGAGCCCGAGTCGGCCGCCTACATCCGGCCGCAGCGCCAGTGGGCCGACATCGCGGTCAGGTTCGCGCCGGTGGCCGGGCACATCGAGCCGCAGGACACACCGCTGTCGGCCGAGATCCTGCTGCGCCCGACCATCCAGCATCCCGAGCTCGCACATGTGCTCACCGACGACGACCGGCGGACCGTGCACCTGCGGCTCATCCGCGACAGCGACGGCCGCCCGGTTGACGCGCTGCACATCCACGGCTACGCGCCCCGGGAGGACAGCCGGATCGTGGAGAAGGCGATCTGGGAGCAGCTGTCCTTCGACCATGGCACGGCGCTGCCTGACACCCTGGGCGAGTACGCGCCAGGCAAGCGCAGCGAGGCGCTGGCGATCGCCCAGCTGCTGCTGCTGTGGCACCTGCTCGAGGCGCGTGCGTGACGGCCGGGCCGGCCCACCCCACGGGTACCGTTCCTGACATGAGCCGCGAACCCGCCAGCACGCCCGGGCCACCCGGGCCGATGCGCGTGGTCATCATCGACGACCACCAGATGGTGCTCGACGGGCTCAAGGCGATGCTCCGCCCGTACGCCAGCCAGGTGGAGGTCGTCGGCGAGTGCAGCGAGGCGCAGGACGCCGTGCGGACCGTGGAGAAACTGGCCCCGGACGCCGTCCTGCTCGATGTCCGGCTGCGCGGCGCCAGCGGGCTGGACCTGTGCGGGCAGATCCTGGCCGCACGGCCCGAGTGCAAGGTGGTGTTCCTCACCGTCTACGACGACGAGCAGTACCTCTACCAGGCGCTGCGGGTCGGCGCGGCCGGCTTCCTGCTCAAGCGGATCCGGGGCAGCGAGCTGGTGGACTACCTGGGCCGGATCCGCGACGGCGAGGTGCTCATCGACCCGACGCTGGCCGGCCGGGTGGCGCTGTCCGCCGCCCGGCTGCACAGCGGCGAGTTCTGGCCCGGCGCCCACCTGGGCCTGACGCAGCGGGAGAGCGAGGTGCTCTCGCTGCTGGTGGCGGGCCTGTCGAACCGGGCGATCGCGGCCAGGCTGGTGGTCAGCGAGGAGACGGTGAAGACACATTCGCGCGGCATCTACCGCAAGCTCGGGGTGTCCGACCGGGCCGCCGCGGTCGCCGTCGCCCTGCGCGAGGGCGTGTTCCATTGACCGGCGCGCGGCTGGACGGTGTGGACGCCGAGCGGGAGGTGCAGCTGCTCTCGCAGGTGATCGACACCATCTCCGGCGGCCTGGACCTGAGCCGGATCCTGCCGGGCGTGGCCAAGCTGGTGACCGAGACCACCGGGACCGACGTCTGCTTCGTGCACCTGCTCGACGAGCGCGGCCGCACCCTGCGGCTGCACGGCGCCACCCCGCCCTTTGACGACCTGGTCGGCACCATCGAGCTCGGGCTGGGCGAGGGGGTGTCCGGCTGGGTCGCCTCGCACGCCGAGCCCGCCGTGATCCTGGACGACAAGACCGCCGACCCGCGCTACCGGTACATCCCGGCGCTGCGCGGGGAGGAGTTCACCTCCATGGTGTCGGTGCCCATCGTGACCCCGCTGGGCAACCTGGTGGGGGTGCTGAACGTGCACACCCGGCTGCGCAGGGAGTTCACCGCCGCCGACGTGGAGCTGCTGCGCTCGGTGGCCGGCCTGGTCGCTGGCGCGATCGAGAACGCCAGCCTGCACCGGCGGCTGGCCGAGCGGGAAGAGGCGCTGGAGCGGTTCGCGGAGCGGACCGTCGAATGGCAGGAGAACGAGCGGCGCCGGCTCGCCGGGGAGATCCACGACGGGATCAGCCAGCGGATCGTCAGCCTGTTCTTCCACCTGTCGGCCGCCGCGGACGCCATCCCCGGTTCCCCCGAGGTGGCCGCCGAGCAGGTGGCGCACGCGCAGGAACTGGCCACCGCCGCGCTGGAGGAGACCAGGTCCGCGATAGCCGGGCTGCGCCCGCCGGTCCTGGACGACCTGGGCCTGGCCGCCAGCCTGGAGAGCCTGGCGCATTCCTTCCCGCAGCTCGACGTGCAGGTGGAGGCCACCCGCAGCCGGATAGCCGAGCACATGGAGACCGCCGTCTACCGGACGGCGCAGGAAGCGCTGCAGAACGTCGCCAAGCACGCGAACGCCCGCAACGTCCGGCTCCGGCTGTACCTGCAGCGGGACAAGATGGTGCTGGAGGTGGCCGACGACGGCACCGGGTTCGACCCGGCGGCGCCGGCGTCCGGCGGGCCGCCGGCGACTGAGCCGACCGGTTTCGGCCTGGCGGGCATGCGGGAGCGGGCGGAGCTGCTGGGCGGGAAGCTGGAGCTGTCATCGGCCGCGGGACGGGGGACCACGGTGCGGCTGACCGTGCCGCTCAGCCCGCCGCCGGTTCTTGGGGATCAGCGTCCCGGAAGACCCGGCTAGCGCGCACGTCCTCGGCGCTGATCTCCATCAGGTCGGCGCGGGCGATCAGGCCGCCGCCCGCGACGAGCCGGCGTGCCTGCCGCAGCCGCAGCCGGTCGATCGCGTTGCGGATGCTGCGGGCGTTGGCGAACCGCGGCTGCTTCATCCGCAGCGCCACGTACTCGCCGAACGCCTCCCGCGCGGCGGGGGAGAGCCGGTACTGCTCCCGCTCCAGCATCAGGTCGGCGATCTGGAGCAGCTCATCCCGCGAGAAGTCGGGGAAGTCGATGTGGTGGGCGATCCGGGAGGCCATGCCCGGGTTGGACCGGAAAAAGGTGTCCATCCGGTCCGCGTACCCGGCCAGGATCACCACCAGGTCCTCCCGGTGCGCCTCCATGAACTGGAGCAGGATCTCGATCGACTCCTGCCCGTAGTCCCGCTCGTTCTCCGGCCGGTACAGGTAGTAGGCCTCGTCGATGAACAGCACCCCGCCCATCGCCCGTTTCAGCACCTCTTTGGTCTTGGGCGCGGTGTGGCCCACGTACTGGCCGACCAGGTCGTCCCTGGTGACGCTGACCAGCTGGCCCTTGCGCAGGTAGCCGAGCTCGCGCAGCAGTTCGCCCATGCGGGCGGCCACCGTGGTCTTGCCGGTGCCGGGGCTGCCGGTGAAGCACATGTGCAGGCTGGGCCGGGACGAGGTCAGCCCGTACCGCCCGCGGAGCCGGTCGATGAGCAGCAGCGCGGCGATCTCCCGCACCCGGTCCTTGACCGGGGCCAGGCCGATGAACTCCGCGTCGAGCCGGTCCAGCATCTGCGAGATCCGCAGCGCCTGCTCCTGGGCGGCCAGGTCCACTTTCTCGTCCGGCCCGAGCGGCGCCGCCGGGGCGGCAATGTCCCCGCCGTCAGCGCCGGGCGCTTCACCGTGCTGGCCAGTTCCGGGCTGGCCAGCACCGGGCTGGCCAGCACCGGGCCTGGGCATGGCGAAGCCACGCGGGGCAGGGTCGCCAGGTGTGGTCACGAGTCGTCCCGGGCTCCGTTAGGCCCCATGGTCTTTGCCGCTGTAACGCTGGCCGCGCGGGAGGTCGGTGGCGTAGGGGTGGAGCGAGTAGCGGATGCGGCGGTCGGCGGTCTCCTGCCGGCCCAGGCGGAACCCCGGCTCGTCAGCGGGCCGGTTCACGATGAAGCTCAGCGCGGTGGTCTGGCGGCCGAGCCGGGCGTCGTAGGCGCTGACCTGGACGTACTGGGCGGGGTAGGCGGCCCGGCACTCGGCGATCTCGTGCATGACGGCGGACGCGTCGGCGATGCCGAACATCGGCAGGCCCCACATCTCCCACAGCACGTTGCGCGGGTGCGGGTCATCGGTGTACTCGACCGCCACCGCCCAGCCCTGGTCCACGGCGTACTGGACCTGGGCCCGGATCTCGTCGTCGGTGAAGTCGGGCAGGTAGGAGAACGTGCCCTGGGTGATCCGCATGGGTGCTCCTAGATACTCCGTGGTCAGAGACTGGGCGTGGCCACGACGTCGGGGGTGTCGGTGGACTCGTAGTTGAAGGTGATATCGCCCCAGGTGTCCAGCGCGACCTGAAGCGGCTGGCACTGCTTGGCGGCGGCGCGCAGGATGTCCTCGCCCTCGCGGACGAAGTCGCGGCCCTCGTTGCGGGCCTTGATCATGGCCTCGGTGGCGACCCGGTTGGCGGTGGCGCCGGCCGAGATGCCCATCGGGTGGCCGATCGTGCCGCCGCCGAACTGCAGCACCACATCCTCGCCCAGGTAGTCGAGCAGCTGGTGCATCTGGCCCGCGTGGATGCCGCCGGAGGCGACCGGCATGGTGCCCGGCATCGAGCCCCAGTCCTGGCCGAAGTAGATGCCCTGGGCCAGGTTGACCGGGATGTGAGACTCGCGCAGGGTGTCGTAGTAGCCACGCACCATGGACGGGTCGCCTTCCAGCTTGCCGACCACGGTCCCGGCGTGGATGTGGTCCACCCCGATCAGCCGGCACCACTTGGAGATGACCCGGAAGCTGACACCGTGCGACTTCTGCCGGGTGTAGGTGCCATGACCGGCGCGGTGCAGGTGCAGGATGACCCCGTTGTTGCGGGCCCAGCGGGCCATCGAATGCATCGCGGTGTAGCCGACCGTCAGGTCGATCATGATGACGACGCTGCCGAGGTCCTTGGCGAAGTCGGCCCGCTCGTACATGTCCTCCATCGTGGCGGCGGTGACGTTGAGGTAGTGGCCCTTGATCTCGCCGGTCCGCTCCTGCGCCCGGTTGACCGCCTCCATCGTGAACAGGAAGCGGTCACGCCAGCGCATGAACGGCTGCGAGTTGATGTTCTCGTCGTCCTTGGTGAAGTCCAGCCCGCCGCGCAGCGCCTCGTAGACGACCCGGCTGTAGTTGCGCGCGGACAGGCCGAGCTTGGGCTTGGTGGTCGCGCCGAGCAGCGGCCGGCCGTACTTGTTCAGGTACTCGCGCTCCATCACGATCCCGTGCGGCGGGCCCTGGAAGGTCTTCACGTAGTGCAGCGGGATCCGCATGTCCTCCAGCCGCAGCGCCTTCAGGGCCTTGAAGCCGAACACGTTGCCGATGATCGAGGAGGTCAGGTTCGGGATCGAGCCCTCCTCGAACAGGTCGATGTCGTAGGCGATGTAGGCGATGTACTCGCCCTCGCGGCCCGGCACCGGGTCGACCTTGTAGCACTTGGCCTGGTAGTGGTCGTAGGCGGTGAGCCGGTCGGTCCAGACGACGGTCCAGGTGGCGGTGGAGGACTCACCGGCCACCGCGGCCCCGGCCTCCTCCGGCGGGACACCCTGCTGCGGGCTGATCCGGAACGCGGCCAGGACATCGGTGTCCTTGGGCACGTAGTCGGGTGCCCAGTAGCCCATCTGCGCATACGGGATGACGCCCGCGCTCCAGCGTTCCTGCCCTGCCGCCATGGCTCCTCCGTCGGGTGCGGGCCGGCTCCGTCGTCCGCCAGGCCCTCCGCCGTTCACGATGCCAGCAGATTCCCGCCGTGTCTATTGAGGGTTTGGCAGCGATTGTCAAAGTATAGATTGACAATTAGTGACAGCCGGGTGGCCTCACGGGGCGTACTTGCTCAGGTCCAGGCGCAGGATGCCGGCCAGCCGCTCACCAGCGGCCAGCCTGCCGCGGACCTCCTGCTCCCGCCCGGCCAGTGCGGCAGCCTCCCGCCGCACATCCGGCCAGTGCGCCGACGGCACCACCACCGCGCCGTCACGGTCGGCGATGACCTGGTCGCCGGTGTGCACCAGCACGCCGCCCACCACGACCGGCGCGCCGACCGACACCAGGGCGGTCTTGGTGGACTGGGCCGGTGCGGTGCCCGCGCACAGCACCGGGAAGCCGAGCCGGTCCAGGTCGGCGAGGTCGCGCACCGGGCCGTCGACCACGATCCCGGCCAGGCCGCGGCTCGCCGCCTCGGTGGCCATGAACTCGCCGACCAGGCCGCTGCGGGTGGTCCCGCCGCCGTGGCAGACGATCACCGTGCCGGGCCGGGCGTGGTAGACCGCCGCGTGCATGGCCAGGTTGTCCCCGGGAACGCAGGCACAGGTCAGGGCGGGCCCGCACAGATAGGGCCGGCCAGCGAAGGTGGCCAGCCCGGTCATCACGGCGGCCCGGTCCCGCCCGGCCTGGGCGGCCCAGGAGGCCGGCAGGCCCGCCTCCGGCTCAGTGTTCATCGCCGTCATCCCCCTTCGGTGAGTGACACAGGGCGGTGGAACCCGCCCTCGCGCAGTGCATGGGCCACCAGCCGGGCCGCGGCCGGGGGCAGGGTGGTGGGATGGGCCACCAGGAACCAGTCGCGGTGCAGCGGGGTGCCGGGGAGGCCGATCTCCGCCAGCGTGCCAGCGGCGAGCTCGGCCGCCACCGCGTCCCGCGACACCAGCGTGACACCCAGCCCCACCCGCGCCGACTCGCGGATAGCGACATTGGAACCCACCATCAGGGTCAGCGGGGCGATGTCGAGCTCGGTCAGCAGGGCATCGGTCGTGGCCCGGGTGCCTGACCCCGGCTCCCGCAGCAGCCAGGTCTGCCGGGCCAGCCACGCCAGCAGCTGCTCGTTCCCGGTGGCCGTGGCCGCGAGGTCGGGCGCTGCCACCACCACCAGCTCGTGCGGCCGCACCGCGTGCACGGTCACGTCCCAGCCGGGCTCGGGCTGGCCGCCCAGGACCAGATCGACCTGATGCCGGTCGAGCAGCGCGCGTACCCGGTCCCGGTTGCCGGCCTCCAGCCGCACGCCGGTCTGCGGGTGCTGGCGGCGGAAGCCGCCCAGGATGCCCGGCAGGATCTGCTCGGCCGCGGTGGTGACCGCCGCGATCCGCAGCTCACCCCGCTCCGGGTCGGCGGCGGCAGCGGCGGCCAGCCCGGCCTCGTCCAGCAGGCCGAGAATCCGCCGGGCGTACCCGGCGTAGGCCGCGCCCGCCGGGGTCAGCCGCAGCCCGCGCCCGTCCGGCGCGACCAGCAAGACCCCCAGGGATTTCTGCAGCGCGGCGAGTGAGGCGGAGACCGCCGCCTGGGTGACCACCAGCTGCTGTGCGGCGGCGCGCACCGAGCCGGTGTCGGCCACGGCCAGGAAACTTCGCAGCTGGTTGAGGGTCACCGGTGCCTTCAGCGGTCCGGAGAAATGTTAAGCGAAAGGCTATCAGTTCATACCTTCAATCAAGATCACGCCAAACGGCCAGGGCCGCGACCCGGTCCGCGCCCCGCCGGCGCCCTGTCCGCACTCTGCCGGCCGGCCGGGGGGGGTCGGGGGTCAACTGCTGCCTTCTGGGTATGCGGTAGAATGCTTGAGTGAACTTGAAGGAGTGGGCGCGGCAGCAGGGAGTGCATCCTGTGACCGCGTACCGCTGGTTCCGGGAAGGCAAACTGCCAGTCCCGGCCCGCCGGGCCGGCCGGCTGATCCTGGTGGACCAAGCGCCGGCCAGCGTCACTCCGGGCACTGTGGCCGTATACGCCCGCGTATCCTCCGCTGACCAGCGTGCGGACCTGGACCGGCAGGTCGCCCGGGTGACCGCATGGGCGGTGGCCGAAGGACTGGCGGTGGGGCGGGTGGTGACCGAGGTCGGCTCCGCGCTGAATGGCAAGCGCCGCAAGTTCCTGGCCCTGCTGCGCGATGAGGCGGTGACCACCATCGTGGTGGAGCACCGGGACCGGTTCGCCCGGTTCGGTGCCGAGTACGTGGAAGCGGCACTGTCGGCCCAGGGACGCAGGCTGCTGGTGGTGGACCCGGCCGGGGTGGACGACGACCTGGTGCGGGACGTGACCGAAATCCTGACATCCCTGTGTGCCCGGCTGTACGGCAGGCGTGCCGCCGCGAACCGTGCGAAACGTGCCGTTGATGCGGTTACCGAGGACGCGCAGTGAAGGCAAATCAGGCGTACCGCTTCGCACTGGACCTCACTCCAGTGCAAGAGGCGATGCTGTGCTCGCATGCGGGCGCCGCCCGGTTCGCGTGGAACTGGGGCCTGGCCAAGTGCATCGAACGGTACGAGGCCGAAAGCAAGTGGTACTCGGCCATCGACCTGCACAAGCTCTGGAATGCCGAGAAGAAGACTGACCCGGCGCTGGCGTGGTGGGCCGGGAACTCCAAATGCGCCTACCAGGAGGCGTTCCGCGATCTGGACCGGGCGCTGCGGGACTTCGTGGCATCGAAGAAAGGCGTCCGCAAGGGCAGGCGGCTGGGCTTCCCCCGATTCAGGAAGCGCGGCAGGTGCCGGGATTCGTTCAGGTTCGGTGCAGGTGTGATGCGCTGCGCCGGGAAGATGGTCACGCTGCCAAGGCTGGGCACCATCGCCACCCATGAATCCGCGCGCAAACTCGCCCGCAGGCTGGAGAACGGGACTGCCCGCATCCTGTCCGCGACGGTCTCCCGTACCGCGCAGCGGTGGTTCGTCTCGTTCACCGTTGAGGTGGAGCGTGCCATCCCGGAGCGCCATGCGCGGCCGGGGAGTGCTATCGGGATCGACCTCGGGGTGAAGACCCTGCTGACCGGAATGGACGACGCCGGGAATGTCGTCACCGTGGACGGGCCGAAGGCACTGCGGTCCTCGCTGCGCAAACTGCGCCGCGCCAGCCGGGCGCACTCCCGCAAGGCGAAGGGCTCCGCGAACCGCCGCAAGTCTGCGGCCCGGCTCGCCCGCATTCATGCCCGGGTAGCGAACGTGCGCGCCGATGCCCTGCACAAGGCCACCAGCGGCCTCGCCAGCCGTTATGAGACGGTCGTGACCGAAGACCTGAACGTGGCCGGCATGACCCGCAACCGGCGACTGGCCCGTGCCATAGCTGACCAGGGGTTCGGGCAGGCCCGGCGGATGCTCGGCTACAAGACCACCTGGAACGGCGGCCACCTGACCGTGGTCGGCCGGTTCTATCCGTCCTCCAAGACGTGCTCGGGCTGCGGCGCGGTGAAAACCAAGCTGGCCCTGTCCGAGCGCACATACGTCTGCACCGCCTGCGGCCTCGTCCTTGACCGGGACGTGAACGCGGCGGTGAACCTGCTCAAGCTCGCCGCCAGTGGGGCTGAGAGCCAAAACGCCTGCGGAGGGACTGTAAGACCCGGCCTCGCCGGGCGCGTCCCCGTGAAGCAGGAACCCGGCACCGCACTCGCGGGTGAGACCGGGACCGCCAGCGGGCAACTGCTGGCTGCGGGACGCGAGCTTACTCATGCTCACTGACCCGCAACGGCTATGGTGCTGGGGTGCCAGGCGGTAACACGGGGCGGTGGGTCGAGGTGCCGCCGGAGCGGCTGGTGCGCTGGGTCGCCACCTTCGCGGCCCGGCACGGGCACACCGTGGCCGAGCCGGGCCCGGCGGCCGTGGTGCTGCGCGGCGAGGACGGGACCGTCGCGGAATGCCACCCGCCCTTCCCGCCGATGCCGCAGTCGGCGGGCGCGGAACCCGCCGGTGCCGCGGACCCGGCCGGGCAGGCGGCGCTGATGGCCGCGCACGCGGCCGCCGACCGCACCGTGGGCGTGCTGCTTGTCCGCCTCGGCGGGTACGCCGCCGGGGTGTTCACCGGTGCCCCGCCGCGGCTGATCGCCTCCAAGACCGGCTCCCGGCTGGTCCACGGCCGGGCCTCGGCGGGCGGCTGGTCGCAGCACCGGTTCGCCCGCCGCCGGGAGAACCAGGCCGCCGCCGCGCTGCGGGCCGCCGCCGCCACCGCGGTGGCCGTCATCGGCCCGCATCTGGACCGGCTGGACGCGGTCGTACTCGGCGGTGACCGCCGGGCGGTCGCCGGCCTGCCCGGCGATCCACCGCTGCGTGCCATCCTGGACCGGGCCACCGGCCGTTTCCTCACCACGCCCGACCCCCGGCTGGCGGTGCTGACGGCCACGCCGCGGCAGTTCCAGGCCGTGCGGATCCGGCTCACCGGCCCGGGCGGGTAGCCTGGCGGCATGTAGCCGCTCCGGTCGTGACGGCTGGCCCGCCCCCGCGGCCAGCGTTGTGGAAGCTGGCGTTCCTCATCGTCCTGGGAGTGGTTCTCCATGATCGCGGCAACCGGCCTCGAGTTGATGGCCGGTGCACGCCTGCTGCTGGCCGAGGCCACCTTCCAGATCAGCCCGGGCGACAAGGTCGGCCTGGTGGGCCGCAACGGCGCGGGCAAGACGACGCTCGCCCGGGTCCTGGCCTCCGAAGCCCTGCCGGCCGCGGGCACGGTCCAGCGCCGGGGCACGATCGGCTACCTGCCGCAGGACTCCCGGGCCGGCGACCTGACCGGGCTGGCCATGGACCGGGTGCTGTCCGCCCGCGGACTGGACGACGTACGGGCCGGCATGCGGGCCGCGGAGGAAGCCATGGCCGATCCGCGGCCGGCCCGCCGCGACGCCGCGGTCCGCCGGTACGCGGCGCTGGAAGAGCGACTGGTGGTGCTCGGTGGGTACGCGGCCGAGGCGGAGGCGGCGGCCATCGCGTCCAGCCTGGGCCTGCCTGACCGGGTCCTGGGCCAGCCGCTGCACACGCTCTCGGGCGGCCAGCGCCGCCGGGTGGAACTGGCGCGGATCCTGTTCTCGGACGCGCAGACGCTGCTGCTGGACGAGCCGACCAACCACCTGGACGCCGACTCCATCGCCTGGCTGCGCGACCACCTGCGCGGTTTCCGGGGCGGGCTGGTGGTCATCAGCCACGACACCGCCCTGCTGGAGTCGGTGGTGGGCAAGGTGTTCTATCTCGACGCCGACCGGGCCGTGCTCGACATCTACAACGTCGGCTGGCGGGCGTACCTGGCCCAGCGCGAGACCGACGCACGGCGGCGCAAGCGTGAGGCCAGCAACGCCCAGCGGCAGGCGGCCGCCCTGCAGGCGCAGGCCGACAAGATGCGGGCGAAGGCGACCAAGGCCAGGGCAGCGCAGGGGATGGAGCGGCGCGCCCAGCGGCTGCTGGCCGGGGTGAGCGCCGAGCGGCCGTCGGAGCGGGTCGCGCGGCTGCGGTTCCCGGTGCCCGCTCCCTGCGGGAAGGTCCCGCTCACGGCGGCGGACCTGTCCAAGTCATACGGGTCGCTGGAGGTGTTCGCCGGGGTCGACGTGGCGGTGGACCGCGGTGCGCGGATCGTGGTGCTCGGCCTCAACGGGGCGGGCAAGACCACGCTGCTGCGGCTGCTCGCCGGGCTGGAACAGCCCGACACCGGCCAGGTGACCGCCGGCCACGGGCTGCGGCTCGGGTACTACGCACAGGAACACGAAACGCTGGCAACCGGGTCCACCGTGCTGGAGAACATGCGCTCGGCCGCACCGGACCTGCCCGAGGCCGAACTGCGCGGCATCCTCGGCTCCTTCCTGTTCTCCGGTGAAGCCGTCGCCAAGCCAGCGGCCGTCCTGTCCGGCGGGGAGAAGACCCGGCTGGCGCTGGCACTGCTGGTCGTCTCGGGCGCCAACGTGCTCCTGCTCGACGAGCCGACCAACAACCTGGACCCGGCCAGCCGGGCCGAGATCCTGACCGCACTGCGCCGGTATCAGGGGGCGATCGTGCTGGTCACCCACGACGAGGGGGCGGTCGGGGCACTCGCGCCGCAGCGGGTGATCCTGCTGCCGGACGGGGTCGAGGACTCCTGGAGCGAGGGCCTGGCCGACCTGGTGGCCCTGGCCTGAATGGCGCCTGCGCGTGCCTTCCGGCGCATGGGCGCGTGTTCGGCAGTGACGAAAAACCGGTGATCGTTTACCCCGATCTGGGTAGCCGATCCGGTGGTAATGCGTGATCATGGCGGAAGAGGCGGTAACGCAGCGATCACTTCAGCTCACGGGAGGTACGCGTGGCCGAAACCCTCAAGAAAGGCACCCGGGTGACCGGTGCCGACCGCGCCAAGCTTGCGTCGGACCTGAAGAAAAGGTACGACGCGGGCGAGAGTATCCGCTCGCTCGCTGCCGCGACCGGCCGCTCCTACGGTTTCGTGCACCGCATCCTCACCGAGAACGGGGTCTCGCTGCGCGGCCGCGGTGGTGCCACCCGCGGTAAGGCCAGGGCTAATCGCTGACGGGACGGTGACGCCCGGGCCGGGCGGCCCGGGCGGCCAGGCTGGGCCGGCCGAACTGGCCGCCGCCGGCCTGCGGCTGGAACTGGGCGTGCCAGCGCCGGGGGCCGCCACGGTGACCCTGGCCCGGCCACAGCGGCGCAACGCGATGACGCCCGGCATGTGGCGCGGGCTGGCCGCGATCGGGCACGCGCTCCCGGCGGACGTGCGGGTGGTCGTGGTCCGCGGGGAGGGCCCGTCCTTCTGCGCCGGGATCGACCTGCGGCTGCTGGGGGCCGGCGGGGTGCCGGGGGAGGAGCCGCTGCCCAGTCCCGCCGATCCGGGATTCGAGGACTGGATCGGCTCCTGCCAGGAAGGGTTCGGCTGGCTGCGCCAGCCGACGTTCGTCTCGGTCGCCGCGGTTCGCGGGCACGCGATCGGCGGCGGCTTCCAGCTCGCGCTCGCCTGCGACCTGCGGGTGCTCGCCGACGACGCGCAGCTGTGCATGCGGGAGCCCAGTCTCGGCCTGGTCCCCGACCTTATGGGGACAAAGCCACTTGTCGACATTGTCGGCCTGCCGCGGGCGCTGGAGCTGTGCCTGACCGGGCGCTCGGTGACCGCCGCCGAGGCGCGGGAGCTGCGGCTGGCCGAACTGGTGGTACCCGCCGCCGACCTGGACGCCGCCGTCGGCGACCTGGTGGCGGCGATCCTCAGCCTGGATCCGGCCACCGCCCGGGCGACCAAGGACCTGCTGGCCCAGGCGCCCGGCCACACCCTGGCGGAGCAGGCGGCGGCCGAACGCCGGATCCAGGCGGCCCTGCAGCGTTCCCGGCTCAGCCCACCGTGACCGCCGCGTACACCGCCACCCCGTCATCCACCAAGACCGCCAGCCTGCCCTGGGCGGCGAGCAGCTCCAGGTGTGCCCTGGTCTCGGTCACCGCCAGCATCTGGTTGAACGGATCCAGCTCGGCAAGCTGACGGCCGCGGCGGGTCCAGCGCAGCACACAGGCCACCTCGTAGGCGGTGCCGGCGCCTGCGGCGACCGCGTCCGCGCACCGGTCGAGCCGGTCCTGGTGATGGGCCAGCAGCTCGTCGATGCGGGCGTGGGCACTCGCCGCGACCGGGCCGTGCGCGGGCAGCAGGAGCATGTCAGGCAGCGCCCGGACCATCCGCAGCGACTCCAGGTAGCTGCCCAGCGGCCGGCTCGCCTGGACCGGCTCGAACCCGATGGACGGGGTGATGTGCGGCAGCACGTGGTCGCCGGCGAAGAGCAGGCCGGCATCGGCGTCGGCGAAGACCACATGCCCCTGGGTGTGGCCGGGGGTGGGCAGCACCCGCAGGGTCCGGCCGCCCAGCCCGATATCGGTGTGCGGAGCCAGCCACTCATCGGGCTCCTCCCAGCCGGCCTGCCCGCCCGGCGGTGCCACGTTGAGCGCCCGGAGCCGCTCCAGCACCACGTCGGCCCCGCTCGCCCGCAGCTGGCGGATCTGCGGCTCGAACGGGCGCATCCCCCCGCCCAGGATCGCCGCGATGGCGGGCTGCTCGCCCACACCCAGGCTCACCTTGCTGCCGAACAGGCGGCGCAGTTCCACCGCCTGCGTGTAGTGGTCGCGGTGCACGTGCGTGACCAGGAAGTGCCGGACGTCACCGAGCTCGCAGCCGAGCGTGGCCAGCCCTGCCGCCAGCGCCTGCCGGGACTCGCTCAGCGCCCAGCCGCTGTCGATGAGCACCAGGGCGTCACCGTCGTGGACGGCGTAGACGTTCACCGCACGCAGGCCGTCCATGGGCAGGGGTAGCGGTATGCGGTGCACGCCGGGGGCGACGGCGAAGGCGCCGGGCTCGGTCCAGTCCGCGGTGCTGGCCTTGGCTGCTGTGGTCACGTGCGTCCTTGCTTCCGGGAGGTAGCTGCGTCTCCATGGTCGCGCATCCCCGCGAGCGGCCGGGCCGCCGGGTTCACCGTGAGCTGATCTGGGAAGAGCCGGGGGAGTGCCAGCGTTGGCCCCTACATGTCCGCCGCCAACTGGCACGCCATGCGGTCGTTCAGCCGCGACAGATCCATCACCCACCAGCGGCTCAAGGCCGGCACCGTGCGCCGGGTCGCCTCCTACGCCCGCCCTTACCGGTGGATCCTGACGCTGTTCCTGATCGCGACCTCGGTATCGGCGGTCATCACCGTGGCCGTGCCGCTGCTGCTCAAGACAATCATCGACCGTGGCATCCTGCCGCATCACACCGCGGTGGTGCTGTGGGTGGCCGCTGTGGTCGCCGCGCTGGCCCTGGCCGGCGGGCTGCTGTCGATCGTGCAGCGGTGGCTGTCCGCGCGGATCGGCGAGGGGCTCATCTACGACCTGCGCACCCAGGTGTTCCGGCACGTGCAGCGGCAGCCGATCGCGTTCTTCACCCGGGCCCAGACCGGCTCGCTGGTCAGCAGGCTCAACAGCGACGTGATCGGGGCGCAGCAGGCCCTCACCTCCACCTTGTCCGGTGTGGTGTCCAACGTGCTGAGCCTGATCCTGGTGCTGGGCGCCATGCTGTACCTGTCGTGGCTGGTGACCGTGGTCGCGCTGGTGCTGATCCCGATGTTCGTGATCCCCGCCCGGCTGGTCGGCCGCCGCCTGCAGCGCCTCACCAGGGAGTCCATGCAGCTCGACGCCGAGATGGGCACCACCATGACCGAGCGCTTCAACGTGGCCGGCGCCATGCTGGTGAAGCTGTTCGGGCGCCCGGAGGACGAGGCGCGTACCTTCTCGGGCCGGGCGGCGCGGGTGCGGGACATCGGGGTGGTGACCGCCATGTACGGCGGGACGCTGTTCATCGCGCTCACCCTGCTCGCCTCCCTGGCCACCGCGGTCGTCTACGGGCTCGGCGGCAGCCTGGTCATCAACGGGGCGTTCAACCTGGGCACCCTGGTCGCGCTGACGGCCCTGCTGGCCCGGCTCTACGGGCCGATCACGTCCCTGTCCAATGTGCAGGTGGACGTCATGACCGCGCTGGTCAGCTTTGACCGGGTGTTCGAGGTGCTCGACCTGGAGCCGCTCATCGCCGAACGGCCGGGAGCGGTGCCGCTGCCCCGGCCGTCCAGCGGCAACGGCGACAGGCCCGCTCCGGCTCCGCCGGTGGAGTTCGACCGGGTCTCGTTCCGTTACCCATCGGCCAGCGAAGTATCGCTGGCGTCACTGGAATCGATCGCGCTGCCGCTGCCGGAGCGGGCAGGCGGCGGGCAGGACATACTGCGCGAGGTGAGCTTCACCGCCCCGTCCGGGCAGCTCACGGCGCTGGTCGGGCCCTCAGGTGCGGGCAAGACCACGATCACGCACCTGGTGGCCAGGCTGTATGACCCGCGCGAGGGCTCGGTCAGGATCGGCGGGCTCGACCTGCGGGAGGTCACCCTGGAGTCGCTGCATGACGCGGTCGGGGTGGTGACCCAGGACGCGCACATGTTCCACGACACGATCCGGGCCAACCTCGCCTACGCCCGCCCGGAGGCCACCGAGGCCGATCTCGTCGCGGCCTGCCAGGCAGCGCAGATCTGGGACCTGGTGGCCAGCCTGCCCGACGGTCTGGACACGGTCGTCGGCGACCGCGGCTACCGGCTGTCGGGCGGGGAGAAGCAGCGCCTGGCGATCGCCCGGCTGCTGCTGAAGGCGCCCTCGGTGGTGGTGCTCGACGAGGCCACCGCGCACCTGGACTCCGAGTCGGAGGTCGCGGTCCAGCGGGCGCTGAAGACCGCGCTGGCCGGCCGGACCTCGCTGGTGATCGCACACCGGCTGTCCACGATCCGCGAAGCCGACCAGATCCTGGTCATCGACCACGGCCAGGTGCGCGAGCGCGGCCCGCACGAGGAGCTGCTGGCGGCCGGTGGCTTGTACGCGGAGCTTTACCACACCCAGTTCGCCAGCCAGGAACCCGCGGCCACCGCCTGAGCGGCCCGCCCGCCGTCCTTCCCGCCTTCGCCGCCGGCGTCCCGGGTCAGGCGCCCCAGGGTCAGGCGCCCCCGGTCAGGCGCCGTAGCCAACCCGGCGCAGTTCCTCGCCCGCGATCCGCTCCACCTCGGCGGCCTGGGCCGGGTTCAGCAGCCGGCGCCAGCTGCCCGCTTCCCAGCCCGGCTCCCGGCCCGGCCGCAGCTCGACCTGGTTGACCTCGGCCCCGATGAAGGCCGAGATCGTCCTGGCCGCGGTCACCGGCTGGCGGATCATCTCCTCATAGCGGACGGTGACGAGCTGCTCGGGGGACAGCGCGTTCCGCAGCCGGGCCATCAGCCGCACGGTCCCGCGCCAGCGCATCGCGCTCCTGCCGACCACCGACAGGCCCGGCCACTCGGCCCGGTCCGCCTGTGTCTCCACCCCGAGCACCGGATGGGTGAACTCGGCGTCCAGGTTCACCAGCCCGGGGCTGAACCAGCTGAGCGCGTCGGTGTCGGTGAGCATCCCGGCCACCACGTCCCGGCCGTCGCGGATGATCTGCACCAGCCGGGCGTCGGGGAAGGCGTCGACCAGGGACTCCGCGCAGTACAGCAGATCGGGGCTGGCGTCGCCGTAGCGGCTGATGCCCCGCTCGCCCACGCACGGCCCGGTGCCCTCGGCCCCGCCCGCCTCCCGGCATGCCGCCGAGCATCCCAGGCAGCAGTGCGGGCTCACCTGCCATCCCTGGGCGAAGGCATCCCGCAGGACGGTCGCGGCCGCCTCGGCCTTGCCCTTGGCCAGCGAGGGGTTGCGGGCGAACGCGTGCACGACCGGCAGCACCCAGCGCTGCCCGAAGGTCAGGTGGAAGCCATCGGAGCGTTTGAGCGCCCGGGCCAGCAGGCCCGTTCCCGAGCAGGGGGCACCGAGGATGAACACCGGGTTGCGGACCTTGCGGCCGTTGACCACCAGGATGTGCGGGCGGACCGCGGTCGGCCGCGGGTAGGCCGACATGACCCCCGCTGGCGGCGGGCTCAGCAGTCCGGTCTCCGCGGGCCGGGGGGACGCGGTCACCGGTGACCGTGGCCAGCCGGGCGTGGCGTGCGGCCGGCCGGGCGCCGGCAGTGCCCGGGTGCGTGCGTCTGGAGATTCAGCGCGGCCTGGATGAGCGGCACGTGGCTGAAGGCCTGCGGCGTGTTCCCCACCTGGCGCCCATACCGTGGGTCGTATTCCTCGCTGAGCAGCCCGACATCGTTGCGCAGCTCCAGCAGCCGCCCGAACAGCGCGCTCGCCTCGTCCTCGCGGCCGATCATGTGCAAGGCGTTGACCAGCCAGAAACTGCACGCAAGGAACGCCCCCTCGCTGCCGCCGAGGCCGTCCACCGCGGACTGGCCGCCGCCCGCCGACTGCGGCAGGCCGTACCGCCGCAGCAGGCCGCCTGTCATCAGCTCCCGCTGGATCACCTCCACCGTCGACACGACCCGGGGATCGTCGGCGGCCAGGAACCCGACCTCGGGGATGAGCAGGACGGCCGCGTCCAGTTCCTGCGAGCCGTAGTACTGGGTGAACACCCCGCGGGCAGTGTCGTACCCCTGCTCGCAGACCTGCTCATGAATCAGCTCACGGGTCTGTGCCCACTGGCCGGCCGGGCCGGGCATGCCATCGGCGGCCGCGTGGCAGGCCCGGTCGAAGGCGACCCAGGCCATGACCTTGGAGTGGACGAAGTGCCGCCGCGGCCCGCGGACCTCCCAGATGCCCTCGTCCGGCTGGTCCCAGTTCTCCATCAGGAAGTCGAGCAGCATCCGCTGCAGCGCCCAGGCGTGCCGGTCGGCCTTGACCCCGGCCCGGCGGCCCAGCGTCAGTGCGTCGATCACCTCTCCGTACACGTCGAGCTGCCACTGGTTGACCGCGGCGTTCCCGATCCTCACCGGCACCGATCCCTCGTACCCGGGCAGCCAGTCGGCCTCCCACTCGGGCAGCCGCCGCTCACCCGCCACCCCGTACATGATCTGGACGTCGCGCGGCTCCCCGGCCACGGCCCGCTCCAGCCACGCCCGCCAGGCGAAGGCCTCCTCGGTGTAGCCGGTGCGCAGCAGGGCCTCCAGGGTGATCGTGGCATCCCGCAGCCAGCAGTAGCGGTAGTCCCAGTTGCGGGTGCCACCGATGTCCTCCGGCAGGGATGTGGTCGCCGCTGCCACGATGCCGCCCGTCGGCTCGTAGGTCAGTGCCTTGAGGGTGATGAGGGACCGGACCACCGCCTCTCGGTGGGGCCCCCGGTAGGTGCAGCGGGATGCCCAATTCTCCCAGAACCGCCCGGTATTGGCCAGCACATCACCGGCATCGACCCGCTCCGGTGGGCTCTCGTGGGACGGCATCCAGGACAGCATGAACGGGACCTGCTCACCGGCGGCGACGGTGAAGGTGGCCCGGTGGGCGAGGTTGCGGCCGGTGAGCGGGACCGGGGTGTCAAGCCAGAGGGAGTCCGGGCCGGCCGTGGCCACGATCCTGCTGTCGGCCCGCCGCACCCAGGGGACGATCAGCCCGTAGCCCAGCCGGATCCGCAGCAGGCACTCCAGCTCGACCGATCCCTCCAGGCCACTGATGAGCCGGACCAGAACCGGCGGCTTGCCGTCCCGGGGGGGCATGAAGTCGGTCACCTGGGCCAGGCCGGTGGACGTGCGCCACTGCGTCACCAGGATCAGCGTGTCACCCTGGTAGCCCCGGCTCACCTGCGCCCGGCCGGCCGGGGCGATCCGGAACAGCCCGTGCCGCTCGTCGCCGAGCAGGCTGGCGAAGCAGGCCGGGGAGTCGAACCGGGGCAGGCACAGCCAGTCCACCGAACCGTCCATGCCGACCAGGGCGGCCGACTGCATGTCGCCGATGAGTGCGTAGTCCTCGATGAGTCCCGCCACGGGCGCCTCCTCTGCCGGTAAACCGTACCTGGGCGGCCAGGCTCCGCGTCGGTGGCCCGTAAGCTGGCAGCCGTGCCAGCACCCCGCCCCCGCCCGTTTGCCCTGCGAATGCGCATGACCGCCGGCGCCGCCCTGGCCGCGGTCCTGGCCCTGGCCGGAACCGGGTGCGCGGCGTTCGACGCCACGTTCGGCCAGCGCGAGGCGGTGGTGCAGTTCCGGCCCCAGACGCCCACCGCGGTCCGGCTGAAGGTCCGGGCCGCCTGCTCGCATGTGCCGCAGGCCACCCCGGAGCCGCTGCCCACCGGTCATCAGCTCGCCGCCGACGACATCTACGACGTGCGGTACAAGGTCAGTAACGCCAGCGACGGTGACCTTGCCCGGCTGCAGGTGTGCCTGCAGAAGTTCCCCTCGGTGGTGGGCATCGACCTCTCCGGGGCAGCGGGCAGCTGATCTGGCCCGATCTGCCCCGCACTGGGCACCGGTATTCGTATGCTCAGGTCCCGTGATCGCACATCGGACCTCGCTGGCAAGCACCGTGCTCGCGGTGACCGCGCTGGCCGGCTGTGGGCTGCTGAGCGCCGCACACGCCAATTCGGCAGCACCGGGCCAGCCAGCACCGGGCCAGCCCGTGCCCGCGGCGGCTTCGTCGCCGGCCCCGGCACCGTCCGCCTCGCCCTGCCCGGCCGCCCCGGCCGCATTCTCCTGCGTCATGCGGGCCCGGATCGCCGCGGTGGAACGGTATCTCAAGCACCGGCCGGGCATGATCGGCATCGTGCTGCGGGACAGGTCCACCGGCGCGGTCTGGCGGAACAAGTACGCGGGCAGCCAGATCTACATGGCCTCCACCAGCAAGCTGGCGATGGCCGTCACCCTGCTGATGCAGGACCGGGCCGGGGTCATCCACCTGTCCAGCACCGACCGCGCCGTCATGTACCAGATGCTGCACGTCAGCTCCGACAACGCCGCCGACGACCTGTGGTTCAAGTACGGGGCGTCGTTCTACACCGGCTACTTCCCGAAGATCGGGCTGACCGGCGCTCACTACCTGCCGCAGGCGGGCGTGTCCGGGCCCTACTGGGGGGAGATGACCTGCACGGCGCAGGACGAGAGCCGGGTCATCACCTATGTGCTCACCAAGCTGCCGGCATCGCTGCGCAGCTATCTGGTGTACCAGCTGCGCCACGTGGCGGCCGTCCAGCACTTCGGGGTCTGGGGCGCTGGGCCGGCCAACCAGCCGGGCAACAAGGACGGCTGGTCGGTGGAGAAGCCGGGCTGGATCATCGACTCGGTCGGCTTCGCCGGGGCCGGTGAGCAGTACACGCTGGCGATGATGAACTCGCTGGAGGGCCAGGGCGGCTACCACGCCGGGACCGACACGGTCACCCAGGTCGCGGCGATCCTGTTCCGCGGGCACCAGATCCCGGCCCCGCACGTGAGCGCGACTCCCTAGTGTCCTGTCAGGTTGGAGCGCTCGCTATTTGTTGAGGGAGCGGCAGTAGCCGGCGAGTCGTTCGAGGATCTCCTCGGCGCTCTTGTGCCAGGTGAAGGGTCGGGGGTTGTCGTTCCAGGTCTCGGCCCAGTCGCGGATGTCCTGGGCGAGCGCGTGGACGCTGCGGTGCGGGGAGCGTTGGAGCTTCTTGGTGGTCAGGGCTGAGAACCAACTAGGAGCCTGCCAGCCACGCCAGCAAGCGGCCCTGCGACCAGCAGCGGCCAATGGCCTCGGCGCGCAGAGCCGACCGGTCGAACACCGCCAGGCCGATGATGCTGTGGCCAGAGGCGCGGCGATCGCCAAGTGTCGGTATCGCCGGCGCGACTCCGACCCCCTCCGCTGACACCCACGCCACCGCCCGGCTGGCCGCCGCTTCGTCGAGGCGGTGCAGGAAGCGCAGGCGGCTCTCGAGCGGGAAGTGCGACAGCGCCCACGTCGTGGTGACGACAGGCAGGGCGTCCGCGGGCACACGGGCGAAGGCGTCGGGGACCACCTCGACGGCGTCACCTTGCAGCAGCAGCGGAGGGGCCGTCGCCGCCAGCGCCATCTCCGCTTCTAGCCTCGCGGCCCGCTCCGGCTGATCCGGCCACAGGCAGGCGCGCAACCATCGGGCGTCATCCGCGTCGGTCACGTCGACCGGATCGAGGTCGACGCCGACCCGGGCGACGACCTCGGGCATCGCCCGCGCCGGGATGGGCCGGTCTCCCACGACCGAAGACGACAGCTGCACGGGAGATGACGGGTCGCCCAGCGATTGCCCGTTGCTGTACGTGATGCCAACGCGATCGACATTGAGATTGAGCCCAGCCGAACAGCCCACGTCGATCAGCCCAACCGCATTCGCGCCTACCCGGCGCGCCGCCTCGGCAATGGCCGGATACAGCACGGCGCAGCGTCCGGTCTCGTTGGTCCGCGTCTGCCGGCGCACGGCGATGGCCACGACCGAGTCGGTCATTCGCAGCAGCGTGTCGATCGCCGCGCCAGCGGCAGCGTCGCCGTCCGCAGCGGCATAGGCCGCGGCAAGCGCCGGGGCGCGTCCGGCGAGGGCGAGGTCGTGCAGCGCGGCGAGGATCACCGTGGGGTGCCGCTTGCGCGCCGGCGCCGCCTCGATGGCGCGCAGCGCCTCGTCGGACTCACTCAGGGTGACGGCGACGCGCTCGTACAGCGGCGATGTTCCGGCGGCGTCGACCTCACCGAAGTGCCGGTACACCTGAGCGAGTGTGCGGGCCCTGCCCACGGGTACGGCGCTTCCTGCGGTCGGCCCTGGCATCCCGACGATTCTAGCCATTGGAACGACAACCCTCGTCCCTTCACCTGGCACAAGAGCGCCGAGGAGATCCTCGACCGACTCGCCGGCTACTGCCGCTCCCTCAACAAATAGCGAGCGCTCCAACCTGACAGGACGCTAGGCCCACATAGCCCAACTGCTGACCTGCGGCTGAGCCCGAGGGGGGACCCCGGCTTGCGCGGGCTGGGTCTCACGTGCAAGAGTTGCCTACTAACTCGATCGGAAAGATGGTTTTAATGCGCAGGTCCCTTCTCGCGGCCGGGGTGGCCGCCCTCACAGTGCTGGCGGCTGCCGGGTGCAGCTCGTCGGCGGCGACCTCCAGCGGTCGTGCCAGCCCCGTCGTGCTGCGGCTCGGCTTCCTGGCCAACATCACGCACGAGCCCGCACTCGTGGGACTGGAGAACGGATTCTTCGCCAAGAACCTGGGCAAGGGGGTCACCCTGAAGACCACGGTCTTCAGCTCCGGCACCGAGGAGACCACCGCCCTGCTGGCCGGCCAGCAGCCGTCGGTCGGCGTGCTGCTGTCGGCAGACCAGGACCAGAGCGCCATGGCGGCCACCATCTCCATCATGACCGTGATCCTGGTGCTCGGCATCGCGGTGGACATGATCTTCACCCGGGTCGACACCACGATCCGGCGCCGGCGCGGCATGCTGGATCCGGCGGCTGGGTAAAGCGGGGCATACGCTCAGCCACGTACGATCGAAACATGTCCACCGCAGGGATCGTGCTGGCCGGCGGGCGGTCGTCGCGGATGGGGACGCCCAAGGCAGCACTGGAATGGCACGGCTCCACCCTGCTGCGGCGGACAGTGGGCATCATCTCGCGGGTGACGGACGGGCCGGTCGTCGTGGTCCGGGCTCCCGGCCAGGCGCTGCCGCCGCTGCCGGATCAGGTCGAGATCGTGGACGATCCGCGCGAGGGCCTGGGCCCCATCCAGGGGATCGCCGCCGGGCTGGCCGCGATCACCGGCCGGGCCGATGTCGCGTTCGTCTGCTCCACTGACCTGCCCTTCCTGCATCCTGCCTTCGTCCGGCGGGTGCTGCGCGCGGCGGAGGACGGGGCGGATGTGGGACTGCCGCTGGCCCGGGGATACCCGCAGCCGCTCGCGGCCTCTTACCGTGCCACGCTGGCGCCGGTCGCGCAGCGACTGGTGGAGCAGGAGCGCCTGCGGCCGGCCTTCCTGTTCGACGAATGCGTGGTCACGCGCCTGGACGAGGCCGCCCTGCGCGCCGATCCGGTGCTCGCGGCGTTTGACCCCGGTCTGGACTCGGTCGTCAATATCAACGAGCGCGCCGACTACGAGGCTGCGCGGGCCCGTCCGGCGCCCGAGGTGACAATCCAGCGGTTCGGCCAGCTGGCCGACGGCCACCGTGGACCGCAGCCAGCCCGTGCGGCCACGGTCGGTGAGGCGGCGGCCGCCGCCGGGGTGGCACTCGACGGGCACGTGGTGGCCGCGCTGAACGGGGACCAGATCACCCGGGACGGCGAGATGCCGCTGGCGACCGGTGACACCGTGTTCTTCCTGTCCGCGGACGCGGGTGGCTGATCCAGATGGCGGCAGGCGGCTACTTCGGGCAGGCACTGGTCGTAGACGCGGGTGCCGGTACCGGGCAGACGCTGCCGCTGGCCGATGACCTGCTGCGCGCCTACATCGGCGGCGCCGGGCTCGGCGCCTGGCTGATGCACCGGCTCGGGCCCCCCGGCGTCGATCCGCTGGCCCCGGCCGCGCCGCTGGCCTTCGTGTTCTCCCCGCTCGTCGGCACCCCGCTGACGACAAGCGCCAAGTTCGCCGTCGTGGCCAAGTCCCCGCTGACCGGCATGCTGACCGACGCGCTTGCCTCCAGCCAGTTCGCGATCGCCGGGAAGCTCACCGGCCACGACGCCATCGTTGTGCGCGGTGCCTGCAGCCAGCCCTCTGTCCTGCTGGTCGACGGGGACGGCCCGCGCCTCACCGACGCCGGCGATCTGCAGGGGCTGTCCGCGGCCCAGACCGAGACGCGGCTGCGGGAGAAGCTGGGGAGAAGCTGGCGGGTGGCCGCGATCGGGCCCGCGGGTGAACGTGGCGTCCGCTACGCGACGATCTCCCACGACGGACGCCATGCCGGGCGCGGCGGGCTGGGCGCGGTCATGGGCGCCAAGCAGCTCAAGGCCATCGCGGTGCGGGCCGCCACCAAGGTCGCGCCGGCCGACCCGGAGGCGGTGCTCGCCGCGGCCCGCGACCTGCGGGCGCGCTCGTTCGGGCCGGCCACCGCCAAGTACCGCGAGCTTGGCACGCTGGCCAACCTGCTCGCCTTCAACGCCATCAACACCCTGCCCACCCGGAACTTCCAGGCCGCGACCTTCGCCGGTGCGCCCCGGCTGGCCGCGGAGGAGCTGGCTGGGATGCGGCTGGTCGCGCGCAACAGCTGCGCGTCGTGCACGATCGGCTGCGAGCACATCTACTCGGCCCGTGGTGGCAAGAAGATGCGGGTGGAGTACGAGAACGTCTTCGCGCTCGGCCCGATGTGCGGGATCAGTGACCCGGACGCGGTGCTCGCTGCCAGCGGGCGCTGCGACGATCTTGGGGTCGACACCATCTCGGCAGGCGGGACGATCGCCTGGGCGATGGAGTGCGCCGAGCGGGGCCTGATCGACGCGCCGTGGCTGCGCTTCGGCGACTCCGGCGCGCTGCTGCGCGCGCTGGATGAGATCGGGGAGCGGCGCGGGCTCGGGGAACTGCTGGCCGAAGGCTCGCGGCGCGCGGCGCAGCGTGTCGGCGGGGGGTCGGCGGCTTTCGCCCCGCACGTCAAAGGCATGGAGATGCCCGGCTACGAACCACGCACGCTGCAGGCCATGGCACTGGGCCTGGCGGTGAACGCCAGGGGAGCCGACCACAACAGGTCCGGTGCGTACGAGGCCGACCTGTCCGGCGAGCATGACCGGCTGGTGGGCGGCGAGGCGCACGTGACCGCCGCGATCGAGACCGAGGACCGGGCCGCGGTGATGGACTCGCTCATCTTGTGCAAGTTCCTGCGCGGCGTGTTCGCCGAGCCGTTCGATGAGTGGGCGGCGCTGCTGTCCGCGGTCACCGGCTGGGATGTGGACGGCGCCGAACTGCGGCAGACCGCCCGCCGGATAGTCCTCGCCAAGCGCGTGTTCAACATCCGGGAAGGCTGGCAGACCGAGGACGACTGGCTGCCCGAGCGGCTGCTGTCCGAACCGCTGGAGCTCGGGTCCGGCCGCGTGGCCACGCTCACACCGCAGCGGCTGCGCGCCATGATCGACGCCTACTACGCCGCCCGCGGGCTGGACGGCCAGGGCAGGCCCGGCAGCACAAATCTGACCGACCTCCGCTTGTCGGGACCTTCCCTTGATGCCATGTCGTGGCACGACGGATACTGACAGCATGGCCATCCCCGTTCAAGCCAGCACCGAGACGGTAACCCTCACCATCGACGGGCGGGAGGTCACCGCCGCCGAGGGCACCACCATCTGGGCAGCGGCCAAGGCGGCCGGCGCCGACATCCCGGTCCTGTGCCATGACGAGCGCTACGATCCGGTCGGCGTCTGCCGGATGTGCGTGGTCGACGTCGGTGCGCCGGCGTTCGCCGCTTCCTGCGTGCGCGCGTGCGAGAACGGCATGGACGTCAAGACCGCGACCCCCGAACTTGAGCGCAGCCGCGCCATGCTGACCCGGTTGCTCCTCGCCGACCAGCCCGCACGCGACCGTGACCCCAAGCAGATCACCACCGGCGACAACGAGCTGCTCGCCCTGGCCGACCGGTACGGGGTGGCCCGTGAAGACGGCCTGCCTGTCAGCAGCGGCCGGGGAACCGACCTTTCCAACCCGGTCATCGCCGTGGACCACGACTCGTGCATCCTCTGCGACCGCTGCGTGCGCGCGTGCGATGACATCCAGGGCAACGACGTCATCGGCCGCAGCGGCAAGGGTTACGCCACCCGGATCGCGTTCGACCTGAACGACCCGATGGGGAACTCATCCTGCGTCACCTGCGGCGAGTGCGTGGCAGCCTGCCCGACCGGCGCGCTGACCAACAAGCCCATCCGCGACGTGCCCATCCGGCCGCGCAGCGAGCTCGACCAGGTCGACACGGTGTGCCCGTACTGCGGTGTCGGCTGCGCGCTGACCTACAACGTGGACCGCGAGCGGGGTGCGATCGCGTTCGCCGAAGGCCGCGACCAGCCCGGCTCGAAGGGCCGCCTGTGCGTCAAGGGCCGGTACGGCTGGGACTACGCCGCGTCGCCACAGCGGCTGACCGTCCCCCTGATCCGGCGTGAGGAGTCCTACCCGAAGGGCCCGCTGTCCGCCGAGGTACGCGGCGACGCGGACGGTGAGCGGCCAGATCAGGAAGGACGGCGGCAGGATGGCTCCGGCCGCAGGCGCAAGCCAGGCGGCCTGGTCGACTACGCGGAGGTGCTGCCGCATTTCCGGGAGGCGACCTGGGAGGAGGCGCTGGACCTGGTGGCCCGCCGGCTGACCGGGATCCATGCCGCTGACGGCCCGGGCGCGATCGCCGGGTTCGGGTCGGCCAAGTGCTCCAACGAGGAGGCCTATCTCTTCCAGAAGCTGATCAGGACCGGCTTCCACACCAACAATGTCGACCACTGCACCAGGCTGTGCCATGCCTCCAGCGTGGCCGCCCTGTTCGAGGGCATCGGCTCCGGCGCGGTCTCCACGACCTACGGAGACGTGGTCAACGCCGACGTGGCCATCGTCACCGGCAGCAACCCGACCGCGAATCACCCGGTCGCGTCGTCGTTCTTCAAGCAGGCCCGCAGGCGCGGCACGACGATCATCTACGTCGACCCGCGGGCGGACAAGATGTCCGACCACGCCGACATCTTCTGCCAGCTCAAGCCGGGCACTGATGTGGCCTTCTACAACGGGGTCATGCACGAGGTCATCAGGCTGGGGCTGACCGACAAGGACTTCATCGCCCGCCGGACCACCAACTTCGAGGCGCTCGCGCAGACCGTCGCTGACTACCCGCCCGAGCGGGCCGAGCAGATCACCGGGGTGCCCGCCGACCTGATCCGGCGGGTAGCGCGGGCCTGGGGCGGGGCCGGGGCCGGGATCATCTTCTGGGGCATGGGGATCTCCCAGCACACCACCGGCACCGACAACGCGCGCTGCCTCATCGCGATGTGCGCGATCACCGGGAACGTCGGGCGGCCAGGCAGCGGGCTGCACCCGCTGCGTGGCCAGAACAACGTGCAGGGCGCCTCGGACATGGGCCTGATCCCGATGTTCTATCCCGACTACAAGAAGGCCGACGACCCCGCCGTGCACGCCCGCTTCGAGCAGTTGTGGGGCACCGACCTGGATCCGCAGTGCGGGCTCACCGTCACCGAGATCATCGGCTCGGTCCTGGCGGGCGGCGTGCGCGGGATGTACATGATGGGGGAGAACCCGTTCCTGTCCGACCCCAACATCAACAAGGTGCGCAAGGCGCTGTCAGCGCTGGAGTTCCTGGTGGTGCAGGACATCTTCCTGACCGAGACCGCCGAGTTCGCCGACGTCATCCTGCCGGCGTCGTCCTACCTGGAGAAGGATGGCACCTACACCAACACCGACCGCCGGGTGCAGCTCGGCAACAAGGTGCTCGAGCCGCCGGGCCAGGCCCGGGTGGACTGGGAGGTGGTGCAGGACATCGCCAACCGGATCGGGCTCGGCTGGACCTATACCAGCGCGCGGGACGTGTTCGAGGAGATCGTCGCGGTGATGCCCAGCTACGCACGCCTCAGCTACGACAACCTCGGGCTGACCGGCAAGCTGTACCCGAACCCCGACCCCGAGCACAGCGACGGCACCGTGGTGATGTTCGGCGAGCGGTTCAACACCTCCGACGGGCTGGCCCACCTGGTACCGGCGGAGTGGCTGCCCGCCAAGGAACTGCCCGACGAGCAGTTCCCGTTCGTGCTCAACACCGGCCGGCTGCTCCAGCACTGGCACACCGGCACGATGACCCGCCGGTCCTTCGCGCTCGACGCCATCAGCCCACGGGCCGAGGTCTACGTGAGCCCCGGCGACGCGGCCGCGCTCGGCATCGCCGACGGGGAGCAGGTCCGGGTGACCTCACGGCGGGGCTCGATCGTGCTGGCAACGCGGGTGTCACACCGCGAGGCGCCGGGGAACTGCTTCATCCCGTTCCATTTCCGCGAGGCCGCCGCGAACCTGCTCACGATCGACGAGATCGACCCGATGGGCAAGATCCCCGAGTTCAAGTTCTGCGCCGTCCGGATCGAAGCTGCCGGGGAGCGAGCCTGATGGCGAAGGCCCAGGCCCAGGTTCCGGGCGTCGAGGCGCGAGCCGGCAGGTTCGATGGCCCGAGCCTGATCCCAGCTCTGCATGCGATCCAGGAGCGGGTCGGCTGGCTGCCCCGCGAGGAGCTGGTCACCCTGGCCCGGGACGTCCGCAGGCCGCTGTATGAGATCGAGGGGCTGATCTCGTTCTATCCCCACTTCCGGACCGAACCGCCCAAGCGGGTGGCACTGCACGCCTGCCGCGACCTGTCGTGCTGGCTGCAGGGCGCGGACGAGCGGATCGCCGCGCTCCGGGAGCGCTATGGGCAGGACACCGAGATCGAGCTCGTCGAGGTGTCCTGCATCGGCCGGTGCGACGCGGCGCCCGCCCTGAGCATCAACGAGCACCCGGCCACGGCCGGCGAGGCGGACACCCTGGTCAGCGCGGCGCGCGAGGGCGAACCGCCGCCCGTGGCCACGCGCAGTTACGCGGGCGGCGGTGCCTGGCCCAATGATCCCTACTCGTCAGCGGGCGAACGCTACGGGCTGCTGCGCGCCGTGCTGGCCGGGGACGTGAACACCGGCCAGATCATCACCGCCCTGCAGGACTCCGGGCTCCGGGGGATGGGCGGCGCCGGTTTCCCCGCGGGCAGGAAGTGGGAACTGGTCGCGGCGCAGGTGGCCACGCCGAAATACGTGATCTGCAACGCCGACGAGTCAGAACCGGGGACGTTCAAGGACCGCCAGATCCTGGCCGAGGAACCGCACCTGGTGCTGGAAGGCATGCTGCTCGGGATGCTCGCGGTCGGGGCCGAGGAGGGCTGGGTCTTCATCCGGCACGAGTACGGCCCCGAAGAGGCGGTGATCCGCCGCGAGATCGAGTTGCTGCGGTCCGCCGGGCTGGCCGGGCCGGACGTGGCCGGCACCGGCAGGCGGCTGTCGGTTGAGGTGTTCACCTCGCCGGGCGGCTACATCCTGGGCGAGGAGTCGGCGCTGATCGAGTGCATGGAGGGGCACCGCGGGGAGCCGCGCAACAAGCCGCCGTTCCCCGGGGTGTACGGCCTGCACGGCCAGCCGACGCTGATGAACTCGGTCGAGACGTTCGCCCATGTCCCGATCATCGCCACCCGCGGCGCCGCCTGGTGGAAGGACCAGGGTGCCGGTGAGCACTCCGGCCTGAAGTTCTTCGCGGTATCGGGTCACGTGGAGCGCCCGGGGGTCTACTGCGTGCCGATGGGGACCACCGCCCGGCAGCTGCTGGAGCTGGCCGGGGGAGTCGCCGGCGGCAGGCCGCTCGGCGCCATCCAGCCGGGCGGCGCGTCCTCCAACTTCCTCGGGCCGGACCAGCTCGATGTGCCGCTCGACTTCGCGACGCTGGCCAAGGCCGGGTCGATGCTCGGGTCTGGTGCGCTGGTGGTGATGGCCGAGGGAACCGACCTGCTGGCCGCGGCCACGAACGTGCTGGCGTTCTTCCGCAACGAGTCGTGCGGCAAATGCGTTCCCTGCCGGGTGGGCTCCAGCAAGGCTCACCGGATTCTGTCCGGCCTGCTCGCCAATGGCGGCGGGCCCGCGGACGTGAACGGGGAGATCTCCCAGCTGGAGCAGGTGATGCGCCGGACCTCGATCTGCGGGCTGGGCCAGGTGGCGCTGGGCCCGGTGATGAGCGTCGCGAGGCTGGCTGGCAGTACCGGTCACGGCGCCGGGGACGCCCGGAACGGCACCGGGAGTGGCGACGGAGCCTGACCCGGCCACCCGCGCGGGGCGGGAGTTCTTCACCACCCGGACGGTCGGCGAGACGCTGGCCGGGTTCCGCCCGCCGCGGCGCACGCCCGCCGAGACCATACCGCTCGACCGGGCCACGCACCGGGTACCGGTGACGCCGGTCACGGCACCGCACGCGCTGCCCGGCTTCGCCCGCTCGACCGTGGACGGCTACGCCGTGCGGGCTGCCGACACCTACGGGGTCTCCGAGGGCCTGCCCGGCTACCTGCGGGTGGCCGGCGCCGTGGCGATGGGCGCGGAACCCGAGGTGGTGGTCGGCCCGGGAACGGTGGCGAGCATGCCGACCGGCGGCGTCCTGCCTGCTGGCGCGGACGCCGTGGTGATGATCGAGTACACGCAGGAGGCGATGGCCGACACCATCGAGGTGGTCAGGCCGGTCGCCCCCGGGGATGGTGTCGTGCGTGCCGACGAGGACGCCGCCCCCGGAGCCGAGCTGGTGCCGTCAGGCCGGCCGCTGCGGGCACAGGACCTCGGCATGCTGGCCGCCGCCGGGGTCACCAGCGTGACCGTCCACGCCCGCCCACGGGTGACGATCCTGTCCACCGGCGACGAGGTGGTGCCACCGGGCACCGCGGTGCTGCGCCCCGGCCAGGTACGCGACGCGTCGGCGGTCGCCCTCGCCGCGATGGTGGCCGATGCGGGCGGCGAGCCGGCCGCGGGCGGCATCGTGCCCGATGATCCGCAGGCACTCGAGGCCGCCCTGCGCGCCGCCCTCACGGCGAGCGACCTGATCGTGATCTCGGCCGGCTCCTCGGTCGGGGCGCGCGATGAGACAGCCGGTGTGGTGCGCCGCCTGGGCCAGCCCGGGATCTGGTGCCATGGCCTGGCGATCCGGCCCGGCAAGCCCACGCTGCTGGCCGACTGCGGCGGCGTGCCGGTCATCGGGCTGCCCGGAAACCCCCGCTCCGCGCTGGTGGTCTTCCGGCTGATCGGAATCGCCCTGGTGCGGCTGGTGGGCGGCTGCACGATGCCGCCACCCGAGCCGGCCGTCCGGGCGCGGCTCGCACGTGACCTGGCCTCGGCCACCGGCCGCCTGGACATCGTCCAGGTCCGTGTGCACGACGGCATCGCCACCCCGCTCTTCGGGCTCTCCGCGCTGCTGTCCGTGCTCACCGCTGCCGACGGGTACGTGATCGTGCCCGAGGAAGCGACCGGCCTCGACGCAGGCGCCGAGGTCGAGGTCACCTTGTATCGTTGACCGAGGTCATGGCAAATAGCCCATTCATCCGCGACGTACCCGCCGCCCGCGCCCTGGACGCCTGGCGCAGTGCACGTGAGGCCGCGGGCTGCCCGGCCAGGCTGCCCGCGGTACGGGTCCGGGTGGAGGACGCCGCCGGGCTGGTGACCGCCGGGCCGGTGTGGGCCACCCGCTCCTCCCCGCCATTCGATGCGGCCGGCATGGACGGGATCGCGGTGCGGGCCGCTGACACCCTCGGCGCGAGCGAGACCACGCCGGTCTACCTGCGGCCTGACGCCTACGACGTGGTCGACACCGGCGATCCGATGCCCGACGGGCGCGACGCGGTAGTAATGCGCGAACATGTGCACTACAGCGGCGAGGACGCCGAGCTGCGCACAGCCGTGCCGCCCTATCAGCACGTGCGCTCGATAGGCGAGGACGTGAGCACCGCCGAGCTGCTGCTGCCCGAAGGTCACCGGCTGCGGGCCACCGACGTCGCCGCCGCCGCCGCGGCCGGCGCCACGCACCTGCTGGTCCGGCGCCGCCCGGTGGTCACCATCCTGCCGACCGGGGACGAGGTACGGCCGATCGGTGAGCAGACCGGTGCCGGGCAGATCATCGACACCAACTCACTCATGCTCGCCACCCAGGCGCGCGAAGCCGGCTGTGAGGCGCACTGCCTGCCGATCGAGCCGGATGACCCGGCCGGCATCGCCGGCGCGGTCAGCGCCGCGGTCGCCGGCTGTGACCTGCTCATCGTGGTGGCCGGCTCGAGCGCGGGCCGCGACGACTACACGGCCCGCGTGGTAGCCGAGCTCGGGACGCTGACCGTGCACGGCGTCGCCGTCCGGCCAGGCCACCCGGTCGTGCTCGGGGTGGTCGGGCGCACTCCCGTCCTCGGCGCGCCCGGGTACCCGGTGTCCGCCGCGCTGACGTTCGACATCTTCGCCGAGCCGCTGCTCGCCGAACTGGAGGGAGCCGCACCCCGCAGGCGCCCGCGGGCCACGGCGCGGCTGGCCCGCAAGCTCGCCTCGCCGCTCGGCATGGACGACTGGGTGCGGGTGCGGCTGGGCAAGGTGGGCGGCACGCTGGTCGCCACCCCGCTGCCGCGCGGCGCCGGCGTGCTGACCTCCCTGGTCCGTGCCGACGGGCTGCTCGTCGTCCCGGCCGGGCTCGAGGGCCATCATCCCGGCGAGCAGGTCGAGGTCGAACTGCTGCGCGGCATCGACGAGATCTCCCGCACGATCGTCGCCATCGGCTCGCACGACCTTGTCCTCGACCTCGCCGCCTCCGCCCTGCGGGCGCAAGACCCGCTGCTCACCCTGGCCTCCTCGAACGTGGGCTCCCTCGGCGGGCTGGTGGCCCTGCGGGACGGGCTGTGCCACATCGCCGGATCCCACCTGCTGGACCCGGCCACCGGGGAGTACACGCTGCCCTATCTCGACCGCATCCTGCCCGGTGCCGACGTGGCCGTCGTCCGGCTCGTGCACCGCGATCAGGGGCTGATAGTCGCCGGCGGCAACCCGCTGGGCCTGACCGGGATCAAGGATCTGACCGGCCCGGGTGTGCGCTACATCAACCGCCAGCGCGGCGCGGGCACCCGGGTGCTGCTCGACCACGAGCTGGGCCGGCACGGGATCAGCCCGGACGCCGTGGATGGCTACGCCCGCGAGGAGCCCACGCATCTGGCGGTGGCCGCGGCGGTCGCCGCCGGGCGCGGTGACGCAGGCATGGGGATCATGGCGGCGGCGCGGGCGTTCGGCCTCGGCTTCATACCGGTCACGCGGGAGCCTTACGACCTGGTGGTGACCCCGGAGGCCATGGAAAGCCCGCTGCTGGCCCCGCTGTGGGCGCTGCTGCGCTCCGGCCAGTTCCAGGCGGCGGTCACCGATCTCGGCGGTTACACGACCGATGAGATGGGCCGGCGTATCAGGTGACCCTGCGCGCAGGGGGCCATGGCCACCAGACCCGCCAGCACCGTCAGCCCGGCCAGCAGGTAGAGGCTCCCGGTCAGCCAAGCGATCGCGTGCCAGTGGTACTCGCTGTCCCACAGGTGATCGCCGGCCACCCCCGGGGTGTGCGGGGCGGCCCAGATCAGGCCCCAGGGCAGCCCCGGCGGTGGCGGCCAGCGGACCGGCCAGGCGGCGAACAGCAGGACCACCGCCGCCATCGGTGCCCAGGCCGCCCTGGCCCACCAGACCCGGTGCTGCCCCGCCCCGTGCTGCCCCGCCCCGTGCTGGCCCACCCCGTGCTGGCCTGCCCGGACCGCGGCGTCGGCCAGCACAGCGAGCACGGGCGCTACCCACACCCAGTGGTGGTCCCAGCTCACCGGTGACACCAGCAGCCCGGTCAGCGCACAGGTGACCCAGCCGAGCACCGGGCGGCCATTGCGGTGCCAGCAGGCCGCCGCCGCCAGGCCGGAGGCGCCCACCAGCGCGGCGGCGGCCAGCCACCACGGCGTGGCGGCGGCGACCCCGCCGGCCTCGCGGGAGAGCATGCCGAGCAGGGACTGGTTGGCGACGAACCCCACGAAGCCGGTCCGGCCGGCCCGCAGGAAGACGCCGCCCAGCCACCACTGGGACGACGCCGCCGGCAGCGCGGCCCAGCCCGCCGTCACCGTCACCGCGAACGTGGCCAGGCACACCGCGGCCTGCCGCCACCGGCCGGTGAGCACCAGGTATGGCAGGAAGATGAGCGGGACGAGCTTGATCCCGGCGGCCAGCCCGATCCCCGCGCCCTGCCACCAGCGCCGGCCCGGCTGGCACACGTCCCACACCACCAGGGCCATGAGCAGCACATCGACCTGGCCCCAGTGCAGAGCCCGCTGCACCGGCTCGGACCAGAACGCGATCGCGGTGACGGCCATCGCGGCGCCGAGGCGGCGGCGCCCGGCCCAGCCGAGCGCGCCAAAGGTGAGCCAGACCGCCAGCCCCAGCGCCAGCACGCCCGCCGCTGTCATCACAGCGCCCAGGACAACCCAGGGCACCCGCCCGATCGCCGCGAACAGCAGGGCGGCGAACGGCGGGTAGGTGAACCGCATCCCCGGCTGGAACTGCCAGTGGTACAGCGTGGCCGGGGCATCGCGCGCCACCCGCCCGGCGGCCAGGTAGAGCCGCAGGTCAAGCCAGCTCAGCAGCTCGGCCCGGGGGTGGGTGAGCAGGTTGCCGGCATAGGCACCGGCCGCACAGGTGAGCGCGCCCGCCCCGGCCGCCAGCACCCGCCAGCCTCCAGCCGTGCCCATGCGGGCCCGGCCCATGCGGGCCCGGCGCGTGCTGGCCCGGCCCGTGCTGGCGGCACCCGTGCTGGCTGGCGAGGCGGACGAGATGGCGGGAGATGGCGGAACCGGCTGGATGACCCTGGAGCTGGTCGGCAGCACGTATCAGTCCTTCCGGGCTGGGTTGCCCCCGATCGTCCCAGCCGGCAGGGAAGGACCTGGTTATGGGGAGGACAAGTCGCGGTTAGCTGGCCCCGGCGGATCCAGCACCACGACGTCCGCCACCACACATGCGACGTTGTCCGGGCCGCCGGCCTGATTGGCCAGCCCGATCAGCCGCTGCACCGCCTGCTCCGGGCCCGGGCTGGCGGGCAGGTCAGCGGCGCTTGACGGCCTGGAGCGTATAGCTGTGCGGCAGCCGCCAGGGGCGGTCGGCCACCCGCCACTCGCCGTCGGCCAGCTGCTCCATCTGGCCCGGCAGCGCCTCCCAGGGCACGCTGTCGTGCTCGGCCAGCCCGGTCAGATCCATCCCGGCGTCGAGCAGCGCGCTGACGATCTCCCCGAGGCCGTGGTTCCATTCCTGGGTCCGGTTATGGGTGAAGACGGCGCCGGTCTCGACATACGTCCCGCCGCCCTCGAAGACCATCGGCTCCGCCCGCTCGAAGTAGGGGTACTTCACGACGAGCAGCTTGTCGGACCGCTCGTCGTCGAGCGACCACAGCATCGGGTGGCCCTCGCGCAGGAACAGGCGCCCGCCCGGGCGCAGCAGGCCGGCCACCTGCCCGGCCCACCGCCGCACGTCCGGCAGCCAGCACAGGGCACCGATTCCCGTGTAGACCAGGTCGAACGCTGCCGCGCCGAGGACGGTGACCGCGTGGTAGACCTCCGATTCCGCAAAACGCACATCGGCGCCGGCCAGGCCGGCGATCCGCCGTGCCTGTGCCAGCGAAGCGGGGGAGAAGTCCAGCCCGGTCATGGTGGCGCCGAGACGGGCCAGCGAGATCGTGTCGGTGCCGATATGGCACTGGAGATGGGCGCCGCGCAGGCCACTGACGTCACCCAGCAACGGCAGGTCGAAGCGGACGACCTGGCTGAGGAAGGCTGGATCGGCGGCGAACTGGCCCACCTCGTAGCCGGGGGATGCCGCGTGTGCGTCCGCCCGGTCGTCCCAGTTCGCGCGGTTAAGCTCGCGATAGTCAGCCATGTGCTCATGATTCCACGCGAGGTCAGCCGCCGGACCGGGCCGCGGCGGCGCGGGGCGCCCGTCAGACTCCGAAGATGACCCCGGTCAGCCCCTCTGACTCCTGCCACAGCCGCCGCTGTGCCTGGCTGTCCCGCGCGCGGGCGGTGCCCGACACCAGCCGCGGGTACCCCATCATCTCCAGCCAGCCGCCGGGGCCGTAATACTGGCCGCCACGCGCGGCCGGGTCGGTGGCCGCCCGCAGCGTCGGCAGCGCACCCATGGCCGCGCTCTGCGCGAACGGCCGCCCGAACGTGCGGTTGCCCAGCTCCAGCCCGGCCGGCAGGTGGCGGGTGAGGCTGGTGCGGGCGGTCCCCGGATGAGCGGCGAGCGCCGCTGTCGGCACGCCCGCGGCTGCCAGCCGCCGCTGCAGCTCGTAGCTGAACATCAGGTTCGCCAGCTTCGACTGGGCATAGGCGGCCACCCGCCGGCAGCGCCGCTGGGAGGCCAGGTCGGCGAAGTCGATCCGGCCAACCTTGTGCATATTGCTGCTCACGGTCACCACCCGCGAGCCCGGGACGGTCAGCAGCCGGTCCAGCAGCAGCCCGGTCAGCGCGAAGTGGCCCAGGTGGTTGGTGCCGAACTGCAGCTCGAAACCGTCGGCGGTGGCGCTGTAGGGCGGGAACATCACGCCCGCGTTGTTGATGAGCAGGTCCAGCCGCTCGTGACCGGCCCGGATCTCCTGCGCGGCCTCGGTGACCGAGGCCAGCGAGGCCAGGTCCAGCCGTACCACGGTGACGCTGGCGCCCGGCGCGGCGGCCGTGATCCGGTCCGCGGCATCCTTGCCCCGCTGCGGATCCCGGCAGGCCAGCACCATGGCCGTCCCACGCTGGGCGAGCACCGTGGCCGCCTCGAACCCGATCCCGGAGGTGGCACCGGTCACCACGGCCGTGCGGCCGGCCTGGCTGGGCACGTCCATGCTGGTCCAGTGGGCAGGTACCCGGCCCATCGCATCCGCTGCCTTCCTGCCCGCCCGGGCACCCTCACCCCGCGCCCAGGCTACGCTCTGTCCATGGCCCTGCACATGCCCACGGCCCTGCATATGCCCACGGCCCTGCATATCCCCAGCCCGCCGGTCAACGGCTTCTATGTCGGCCCGGCCTTCATCCACTTCTACGGGCTGATGTACGTGGTGGGGATCACGCTGGCCATCCTGATCACCCAGCGGCGCTGGAAAGCGGTGGGCGGCGACCCCGGGCTGGTCGGCGACGTCGCCATCTGGGGGGTGCCGGCCGGGATCATCGGCGGCCGCATCTACTTCGACCTCACCACCCCCAAGTACATCCCGCACCACTGGTACGGCGTGTTCGCCGTCTGGGACGGCGGCCTCGGTATCTGGGGCGGCATCGCGCTGGCCACCGTGGTGGGGGCGTGGCGGGTGCGCCGGCACGGCGCGAGCGTGGGCCTGTTCATGGACGCGGCGGCGCCGGCCCTGCTGGTGGCGCAGGCGATCGGCCGGATCGGCAACTACTTCAACAAGGAGCTGTTCGGCGGCCCGACCAGCCTGCCCTGGGGGCTCGAGGTCCCGCTGGCCTACCGGCCGGCCGGGTACGCGGCCTACAGCACCTTCCAGCCGACCTTCCTGTACGAGCTGATCTTCAACCTCGCGCTCGCGGCCTTCCTGGTGTGGCTCGGCCACCACCGGCCGGTCAAGCCGCCGGGCCTGTTCGCGCTCTACGTCACCGGCTACTCGGCGTTCCGGATCGTCGAGGAGTCGCTGCGGGTGGACCCGTCCGAGCACTTCCTCGGGCTGCGGCTGAACATGTACGTCGCGAGCATCCTCACCCTGGCCGGCATCGCCTGGTTCTGGCGCTCCCAGCGCCGGCAGGCGGCACCGGCCCAGCCCGCCGGCGGCGACGGCGAGACGGCCCCAGACAGCGAGGATCCAGCGCCCGGCGCGGACGCCAGCACTGGCGCGGCCGGGGTGAGCGCTGGCCAGGCCGAGCTGAACAGCCCGAACACACCCACCTAGCGCCCGCGAGCACGCCGGGTCCGGGCCTGGCTGAGCACGGCCAGGTCATCTCATTATCCGGACAGATACGATCAGCATGTGAGCCAACCTGGTGACGACGGGCACCTGGCCGGACGCGGAACCCGGCGCTGGCTGGTGCTGGCGGCCGGCACCCTCGCACTGACCGCCGGCGCCTGCTTCCAGTACGGGCTGGCCTACCTCATCCCCGCCCTGCGCGCCGGCGGCCTGACGCTGGCGCAGGCCGGGGTACTGGTCGCCTGCCCGACCGCTGGCCTCCTGCTCACCCTGGTCGCCTGGGGCGCGGCCGCGGACCGCTGGGGCGAGCGGCGGGTGCTGGCCACCGGGCTGACCCTGGCCGGCCTGGTGCTGCTGGCGGCGATCGGCACCCACAGCACCGTCGCCCTGGGTGGCTGCCTGGTCCTGGCCGGGGCCGCCGGGGCCTCGGTCTACGCCGCCAGCGGGCGGCTCATCCTGGGCTGGTTCGCCACCCGCGAGCGCGGGCTGGCCATGGGCATCCGGCAGAGCGCGCAGCCGCTGGGGGTGGCGGCCGCCGCCCTCGCCCTGCCCACACTGGCGGCCCGCGGGCTGGCGGCCGCGCTGACCTTCCTGGGCGCGTTCTGCCTGCTGGCCGCCGTAGTGGTGGTCATCGTCGTGCGCGACCCGGACCGCGCCGGGTGGGCCGGGACCCGGGACGCGACCCAGCCGGGGTCGCCGTACCGGACGCCCGTGCTGTGGCGGATCCACGCCGCGAGCGCACTGCTGGTCGTGCCGCAGTTCACCGTCGCCACCTTCGCACTGGTCTTCCTCATCGACACCCGCGGCTGGGCGCCGGCACCGGCCGGGTCGCTGCTGGCGGTGGCGGCCGCGGGCGGGGCCGCCTCCCGGCTGGTGGCCGGGCACTGGTCGGACCGGGTGGGCAGCCGGATGGGCCCGATGCGGATGCTGGCCCTGGCCACCACGGCGGTGCTGCTGACGCTGGCACTGGCCGGGCTGGCCAGGTCCGCGCTCGCGGTGCCGCTGCTGCTCGCCGCCGCCGTGCTGGCCGTGAGCACCAACGGCCTCGCCTTCACCGCCGTGGCCGAGTACGCCGGGCCGGCCTGGGCCGGCCGCGCTCTCGGCATCCAGAACACCGGGCAGAACGCGGTCGCGGCGCTGACCCCGCCCGCAGTGGCGCTGCTCATCGGGATGGCGGGCTACCCGGCCGCCTTCGCCGCGGCCGGTGTCCTGCCGCTGGCCGCCGCCGCCCTGGTGCCGCTGGCCGCCGAACGCCGGCGGAACTACCGGGACAGCGAAGCGAGCACGGCCACCGGGTCCTGACCGGGCAGCCGGTCCAGCACCGGCGCCCAGAAGTCAGCTCCCGGTGCGGCCTCCACCAGCAGCCGGGAACCGTCCCGCCAGGCCGCGTCGAACGCCAGCCGCCAGGAGTGCAGCAGGGTGCGGGGAGCTCCGGCGGTCCCGAACAGCGGGTCGCCCGCGACCGGGTGGCCGATCCAGGCCAGGTGGACCCGGATCTGGTGGCGGCGGCCGGTCACCGGCCGGACGGCGAGCAGCGCGTGCCCGGCGTCCTGCCACAGCGTGGTGAAGGTCGTCACCGACGGATAGCTGCGCACGTGGCCGAACACCGCCTGCTCCGGGACCGACCAGGTGCCCTGACCGGGGCCGGCGGCGATGCTGGCCCGGGGCGCGGCCACCCGGACCCGGTTCTTGCGGCCCACGCTCAGGGGCAGGTCGATGCTGCCCTGGGCGGGCAGGCCGCCGGGGGTGGCGATGGCCAGGTAGGTCTTGTCCGCGGTGCGCCGCGCGAACTGCCGGGTGAGATCGCCGTGCCAGCGCAGCTCCTTGGCGAACAGGACGACGCCGGATGTCACCTTGTCGATCCGGTGTACCGGGAACAGCTGCTCGCCGGCCTCGGCGGCCAGCCGCACCAGGTCGGTGCCGTGCCGCTCACCCATGACCGAGATCCCGGCCGGCTTGTCCAGCGCCAGCACCGCGCCGTCTTCCAGGACCACCCGCCCGGACCGCAGCCGCGCCCACTCGCTCACCCGGCCATCTTCCCGCCTGTCACCGGTCCAGGCAGAATCGGCAGTGCCGGAGCGTGCCGCCACGGCGGTGCGCACCGGGAAGGAGGTGGGCGCCATGCCGGACACCACACTGGCAGCCACGGGCCCGGGCGGGGCGCCCGTGTGCGGACTGGACCCGTTTTCCGACGAGTTCCTGCGCGACCCGTTCGCCTGTCACACCCAGCTGCGCGAGACGGGCCCGGTCGTGTGGCTGGATCGTTATGCCATCTGGGGCATGGCCCGCTACGGCGAGGTGCACGAGGCACTGCGGGACTGGGAGACGTTCTGCTCGTCGGCCGGGGTGGGCCTGAGCGACTTCCGCAAGGAGAAGCCGTGGCGGCCGCCCAGCCTGCTGCTGGAGGCCGACCCGCCGGAGCACTCGCGGGCCCGCAAGGCGGTCGCCCGGGCGCTGTCCCCGCGCACGATCCGCGACCTGCGCGCGGATTTCGCCCGCGCCGCCGACGACCTGGTCACCGAGCTGCTCGCACGCGGCACCGTGGACGGCGTCACCGACATCGCGCAGGCCTACCCGCTGCGGGTGTTCCCGCAGGCGGTCGGCGTCACCGAGGACTGCGGCGAGCAGCTGCTCGCCTATGGGGACATGGCGTTCAACGCCTTCGGCCCGCGCAACCACCTGCAGCAGACGTCCATGGCGCAGGCCCAGCCGGTCGCGGCGTGGATCGCCGCGCACTGCACCCGGGAAGCGCTCACCCCGGGCGGGCTGGGGGACCGCGTCTACGCCAGCGCCGATGAGGGCACGCTGACGCAGGACGAGGCCGCCCTGCTGGTCCGCTCGCTGCTCACCGCCGGGGTGGACACGACGGTCATCGGCCTGGGCTGCGCGCTGGACTGCCTGGCACGCGACCCGTCCCAGTGGCGGCTCCTGCGCGAGAACCCGTCGCTGGCCGGGCAGGCATTCGAGGAAACCCTTCGCTATGCCTCTCCGGTCCAGACGTTCTTCCGCACGACCACGCGCGCGGTGGAGGCCGGCGGGGTGCGGATCGGCGCGGGGGAGAAGGTGCTGCTGTTCCTGGCCGCGGCCAACCGGGACCCGCGCCGCTGGCCGGACCCGGAGCGCTTCGACATCACCCGCCGCGCCAACGGCCACGTGGGCTTCGGTTACGGCATCCACGCCTGCGTGGGTGCCGCCTTCGCCCGGCTGGAGGGAGAGGAGCTGCTGGCGGCGCTGGCCCGCCAGGTGGAGTCGCTGACGCCGGCCGGCGAGCCGCGCCGCCGTCTCAACAACACCCTCAGCGGGTTCGCGTCCCTGCCGCTGACGCTGACGGGACCGCGGTGAGGTCCGCCGCCTCGTCCTCGCCCTGGGCACGCCACCACTGCTGGCCCGGCCCGGGCAGCGTGTAGATCGGGTCGTAGTAGGCGTACTCGCGGGACAGCGCCAGCGGGTCGCCGGACTCCACCCCGGTCCGGTAGTTCTTGGTCCAGTAGGAGATGCCCAGCTCGGTGTCGTACCGGGAGACCTGGTGCACCCAGCGCTTGCCGACGTACGGCACGTCGCACACGATCCGCGGGGTGGCGAAGCCGGGCAGGTAGCCCATGATCTGGTGCTGTAGCCGCTGTGCCTCGGCGAGCGAGAGCCGCCAGTGCTCGCTGCCCGGGATCATGTCGCACATGTAGAGGTAGTAGGGCATGATCTTCGCCTCGTCGAGCAGGACGAAGCTGAGGTCGAGCAGCGCCTGCGGGCTGTCGTTCACCCCCCGCAGCAGCACCCCCTGGTTGCGGACGTCGCGGATACCGGTGTCGAGCATGGCCTGGGCGGCGCGGGCCACCAGCGGGGTCACCGACTGGGCCGCGTTCACGTGGGTGTGGATGGCGATGCTGACGCCGCGCTCGCGGGCGCGGGCGCCGAGCCGCTCCATGCCGGCCCGCACGTCGTCGCCGAGCCAGTGCTGGGGCAGGGCCATGAGCGCCTTGGTCGCGAGCCGGATGTCGCGGACGTTGTCCAGGTCGAGCAGGTCGGTGACGAAGGCCTCCAGCCGGGGCCAGGGCAGGTTGGCCACGTCACCGCCGGAGACCACCACGTCCCGCACCCCGGGGGTGGCCTTCAGGTAGGCGATCATCGCGGCCAGCCGGTCGTCCCTGGCCAGGCCGAACTTGAGCTTGCCGACCGTGGGGGTCGGGTTGCCGACCAGGTCCATCCGGGTGCAGTGGCCGCAGTACTGCGGGCAGGTGGGCAGCACCTCGGCGAGCACCTTGGTGGGGTACCGGTGGGTGAGGCCCTCCACCGCCCACATCTCCGCCTCGTGCAGTGAGTCCCGCGACGCCTGCGGGTGCGACGGCCAGTCGGGCCGCCGGTCGCTGAACACCGGGATCATGTACCGGCGGACGGGGTCGGCATAGCAGGCATCGGTGAAGCCTGGCTGGCCAGGGTCCGCGGCCACGGCCATGGTGTTGACCATCTGCGGCGGCACCAGCATCGACATGGTGGCCCGCTCGCGCTGATCACGCTCCAGGTCCGCGCAGAACGCCTCGGTCAGGCCCGGGCCGGCCACCTCGCGCAGCTGCCGCACGTTCTTGACGCAGTGGGCCCGCTGCCACTGCGCGGACTCCCACTCCTGCGTGCTCACGCCGGCCCAGCCAGGGAACCGGCGCCAGTCCGGCTCGGTCAGCTCCCTGCGGCGGTAGGCGTATGGCTGGTCGATCACGGGACCCCCACCCTGTTGCCCGCGGCTGCCCTGTGCTGTTAGCTACCCGGACCGCGGCTGTCCGGACGATAGCCTTACATCATAGGATTACGCGATAGAAGCTTGTGCGCTAGTAATCTCTTACAACAAGAATTCTTGAATCGGCCACCGATTGCGCGTGGCAGGCCGGAAGGACTGGGCGTGACCGGATCGCGGGCTGGATCTCCGCTCGGGCTGCACCGGGTGCTGGCCCCGGCAGGCGTGCTGCCGCAGGCGGCCTGGCGGCTGGACCCGGGGCCCGGGCTCTGGCCGGACGAGGTGCGGGTCCGGGTGGAACGGCTCAACCTGGACGCGGCCTCGTTCCGCCAGTTGCGCGAATCCACCGGTGGCGGCGCGGCGGACATGCGCGCGGCGGTCTGCCAGATCGTGGCCGAGCGCGGCAAGATGCAGAACCCGGTGACCGGCTCGGGCGGCATGCTCACCGGCGTGGTGGACGAGGCCGGGCCGGACTCACCGCTCGGGCTGGTGGCGGGCGACCGGGTCGCCACCCTCGTCTCGCTCAGCCTCACCCCGCTGGTGATCACCGACGGCCTGGCGGACTGGGACGGGCATGCGGAGCAGGTGCCCTGCCAGGGGCACGCGATCTTGTTCGGCCGCTCGATCGCCACCGTGCTCCCCGGCGACCTGCCCGGCCCGCTGGCACTGGCGGTCCTGGACGTGTGCGGCGCCCCGGCCCTGACCAGCCGGGTGGTCGCGCAGGCGGCCGTGGCCGGGGCCGCGCCGGTGGTGGCGGTGCTCGGGGCGGCCGGCAAGAGCGGCAGCCTGTCGGCGGCGGCGGCGCGGCGGGCCGGGGCGGGCCTGGTCATCGGCGTGGTGCGCAGCGAAGCGGAAGCCGCGGCCCTGCGCGCCGCAGGGCTCACCGACCAGGTGGTGATCGCCGACGCGCGGGACCCGGTCGCCTTGGCGGCCGCGGTGCACGGCGCCGGCGGCCCGGCCCAGGTGAGCGTGGTCTGCGTGGACGTGCCCGGATGCGAGGGCGGCGCGGTGCTGGCCACCGCGGACGGCGGGACGGTGATCTTCTTCTCGATGGCCACCTCGTTCACGGCCGCGGCGCTGGGCGCGGAAGGGGTCGCGGCCGACGTCACCATGCTGATCGGCAACGGGTATGTACCTGGGCACGCCCGCCTCGCGCTGGACCTGGTCCGCGCCGAGCCGGGAGTCCTTGGCATCTTCGAGGCCCGGGTCAGCGGGAGCACCCCGGACAGCAGGGAGGTGGACGCGTGACTGGTCAGGGCTCCAAGCTGGGGCTGGACCCGGCCATGATCCGGGCGGCCAGGGAACTGGCGGCGATCGCGGGCCAGCCGATCGTGGACATGGCCCGCACGCACACCACCGTGTCGGTGGAGCGGGCGGTGCTGCGGCTGGCCGGCCTGGACGGGGCCGACCCTGACGGCATGCCCTGGGTGAACCGGCTGGTGGACGCGGTGCGCGAGACCACCGGGCTGGAGCACGGGGTGGCACTGCCGGCCTGGGACGCGCTGGCCGCCGGGGGCTACCCCGACCTGGCCACCCTCGCCAGGGACGCCTCAGCGGGCGCGGTGAAGTTCCGGCTGCCGGAGGGCCGGGACGCGGCAGCGGCACAGGCGGCCGCCCGCGCCGCCCTGGCGCAGGGGTTCGCCGTCATCGACGCCCGGCGGGCGCAGCGGTCCGCGATGATCGGCGCCACCGCCGACCCGGCCCAGCCGTGGATCTACCTGATCGTCGCCACCGGCGACATCCACGAGGACATCCCCCAGGCGCAGGCCGCCGCCCGGGAGGGGGCGGACGTCATCGCGGTGATCCGCTCCACCGGCCAGTCCCTGCTCGACTACGTGCCTGAGGGCGCCACCCGGGAGGGCTTCGCGGGCACCTACGCCACCAGGGAGAACTTCCGGCTGATGCGGGCCGCGCTCGACGACGTGTCGCGGGAGCTGGGACGGTACGTCCGGCTCACGAACTACGCCTCCGGGCTGTGCATGCCCGAGATCGCCGCCCTGGCTGGCCTCGAACGGCTCGACATGATGCTGAACGATTGCATGTACGGGATCATCTTCCGCGACATCAATCCCCGCCGTACCTTCATCGACCAGCGGTTCTCCCGCCAGGTCCACGCCCGGGCCGGGATCATCATCAACACCGGCGAGGACAACTACCTGACCACGGCCGACGCCGTGGACGCCGCCCACACGGTGGTCGTCAGCCAGCTGCTCAACGAGTTCTTCGGCGCCGAGGCCGGGCTGGCCGACTGGCAGCTGGGCCTGGGGCACGCGTTCGAGATCAACCCGGAGGTGCCGGACTCGTTCCTGCTCGAACTGGCCCACGCCCAGCTGGTCCGGGAGCTGTTCCCGGACGCGCCGCTGAAGTACATGCCGCCGACCAAGCACATGACCGGCAACGTGTTCGGTGGCTTCCTGCTCGACGCCTTCTTCAACCTGGCCGGCGTGATGACCGGCCAGTCGATCCTGCTGGTCGGCATGATGACCGAGGGCATCCACACCCCGTTCCTGTCTGACCGGGACCTGGCGCTGGAGAACGTCCGGTACGTGGCCCGGGCCGCGGGCAAGCTGGGCGAGAACTTCCGCCCCCCGCCCGGCGGCTTCGTGCAGCTGCGCGCGCAGCACGTGCTGGCCGAGGCGGTCGACCTGCTGCGCCGCATCGGCGGCCACGGGCTGCTCAACGCGATCGCCGACGGCACGTTCGGCATCACCCGCCGCCCCGCCGACGCCGGCCGCGGCCTCGACGGCGTCGTCAAACGCGCGGATGGCTACTTCAACCCGGCCGCCGAGCTCCTCGAGAGGGCCCAGTCGTGACCGGTCAGGTGATCAGGCCCTACGGGGACACCACCGGCGACGGCCGGGTCCAGCTGTCGTTCACGCTGCCGGTCCCGTTCGGCACCGAGCAGGAGCGGGCGCTCGCCGAGGGCGCCGCACTGCAGCTGGCCGCCAAGATGGGCCTGGACCCGGCGATGGTGGTGCATGCCAAGGGGGTCGGCCCCGCGTTCACGTTCTTCATCGTCTACGGCCGGGTGAGCCACCTGGTGGACCTGTCACAGGTCACCGTGGCCGAACGCGAGTTCCCGGTGCTGCCCGCCGCCGACATCAACCTGCGCATCAGGTCCGGGCTCGGGCGGGCACTGGTGGTGCTCGGTGCCTGCATCGGCACCGACGCGCACACCGTCGGGATCGACGCGATCCTCAACGTCAAGGGCCACGCGGGGGAGAAGGGCCTGGAGTACTACCGGGAGATCCGGGTGGTGAACATGGGTGCCCAGGTGGACGTGGCCGACCTGGTCGCCCGCGCGCAAGCCGAGCGGGCCGACGCGGTGCTGGTCAGCCAGGTCGTCACCCAGCGCGACGCCCATCTGTCCGGGGCCCGGGAGCTGGCGGAGGCCTTCTCCTCCTGGGAGCCCGGCGCGGGCGGCAGCCGCCGCCCGCTGCTGGTGGTCGGCGGGCCCCGGTTCGACCCCACCATGGCGGCCGAGCTCGGCGTGGACCGGATCTTCGGCCGGGGCACCACTCCCCGCGAGGTCGCCAGCTACCTGGTGCACGCCCTCATCGGCGAGCAGTCATGACCGGCGCCGGCCCGCGCGAGGGCCTGTCGGTCACCCACCGCCGCTACGTGCCGGCCAGCCACGCCCACTACGGCGGCAACCTGGTGGACGGCGCCTACGTGCTCGGCCTGTTCGGCGACGTGGCCACCGAGCTGGCGATCCGCACCGACGGCGACGAGAGCCTGCTCGCCTCCTACTCCGATGTCCAGTTCCGCGCGCCGGTCCTGGCCGGCGACGTGATCGAGGCGACAGCGACCGTCATCAGGGCCGGCCGCCGCAGCCGCGACCTAGCCTTCGAAGCCCGCGTCGTCTGCCGCGCGGACCCGGGACGTGGACCATCGGCATCGAATGTGCTGGACGAGCCGATCACCGTCGTCACGGCAACCGGGACCGTCGTCGTCCCGGCGGGGAACTAGCACTCAACCGGCACCGCGTCCCCAGAAACCTGGCACTCGCTAGTGATTGCATGCCTCTAGAAAATGAGAGTGAGTGTGGCACTGCCGACGCTGGCAGTGTCGCTGCACGCGTCCGCGACCGATCTGCAGTGGTTCATCTCCGCCTACACGCTGGCCCTGGCGGTGGCGCTGCTGCCGGGCGGGCTGCTCGGGGACCGGTTCGGGCGCAAGAAGATCATGCTCGGGGCGCTGACGCTGTTCGGGCTGGGGTCGGTGGCGTGCGCCGCGGCGCCGTCAGCCGGCTGGTTCATCGCCGAGCGGAAGAAGGCCAGGACGCGTGCTGCCATCCGGGAGCACGCGTTCGCGCTGTTCCGCGAGCAGGGCTACGACGCCACCACGGTCGAGCAGATCGCCGGGGCCGCCGAGGTCTCCCCGAGCACGTTCTTCCGGTACTTCCCCACCAAGGAAGACGTCGTGCTGCAGGACGACATGGACCTGCTCTGGCTGGAAGCGGTCAAGGCCCAGCCCCCCGAGCTAGGCCCTGTCGCGGCCCTGCGCGCCGGCATGCACGCCGCGTTCGCGTCCATCCCCCCGGAAGAGCTCACCCGGCTGCGTGAGGGCATGAACCTGGCTCTCACCGTGCCCGCCGTCCGTGCCCGCAGCCTGGACGAGTTCGCCCGGACCATCGCCATCATCGCGGCAGCGCTGGCAGAACGGTCCGGCCGCGACCCGTCCGACCCGAACGTCCGCGTCTTCGCTGGCGCCATCGTCGGCGTCGCGATGACGGCCTGGTTCGCCGGCCCCGGCGACAACCTGGCGGACTTCGCCAAACGATTCGACGAAGGCCTGTCCCTCCTAGAAGCGGGCCTCCCTCTCTAGCCCGGAGCCCGAGTACCTACCTCACTCGGCTCCGAAGGCCTTGATCTCCTCGTACTCCGCCTCGGTCAGCTCCCGCGGCACCTCGCCCTTGCTGACCTTCTCGGCCTGCACGTGATGGCGGATGCCCTCCACCACCTCGGGGTTGGCCAGCGTGGTCACGTCCCCGATGTCGGTGAAGTTGGAAACCGCCGCGATGACCCGGCGCATGATCTTGCCGGACCGGGTCTTGGGCATGTCCGGCACGATCCATACGTGCTTCGGCCGTGCGATCTTGCCGATCTCGACCTCGATCGCGTGGGTGACCTTGGCGGCCATCTCCGGGCTGGCGACGTATCCGGGCTTGAGCGAGACGTACATCTCGACCGCCCGGCCGCGGATGTCGTCCATCACCGGGACCGCCGCCGCCTCCGCCACCTCCGGGACGGTCAGGGTCGCCGACTCCAGCTCCTTGGTGCCCAGCCGGTGCCCGGCCACGTTGATCACATCATCGACCCGGCCGAGGATCCGGTAGTAACCGTCGGCGGCCCGGACCGCGCCATCGCCCGCGAAGTAAGGCCAGTCGCGCCAGTCCTTGCTGTCGGGGTTGGTGTTGTACTTCCGGTAGTACACGTCCACGAACCGCTCCGGCTGGCCCCAGATGGTCTGGAAGATCCCCGGCCAGGGGTTGCGGATGCAGATGTTGCCGGCCTTGCCGGCCGGCACCTCATGGCCTTCCTCGTCGTAGATGACCGGGTAGATGCCGATCACCGCCGGGCCGCAACTGCCGGGCTTCATCGGCTTGAGGGCGGGCAGTGTACTGCCCAGGAAGCCACCGTTCTCGGTCTGCCACCAGGTGTCCACGATCGCTGCCTCGCCCTTGCCAACGGTCTTGTGGTACCAGCGCCAGACCTCGGGCTCGATCGGCTCGCCGACCGTCGTCATGTGCTTGAAGTGGTAGCTGTACTTGGCCGGCTCGTCCGGGCCAACCTTGCGCAGCATCCGGATGGCGGTGGGCGAGGTGTGGAAGATGTTCACCCCGAGCCGCTCGGCGATCCGCCACGGCCGCCCGGCGTCGGGGTAGTTCGGGGTGCCCTCGTAGACCACGCTCGTCGTCCCGAGCGACAGCGGCCCGTACACGATGTAGGAGTGGCCGGTGATCCACCCGATGTCGGCCATGCACCAGTACGTGTCGTCCGGGTGGATGTCCTGGTAGTACTTGGACGTGCCGGTCACGTAGGCGAGATAGCCGCCGGTGCTGTGCTGGGCGCCCTTGGGCCGGCCGGTGGTGCCGGAAGTGTACATGAGGAACAGCGGCGCCTCGGCCGGCATCGACACCGGTTCCACGATCTGGCCACGGTAGGGGCCGATCACGTCGTCGACGAAGAAGTCACGGCCCTCGACCATCGGGGTCGGCGAGGCGTACTGGCCCGGATGACGCCGCCACACCAGGACCTTGTCGACCTCCTGGCCCTCCTTGCGTGCCTCCTCGACCGCCTCATCGGCCTTGACCTTGTGGTCGACCAGTTCGCCGCTGCGGTAGTAGCCATCCATCGTGATCAGCACGTGGCTGCCGGAGTCAGCGACCCGGTGACCGCAGGCGGTGCCGCTGAACCCGCCGAACACCTGGGAGTGGACAACACCGAGCCGGGCGCACGCGAGCATCGTCACCGGCAGTTCAGGGACCATCGGCATGTGCAGGGTCACCCGGTCGCCGGCCTTGAGCCCGGCGAAGTCCCGCAGGAGCGCGGCGAACTCGTTCACCCGGTGATACAGGTCCCGGTAGGTGACCGCGACCGGCTCCTCCGCCTCGGGCTCGGGCACCCAGATCAGGGCTGCCTTGTTGCCATGCGCGGCCACATGGCGGTCCACACAGTTGTAGGAGGCGTTCAGCCGCCCACCGACAAACCACTTCCAGAACGGCGCGTTAGTGGTGTCCAGGATCGTGTCCCACTTCTTGTCCCAGTGCAGCATGTCCGCGTACTCGGTGAAGCAGTCCGGGAAGTGCTCCTCGCTGAACCGGTCGTAGATAGCCGGATCGGCGGCGTTGGCCTGAGCGATGAATGACTCAGGAGGGTAGATGTACTCCTCCTCGCGCCAGTGCACGGCAATCTGGGCCTCGGAGACCTGCGTCTCCGGACTTTCTGTCATTGCTCGTCCTCCTGCTGGAAGATGACCGATGGGGAGCGAACGCGACCGGGCGGGCCAGGGCAAGAAGATGACGGCAGGCCATAGGGTCCAGCAAGATCATCCGCGCCGCCAGGCTGTTCTCCCACCAGGGCACGACGCTGCCAGCCGCGACCACCACGACCGCGATCCGGGCGCGCCCCGCCCGGCCCGTGGATCGCTGGGTGGTACCAGGAGTGCCATGCCGCCTCACACCGCTGGGAGAGGCTTAATCGTACCGCTCTGGGGCACCTGGGACCAGGGCCGGCTCGGCTGGCCCGGTGACACGGCAGCGCCCAGGAGGGCCACCGCGCCGGTGGCCGGCGGCCGGTTGACATCGCAGCTGTCAGGGGTAAGTTGCTGCGGAGCCCAGCACCGGGGCCGGGTGGGGTCAGACCTGGACAGGGCACCGGGCAACCAGCAGACAACGCAGAGCGACGCTCGTTGCCGACGGGACGGACTCCGGTCCGAAGGGATGCCCGGGCCCTCTCCAACCAGGCAATGTATTGCCCGGTTATGCGGAACGTAAAGGCATTCCTCCTGGGCATGCCGCAAGTCTCACCTTGGCCACCGGTGCGGGCGGGCGGGGTACCCTGCGATGACGTCCATGGGGGAAATGCCGGGCGGCCCTGCCCGGCGTTGCGCGAAGGCAGGAACACGTGAGCAGTACGTCCGGCAGCGCCGTCGGTCCGGTGGCCGTCATCGTGCCTACCTACAACGAGCGCGACAACATCGAGATCATCGTGGGCCGCGTCCGCAGTGCGGTGCCCGGCGCTGACCTGCTCGTGGTGGACGATAACAGCCCCGACGGCACCGGCGAGATCGCCGACAAGCTGGCCAGCGAGGACTCCCACATCCACGTCCTGCACCGGGCCGGCAAGGCCGGTCTCGGCGCCGCCTACATCGCTGGTTTCCGCTGGGCGCTGGAGCGCGGCTACGAGGCGGTCGTGGAGATGGACGCGGACGGCTCGCATCAGCCCGAGGAACTTCCCCGGCTGCTCGACGCGCTCACCGATGCCGATCTGGTGCTGGGATCGCGCTGGGTTCCGGGCGGGTCGGTGCTCAACTGGCCCAGGTCACGGGAGCTCCTGTCCCGCGGTGGCAACACCTACGCCCGGCTGCTGCTCGGCTTCAATCTCAAGGACGCGACCGGGGGATACCGCGTCTTCCGGGCGGCGACCCTGCGGCGCATCGCGCTCGACGAGGTGGAGTCGCAGGGGTACTGCTTCCAGATCGACCTCGCGCTGCGGACCATCCGGGCCGGGCTGAAGGTTGTGGAGGTGCCCATCACGTTCGTGGAACGCGAGCGGGGCACCAGCAAGATGAGCCAGGCCGTGGTCGCGGAAGCGTTCTGGCGGGTAGCCATCTGGGGAGTCACCGGCATGCGCCCAGGCCGGGCCCAGCGGGCCCAGGCTGGCTGAGCCGCTGCCCGGCCGCTAAGCGCTCTTGCGCTGGCGGGTCCGGGGCTCCTTCACCTCTGCCGCGTCGAGCCCGCGCTCGCCGCGGATCAGCGCAAGCCGCTCGGCGAGCACCTGCTCCAGGTCAGCGATCGAGCGCCGCTCACGGAGCATGTCCCAGTGGCTGCGCGGCGGCTTTGCCTTCTTCGGGCTGGGCTGATCCCCGGCGGCGGTGAACGCGACCGACCCGCAGACCCGGCACTCCCAGGTGGCCGGAACGTCCGCTTCGGCGGCGAACGGCACGCTAAAATGATGGCCCTTGGGGCAGTCGAAAGCTATCTCCTGGCGTGGGGCCAGGTCCGTGTTCCGGTCGTTCTCATAGCTCGTCGCCCCGAGCCGGGTGCCGCGAAGTGCGCGTTCGGCCATATGGCATTGCCTCCCAGGCGCTCAGCCTTCCACGTCCGTCAACGCTGAGTACCCGGACAAGATTCCCACTGTGCCCCGTTTCCAACCCCGCCCGGCTGGTCGCTCTTCGCCGGGCGGGGTGACCCGTGGGCCTGTCCCACCGTGCTACCCCACCGTGCGGGGATGCCACTGCCCCCGGCCGGTCAGCACATCACGCAGCGCCACGGTCTCGTCGGTCATGATCCCGTCCACGCCCAGGTCGAGCAGGCTCTCCATGGTGGGGCGGTCGTTCACGGTCCACACGTGCACCTGCAGGCCCAGGGCGTGGGCGCGGGCGATGAAGGGCCGCGTCGTGACCGGGGCGGGTACCTGGACGCACCGCACCCCGGCCCGCGCGAGGCGCTCGGCGAGCGGCCCCGGTGGCCGCTCGCCGGCCGTGGGCGGCCGCCGGGCACCCATGGCCGAGCTGCCCGGGCCTGGCGTGCCCGGGCCGGCCGTGCCCGGCCGGGTGTCCAGGAACCGGTAACGGTGCGGGCCACGAGTGTCGCGCACGCTACGCGGCCCGCCGAACCGCACCACGGCCGTGCCCAGCGGCGAGGCCGCCATGCAGACGGGGCGGTCGAGCACCCGCCGGGTGGCCCGGAGCCTGGTGGCGGAGAAGGAGACCACACAGACCCGGTCCCAGGCATTGGTCCGCCGCAGCACCCCGGCCAGCGGCACGATGGCGGGAGCGTCCTTCACGTCGATGTTGAAGCGCACGTCGGGCCAGGTCCCGAGCAGGTCCTCCAGCACCGGGATCGGCTCGGTCCCGCCGATGCGGGCGCTGGCGAGGTCCGCCAGCGTCAGCCGGGAGACCCGCCCCGGCTGGCCGGTGACCCGGTCCAGCGTGCGGTCGTGGAACGCGACCAGAACCCCGTCCGCTGTCGCCTGCGCGTCAGTTTCCAGGTACCCGTAACCGAGCCCGACCGCGTGCTCGAACGCACGCCAGGAGTTCTCTGGTGCGTGCGCGGCACCGCCACGGTGGGCGAAGGCCAGCGGGCCCGGGTAGTCAAGGAATGCCGTCGGCATGTATGTGAGTATGCGCCACGCCCGTGACCAGGGTGGAAACGGAGGGTGCCGGAGCGGCGAACGCCCCGCGCAGCCTTAGCTCACAGAGTGCTAGCTCACGGTGCTAGCTGACAGCGGGGGCGGGGGCGGCGGCCAGCGCGGGCTCGATGTAGCGGTGGCTGATGCGGCGCTCGACCACGAACGTCATCACCGGGATGGTGCCGGCCAGCAGCACCGCCACCGTCGGCCACGGAGCCAGCCGCAGCCTCCGGGTCAGCGGGAAGGAGACCAGCAGGTAGACGATGTACAGGGCACCGTGCACGGTGCCCACGGCGTTCACCGCCGCGCCGTCGGACACGAAAACCTGCAGCACCGCGAGAACGCACAAGACGATGAGCACCACACCGGTGATGTAAGCCATCACCCGGTACAAGGTGACGTTCAGGCGCACACGATCCTCCTCCTGGGGTGCACTCGGGCTGCCCGGCCCGCTATCTGAGGCCGTGCCACCTGCCGTGACCCCTTACTTCCTTGGTCAGCCGGGCCAGGTAGGCGTTGTAGGCGGCCAGTTCCTCGTCGTCGGGGTCGCCGTCCCCGCCATCGGCCCCGGGCTGCCCGGCGCCAGCCGGAGCGGGCACACCGGTGGGCAGCGCCACCTCCTCGGCGTCCGCGGCGACGGGGGGATTGAACTCGTCACGGATCGTCTTCACCCAGAAGACCACCGCGAAGATCGCGAAGAGCGGCCACTCGAAGGTATACGCCCAGCTGAGGGCATTGCCCGCTTGCGCACGACGCAGCTGCCAGTCACCAAGCCAGAGCATTCCCAGCACGCTGACGATCACCAGCAGGTGCCAGCCGAGCCACCTGGGGGAGATCAGGAACCTCCACCGGGAGGCTGCCTGGTTGCCGGACATGCGCCGAGTCTAGTGGGGAAACAGACAACGGCCCGCGAGTCCCGGCGTTAGCCGCCGCGGGCGGGCGGTGATAATCGGAGCATGCCCTTGACCGATCTACTCCTGCCCGGGCGATCCGGCCGGGCCGGGCGCCTGCCCGCCAGCCTGGCCGAGCTGCATGGGCCCGAGCAGGGCGTCGTGGTGCTGCCACGGCACCTGGCGTGGCCCGGTCTCCGCGAGTTCGACCTGTCCGACGACCGGCTGCGCCGCAGCCTGTACGGCATCGTGCTCGCCCAGGGGCGGCGCAACGACATGGCCCGTTTCGTCAACGCACGGCTGCTGCAGGCCGACTGGCCCCTGCTGCGCACCTCACTGGACCCCCGGGTCCGCAAGGGCTGCGAGCGCCGGCTGCGGCTGGGAAATCTGAGCTGGCCCACAGAAATCTGAGCTGACCCACAGGAGGAGACCGCATGACGGTGATCGCGAACGGCCTCGACGAGCTCAAGGCCCTGGCCGGGACCGACCTCGGCTACACCGGCTGGCTGGAGGTGACCCAGGACCGGGTCAACACGTTCGCCGACGCCACCGGCGACCACCAGTGGATCCATGTGGACGCCGCCAAGGCCGCGGCCGGGCCGTTCGGCGGCACCATCGCCCACGGGTACCTGACCCTGTCCCTGGTCATCCCGCTGTTCGGCGAGCTGGCAGAGGTACGCGGGGTGAGCATGGGGATCAACTACGGGCTGAACAAGGCCCGTTTCCCGGCGCCGGTGCCGGTGGGGTCGAAGATCAGGCTCGGGGCCAGGCTCGGCGCGGTCGAGGACGCCGGTGTCAACGCCGTGCAGGCGGTGGTGGACTTCACGATCGAGGTGGAGGGCGCCGAGAAGCCCGCCTGCGTGGCCCAGGCGGTCTACCGCTACTACGCCTGAGCCGCCAGGTCACGTTATGCGCAAATACGTCATCATGGGTGTGCAGGGCAGCGGCAAGAGCACCCAGGCCGCGATGCTCGCGGCGGGCCTGGACCTGGTGCACATCAGCGTCGGCGACATCTTCCGCTGGCATGTGCAGCAGCACACGAAGATGGGTGCCCAGGTGCGGCGCATCATGGCCGCCGGGGAACTCGTCGGGGACGACATGGCGGAGGCGGTGACCGCCGAGCGGCTCAGCCAGCACGACTGGAACTACGGGTTCGTGATCGACGGCTTCCCCCGCAACGGGCGGCAGGCGGAGTTCTTCCTGGAGAGTTACGACATCGACGGGGTGATCCACCTGGACCTGCCCGACGCCGAGGTCCGCCGCCGGGTGCTCGCCCGCCGCCTGTGCTCGGGCTGCGGCATGGACTACAACCTGATCGCCGGCCGGCCCGCCGTCGAGGGCACCTGTGATGTCTGCGGCGGCACCCTGGTCAGCCGCGAGGACGACACCGAGGAGGCGCTGGCGGTACGGCTGCGCGACTATCACGAGAAGACCAACCCGGTGCTGGACCTGTTCCGGCGCAAGGAGTACGTGGCCACCATCGACGCGCGGCCCGGCAAGGATGAGATCCAGCAGGCCATCCGCGAGCACCTGCACCTGCCGGACCATCAGTCCCCGGCCGCCCCATAGTGCGCACCGTGCGTGAGATCGCCATCTTCAGCGGCAGCGCCCACCCGGACCTGGCCGCGGAGATCTGCCGGGAACTCGGTGAGCCACTGCTGCCGGTCCGGCTGCAGCGCTTCGCCAACGACTGCCTGGAAATCCAGCTGCAGTCCAACTGCCGGGAACGGGACGTCTTCCTCATCCAGCCCCTCACCCCGCCGGTGCAAGAGCACCTGGTGGAGCTGCTGCTCATGCTCGACGCGGCGCGGGGCGCCTCGGCGGCCAGGGTCACGGCCGTCATCCCGCACTACTCCTACGCCCGCTCCGACAAGAAGGAGGTGCCGCGGGTCTCGATCGGCGGCCGGCTGGTCGCCGACCTGCTGGTCACCGCCGGCGCCGGGCGGGTGCTGACGATGACGCTGCACTCGCCGCAGGTGCACGGCTTCTTCTCGGTCCCGGTGGATCACCTGCATGCCCTGCGCGAGCTGGCCGGCTACTTCCGCGGCAGCCTGAAGCCCGATTCGGTCGTCGTCTCGCCCGACCTCGGCTACGCCAAGCCCGCCGCGGCGTTCGCCCGGCTGCTGGGGCTGCCGGTCGCGGCGGCCGCCAAGCAGCGTTTCAGCGACCAGGAGGTGAGCATCACCTCCATCATCGGCGACGTGACGGGCCGGGACGCAATCGTGCTCGACGACGAGATCGCGCGCGGCACGACCGTCCTGGAGCTGCTGGGCCAGCTCCGCGAGCACGGCGTGCCGTCGGTCCGGATCGCCTGCACGCACGGCCTGTTCAGCGACGGCGCGCTGGACCGGATCGCGGCCGAGCCCGAGGTCACCGAGATCGTCTGCACCAACACGGTGCCGCTCCCGGACGGGCCGCGGCACA
>Ga0307372_10000606_pt1 | contig 63998 bp, 60 predicted proteins | sample OX1MG_FD_202533 | JGI IMG/M metagenome (GOLD analysis project Ga0307372, IMG submission 202533) | Soil microbial communities from Risofladan, Vaasa, Finland - OX-1 | ecosystem: Environmental > Terrestrial > Soil > Coastal area > Acid sulfate soil | place: Finland: Risofladan, Vaasa | collected... | reverse complement strand
ATCAAGTCCGGCAAGATTTCGGTGAACCCGAACAGCTACCCCAAGAAGTAGTTTTCGCCGTCAACGTACGTTGCGACAAAGGCCCGGACGATTCGTCCGGGCCTTTGTCGTGAGTAGTGTCTTGCTACATGCGCGTCGAACTGCGAGGCATCACGAAACGCTTCGGCTCCTTGACCGCGAACGACCAAATCTCTCTGACCGTGGAACCGGGCCAAATCCACTGCCTACTCGGCGAAAACGGCGCGGGGAAGTCCACGTTGATGAACGTGCTCTTTGGCCTCCTTCACCCTGACGAAGGCGAAATTCTGATCGACGGTCTACCGGTGTCGTTCGCGAACTCGGGCGACGCGGTTCGCCAGGGCATTGGGATGGTGCACCAACATTTCATGTTGGTGCCGGTCTTCACGGTGGCCGAGAACGTGGTCCTCGGTTTCGAGCCGACCAAATCCTTCGATCGCCTTGATCGCAAAAAGGCTGATGAAGACATTCGTGAGGCATCGCGGCGCTTCGGTCTTCAGGTCGACCCCGACGCCGTCGTCGAGGACTTGCCCGTTGGTATACAGCAACGTGTCGAGATTCTAAAGGCCCTCAATCACGATGCTCAGCTGCTGATTCTCGATGAGCCCACGGCCGTTTTAACGCCCCAAGAGATTGACTCACTCATCGAAATCATGCGCTCGCTCAAGGCCGCGGGCAAATCGATCCTCTTCATCTCGCACAAACTTCGCGAAGTTCGCGACGTGTCCGATGTCATAACGGTCATTCGTCAAGGGAGGGTCGTCGGTACTGCGCAACCTTCTGACTCCGAAGCGGAGCTGGCGTCACTGATGGTCGGGCGCGACGTCATGCTCACCGTCGAAAAGCAAGAGAGTGCCGCCGGGCCCGCGCGACTCGAGATTCGCGACCTCGTCGTTCGCGACGACCGCGGAGTGCCAGTCGTTGACGGCGTCACACTTGACGTGCGTGCGGGTGAGATCTTGGCGCTCGCCGGAGTCCAAGGCAACGGTCAAACGGAGCTCGTTGAGGCGCTCGCCGGTGTTCGTCCCGTCGAGTCGGGAAGCATCACCCTGGACGGCCAGGACATAACGAACGCGAGTCCGCGCCGCGTGCTCGACGCGGGTCTTGGTCACGTTCCCGAAGATCGTCACCGCGATGGGCTGGTCCTCTCGATGTCGGTGGCGGACAACTTAGTTTTGAATACGCCGCGACACGTTCCGTTCGCCTATCACGGCACGCGCCGGCGCGCGGAGATACGCCGCAACGCCGTGGAACGTATTCGCGACTTCGACATTCGAACTGAATCCCCTGAAGCCGCCGTGAGTTCGCTCTCGGGCGGGAATCAACAAAAGGTCATACTGGCGCGTGAGCTCTCTCGTCCGATCAAGGTGCTCGTGGCCGCGCAGCCGACGCGAGGGCTCGACGTGGGGTCCATCGAGTACGTTCATCGACAGATCGTCAAGCAACGCCACGACGGACAAGGGGTGCTTATTGTCTCGTCCGAGCTTGACGAGGTACTCGCTCTCGGTGACCGAATCGCCGTGATGCACCACGGGAAGATCACCGGCGTCGTCCCGCCGACGACGAGCCGCGAAGTGATCGGTCTGTTGATGACGGGCGTCAGCATCGAAGAGGCCACGAATGCCTAGCGTGCCTCGTTGGCTTCGACGCGTCATCTCGAGTCCTATTTTGCTGACCTTCCTCGCGATCACTCTCGGACTCGTCGTTGGCTCTTTCGTCATCATCCTCACCACCGCCCCGGTCCTTGACGCGTGGCGAAGCCTCTTTCATTCGTGGGGTGGTCCGGGTCACGCCATCAAAACGACGTTTGACTACGTGGGCGCGGCGTACCGGGACATGTTCACAGGCGCCGTCATCGATCCCAATTCCCTGTGGCACTCCATCACGACCGGACAGAGTTGGACGTCCACGCTCACGCCCCTTTCAGAAACGCTCACCTACGCGACGCCCCTCACGATTGCCTCGATCGGAGTAGGCATCACGTTTCAAACGGGACTTTTCAACATTGGCGCGAACGGGCAGGCCATTATCGGCGGCATCGCGGGGGTCGCGGTGGGTTCGTCACTTCACCTGCCCACGATCATCCTGCTCCCCATCACGCTCTTGGCCGGCGTGTTGGGCGGCGTCCTGACCGGCGCCTTGCCGGGACTTCTGAAGTCCTTCACCGGAGCCCATGAGGTCATCGTGACCTTGATGTTCAACTACGTCGCCAACTTGATCTTGCTCTTCACGTTGCTCTCGACTCCCTTGCAACAACCTGGACAAGGCAATGACATCTCGCGCAATCTTCTGCCCGGCGCGTTGCTGTCGCCGCTCTTTGGCACGGCGTCGGGACTCCGGGTCAATTGGGGCGTCTTCATCGCCGCGGGCGTGGTCGTCGTCGCGTGGTGGTTTCTCGAGCGTTCGTCGCTGGGCTTTGAATTTCGCGTCTCGGGCGCGAACCCTCACGCCGCTCGGGTATCGGGAATCAATCCACGAAAGATCACGATTCTTGCCTTTCTCATTTCCGGTGGGCTCGCCGGTCTCGCCGGCATCACGGAAGTAGCGGGCACGACCCACTTCATCGACGGCGGGTTTTTGGTAGGCAGCGCCGGTATTGGCTTCACGGCAATAACGGTCTCGCTGCTTGGCCGCAACCGACCGGTGGGCATCATGTGGGGCGCGCTGCTCTTCGCCGCGCTCGGCGTCGGAGGGAGGTCTATGCAGGCCTCCACGGGCATTCCCTTGGACCTCGCGACCGTCATTCAGTACTCCATCGTTCTCTTCATCGCGACTCCCGTCATGGTGCAAGAGATCTTTCGCATCCGCAGTCGCGCCACGTCGGGTCTGCAACTCGCCTCCCAAGGTTGGAACACGTGACGACCATCGTCAGTTCCACCACCGGCGCGCTACGACCTCGACTTCGTCTCAGCCGCGACCAGGTCATCGGCACGCTGGCGATACTGCTGGGACTCTTCACGATGTGGGCCTTCGCCCTTGGCTCGTCGAGTCGCTCGAATTCTCAACTGACGTTCGACCCCGTGAACACGTCGGGCACCTTGCCCTGGCACGTTGGCAATCTCACCTTGGCGACTCGACTCACCTGTCTCGTGGCCGCACTGGCCATCATCGCAATCGGCGCCGAGATACTCATCCGTCGTCCCAAGCGCGCGGTCATGGTGCGCTTCGGGGCCGCGGCGGCGCTCTTTTTTGTCGCTATTCTTCTCTGGGCCGCTCGCACCCACGGGCCGTCCCAAGTCGACTTCGTCAACCTGACCTCGGTCTTGGTAGGCGGAATCGCCCCGGCGGTGGTGTTGACCTACGGTTCGCTTTCGGGCATTTTGTGCGAACGTTCGGGGGTCGTGAACATTGCCATCGAGGGCCAGTTCCTGGGCGGTGCGTTTCTCGGGTCGCTCATTGACTCGGTGACCCACAACTTCTTTCTCGCCACGCTCGGAGGAGTCGTCATCGGCGGACTGCTCGGTCTTGTCCTCGCCTTCTTCGCGCTTCGCTACCAAAGCGACCAGATCATCGTCGGCGTGGTCCTGGCCAGCCTGGTCATCTCACTCGGCTCGTACCTGAACTTGCAGATTTTGACGCCCTATCCCCAATACAACGCCGGCTCGCCCGCGCCTAATCTGACGATTCCCCTCCTCGCGAAGATTCCCGTGTTGGGGCCCGTGTTGTTCAACGAGAATGGCTACTTCTATCTGGTCATCGCGCTCGTGTTGTTCATCAGTTTCGGACTTTTCCGCACCCGCTGGGGGCTGCGCGTTCGTGCCGTGGGAGAGCATCCGCGGGCCGCCGCCTCAGTTGGCATCAACGTGATACGCACTCGTTACTTCAACGTCATTCTCGGCGGCATGGTCGCGGGCGTGGGCGGCGTGGCGCTCTTTGCCTGGCAGGGTCAGTTCCAGCCCGGCATCACTTCGGGCTACGGCTACATCGCACTCGCCGGTTTGATATTCGGGCGTTGGCGCCCTTCGGGCGTCGTCGTCGCGTCACTGCTCTTTGGCATGTCGGTCTACCTGGCGAACAATCTGCAGACCTATCAGGTACCGGTTTCGACCTCGATACTCTTGATGTTCCCCTACGTGGTGACGATCGTCGTCGTGTCGGGTTTGATCGGTCGAGTTCGCGCTCCGGCCGCCGACGGCCTCCCCTACAAGCGCGACTAGCTCGGGGCGCCTAATTCGCTCACGGCTCGAGCGCCCGCGTCCATCGCTGCCTGCATGGCCTCGACGACGCTGGCGCCTTCGAGGCGCGCGCCGAGGTAGGCCCCCGTCGAGGCGTCGCCCGCCCCCGTGGTGTCGCGAACCTCGACTTCTCGAGCCTGGACCCAGTGACGATGTCCTTCAACGTGGGACCACGCGCCCTCGGGACCGCGCGTCACGAGTACTTCGTCGTAGCGGTGGGCCAAAAAGTCCACCGCGCCGTCGAGGTCGCTCGACTCGGCTAGGGCCAGCGCCTCTTCCTCGTTGGCGAATATCGATTGGGCGTCGAGCGTGGCCTCTAGAAAACGTGAGGAACCCAGCACACGAAGTGGCGCCACCGAGCAGACGTCGACCGAGGTCGACATGGCGCGAGCCCGCGCCTCGGCCAGCGCGGTCGCACCCACGTTTCGCGTCTCGCCATCGAGAATTACGTAACCCGACACGTGCAAGTGCTCGGATGACTCGAACGCGTCGACGACGAATTCGCGCTCTAAGAAACGATTCGCGCCCCGATCGCTCATCATGGCGCGCTCGCCCTCTTCACTGATCAACGCCACGACGACGCCCGTCGAAGCGTCGACGCGCTGCAGGCGCGCCGTCACGCCCGCGTCTTCGAGCGAGCGTTCGACGAGGTCCGCCGCCAGGTCGTCCCCGCACGCTCCGACAAAGGTCACCTCGTGCCCGCGACGCGCCAGCGCGACGGCCAACGTGGCGCTCGAGCCACCGCGCACCACACGGATCTCCGAGGCGGTGTCGCTGGTCGGAGCGATCGAGCCATGCGGTCGTACGACGACGTCGAGCATGACGTCGCCCAGGACGAGGACCCGACGCGCACTCACGCGGCACCCGAAGCGAAGGCCTGGGCGATCTCTCCCGCGAGCCGGGCGTTGGCCACGACCAGGTCGCGGTTCACTTGGACGCTCGCGCCCGCGCTATGACGAGCGAACTCATCGAGCAGTACGGGGGTCACCTCCTTGCCCGTCACGCCCCGCGCGGCGACCGCCGCGAGCGCCCACTCCAGAGACGAGTCGTGCAGCGTCGGATCAAGTTGACGTTCGCGCGAGACGGGCTGGGCCACCAAGACGCCCGTCGCCGACACGCTTTGGTGCGCGCGAAAGGCCCGGGCGGCGCCGACGGGCGAGTCGATCGACCAATCCACGACAAAACCCGAGTCCGCCAGGTAGAACCCCGGAAACTTCTTGGTGCGATAGCCCCACACGGGGACTCCGAGCGTGTCGAGTCGCTCGAGGGTAGCGCCCACGTCAAGGATCGATTTCGCACCCGAGGCAACGACGAGTACCGGCGTACGCGAAAGTGCGGTGAGGTCGGCGGATTCATCGAAACTCTCGTTCGCCCCTCGATGCACGCCGCCAAGTCCGCCGGTCGCCATGACCGAGACACCGACTCGATGCGCGACGGCGATCGTGGCGGCCACCGTGGTCGCGCCGTCAAAACCCTGAGCCATGGCGTAACCCAGATCACGAGTCGAGAGCTTGGCCACGACCCGATCTGGGTCGGCGAGCGCTTCGAGCTCGTCGCGGGAGAGTCCCACGCAGAGTCGTCCATTCAAAAGAGCGATCGTCGCGGGCACGGAACCGCCCGCGCGCACCGCCAATTCGCATTCGCGCGCGACGTCGAGATTCACCGGCGCGGGCAGACCGTGCACGATAATTGTCGACTCCAACGCCACGACGCCACGCCGCTCACTGAGCGCGTGACGCACCTCGTCACTAAGAACGATCGAGGTATCCGAGTGAAAGGTCACGCAAGGCGAAGTGTACTGTGAGGACGTGAATTCCCTCCCTGAGGTGGATTGGGCGGACCTGCGCGCGCGTGCGCGCGAAGCGGCCCGGCGGGCCTACGCGCCCTACTCGCACGTTCACGTCGGCGCCTGCGCCCAGCTCGCCGATGGGCGCCTCGTGGAAGGCTCGAACGTCGAGAACGCGAGTTACGGGCTGACCCTGTGCGCCGAATGCTCACTCGTGAGTGACCTCGCACGCGTGGGTGGCGGGCGACTGGTGGCGGTGAGCATCGTCGCTCGCGACGGCGAGCCAATCGCGCCGTGTGGGCGTTGTCGCCAACTGCTCTTCGAGCACGGAGGTGCGAATCTGCTCGTGGACGCCGGTGAAGGCCACGCGGCACTCGCGCTCGACGCGCTCTTGCCTGGTGCCTTTGGACCCGACGACATCGAGGCGCGCGCGAGCTCGTGAGCTTCTCCGCGCCGCTACTGATTACCGCGAAGCGCGACGGCGGCCCATTGGGCGACGACGCTATCGAATGGCTTCTCGGTGCCTATCAACGTGGCGACGTCGCCGAAGAGCAGATGTCGGCGATGCTGATGGCAATCTTCTTTCGCGGACTTGATCATCGTGAGCTGACCACGTGGACCAACGCGATGATCGCTTCTGGGGAACGGCTCGATCTCTCGGGGCTGTCGCGGCCAACCGTCGACAAGCATTCCACCGGCGGCGTCGGTGACAAGATCTCCCTCGTCCTCGCCCCGCTCGTCGCGGCCTGCGGCGCGGCGGTACCCCAACTTTCGGGCCGGGGTCTCGGCCACACCGGGGGCACCCTCGACAAACTCGAAGCCATCCCGGGCTGGCGCGCGTCGCTCACCAACGCGGAGATCCTCGACCAACTCGAATCAGTTGGCGCGGTCATCTGCGCGGCCGGTGCGGGTCTGGCTCCGGTCGACCGGCGCCTGTACGCGCTGCGCGACGTGACGGGCACCGTCGAATCGATTCCTTTGATTTCGTCCTCGATCATGTCGAAGAAGATTGCCGAGGGTGCCCAAGCGCTGGTGCTCGACGTCAAGGTCGGACGCGGCGCCTTCATCAAGGATGAAGGCTCGCTCGTCCTGGCCCAGACCATGGTCGCGCTCGGCACGGCCAACGGCGTGCGCACCGTCGCTCAGCTCACCAACATGGACGATCCGCTCGGACGCTGCGTCGGCAACGCCCTCGAAGTCGCCGAAGCGGTCGAGGTCCTGCGCGGGGGCGGACCCGATGACGTGCGCACGCTCAGCATCGCCCTGGCCGAGATCATGCTCGAGTTGACCGGCATCGACGACGATCCCGCCCGACGCCTCGACGACGGATCGGCCTACGCCGTCTATCGAGAGATGATTCGCGCCCAAGGCGGCGACCCCGACGCGCCCCTCGAGCTCGCGCCGCTGCGCGAGACGATCGTCGCCCCGCGCGCAGGAATCGTGCAGTCGGTGGACGCGTTGAAGGTGGGCGTGGCGGCCTGGCGTCAAGGTGCTGGAAGGACTCGCCGCGAGGACCCGGTCAGCGCGGGGGCGGGCGTCATCGTGCATGTTCGACGAGGCGAACTCGTCGAGGCGGGTCAACCACTCTTGGAACTGCACGCCGACGATGACGCGCGCCTGGCGGCGGGTCGCGCCGAGATCAGTGGCGCGGTCGTTATCGGCGAGGAGCCCCGCGACGCGGCGCCGCTGTTGTTGACCCGAGTCGACGCCTCGAGCTAGGCCTCGCTAGCCTGGGTCGATGACGCCAACGGCGCTCTCACGAGACGTCCTCCTTCGAGCTCCCAAGGTGCTTCTCCATGAGCACCTCGACGGCGGACTTCGCCCGTCAACCGTGATTGAACTCGCCCACGAAGCGCACTATCAAGGGCTGCCCACCCGGGACCCCGACGACCTAGCGGCCTGGTTCCTCGCCGACGCGCCAGGCAGCGATCTCGTGCGCTACCTGGAAGGGTTCGCCCACACCACCGCCGTGATGCAGACGCGCGAACACTTGACGCGCGTCGCGACCGAGAGCGCGCTCGATCTGGCGCGCGACGGCATCGTCTACGCCGAGGTGCGTTTCGCTCCTGAACTTCACCTCATCGGTGGAATGTCGCTCCACGAGGTCGTCCAAGCGGTCCTCGATGGCTTCGAGGCCGGCATGCGCGAGGCCCACGCCGAGGGCCGTCCCATCGTCGTGCGCACCATTCTCTCGGCGATGCGCCAAGCCGCGCTGAGTGAGACCATCGCCCAGTTGGCGGTGGACTTTCGAGAAAGCGGCGTGTGCGGCTTTGACATCGCGGGGCCCGAGGACGGCTTTCCTCCGACCCAGCACCGCCGCGCCTTTCAACTCGTCCAGCGCGAGGACTTTCACATGACGATTCACGCGGGCGAAGCCTTCGGCCTGCCCTCGATCTGGGAGGCCGTGCAGTTCTGCAACGCGGAGCGCCTGGGCCACGGCGTGCGTATCATCGATGACGTCACCCGAGAGGGGGACGAATATCACCTCGGACTACTCGCCAACTTCATTCGCGACCGACGCATTCCCCTCGAAGTCTGCCCGACCTCGAACGTGCACACCGGCGCCGCGCGCTCCATCGCCGAGCACCCGATAGAACTGCTGCGTCAACTGCGCTTTCGCGTCACGCTCAATACCGACAACCGTCTCATGAGTGGTGTCACGCTGACCTCCGAGTTCGCTGTCTGCGCGAAGACCTTTGGTTGGAACATCGTCGACGTGGAGTGGCTGACCCTCAACGCGATGAAGAGTTCCTTTTATCCCTTCGATGAACGCTTGAAAATGATCAACACCGTCATCAAACCCGGCTTCGCCGAACTACGCGCTGCGCTCGCCTAGTTCTTTCACGTCGGCCGCCACGGCACCCAGAAGCGCCCACGCCGAGTCGCGGCGTTCGCGCAGACTCGCGCCCGGCGCTTCGGTGACCTCGAGGTAGAACTTCACCTTGGGTTCGGTGCCCGACGGGCGAACGATGACCCGCCCGCTCGAGGACAAGTGAAAGACCAGGCCGTCGGTCGCGGGGAGGCCGCGCCATCCCTGCTCGAGGTCGACCACTTCGCTCACGGGCACGCCCCCCAGCGATGTCGGCGGTGTCTCGCGCAGGCGCTCGACGAGTGCTCGAGTTGCGAAGGCGCCTTCGAGGCGCAGGGAGACCTGCGCCGTGGCGTGCACCCCGTAACGACCCTCGATCTCGTCGAGGCGGTCGGTGAGGCGCTGGCCCCGCTCGGCCAACTGACGCGCGAGACCGGCGACGGCCAGGGCCGCGGAGAGGCCATCCTTGTCAGGAACCGAAGGATCAACCGCGTAGCCCAGCGCCTCCTCGTAGCCAAAGGCCAGCGTGCGACTACGCGCCGCGCGGGCGATCCACTTAAAGCCCGTGAGCGTGACTTCGAAGTCCACCTCGCGGTCACGTGCCATCTTTTCGAGCAGCGTCGAAGAGACGATCGTCGTCGCCACGACGTCGCCCGGACTCACGCCCCCGTCGATCAACGCCGACGCGAGCAACCAGCCGACCTCGTCACCGCGCAACACCCGCCAGCCATCGGCCGTTTTCACGGCCACGCCGAGCCGGTCGGCGTCGGGGTCATTCGCGAGCACGAGCTCGCTTCCGGCGTCGTCGGCGCGCTTCATCGCCAGGTCGAGGGCACCGGGCTCTTCGGGATTCGGGAAGGGCAAGGTCGGAAAATCGGGGTCGGGGTCGAACTGCTCGTCGACGATACTCAGCGCGTGGTAGCCCGCGCGCCGAAACAGTGACGACATCGTCGCACCCCCCACGCCGTGCAGGGGCGTGTACGTGAGCGCCAGGTCACTCTCGCCCAAGGGCGCGAATCGATTCAAGACGTGTTGGCGATAGCCCTCGAGGACCGCGTCATCCACGTACGCGTGGCCCTCGCCGGCGCGCTCACCAAGCGCCGGGTGCTCGAGAGCCTCACGGGCGAAGCGCTCGACGACCTGGTCGTGGGGAGGAGCGATTTGGGCGCCGTCTCCGGCGTAGAGCTTGTAGCCGTTGTCGCGGGCCGGATTATGACTCGCGGTGATCATCACCCCCGCCACCGCGTGCAGCGCCTTGACGCAGTAGGGGACGAACGGGGTGGGTAGCGCGTCGCGCAGCTCGTGCACGCGAACCCCGGCCCCGAGGAGCACCGAAACGACCTCGTCGGCGAAGGAGCGCGAGCCGTGGCGAGCGTCTCGCCCAACAACGACGCCCTGGTCGAGGTCGACTCCGAGTTCTTCAAGCCACGCGAGCGCGCCTTGGGTGGCGCGACGAACCGTGTAGCGATTCATACCCCCCGGACCGGCCATGACTTCCCCGCGCAGCCCGGCGGTGCCGAAGGTCAACGGTTGTTCGAACCGCCGTGCGAGCGCGGCTTCGTCGCCGGCGTCGAGCAGGTCGCGAAGTTCGCGCCGGCACGCCTCGTCCGGATCGCCCGCGATCCAGTCCTCCACCGCACGCGCCCACTGGCTCACAGCAGCGCCAGGACCGCCGCGAGCAGGGCGCCGAGGCGAGGTGCCGCCTGTTGGCCGGCCGCGAGGACCTCTCGGTGGTCGAGCGCTCCGGGCACCACGCCCGCCGCGTGATTCGACACCAACGAAAGTCCCACGACCTCGGCCCCGAGGTGTCGAGCGGCGATCGACTCAAGGACCGTTGACATTCCCACCAGTGAGGCCCCCATGGTGCGCGCCATCGTGATTTCAGCCGGCGTTTCGTAGTGGGGGCCGCGCAGTCCGAGGTAGACCCCCTCACGCAGATCAGGCATCTCGGCTTTGATCAGCGATCGAATTCGCGCGCTGTAGAGGTCGCTTAAGTCAACGAAGCGTGATCCGTAGCCTTCGGGCGGTGCCTCGCCCTCGAGGGGTGAAGTGCCGGTGAGATTGACCTGATCGCGGATGAGGACCGTTTCGCCCGGCGCCATGGTCGGATCGATGCCTCCGCACGCGTTGGTCAGCACCACGCTCGACGCGCCCGCGGCGATGAGTGTGCGAATGGGGTGCACCACGTGCGCCGCGCTGTGGCCCTCGTAGAGGTGCACGCGGCCGGTGAGGAGCGCGACTCGACGCTCGCCCACGCGAAGGGACAAGACGTGGCCGCCGTGGCCCGCCACGGTGGGCGAAAAGAATCCGGGCAGCGACGTCGTGGCGACGTCGAACTCGGGCTCGCCGAGCGCCGAGGCGCCTTCGCGCCAGCCCGAACCCAGCACCACGGCCACGTCGTAACGATCGACCCCGCTACGGGCTCGCAACTCGTCGGCCGCCGACTGCGCGAGGGCAAAGGGGCTGTCCACTACTGCCCGACCGTGTGCCAGGTCGTTTTGACGTCGATGAAAGCGCGCAGTCGCCGCAGAGAATCCGCGTCGCTGGCGAAACCGGTGCGCACCACCCTCTTGATCGAGTCAGCGCACAGTTCCCCGAGCGCCACGAAACCTTGGTCGTCGACCCCCGAAAGATCAACGCCGTCAACGTCCTCGTGCGCGCACAAAACAGGCGCCAGCTCGTCACGAAAGCCGGTCAAGACGTTCACTACGCCCGCGGGCACGTCGGAGGTCGTCGTCAGCTCGCCCAAGAGGACCGCCGGCGTCGGACGACTTTCGCTCGCCAGTACCACCACCACGTTGCCACTGGTGAGTGGGGCCAAGACCTGATCAACCAGTGCTTCGAAAGAGGAGGTGGGGTGCGCCACGACACCCACGACGCCGCTCGGCGCGGGGACCGAAAAATTGAAGAAGGGGCCCGCGACCGGATTGGCCGATCCGTAGACCTGGGCGATCTTGTCGCTCCAACCGGCGTACCAGACCATCCGATCGATGGCCCGGGTGACTCCCGCGCTCGCTTGCTCCTCACGCACGCCCTCGCCGGCCACGACGTGGCCGGTGAGCTCGTCACGACGTGACTCGGCCATCTCGGCCAGGCGATAGAGGACTTGACCGCGGTTGTAGGCGCTCATCGACCACCATTTTCCCTGGGCGGCGCGCGCGGCCACCACCGCGTCGCGAAGGTCCTTACGCGAGCCTTGGGCCACGTTGGCGAGGAACGCGCCGCTCGCGTCCACGACCTCGAAGCTTCGACCCGACTCCGAGCGCACGAAGGCGCCGTTCACGACGAGCTTGAAGGTCTTTCGCACCGCGAGTCGTGGATCAGACATTGAGGTACGCCTCGAGTCCGTGACGCCCGCCCTCGCGTCCAAAGCCCGATTCACGAACGCCGCCGAAGGGGCTCGCCGGATCGAATCGGTTGTACGTGTTGGCCCACACGACGCCCGCGCGCAGGCGTTCAGCGACCCACAGCGTTCGGCTGCCCTTTTCGCTCCACACCCCGCAGGCCAGCCCGTAGGTGGTGTTGTTGGCCTTGGCCACGGCCTCTTCGGGAGTGCGAAAACTCAAGACCGAAAGAACCGGTCCGAAGATCTCTTCGCGTGCGACGCGCTGAGACTGCGAGACGTTGGAAAATATTGTTGGCGCGAACCAGTAACCCTTCTCTGGCAGCGCGCACGAACTCGTGAAGCGCGTCGCGCCCTCGAGTTCACCCGAAGCGGTGATCTCTTGAATTCGAGCCAATTGAGCCGCCGAATTGATCGCGCCCACGTCGGTATTTTTGTCCATCGGGTCACCCACGCGCAGCTGCTCGACTCGACGCGTCAAACGCCGAAGCAACTCGTCTTCAATCGACTCTTGGATCAAGAGACGTGACCCCGCGCAACACACGTGGCCCTGATTGAAGAAGATGCCGTCGATGATGCCCTCAACGACTTCGTCGAGCGCCGCGTCTTCAAAGACGATGTTGGCGCCCTTGCCTCCAAGCTCGAGCGTGAGGTGCTTGGCGTTCGCGGCGACGCGGCGCTGAATCGAACGGCCCACTTCGGTCGAACCAGTAAAGGCGATCTTGTCGACGTCGGGGTGCTCGACCAGGGCGGCCCCCACCGCACCGTCGCCGGTCAGGATATTGACGACCCCCGGCGGCAGTTCGGCCTGCTGAAAAATTTCGGCCAGCACGAGCGCCGACAGCGGCGTCGTTTCGGCGGGCTTCAAGACGCAGGTATTACCCGCGGCGAGCGCCGGAGCCAACTTCCACGCGGCCATCAAGAGCGGGAAGTTCCACGGGATGATCTGACCCGCGACGCCAAGGGGCTTTGGCGAGGGGCCAAAGCCCGCGAAGTCAAGCTTGTCGGCCCAGCCCGCGTAGTAGAAAAAGTGCGCCGCGGCCAGGGGCACGTCGACGTCGCGCGACTCACGAATCGGCTTGCCGTTGTCCAGCGTCTCGACCACCGCCAGTTCGCGCGAGCGCTCTTGAATGAGGCGCGCCACGCGAAAGAGATACTTGGCGCGCTCGGCTCCTGGCATCGTCGACCACACGTCGTCGTAGGCGCGCCGCGCGGCGCGCACCGCCAGGTCGACGTCCGGGACGCTCGCCTGGGCCACGCTCGCGAGCGGCTGCTCGGTGGCGGGATTCAACGTCGCGAACTGCGCGTGCTTCGCGGGATCACTGAAGGCGCCGTCGATGAAGAGTCCGTAGCTCGCCCGCAGCCGCGCGATCGAGGCCGACTCGGGTGCCGGGTCGTAGGCGAGTCCACCCAGCCGCGAACGCACCAACTCGCCACTCACCTCAGTCACCACTGAACTGGTCGGGGCGCGGGTAGACCCCGCGACGCTGCTTCAGGCGTTGCAACAACAAATCATTCAAGAGCGACGACGCGCCGAAGCGAAAGTAGTTTGGACTCAGCCACGTGGAGCCGACGGTCTCGTTGACGACCACGAGGTAGCGCAGGGCGTCCTTGGCGCTTCGAATACCTCCCGCGACTTTGACGCCCACGGCCTTGGCGGACACCTCGGCGAAATCACGCGCTCCTTCGAGCATCACGAGTGCGACCGGCAACGTGGCGTTCACTCCGACCTTGCCCGTCGACGTCTTAATAAAGTCGGCGCCCGCCAGCATGGCGATCCAACTCGCGCGCCGAACGTTGTCGTAGGTGACGAGTTCGCCCGTCTCGAGAATCACTTTTAGATGCGCCCGCCGGCACTCCGCCTTCACGGCCACGATCTCGTCGTAGACCTGGCCCCAGCGCCCCGCGAGGAAGGCGCCGCGATCGATCACCATGTCGATTTCGTCGGCGCCCGCGGCGACGGCCTCGCGCACGTCGCCTAATTTCACCCGCAACGACGCTCGGCCCGAAGGGAACGCCGTCGCGACCGAAGCGACCGCGACGTTCGATCCATCGAGCACCGACTTCGCGAACGCGACCAGGTCGGGGTAGACGCACACCGCGGCGGCGCTGGGCACCTCGGGGTCGTTTGGATCTGGGCGACGAGCCTTGTGGCAGAGCGAACGAACTCGTCCGAAGGTGTCGGCGCCTTCCAAGGTCGTCAAATCCACCATCGAGATCGCGAGGTCGAGCGCGGCGAGTTTGGTCGACTTCTTCAGAGAGCGCGTCGCGAGTTTCGCGGCTCGGGCCTCGACGCCGACGGCGTCAACGCCCGAGAGTCCCGAGAGCAGCGAGCGCAACTGGGTTTCCGACGCCACCGCGGGCATCGGGCGCTCGGGGGCTAAGTCCACGAAAGCACCGCCGACGCTGACCGATGGTGACGCGACCGTACTCACCTCGACCACGCTACCAAGGTCGCCTGATCGCGCTTCGGGCCTAGTAGCGCGGCAACTCCTGGGCCAGGCGACGCGCCTCCAACGAGGGCGCCTTCGCGTCCTTCTCGCTGAGGAGGGGCTCACCGCTCAACGGCCACGGGATCCGTAACGTCTCGTCCAAGGGGTTGATCTCGAGTTCCATCGAAGCGTTGTACGTCGACGACAAGAGGTACGTCAACGCCGCGATCTCACTGGTTACGCAAAAGCCGTGAGCGACACCCTCGGGCAGGTACACGCTGGTCCCGGACTCGGCGCTCAGCTCAACCATCTCGACCTGTCCGAAAGTGGGTGACCCCACTCGCACGTCCACTAACACGTCAACCAGTTCTCCCCACGCGCAGGTCACCAGCTTTGCCTGACCCTCGGGTGCGAGCGAATAGTGCAGTCCACGAACCACTCCGCGCTCGGACATCGACAGATTCGCCTGGCGCACGCTCAAGTCGGGTCCCTCGTCGGCCAGCACGTCGCGTCGGAACCATTCACGAAAGTAGCCTCGGTCGTCGGGCCACAGCGTTGATTCGAGCACGTACGCGCCCTCAATGCCGAGGGCCAGGCGCTTCACACGTTCTCCTTGAGTGGACGCCACCACGACTCGTGCGTGCGATACCACTCAACGGTATCGGCGAGCCCCTCGTCGAAGTCGATCTGGGGGGCGTAGCCGAGCTCGTGGTGAATCTTGGTCCAGTCCACGCTGTAGCGACGATCGTGGCCCAGACGATCTTCAACGGGTTCGACACTCGTTTCGTCCGCGCCGCAGAGTTCAAGCAGCTTCTTCGTCAGTTCACGATTGGTCAGCTCGGTACCGCCGCCAATGTTGTAGATCTCTCCGGCTCGGCCGCCCTCCAACACGGCGAGAATGCCCCGAGAGTGATCGTCCACGTGCAGCCAGTCACGCACGTTTTCGCCGTCGCCGTACAGCGGGACATTCTTGCCGTCGAAGAGGTTCGTGACGAACAGGGGAATCAGTTTCTCGGGAAACTGACGTGGCCCGTAGTTGTTCGAGCAACGCGTCACGGAGACGTTGAGTCCGTACGTCGTCGCGTAGGCCAACGCCGCGAGGTCTGATCCCGCTTTCGACGAGGAGTAGGGCGAGTTGGGCTCGAGGACATGATCTTCTCGCCACGATCCCTCATCGATCGACCCGTACACCTCATCGGTCGACACGTGCACGAAGCGCTGGACCCCACCGAGGCGCGCGCTCTCGAGCAGTTGTTGGGTCCCCATGATGTTGGTCTCGAAGAACGCCCGCGCCCCCGCGATGGAGCGATCGACGTGGCTCTCGGCCGCGAGGTGCACGACCGCGTGCGCACCGGCGAGGGTGGCGTCACAGACGTGGGCTTCACTGATGGAACCTTCCACGAAACTCGTGCGTGGATCGCTCAGAAACTCTTCGAGGTTCTCGCGCCGTCCCGAGTAGGTCAGCGCGTCGAGGGCCACCAGCTCGTCGTAGCCCAAGCGTTCCGCGTTCTCGAGCAGCACTTCGGCAAAGCGAGAGCCGATGAATCCGGCCGCCCCGGTTATCACAACACGCATAACGCACCTCACCAAAAGAACGGGGAATTCAGACTCTTATACTAATGGGGTGAAGGGAATCATCCTGGCGGGCGGTAGCGGTTCGCGTCTGCATCCCATCACGCGCGCTGTCTCGAAGCAGTTGCTGCCGGTCTACGACAAGCCAATGATCTATTACCCGCTGAGCACGCTCATGCTCACCGGGCTTCGTGAAATTCTTCTCATCACGACGCCCCACGACCAAGCGGCCTTCCAGCGCCTGCTGGGTGACGGCACGCAGTTAGGTCTTGAATTGAGTTACGTCGTACAAGATCGACCCAATGGTCTGGCCGAAGCGCTCCTGCTCGGTGAGCCGTTTCTCGATGGCGACAAGTGTGTTCTCATTTTGGGCGACAACCTTTTTTACGGACCCGGACTCGGCACGCACCTTCGCCAGAACGTCGAAGTGAAGGGTGCGTTGATCTTCGCCTACCAGGTGAGTGACCCTTCGGCCTACGGCGTCGTCGATTTCGACGACGACGGCCGCGTGCGCTCCATCGAAGAAAAGCCCAAAGACCCCAAGAGCAACTACGCGGTCCCGGGGATCTACTTCTACGACGAGCGCGCCTCGAGCTTCGCGCGCGAACTCAAACCGAGCGCACGCGGCGAGCTCGAAATCACCGCGCTTAACAACGCCTACCTCGAACGCGGCGAACTTCGCGTCGAGGTGCTCTCGCGCGCGACGACCTGGCTCGATACCGGCACCCACGAGTCGCTCTACGAAGCGGGCGGACTCATCCGCACCCTCCAGCACCGAAATGGACTTCGCATCGGCGACGTCGAGCAGATCGGGCGAGACCAGGGTTGGATTTAGAAGGCCCCGCGTAGCGCAGCGCCTTCGAGTTAAGAGAAACCCAGGACGGCCGCTTCGCCGCCGTGCGCGAGGTGCTTGTGCTTGCCCAGGGCGAGCGTATTGAGGCCGGCGTAGGTCTGCGCGATCTCGACCGCTCGGCCGAGGACGTCCTCGGCGTCGGCAACGTGCTCGACGATGCCGAGGCTCTTGGCCTCGGGCGCGCTGAAGCGCCGCGCGGTGATCGCCGCGTCGATCGCCGTCGCGCGCGGCAGGCGGTGCTCGAGAATCGAAAACAGTGTCCTATCGAGGGCGAGACCGATCTCGGCTTCGTTCATGCACCAATAGCCCCGGTCAACACGCATCACCCGAGTGTCAAAAGCGCAACTCAGCAACGCACCACCCGCGAAGGCGTGACCGTTGATCGCGGCCACGGTGTAGCGAGGAAAGACCATCAATCTTCCGATGGTGCGCTGAAGCTCCTCGAGCGTCGAGGCAAACTCCGCGGGATTCGCCCCGAAGCGCTCCAGGTCGAGTCCGTTGCAGAAAAACTTGCCGTCTCCGGTCAGCACCAGGGCCAGCGGGCCATCGATCGTGGCCAGTTCGTCCAAGATCTGATTCAGTCGGCCTAGAGAATCAACGTTGAGTCGATTTTCGCCCCCGCTCCAGCGCACGACCGCGACGTCGCCGTCCTGGGTCACCGTCATGTCCATGCGCCGAGCATACGGCGGCGACCGCGGTGTAAGTTTCGAACGTGAATGATGATTCTCAAGTCCTCGAACCCGACGTCTCCGCGGAGAATCCTCGCTCCGATAATTGGGTGTGGGTCGGATCACATCGCCCGCCCGTGCCGCGCGTCATCTTTGAAAACATGACGCGTGACTGGGCCGCGCACGCGCCCAGCTCCGCCGTGCACCCCATGGCCCCGTTTTGCGCGTCACGGCGCGAACGCCTGGTCGAGCAGTTCGCCAACACCACGCTGGTGATCCCGACCGGCAATCCCAAAGTCCGCGCCAACGACTGCGACTATCGGTTTCGTCCGGGATCGGACTTTTTCTACCTCACGGGTTGCGAGGAGCCCAACGCCGTGCTCGTCTTGCGCCCGGGAGCCGAGGAGCCGACCGCGGTGCTCTACGTGCCGCGCCGACGCGATCACACGATGCACGAATTTTTTACCGACGCGCGCTACGGCGAGCTGTGGGTCGGCGCACGCCGCGGTGTGACGGAGGCGGCGAGCTACTACCAAATCGCCACCGCCGCGCTCGAGGACCTCGAGAGCGACCTCGCCGAACTGGCCCCGAGTGACGTTCGCACCGTTCGAGGATTCGACGCGCGGCTCGACGCGCTCATCAAAGTCAATGAAGAAGACGCGGAGCTCACCCGGGCGCTCTCCGAGATGCGCCTGGTCAAGGACGAGTTCGAAATCGCCCAACTGCAGTTGGCCGTTGACTACACCGTCAAGGGCTTCGAAGACGTCGTGCGCGCCTTGCCGACGGCCGTCGAACGGGGCGAGCGCGTGATCGAGGGGGTCTTTCACTTGCGCGCTCGCGTCGAGGGCAACGACGTGGGCTACGACACGATCGCGGCGAGCGGCTCGCACGCCACGACGCTGCACTGGACGCGCAACGACGGCCCCGTGGGCGCTAATGACTTGCTCTTGCTCGACGCCGGTGTTGAGTGTCACCACCTCTACACCGCCGACGTCACGCGCACGATGCCCGTTAGCGGGGTCTTCTCGCCCATCCAGCGAAAGGTCTACCAACTCGTCCTCGACGCGCAAAAGGCCGGCATCGCCGCCGTCAAGCCCGGGGTCGCCTTCATGGCGCCCCACGAGGCGGCCATGTTGGTGCTCGCGCGGGGCCTGTACGAGTGGGGCATCTTGAAAGTAGAGCCCGAGGTGGCGATCAGAAAGGACCGTCGGCTCCAGCATCGCTACACCCTGCACGGCACGAGCCACATGCTCGGCATCGACGTGCACGACTGCGCGCACGCCCGCGACGAGGTCTACCTCGGCGACCTCGCCGAGGGTTACGTCTTAACCGTCGAGCCCGGTCTCTACTTCCAGCCCAACGACCTCACGGTGCCCGAGGAGTACCGAGGGATCGGGGTGCGAATCGAAGACGACGTGCTGGTCACCCGAGATGGTTCGCGCAACCTCTCGGCCGCGCTGCCGCGCGAGGTCGACGACATCGAAGCCTGGATGGCGAAGCTGCACCAAACGGGCCCGTCGCCACTCGGTCTCTAGAGCACCCGCACCGGGATGTCGCGCGGTCCTCGGACCTGACCCGGCGCCCAGGTGACCTTCGAGGGGTCTTCGAGCGTGAATCGAGGGAAGCGTTTGATGAACTCTTCGAGGGCCACGCGCAACTCCATACGCGCCAAGTTCGACCCCGCGCAGCGGTGGATTCCGAGCCCGAAGGCGGCGTGTCGATTGACCGCGCGATCGATGACGAACTGGTCCGCGTCCTTAAAGGCTGCCGGATCGCGATTGGCCGCGGGGAAGCCGAGCAGCACCCAGTCGTTGGCCTTGAACGAACAGCCGTGGAACTCCATGTCCTCCTTGACGAGGCGAGCCATGGTCACGGGCGCGTAGTAGCGAAGGAACTCCTCCACCGCGACGGGCATCAACTCGGGTTCGTTGACCAAACGAGCCAGGTCATCGGGGTGCTGGGCGAGGTGCCACAGCGAAGATCCGATCGCGGACCACGTCGTGTCGATGCCGGCGACGAGGGCCAGCACCATCGTGCCACGCACGTGATCGATCGAGAGTTTTTGACCCCCGATTTCAGCGTTCAAGAGATAACTCGTGAAGTCTTGGCGCGGGTGGGCGAGGTGGTCGTCAATCTGAGCGTTGAAATAGTCGGTCATGGGCTCAAAGAGAGGGATTCGTTCCTCGGTCGGCAGGTCGATGAGATCGAGCACCAGGTGCACGAATTCGCGAAAGCGGTCCTCATCCTCCTCGGGAAAGCCCAGCATTCGAGAAATCACGCCCGGGGAGATGTAGCGCGCGAACGCGCCACCCGCGTCGAAGGTCTCGAGGCCGCGCAAGGCGTCGAGGTGCTTGGCGCACAGGGTGCGCACCTGGGGTTCGAGCGCGCTCACGGGTCCCGGCGCGAAGGCCGGCAGGATCAATCGACGCGCGATCGCGTGGAAGGGGGGATCTGACGTGATGGGCGGCGCGCCACCGATCGGCGCCGGCGGCATCATCTCGGGATTCTTGTTGTGCACGATGACGACTTGACGGCTCGTGAAGTGCTCGGTGTCGTTGGCGACCTCAGAGACCATTTGGTGCGTCGTGGGGAACCATCCCCCGCCGTAGCGCTCCGTGCGCGCCACCGGACAGCGGCCGCGCAAATCATCCCAGATGGGGTAGGGGTTCTCGACCCACTGCGAATCGGTGTGATCCCAATCGGTAGCGAAGTCCTGAACGGGTTCTTTGTCCACCAGCTATCGGAGTGTCCGAAGGGGGAGGTTGCGCGGACCGCGGATCTGGCCCTGAGACCACGTGACGGCCCCGGGATCGGCGAGCTCGAAGGTCGGATAGCGCTTGATGAACTCCTCGAGGGCGACCTTCAGCTCGAGGCGCGCCAAGTTCGATCCCGCGCAGCGATGAATCCCGAGCCCAAAGGCCACGTGACGGTTCTCGGCACGGTCGATGATGAACTGGTCGGCGTCCTTAAAGACCGCCGGGTCGCGGTTCGCCGCGGGAAAGCCCAGCAGAATCCAATCGTCTTGCTTCATCGCACAGCCCAAATAGTCCATGTCCTCTTTGACGAGGCGAGCCATGGTCACGGGCGCGTAGAAGCGCAGAAACTCCTCAATCGCGACGGGCATCAAGTCCGGCTCGTTGACCAGACGCGCCAGGTCCTCGGGGTGCTGGGCGAGGTGCCAAAGCGCGGCGCCGATCGCGGACCACGTGGTGTCGATCCCGGCGACGAGTATCAAGATCATCACACCCGAGACGAGTTCGTGGGGCAACTTCTCGCCGTCGAGTTCGACGTTCAAAAGAAATGACGTCATGTCGTCACGCGGATTCGCGAGGTGGTCCTCGATCTGGGCGAGGAAGTATTCGTTCACCGGGACGAACTCCTCGATCCGCTCTTCTTCAGGCTTGTCGACGTTCTCGATGGTGATGTGGGCAATCTCGAGGAACCGCTCGGTGTCAGATTCGGGGAAGCCGAGCATCTGGCGGATGACCGAGGGCGGGATGTAGTTGGCGTAGGCCATCCCCGCGTTGACGACCTCATCGTCGCCGAAGCGGTCCAGCAGTTGCACACACATCGCGCGCATCTGGGGCTCGAGGGCGTTGATCGGCCCCGGCGCGAAGGCCGGCAGGATCAATCGACGCGCGATCGCGTGAAAGGGGGGGTCCGAAGTGATCGGTGGCGCGAGACCGATGGGCGCGGGCAAATCTTCTTCGGTCGGACGACCGTTGCCGATGATGACCGAGCGGCTCGAGAAGTGCACGGTGTCCTTGGCAATCGTGGTCACGCCCTCGTGGGTCGCGGGGAACCACGCGCCGCCGTAGCGATCAGTGTGAGCGACCGGGCAACGACTGCGCAGGTCCTCCCAGATTGGATACGGGTCCATCACCCAGGTGGAGTCGACGTGATCGAAGTCCGTCGCGAAGTCGGCGACGGGAAGTTTTTCACTCACGACGATTCCTCGATGAAGATCGCGTGCTCGGGGCAGTTCGCCATCGCCAGGCGCGCCAACTTCAGGGTCTCGGGCGTCAAGGTGCCTTCTCCCAACACGACGCCATTACCAAGGTCGTTAAAGCCAAAGACGTCGGGCGCGATGGAAAAACAACGTCCTTGCCCCTGACACAATTCGGCGTCTATCGAAACTTTCACAGATCCCCCTTCCGCTACTTATCGGCCGACCTTACTACTTGGTAAGGCGAGTTCGAAGGCGAATTAGGGCGTCTCGATCTCCTCACGAGATATTCCGAGGAAGTACAAGACGGCGTCGAGGTAGGGCACCGAGAGCGCGGCGTCGGCGTGCTCTTGGACCACGGGTTTCGCGTTGAAGGCGATGCCGAGCCCCGCCACCGAGAGCATATCAATGTCGTTCGCGCCGTCGCCCACCGCGACGGTCTGCTCGAGTGGCACGCCGACGTCAGCGGCGAAGCGTTCCAGCGCGCGAGCTTTGCCCGCGCGGTCGACGACGGGCCCACCCAACTGACCCGTCAAGAGGCCATCTTTGATCTCGAGTCGGTTCGCCTCGAGGTAGTGGACCTGGAGTTCGCGCAGCAACGGCTCTAAGACCTCAACGAAACCTCCCGACACCACCGCCGCGACGTAGCCCAGTCGATCGAGCGTGTGCAGCAACGTCCGCGCTCCGGGTGTGAGGCGCAATTTGGCGCGCACGTCATCGAGCACGCTCTCGGGCAGCCCCGCCAACAGCGCCACTCGGCGACGCAGCGACTCGGCGAAGTCGATTTCGCCATTCATCGCCGCTTCGGTGATCGCCGAGACCTCCTTCGCGCAGCCGCACTCGTCGGCCAACAGATCAATCACCTCGTCTTGCAAGAGCGTCGAATCCGCGTCCATCACGACCAAGTGCTTGGCTCGACGGTGCAGCCCCGCACGCTGCACCGCGAGGTCGAAGCCGTTGGTCTTGGCCGCCGCCGTCAGCAGCTCGCGCAACTTCGCGTGGTCGGGTCCGCGCACGATGAGTTCGTAGCAGTCGACGGGATAGGCCGCGAGGTGCACGATGCGCTCACAGGTCGACTCCGAAGCCGCGATGCCTTGAAAGACGCTCTCGAGTTGGTGGGCACTGATCACCGGTGCGAGCAGGGTGACGAGCAGCCGGCGACCATCGACCCGTTCGGCGGCCATCACGGGCTCGACCGACACGCTGATACCCTCGCCCTCGATGTGCCGAGCGCGCAACGCTTCGTACACGTCATCGACGCTTAAGGCGCGCTCGGCCGACACTTCGGCGCAGAGCACGAGCGAACCACGAATCGTGATCTGGGCGACGTCGTTCACCCGAACGTCGGCGTGTTCGAGGGCGTGCAGCGCGCTGAACAGTTCAGCGCCGACCCCGATGCGGTCGAGCCCGCTTACCGTCACCAAGTACGCCGCACCCATGGCCAAGAGCGTAGAGCGCGCCGGGGCTAGGACTCGTGCGCGCGCTGGACGCGCACCTCAGCGACGTGGACGTCAGACCTCGCGTCAAAACGCCACAGGGATGGCAAGACGGCGGCGAGGCTCGAAGTGGCCCCCGCGCTCGCGACGCCGCCGAAGGTCAGCGAGAAGCGAATCGAGGTCCAAGCGGCCATCGCGCCGGCTCGGAACTGACCGGCCGTGGGGCCAAGCGCGTACGAGATCATTTCGATCCCCCCCATGCGGCCACGAATCTCGGTGGGGATCGACTCGTTCCACATGGCCTGGCGGAAGATCCCGCTGACGGCGTCGCCAGCGCCCGCGATTACCAGTCCGGCGACGACGATCACCAGCGAGTTCGAGTAACCAAAGACCGCGATGCCCACGCCCCAACACGTGGCGGCGAGGACAATGCTTCGCCCGTAGTGATGCACTCGCCGCGTCCAGCCCGACGTCAACGACGAGAGCAGCGCACCCAGGGGCAGGCCACAGTAGAGGAGCGATAGCGCGTAACTCTCGTGAAAACGCTGCGCCACGAAAGGCATCATCAAGACCGGGTAGGCCAAGGTCATGGCGAGCAGGTCAACCGCGTAGGTGCCCACGAGGTCCGGGCGCGACCTCGCGTAGGAAAGACCGTCGAGCAGCGAGCGCAGCTGGGAGCCCTTCGCCGTCTCTTCGCGCGCCACCGGCGACAGCGCGAAGAGCAGCGTCATGGAAAAGACGTAGACCGCCGCGGTCGCGACGAAGACCCACTTCGGTCCAAAGGCGACGACCGCCAGGCCGCCGAGCGCCGGACCAATGATTGAAGCAGTCGTCATGCGCACGTTGGAAAGCGCCGAAGCCGCGCGCTGTTGGTCGTGAGCGACGAACCGTTGGTTGAGCGCGGTCAAACTCGGCGCCTGCAAACTGCCCGCGGCGACGATGAACATGTCATTGACGTACAACAGCCAGGTCGCGGGATGGGCGAGCATGGCATTAACGGCGAGCGCCGCGGTCGTGAGCAACAGCACAAACTCCATCGACACGATCATGCGGCGGCGATCGAAGCGATCGGCGAGCACGCCCCCGTAGAGGCCAAAGACCAACAGCGGGATGACGTCAACGAGACCGAGCACGCCCACGGCCAGTGGAGAGCCCGTGAGCTGCTTGAGCTGAAAGGCCACCGTCACGTACGTCGCTTGGCCCCCCAGCGCCGAAAAAAAGCCCGCGACGTAGAGTCGCCGGTACTGCGCGGAAGCTCGAAGTGGAGTGAGGTCGAGTCCGAAACGCGAACCACTCACCCGGGCGCACCATCACGCCAGCCCACGTCCTTCGCGTAGTGGCGCAAGACGCGCGCGGGCACGCCCCCTAACACCACCTGATCGGGAAAGTGACCTCGCACGACGGCCCCCGCCGCGACCACGGTGTTTCGTCCTAACTCCGTTCCGGGAAGAATCACGACGTGGGCGCCGAGCCACGAGCCCGAGCCGATCTTGACGGCCGACTCTTTCGGAGTCTGCCAACCAATCGGCGCTTCTGGATCTTCGTAACTGTGGTTCTGATCGGTGACGTAAACGTAAGGTCCCGTTTGTATCTCGTCGCCGAGCTCGATCGACCAGTGACCCACCAGGTGCGAGCCACGCCCAATCACGCACTTCTTTCCGATCGATATGACGGGGGTGTGGAGCATCTCCTGCTCGGGCGCGATGCCGGCGCTCAAGCAGACGTTGGGACCGATGAGCGTACCCTCGCCAATGGACAAGTAGCGCTCGTTATAGATGACACCCTGGGGCGCGAGCAGGGCTGCTCCTTGGCCGAAGTGAAAAAATTCGCGAGCGTAGGCGTCCACCGGACCGACGGTGGCGACCTCGTTCAGATAGCGGCGCGCGCGGCGCACCGCGCGACCCAAGGCTCGTCGATAGGTCATGCGCCACGCCACCCGGGTCACGCTACAGCGAGCGTGGCACCGCGTGAAATCCCACGACGCGAGGTTCGCGAAACCTAATCGAGACTGATGGGCGAGTCGATGTCGAGCCCGTCGACACCGCCCACGACGTCAGGCGCGATCTCGTTGGCCAGGTGAGCGCGCACGCGGCTATCAATCTCGGCCATGGTCTGGGGGTTCTCGCGAAGGAAGGTCTTCACGTTCTCTCGCCCCTGTCCCATCTGCTCGCCCTCGTAGGTGAACCAGGCACCGGCCTTCTTCACCAGACCCAACTCGACCGCCACGTCGAGCACCGACCCCTCTCGACTGATGCCCTGGCCGTACATGATGTCGAACTCCGCCTGCTTAAAGGGAGCAGCGCACTTGTTCTTCACGACCTTGACGCGCGTGCGGTTTCCCACGACGTCAGTGCCATCCTTGATGGACTCGATACGACGGATGTCGAGGCGTACCGAAGCGTAGAACTTCAAGGCACGACCGCCGGGGGTCACTTCAGGCGATCCATAGATAACGCCAATTTTTTCGCGCAGCTGATTGATGAAGACCGCGACGGTATTGGACTTTGAGAGTCCGCCGGTCAACTTACGAAGGGCCTGACTCATGAGTCGCGCCTGCAGACCCACGTGCGTGTCACCCATGTCTCCTTCGATTTCGGCACGTGGCGTCAGCGCGGCGACCGAGTCGATGATGATGACGTCAAGCGCGCCGGAACGGATCAACATGTCAGTGATTTCCAAGGCCTGCTCACCGGTGTCGGGCTGAGAGATCAAGAGATCGTCCACGTTGACGCCGATGGCGCGTGCGTAGATCGGATCCATGGCGTGCTCAGCATCGATGTAGGCGCATACCCCACCATTGCGCTGCGCTTCGGCCACCACGTGCATCGCGAGCGTCGACTTGCCCGAAGACTCGGGGCCGTAGATTTCGACGACGCGTCCCCGAGGCAGGCCGCCAATGCCGAGGGCGAGGTCGAGGGCCAGCGCGCCTGTCGGAATCGACTCGATATTCATGTGCAAGTTTTCGCCCATGCGCATGATCGAGCCCTTGCCGAACTGCTTTTCGATCTGGCCGAGGGCGGCATCGAGCGCCTTCGCGCGGTCGTCGGTTGCCATTGTGGTCTCCTTCTTTTTAGTCACAGCGCGCACCCTAGGGAGTCGCTGTAACACTGGGCCTCCACCCAAATCTCACCGTACTACGAACAAGTGTTCGCTTGGAGGATTTCATCCCAATTTCTCTTAATCCACGAGAGCCGGATAGACGAGGCGCTGGAGTTCGCGACGAATCTTGTAGGTGCTACTGGGGAGCAGTTGGGTGAAGAAAGACACCGTGAGATCCTCCGCGGGGTCGACCCAAAAGACCGTCGAAAAGGCCCCGCCCCATCCAAAAGTCCCTTCGGAGACGAGTGACTTATTCTTCGCTTGATCTATCGCGACCGAGAAGCCCAGACCAAAACCCACGCCCGCGTAGTCAGTCTCGGCGAACTGTCCCGAAGCAGTGCTCTCGAGGTCCTGATCTCGTGGCAAGTGATTTCGAGTCATCAGGTCGAGCGTTCGCTGGCTGAGCAGACGAACGCCGTCGAGCTCGCCACCGCGCAGCAGCATGGTCGCGAAGCGGTGATAGTCGTGTGCCGTCGAAAGAAGCCCGCCACCGCCGCTCAAGAGAAGGGGCTCTCGCAGGGCGCTTGACGTCGCGGCTTCGAGCAGCCTGGACCCGTCACGACTGGGCACGTAAGCGCTCGCGAGGCGGTCGGCCTTTTCGGGTGGGCACCACCAGTGCGTATCGGTCATGGCGAGCGGGTCGGTGATGCGCTCTTTGATGAACGTGTCGAGTCGCTGGCCGCTCCAGAGCTCGACGAGGCGTCCAAGCACGTCGACGCCCACCGAGTAGTTCCAACCGCTCCCCGGTTGAAAGAGCAAAGGCAGTTCGATCCAGTCGTCGACCGCCTGGGCGAGGTCGGCGCCGCCCGGGTAGCCAAAGTCGTAACCCTTGGCGCGGTACATCGCGTCAACGGGGTGCGTGTTCTGAAAGCCGTAGGTCAGCCCGCTCATGTGGGTCAAAAGATGGTGCACGCGCACGGGTTCGACCGCGGGAACGGTCTGTGGCTTGGCGGGCGTTCCGCCGACGTAGACCCGAGGCGACCGGAAGGAATCGATCCAGCGACCTACGTCGTCGTTGAGGTCGAAACGACCCTCCTCGTAAAGCATCATTGCCGCGATCGACGTGAGGGGCTTGGTCATCGAAGCAATGCGCCAAATCGTGTCGTCGGTGACGGGCAGTTTCGCTTCGCGGTCGCGCCAGCCGCCCGATCCCTTCCACACGATCTCGCCGCCGCGCGCCACCGTCGCCAGCCAACCCGGTAGCCGGCAATCATTCACGTAGACGTTGAAGTGTTCCTCGACGCGCGCCAGTTGACTCGGGTCTACGCCAAAGGCTCGGGGATCGACGTTGACTTCTACTGTGCCCATAACTACCTCCGTGCTAGGCAGACTAGATTCGCGGATTCTCAGGGCAGCTGATCGAGCGCACGGCGTAGCGCGTCAAGGGCGCTGATGGCGCTGTAGGCACGCACTCGCGGACGATCGCCGGGCAGACGCAGGCGCACGTGAGCGCGATTGCCTTCGAGATCGAGTCCGACGAAGACGGTGCCGGGGGCCTGGTCTTCCTGGGGGTCGGGTCCCGCGACGCCCGTCACGCTGATCGCGACGTCGGCCTTTAAGAGCTCGCGAACGCCGCTGGCCATGGCCTCGGCGGCGTCGCCCGAGATGACCGGTCCTTCCGGCACGCCAAGGACGTCAAACTTCACTTCGCTGGCGTAGCTCACGACCCCACCGCGGAACCAGGTTGAGGCGCCCGGTACGTTCACCAGCCGGCTCGCGATCAAGCCACCGGTCAGCGACTCGGCGACGGCCAAGGTCAGTCCACGCGCGACGAGGCGCGCGGCGATCGCGTGCTCCATGGTCTCGTCGTCGACGCCAAAAATGACGTCGCCGAGTCGCTCGTCAATGAGCGCACGCACCACGATCTCTTCGTCGGCGAGCAGCGACTGGGCCATCGCCGCGTCGTCGCCGCGTGCGGTCAAGCGAACTTTGATGCCCTCGATCCCCGACGCGAGAAAGGCGATCGTGACGCGCCCGCCCGCTTCGAGTTCGCTAAATCGATCGGCCAGGGCTTCGGCGAGGACCGACTCACTCGAACCCCAGGTGCGAAGTACCCGACTCTTAATGACCGCACTCTCCCCGCGCGCCCTGGAGCGCGCCAGCAGGTCGGGCAAAATCGCGCGTTCAAACATCTCGGCCATCTCGTAGGGCACGCCGGGAACGGCGTAAAGCACTTTTTGACCGACCGGGCAGATAAGACCCGGTGCGGTGCCGCGTGTCTGCGCGATCACACTCGCGCCTTCGGGAACGTCGGCCTGCAGCAGATTGTTGTCCGGCATGGCTCGCGAACGAGAAGCGAACATTGCACGAATCGTCTCGACGATTGACTCATCGCGAACGAGCGCGACGTTCATGACCTCGGCAATCGCCGTGCGCGTGATGTCGTCCTGGGTGGGTCCGAGCCCCCCGCAGACGATGACCGCGTCGGCGCGAGCGAGCGCGGTGCGAAACGCGAGGACGATGCGTTCTAAATTGTCGCCCACGTGTTGGTGAAAGTGTGACGCGACGCCGTTCGCGGCAAGTTGCTCACCCAACCACTGCGAATTGGTGTCGGGGATTTGGCCGAGGAGCAGCTCGGTGCCCACAGCGACGATCTCAACGCGCACGCGCTAAGACTCGATTCCCGTCGACGTAATACTTCCAACCGGTGTAGAGCGTCATCGCGGCCGCCACCCAGATCGTCGTCGTGGCGATCCACGTGTGGTGAGCCGTGATGGGCAGAACACAAAACGCGATCGCCCAGTCCTGCACGAAGGTCTTCCACTTCGCCATCGGGCTCGCGGGGATTGACACGCCTCGACGAGCCGCTCTTGAGCGATACACACTCATCCACACCTCGCGCAGAGTGATGATGATCGCGGGCACGATGAACGACTTGATGCCGTGGGGCCGAGAAATCACGATCGCGTACAGGCCGCCGAGCACGATGACCTTGTCGGCGAGGGGGTCGAGGAACGCTCCCGATGTCGTGGTGCCGTGACGACGCGCGACGATGCCGTCGAAGTAGTCCGACGCCGCCGCCAGCACGCCCACGAGCGAGGTCCACCACGAAATGCGATGAAAGATGATGAGGTAGATAAAGAACGGCGCTATCAAGAGACGAAAGGTCGTCAGCAGATTCGCGGGCGTCAAAAGCGCGGTCGGCCCGTAGGTGGGTTCGACGCTCACGTCGCCACCGCCTCTAGGTCCGTGCCGTGGCTCGCCACGATCGTCGCATTCACCATCGAACCCACGATAAGTGACGTATCGACCATAACGAGGCCATCGATCTCCGGGCACTCTCGTACGCTGCGCGCGACGCCAGGAGCGTCAACCAGCAGGCTCTGCGTCGATCCCACCAGGGCATCACGGCGACGCGCCGTGATGGCGTCTTGAAGTTCCGTGACTTCGCGCAAGCGCTCGAGGGCCAATTCGTGGGGCACCTGCTCCTGGGCGTCGTGGGCCGGGGTGCCGATCTCTGAAGAGAAGGTGAAGAATCCGGCCCAGTCCAACTGGGCGGCTTGAATGAAGTCGAGCAGTTCGCGCTGATCCTCCTCGGTCTCTCCGGGATAACCGAGAATGAATGACGAGCGAAACGTCGCCTCTGGCGAGAGCCCACGAATCGTCTCGATTCGCTCGAGGAACCGTTCCGCACTGCCCCATCGGCGCATCGCTCGAAGCATGGAGCGTGAAGCGTGTTGGAGGGACAGGTCGAAGTAGGGGACCTTCGTGTCGAGGATGGCCTCGATGAGCGCGCTGGTGAGACCGGACGGATAGAGGTACAAGAGGCGCACGCGGTCGACTTCGCGCGTCAAGGCGCGCGTCAAGTCAATCAGCGGCTGGGTGCCTCCGTCGTCGAGCACCTCGACTGCCTCGCCGCGGCCCGCGCGGCGTCGATCGTGTCCCCAACTCGCGAGGTCTTGCGCGATCAGTACGATCTCTCGAACTCCTCCCTCGACCAGCGAGCGCGCTTCGCTCAGAATCTCGTCGATGGAGCGCGAGCGTTGATCACCGCGAAAGGTGGGAATCGCACAGAAGCCGCAACGCCGATCACAGCCCTCCGCGATCTTGACGTAGGCCCAAGGAGCGCTCGCCCGTGGACGAGGCAGGTTCAAGAGGTCAAACGCGGGCACCTTCGCGCGAAGGCTCACGGGCGTCGCCGCGGCCAGCAGGCTCTGATTGAAGCCCGCCACCAGATCCACTTCGGGTAGCGCTGCGGCGAGCTCATCGCCGTAGCGTTCCGCCATGCAGCCCGTCACGACCAAGCGAGCGTCGTTGAGTTTGCGATCAGCGAGATCGAGCACGGTCTCGATCGACTCCTCACGAGCGGCTTCGATGAAGGCGCAGGTGTTCGCGACGACGAGGTCGGCCTCTTCGGCGCTGCGCGCGGGGGCGTAACCCTGGGTGACGAGCAGTCCTGCCAACTTTTCAGAGTCGACGTGATTCTTCGGGCACCCCAAGGTTTCTATCCAGTACCGCACCCAAAGCTCCTCGCGTGACAACACCGAGCGCTGGGCGCTCGGTGTTCGTGGCGGAGAGGGAGGGATTTGAACCCTCGGGCCCACTTTCGCAGGCCGCATTCTTAGCAGGAATGTGGTTTAAACCGAACTCACCCACCTCTCCAGACATTCCATTCTATTGAAATTCACGCCCGCCCCCCGAAAACATCGTGACGCGGACCTCAGTCGTGACGCCGCGCTGGCCTCCACGGCCAAGAACATGGTCCCTCTTGGCGGATTGGACGCACTTCTTTGGCGCGCGCAAGGGTTTCGCTAGCCAAACCGCCCGCGGTGATACGTCACTTCACCAAGGGTGTGCCCACGGGCCGTGGCGCGAGCTCGCTACGAGGCGCGCTGGCGAAGTTCGGGCAGGTCCACCACGATGTCGAACAACTCCTGGTCGCGCTCCCAGGTCAAATTCCCTCGAACCTTCTCGAGGGGGACCCAGACCAGTTCGTCGACTTCATCATTGGGAATGAACGCACCTTCATTCACGCTCATGAGGTAGTAGGCGACGATCTTGGGCTTGCCCTTGCGGTGGGTGTAATTCGTGGTGCCCGCGAAACGCAGAATCTCGCAGTGCATTCCGGTCTCTTCGTACACCTCGCGAAGCGCGGCCTCTTCAAAAGACTCGCCGTCGTCGAGCTTGCCCTTCGGGAAGGTCCAGTCGCCGCGGGCCTCGCGGTAGACGCAGGCGACCTCCACGTGGCCCCGGCGATCGTAACGAACCACGATGCCGCCCGCCGCTCGAATCAGGCCATCGGGAACGTCTCTTGGTACAACGAGTTCGCCACTCAAGAGATACACAACGCTAACGGTAGAAGACCCCGCGGGTTGCTCGAGGGATGAGCGAGTTGGCGGGCGAAAAGTCTCATCGTACGTAGAGTAGTGACCATGCTCGTGGTGGCCCTTGCACTTCCGTGGCGCCTCCTCATACTTTTCGCGGCGGGGGTCGGCGCGGGAATCGCCAACGCCGTTGCCGGCGGCGGCACCTTCATCACCTTTCCCACCCTGCTGGCGCTCGGAATCCCCGCCCTCCAGGCCAATCTTTCGACGACCGTCGGCATCGCTCCAAGTTTTTTCGGCTCCCTACGCGTGTTTCGCAAGCAACTGGGGACGCACTGGTCCCTCCTTCGCTCGCTCGCCCCAGCCGCGGTACTGGGCACCTTCGTCGGCTGCGCACTGCTGCTGACCGGCTCGCCCGAAACTTTTCGCGCGATCGTACCGTGGTTGATTGGTACGGGGACTTTGCTCTTCGCACTTTCGCCTTGGATCACGCGAAAACTCGTCAACGTCGACCACCGTCATCCCGTGCGCCGCGGCGGTCTTTACGTCGGGGTCTTCACGATTTCGATCTACGGCGGCTACTTCGGCGCCGGATTGGGCATCTTGTTGCTCGCGGTGATGTCGCTCGCGCTGCCCTTCGAGATTCACGAGCTCCAGGTGCTGCGCAACGTCTTATCGCTCTTCATCACCCTCGCGGCGGGGCTGGTCTTTGTCGTCCACGGCCATTTGGCGCTCCAGGCGGTGTGGACCTTGCTGGTGGGGACTCTCGTGGGTGGATGGCTCGGCGCTTCGCTCATGAGGCGCCTGTCGCCCACGTGGACTCGGAGCCTGGTCATCGCCCTCGGCGCGATCACGACGCTGCGACTGGCCCTTTAAAAAACTTGCTCCTATTGCTGACTATTTCACTAGACTTTGTTGCATGAAAGGCTTCTTCTCATTTCCCAACCCCGTCAACGACGCCGCCGCTCGCACCGTCGCGATTGGCGTGGTGGCCATGTCCCTCTTGGCCTTCGCCACGGGATGGGCCTGGCTGCTCGTGCCCTTGGTCTACGGATTCGCCGCGCGCGTGGCCGCTGGCCCCAAGATCTCGCCCCTCGGACGCTTCGCCGTCCACGTCGCCACGCCTCGTTTGGTGAGCTGGCAACGTCTCATGCCCGGACCGCCGAAACGCTTTGCGCAGGCCATTGGCCTCGCCTTTTCGCTAACGGCCCTGGTGATGTGGCTCAGCGTCGGTTGGCTTGACGCTCGTTGGGTCCTGCTTCCGCTCGTCGTCGCGGCGTCACTCGAGGGCTTTTTAGGCTTTTGCCTGGGGTGCGCGATCTTTTCACGACTCATGCGTACGGGCCTCATTCCCGCGTCGGTCTGCCTCGAATGCGCGGACTTGACCGAGCGCTACGCGGCGGCCGGCTACACGCTGAAGTAGTTGGCAGGTCTTTTTTAAGAATTGCTGGGGCGAAGAGACCCGTCAACACGCACTTCGTAGGCTGTTCGAGATGCGCCCCCCTTCTCGATCCCTGCGCTGGTTGAGCGCCGCTCTGGCCGCCGGCACGTTGGCCCTCGCCTTCCCGACCACCAACGCTTATCCACTCTCGAATCGAGTCGCCGTGGCCAACGCCACCAAGTTGAGTGTGGGTGACGTCGTGGTCAAGCAAAACGTCCCGGCGAACTTCGATCTCGTCATGCGTCAGCCCCACGAAAGTGAACTCACAAGTTTTCTCGCGAGTCTCTACGACAGCGCGTCAGCGAACTACCACCACTTCCTGACTCCGAGCGACTTCGCGCGGCGCTTTGGCGCGTCGAGCGCGTCGGTGGCTACGGTGACGTCGTACTTCAAGAGTTTCGGTCTACGCACCGTCTCGCTCAACCGAGCCCACACGATCCTCTCGCTTCGCGGCTCGAGCAGCGCGGTCGCGCGAGCCTTCGCCACGTCGGTGGAGACGGTGCGCACCGCGAGTGGCTCACTCGTTTCCCAGTTCTCGCGCAACGCCACCGTGCCCGCATCGATCGCGAAGGACGTGGCGCGCGTCGTGGGTCTCTCGAGCACCAGTGCAGCGACGCCTTACCTATCCCCCTCTCGCGCCCCGTCAAAGGTCGCGAACAACGCTGCGAGCAAGGTAGCCAGCAACGTCGCGAGCGTTCCAAGCACGTGCCCTTCGGCCGTTGCCGCGGGGACCAGTGAGGGCTTTACGGCCCAACAAGAGGCGCAACTCTACGGTCTGGACTCCGCCTGGGCCGCGGGAAACACGGGCGTTGGCCAGACGGTTGCCGTGTATGAACTGGGGCAATTCAGCCAGTCCGATCTCAACACGTACTTTTCGTGTTACGGCGTCGCGCCTTCGGTATCGACGGTCAACGTAGACGGCGGACCCGGCGGGTCCTTTAGCGACGAGGCCACGCTTGACGTCGAAGAGATTGGGGTACTCGCGCCGAGTGCCAACCTCGTGGTCTACCAGGGCCCTAACTCCAACGCCGGCCCCCTCGACGTGTACGCGCGCATCGCCGACGACAACACGGCGAACGTGGTGTCGGTGTCGTGGGGGACGTGCGAGACCGACCCCACGGGCGATCTCACGGGCGAGCAAGTGGTCTTTCAACAGATGGCCGCCCAGGGCCAAAGCGTCATCGCCTCTTCGGGTGACGCCGGATCATCGGACTGTAACGGTGGATCGAACAACTCCACGGCGCTCGCCGTTGACGACCCCGCCTCCCAGCCCTTCGTTACCGGCGTCGGCGGCCTGAACGTCCAGAGCATCTCGCCCCTCGTCCAGAGCGTGTGGAATCAACAGGCTCCCGCGAACAACGCCTGCGCCTCTTCCGGCGGCACGGGGGGCGGCCAGTCGGTCGTCTGGTCGCGTCCGAACTGGCAGATAACGCCGGGCTCGGGCGTCTCGAGCACCATGCGCATGGTCCCTGACCTGTCGGTAATTGGGGATCCATCGACGGGCTTCATCCAGTACTTCCCGAACCCGTCGAAGACCTGTCCGCAGCAAAGTTGGACCACGATCGGCGGGACCTCCATCGGCTCGCCCCTGGTGAGCGCCCTGGTCGCGGTCGCGACACAGGCCTGCAGTCAGGGTCGCCTCGGATTCTTGAACCCCCAGCTCTATCAAATGCCCGCGAGTGACTTTGTCGACGTCACGAGCGGCACCAACGACGTCTTCGGCGCGGGCGCCTACAGCGCCGCGGTGGGTTACGACATGGCCTCAGGGCTCGGCAGTCCCAACGGCGCTTCGTTCCTGAGCGGGCTCTGTCCCAACTTCTCCTACGACGCCACGAGGAGTTCCTTCGCCAAGTCCACGGGCGACCCCAAGGCCGTTTCGGGTTCCGCGAACGTTTCGATGACGCTTCTCAACGTGAACGGCGCCGTGCTCGCCAACCAGTCCATTGGCGTCGTCGCGAGCACTTCGTCTGGCCGGCTCACTCTCGACAGCGACCCGAGTAGTTCGACGGCCACGGGGGCATCAGCTCAAATCACCACCGACGCCAACGGGAACGCCTCGGCGACGATCAGCGACTCCAGGGCCGGCGCCGTGACGGTCGAGCTCGTCTATCGTGGCGCGACGATTTACTCGACGTCGTTTAACTTCGTCGACGCGCGCTCGGCCGTGACTCGACCGAGCGCGCCACGAATTGCGACTCTCGTAGGTCTCTCGGGTGGATTCGCGCTTCGCGTCACGCCACCGTCGAACCGCGGAGGCGGCGTCATCACCCACTATCAGTACGCACTCAACGGCACCAGCAAGTGGGTCACGTTTCGTTCGATTTCCATCACCGTGCGCCGACTCGCCAAGAACCGCGTCTACAGCGTGCGCGTGCGCGCGTTTAATGCAATCGGAGCATCACCAGCGAGTACCAGTAAACGCGTTGTCACGAAAACGTAAGAATCGACCCGACTTCGGGGCGACCGTTATCTGGAGCGACCGGTTCTAAACTTGACGCGGTGCTGGTCCCCGCGAGGACGGTTCGCACCCACCAAGGGACTCCTGTGAAAATACGTCGACTAGCGCTGGTATTGGCCGTTTTGGGCGCTGGGGCCTCGTGGGCGGGCACGTCAACGAGCGCGACGAACGCGCAGTCGTCGGGACTTCCGCTCTTTCAATTCATCAACACCGGCACGGGGCCGCTTCCCTGGAACGCCGTGTCACTGCAAAGCCTCTTGAACCACACGACCATGGTCGGCGGTCCCCACAGCGCACAAGGTCCCAACGGAGGGGCGATCGCGTATCGCACCAGCACGGGCGACGTCGCCGCCCTCACGATCAACAACGACTCGACCTCTCACTGGAATGACTTCACGACGAACAACGATGTTCCGGCGCCCGGCGCTGACCCCATCCCTTTTTACGATCCCTTCGGCAACGTCGATCTGCTCTACGTTGATCAGGCCAGCCACGTCATCCTCGTCTCACCGAACGAGGCCTTCACCTCGTGGTGGCGCCACCTCCACGTTGATCAACCTTGGCGCCCGTACGTCCACCTTGATCTCACGCGCCTTACTGGCGTTCTGGCGTCCAATGGTCTGGCGAGCATCCAGGTCGCTCAACGCACGGGCACGGTCGCGTATCGAACCTCCACGAACGCGATCGAAGTCCTGCGCCTCGCGTGGAGCTCGGCCGATCCCCTGCCCGTCTTCGCGGGACTGAGTCATCTTCTCTCTCCCCCGACTCCTCGGCCCACACCCACCACCACAACGACGACTACGACGCCGACCACCACGACGACTGGTGCAACCGGAACGACCAGTTCGACGAGCACGACGACGCTTCCGCCACCGACCACCACCGTGGTCGCGTCGGGCGTGCTCGCCTTCGCGAGCGATCCCGTCGTTCTCCCGGGTCTCGTCGCCGCCTTCGTCACGACCTTGAACAACGGCAACTTGGTGGACTACGTCAACTCGGGTAGCACGTTTTCCGCGTGGTCGTCACAGAACCTGACCGTGGGCACCGGTTCGGCCAAGGTCTCGGGCCCACTCAGCGTCGCCAGCTCCGCCAGCGTCGCGAACGTCGCCGCGCTCTCGACGGCCGGAGCCGTCGAGCTCTTTTCAACCAACTTGAGCAACATGGTGGTGACGACGACGCCGACCACCACGAGCTCAACGACCAGTTCGACCACGAGTTCGACCACGACCACTTCGCCGGCGTCGCTCAGCGTCGTCACGCCCAGCCTGCCCACGAGCGCCACGACCTGGACCGAGGCCAATGCCTCGTCGCTCGCGACCGGAGCACCTCCGCTCTCGGGGTCCCTCGCCCTCAACGTCACGCCGAGTCAAGTGACGATCGCGGGTCAAGCTGCCAACTGGGGTGATCTCTTCGTGCTCACGAGCGCCCCGGGAACCGCGACGTGGAGCGCGACCGACGTCTCGGTGACGGCCGGTCAGTCGGCGCGAACGGTGAGCAATATCGTCACGGGGCTCACGCTCAACGGCGCACTCACGCTGTACGCGGCGGGCGTCGCGTCGCCCCCGCCCCAAGGCGTGGGCGTCTACGCCATCCCGAGCTCGAAGTGGTCCCAGGCAATCAGCGATGGCTGGCCCATCCTCTCAGAGACCGGGGGTCTGGGCACCCAGTCGGCCCCGTGGGTGGGTTTCACGTCGTCGGGGGGTGTCTCGAATTCGCCAGACTTCCTTCTGGGCCAAACCATCTACAACTCACACAAGCGCGTGACGTGGCTCTCGTTTTGGACGGCGAGCGGCCCCCTTACGAACGAGGTCCAGTCCACCGCCACCTACTATCGACACGGCGCGACCGCGGGCGCCTGGGTCGCGCGTCAAATTGACAGTTACCGCTCGCTCGGCGTCGGGCTCAAGCCCGACTGGGTCATCTTCGACCCCGAGGGCTACCCCGACAACCACTCACACCTAGACGCTCCGGGTGGATCATCCAACGCGACGATCGCCACGTACGCCTCCTACTGGGCCGCGATGCTGCGTGGCTGGGCGGCGGGCATCAGGTCGGTGGACCCCTCGCTCAACGCGGGCGTCTACGCCAGCCAGAGCGAGTACCGCAACTATCGACTCTCGACCAGCCCCCTACCGGTGTTCATGGCGGTAGCCTTCTCGGGCGGTGGACCACTGCCCGTGGCGGGTGCCAGCGGCTCGAACGTGCGCGGTTTCATCTCCTTTGGCGCGGCCTGCACCCCCAAGTCCGCGCTCTCGAACGAGACCAGTACGCTGCTCAATCCGCCCTGGGCCGGACAGTTCAATACCCTGCAGTTCAACTACGGGGTGTACTGCGCGCCGAGCGCGCCCTAGTCTGGGTCCAGTGAGCGATGCCAACGAACCTTCCAACAAGACCCAGGACCTGAAGAACCGACTCCGTCAGTTCGCCCAACCTCTGGTGGACACGCTCGACGGCAAGCTGCGCGACCAAGTCGACAAGCGCGTCGACGAGCGCGTCGAAGAAGCGATGGCCGCACGTCTCGCGGTGCTCGAGCGCGCGATCGCCGACCTCGATCGCACCGTGCACGAACTTGAGCGGCGTATAAACGAGCTCTCGAAGTAAGTTCTAGACGTCGTCACGACGTCGGGCGCGGTCGCGACGAATGGCCCAACGAATCGTCAACACGACGAGCGCCGCCAGCGCGACGAGAAAGATTCCAAAAACGAGCGCGAACACGACTTCAGGCTAGGTCGTGTCACAGGGCGAGCGCACACTTGAAGCGTGACATCACTGCTCGACACGCCACCCCTCGGACTCCTGGACTCGATTCGCGGGAATCGCGCGAAGCGACCTCGTCGCGACCTCACGAGCGCCGCGGGGCTTCGAGCAACGCTCGACGACGAGTTGTTCGCCCTCTGGGGAGACGCCGTGTTCGACACCCCGCTCGTGGTGCGCGCCTCCAGCCTTCGTCGCGGACCAGCGACCGCGCTTTCGACCCACCCCCTCGCCCAGGTGCGCGGCGTGCTCGTCCACCAGACCCTTCGGCTCCTGAGCGTGGGCGCGCCACTGGAGCGACCCTTCGACGACGCGCTTGGCGCGTGGCGCTGCGAGGTCGGCAACAACGACCTGCTCGCCTTCGTGGACACCCTCGACGCCGAGGAGCGCGCCCGACTGGCCAGCGCCGTTGGCGCGCACGCTCAGACGCTGGCTCGCGCGCTCGGCCCTCTCGGAGGAAGGTGGCTCCCGCGCACGGGAGTTCGCGCGAGCCAGCGACTCGGCGGCGGCAACGTCATCGTGCGTGACGCCGTTGACCTCATGGTCGGCTCCACCACCACGAGCGAAGCCTCCGTCGCTCTCCTCGACGTCACGACCGCGCCACTCGATGAAAACGCGGAGCGCTCGATGCGTTATCACGCACTCGTACAGACCCTGCGCACGACGACGGTGCCGCTGCGCACGTCGGCGTTCTCCACCGCCACGGGCGAGCTCTGGAGCCACGACGTGGACGTCGCGCTGCTGCGCCGAGCGCTCGACGAGCTCGTCGAAGCCGTGCGCGGACTCTGGAGCCCCTCGTGACCACGCTCTTGCATCGACGCTGTTCCCCGAGCGCGCTCGACGAGGTCATCGCCACCGCTCCCGAAAGCAGCGCGATCTTGAGCGAGGCGCACCGCCACTCACTCTCGTCTCGCTTTCGAGCCGTCGCGACGACGGAGCATCGTGCGATCGACGCGTGGATGGTGGAACACGGCGGGCGGCCCCACGACGTCTTCGCGTGGTCACCGGCCATGACGCGCCGCACGCTCGCCAACGCCGCGCTGCGACGCGTGCGCGCGCACGACGTGGGTGTTCTTGACGCGCTCAAGGAGGAGATCGACGAACTTCTGGTGCGAGCAGCGGCCGGCTACTCGCGATCTGGCTCGCTCGCGAGTTGGCTGACCCAGCTTTCCTCGCCGGCGCGCGCGGCGGTGCTCGCCGAAGCGACGTCCTGGACGAGTCAGCTCGTCGAGATCACGACCCCGATCACCCACGCCTGGAGCGTCGCGGTCGCCGACGCCCACTACGACGTCGCCCAAGCACGCACTTCGCTACGCGGGCGCCGCGACCTCATCGTCGAAGGACCCCACGGGCGCGTGGTGGTGCGCGTACGAGGCGGTGCCCCCGGCAAAAGCGCCGGTCCGGGCCTGCGCGCGGACCTGACGGTTGACGCGCTACGTGACCTCGAAGGCCGCCCGAGCACGCGTTACGTCGGTCTGTGGCCCGAAGCGGGGGTGCTTTTGTGCGTCGACGGCACGATGGATGACCTGCGAGCGGGTGCTCGGGACCTCGTTCGCAGCGCCGTCGCGTGGCGCCGGCATCGAGTGAGCGTCGCGGCCTAGATTCTCCAAAGGCGCCGGCCCACTAGCGTGGTTCAGTCATGTCGCTACGTACCACTCTCAGAAATGTCGCCATCATCGCTCACGTTGACCATGGGAAAACCACCCTGGTCGACAAAATGCTGCGCCAAACGGGCTCCTTCACGGACCACGAGGAGATGACCGACCGGGTCATGGACTCGGGCGATTTAGAGCGCGAAAAGGGCATCACCATCCTGGCCAAGAACACCGCCGTCAAATGGCGGGATCTGACGATCAACATCATCGACACCCCCGGACACGCCGATTTCGGCGGCGAAGTCGAGCGCGGACTCGCGATGGTCGACGCGGTGATTCTGCTCGTGGACGCGGCCGAAGGGCCCCTGCCCCAGACCCGATTCGTGCTGCGCAAGACCCTCGAGGCGCGCCTGCCCGTGGTGCTCGTGATCAACAAGGTCGACCGGCCCGACGCTCGCGTCGCTGAAGTGGTGAACGAAGTCGAGAACCTCTTCCTCGACCTCGACGCTGACGAGGAGCAGATCTCCTTCCCGATCCTCTACGCGAGTGCTCGCCAGGGCTGGGCCTCGCGCGAGTCAGGCGTCGTCACCGATAATCTCGACGCGCTCTTTGAGACGATCGCCGAGTACGTGCCCGCCCCCGAATACCAAGACGGCCACGGACTTCAGGCGCTGGTGTGCAACCTCGACGCCTCGCCGTACCTCGGTCGACTGGCCCTGTGTCGGGTCATCAACGGCAACTTAGAGCGCGGACAGCGAATCGCGTGGTGTCGCCTGGACGGCACGATCGAGCACGCGCGCGTCACCGAACTCTTCATCACCGAGGCCCTCGAGCGCGTTCCGGCCCAGAGCGCGGGGCCCGGCGACATCGTGGCCGTCGCGGGGTTTGAGGACATCACCATCGGCGAAACCTTGGCCGACGCCGACAATCCCGAGCCCCTCGAGCCCCTGCACGTCGACGAGCCGAGCCTCTCGATGACCATTGGCATCAACACCTCACCGCTCGCCGGCACCGAGGGCAAGCTCCTGACCGCGCGCATGGTCAAGGACCGCCTCGACCGCGAGCTCGTCGGAAACGTCTCGCTGCGCGTGCTCGCGACCGACCGTCCCGACGCCTGGGAGGTCCAGGGCCGCGGCGAACTGCAACTCGCGGTCTTGATCGAGACCATGCGCCGCGAGGGATTCGAACTCACCGTGGGCAAGCCCCACGTCGTGACCCGGGTCATCGACGGCAAGATTCACGAGCCCATGGAGCACGTGACCATTGACTCGCCCGCCGAATTCGTCGGAGCGATCACGACGCTGCTCGCGACGCGCAAGGGCACCATGACCGACCTCGTCAACCACGGCACCGGATGGGCGCGCCTGGAGTGGCGCATTCCCGCGCGCGGGCTGGTCGGCATCCGCACCGAATTCATGACCGAGACCCGCGGCGCGGGCATGATGCACTCGACCTTCGACGGCTACGCCCCGTGGTTCGGCGACATCCGCATGCGTCCCAAGGGCGTCTTGGTGGCCGACCGGCGAGGCGACACGACCGGCAACGCGCTGCTCGATCTCGAGATGCGTGGCGTGATGTTCGTGGGACCCGGCGTCGAGGTCTACGAAGGCATGATCGTCGGTGAGAACGCGCGCACCGAGGAGATGAACGTCAATCCGACCAAGGAGAAGAAGCTCACCAACATGCGCGCCTCGGGGAGCGACAACACCGAAAAGATCTCGCCGCCCACGATCTTCTCGCTCGAGCAGGCGCTCGAGTTCATCGCCGAGGACGAGGCCGTCGAGGTCACGCCCAAATCGGTGCGACTTCGCAAAGTCATCCTCGAGCAGGCCGCGCGGGCGCGCTCGCGCAAGAAGTCGACGTAACGCGCTCTAGTAACGTCTTGCCCGGAGGGATGACAGAGCGGCCGAATGTACCGGTCTTGAAAACCGGCGTGGGCTTGCCCACCGTGGGTTCAAATCCCACTCCCTCCGCCACCGCTCAGGCGCCGTCAAAGTCGCCTCGGGCCCGAATTACGCGCGCGATATCTTCGCGCGAATCTCGCCCATCCACTTCGCGGCGCCCGCGCGCGCGTCGGCGACCTCGGCGCGGCGATCGAGCGCACCTTCACCCACCACGGGGTACGAACCGAGAAACTTCACGCGAGCCAAGTGCGCCTGGAGATCGACCAGGCAGTCCGCCACGAGGTCGTCCGCGACGTGCCCCTCGAACTCGATCACGAAGCAGTAGTCGCCCAGTCCGCGTTTGGTCGGACGACTCTCGAGCTTGGTCAGGTTAAGGTCACGCGCCGCGAAGCGTCCCAAGATGCCATAGAGCGATCCCGGGCGGTCGGCGTCTTGGAAACAGACGATGGTGGTGCGGTCGTGGCCCGTGGGCGCCGCGACGTCGCCGCGACCCACCAGGACGAAGCGCGTGGCGTTGTCGGGGTGGTCCTCTACGTCGGCCTCGAGCACCTCGAGGCCAAAGAGCGATCCCGCGAGCCGCGAGCCGATCGCGGCCCAGGGTTCGAGGGATTCGGCCACGTCGCGTGCCGCCTGCGAGGTTGACGTCGTCTGCTCGGTGGGCACCCGCAACCGATGAACGAGACCGCGCACCTGGGCGAGGGCGTGCACGTAGCTGCGCACTTGTCGTACGTCGTCGAGCGTGACACCGGGACGAGCCAGCAGGTGCAAGTGGATCGGCAGGACAATCTCGCGCACGATCACCAGATCGTGATCGAACACGAGTCCATCGATCGTCGCCGAAACGGTCCCCTCCAGGGCATTTTCAATCGGGACGATAGCCCCCTCGAGCTCGCCCGCGACGACGTCGGCCAAGAGTTCAGCGATCGAAGGTCGCCCGAGCGCGTCGACGTTCTCCAGGGTGGCGACGGCTTCGTGGGAGAAAGAGCCCTCGGGGCCGAGGTAACCGATTCGCATCTTCGCCATTGGAGGATGCTACTTCGCTCCATTTGCGCCGCTCGGGGCAGGGCCGGGGTTGCGTACGATAGCAAGGGACCAAATTCGAAGGGGCGTGCAATGGGGCACCAAATGTTTGAGTACGACGCGCGACTGGGCGAAGCCGTCTTTGAGTACTGTCGCGAACGCCTGTCGATGGACCCGGTGCCGCTCGACTTCGGCAGCGCCCTTGACATCAACGTCGAAGGGCTGAAGGACCTCATCGCCCCGTCAGGCCACGATCCCCTGGCCGTGCTCGAGTTTTTTCGCACCACGCTCGCGCCGGCCGTGGTCTCCATTGACTCGCCGGGCTTTCTCGCCTTCATCCCCAACGCCCCTACGAAGAACTCGCTGCTCTTCGACATGGTCGTCGCCTGTTCGGGGCTCAACGGCACCAGTTGGCTTGAGTCAAGTGGCGTGGTGGTCGCCGAAAATCAGGCGCTCGAATTCATCGCTGACAGTGCCGGCATGGCCGAGGGCTCCGGGGGTGCCTTCGTCTCGGGCGGTTCCATTGGCAACCTTTCGAGCCTCACGGTGGCTCGCGACGTCGGTCGTGACAAGCGACCCGGAGTCGACCCGCGTACGGTGCGCTTCGCGATCTCCGCCGACGCGCACTCAAGCATCGGCAAGGCCCTGCACGTACTCGACGTCGACGCGCTCTTGGTAGAGACGGACGATCACCGCTTCACGCGCGCGGCCCTCGAAGCCGCGTTGGCGGCCGATCCCCACCCCGAGAACGTGATCGGCGTCGTCGCGACCGCTGGCACCACCAACGCCGGGATTATCGATGACCTCGAAGGACTGGGCAGTTACGCGCGCGAGCACGATCTCTGGTTCCACATCGACGGCGCCTACGGCGGCGCGGCCATCTTCTCCAAGACGCATCGCGCGCTCATGAGTGGCATCCGCCACGCCGACAGTTTCATCGTCGACCCCCACAAGTGGCTCTTCGCGCCGCTCGACTGCTGCGCATTGATCTATCGCCAGCCCACGCTCGCGCGAAAGGTCCTCGCCCAGCAGGCGAGCTACCTCGACGTCTTGCACGAAGGCGACGACACCCACTACGACTGGAACCCTTCGGACTTCGGCATTCAACTCTCGCGCCGCGCTCGTGGACTGCCCTTTTGGTTCTCGCTGGCGACCAACGGGGTCGCCGCCTACGAAAGCGCTGTGGAACGCGCGATCACGCTCGCCGAAGAGACGCAGGTCTTAATCAACGACGCCGATCACGTCGAGATGGTGCGTCCCTCGAGTCTCTCGGTCGTGCTCTTTCGTCGCGCCGGCTGGGACGCCGATCACTACCACGAGTGGAGTCGCCGGCTGCTGCGAGAGCAGATCGCCTTCGTCACGCCCACCAAGTGGGAGGGCGAAACGGTCGCACGCCTCGCCTTCTTGCACCCCAACACCAGCGAAGACATGGTGCGCCGCATCATCGACTCAATGCGCGACTAGCAGCCCTCGAGCGGGGGTCGAGGCGAATCACGCCGGACGGCGAGGTGGTGCTTCTTCTCACTCAATCATCTCAACGTCTTCGAAAGAAACGACCGCGAACTCATCGGGGTCCGCGGCGGGCCCTCCACGAAACGTGGCGCCGGAAAGAAAGCGGTTGCCACGCGCGTCACAACGCCGCTACCGAAAGATGAGCACGCCACGAGCGCGCCAATTCGTCGAGGTGGTTCACGATCAACGAGACGTGGCCCTCACTCGCGAAGAAGCGCTCGCGGGCGCCGGGTAGATTCGCCGCCAGCCATCGACCGTGCGAGGCGGGCACCATTAAGTCATCGTCGCCGAACCAGATCTCCACGGGAGCGGCGGCGTCGGTCACCGAGAAGCCCCACGGGTTCATGAAGGCGTGGTCGTCGTCGAAATAGCCGCCGTCGCCTCGCGCGAAGGCGTATCCAATGGCGCGGGCGAACTCGCGGCGAACGCGCTCGTCGGCCAGGGCGTCTTTGTCGACGTTCGAAAGGAGCCCCTCAAAAAGTTCGATGACGTTGTCCTCGTTCGCGTCGGCCAACGTGTCAGCGATTTCGGCGATCGCGGTCTCGTGCGCCTCGCCACCGATCCGGGCGCGCTCAAACTCGGCGACGTTCTCGGGCCCCATGCCTTCGGCCCAGTCAAAGTCGACGTCGATCGGCGCCACACCCGCCAGCGACCAAGCCGCGAGGCAACGAGGAGCGCCGAGCGCCGCGCACGCGAGCGCGTGGGGCCCGCCACCGGACCAGCCCACGCTGAGATAGCGCCCACGACCTAGGGCGTCGAGCACCGCGTTCGTGTCGTCCACGACGTCGGCCACGTCGCGCCCGCGTTTTCGATCAGACGAGCCGTAGCCCGCTCGTGAGGTCGTCACCAAAAAGAACTCCCCCGACTCGGCCAGCGGGGCCAGCATCGAAAAGGAGCACTTCGAACCAGGAGTGCCGTGATGAAAGAGCACCGTGGCACCGTGGGGATCGCCCACGGTGGCCACCTCGAGGACTCGCTCGTCGCGGGTTTTTATCAACAGTTCGTCCATGATCCTCCGCGTCGAGATTCGACTTCCACCCTAGGTCCGCGCTTCGCGACGGGCGCGAGCGTTTCTCGGAAATACGCGACACGCCAACGAGCGCGGCCGACTCGCGGCGAATCACTTTCCACGCCCGTTAGATCGCGCAGCGTGCGCCGTTCAGGGCCGATTCGAGGTTTTAGACGAACCTCGATGCTTCGCGAGCCGTCATGGCTTTTGGTGATGGCTGCACGTCGCCGCCTCGTCCTTCGTCGAGTCTCGCACCCACGCGCTACTTCGTCTTCGTGACCGAAAGGGGCACTCCAACGTTCAACAGTTCCACCCACGTTTGTCCCGGCGTCATCAAGATGGCATTTCCTTGGGCGTCGCGATACGTGGCCACGTCACTTTGCGAAGCCCCGCGTGACCACGTTCCGGTGGTCTCGTGACCATTACTAAAGACGTCGGCGGTCCCGGATCCTTGAAGGTTCGCGTACGAGGCCATCGTTCCGATGCCGTTGACGTAGTTGACGTACATCACGACCACGTTCTTGGGTGACTCGCGCACACCCGTTCCGGTCACGTCGGGTTTGCCAAAGAGCGTGCGGTCCCACGAACCCGTCGCCGCGTTCCAGGTCCACGTGACCGGGTAGATGCTCGGGAACGCGACGGTGAACTGGCTCACCGCGGTGTGAGGTTTTGACTTCGTGATGCCGTGCAGCGGCCCGTACGCGAACAGCGCCGGCGGAGGCACCGGCGTGCCGATAAAAGTGAAGAGTTTTGGTCCTATCGCGTAAAGATTGGACGGCGCGTAACGCGTGGGGTCGCGAAACATCGCCGGGCCGGCCACTGACTCGTCGACCAATTTGACGGGCGCCGTCGAAATCGAGTTGACCGCGTAGGGCGCGCCACCCGAGTAGGCGAAGATCCCGCCAAGGGGCCAGACGATCTGGGTGTCGGTCGGTCGCACCGAGCGCACGGGGCCAATCTTCGCGGGAGCGTGCGAATTGAAGACCGCCGCGAGGCGGGTGATGCCGCCGTTGACGATCTCTTCGTAGACGACGTCGGCCTGTTCGACCCCCCATTGGGGCAAGGCGTCGGGAGTGTTCTCAATCTTGACGGTCAAAGCCGGGCGCTTCTGGGAAAGCCCACTCGGATCGGCCAGTCCCGTCAGGGGCGCCGTCGGATAGACCGGCGCCGTCGTCGTGGTCGTGGTGGAAGTGGGCACCGAGTGACGCGTCGCGAGTCCGATCCCGGCGCCCAAACCAATCACGACGACCGCCAGGATGATTACGACGTATTTACGCATCCTTCAAAACTAGTGAATGGCGCGGTCGTCGTTGCTCGAACGCAGGTCCTTGAAGATTCTCGTATGCGCCAGTTGGGTCTCAGCGCTCAAGTGCTCGGTGCCTTCGACGACGTGCCACCCCTCGCGCCGGTAGAACCTGAGCGCTCGGTCGCGCGCGTTGGCCCAAACGATCTCGGCCCCACGGCGGCGAAGCTCGTCCTCGGCGAAGGCGAGGACCAGGCGTCCAAAGCCGCGGCTCTGCACGTCGAAGTCGGTCGCCACGTAGCGCATTTGATAGGCCAGCGCTCGCTCGTGATCGGGCGAGGGCGTTTGATAGTACGAAGCGCTCGAGACCACCCGATCCTCGAGCAGACCCGCCACGTGCAGCGATTCGGCCTCGTCGTCTCGAAGGTTCGCGACGTTGGCGTCGGGGTTGGCCTCTCGAAGGACGCGTCGACGTAGATCGTACAGACGCGCCGGCGAAATCTCGGTGACCTTCAACTCAGCCACGACGAAGCGCCCGTCGCATGGTGATGAGTTCGAGCGAGCCGTCTCGAGTCAGCAATCGCCGCTCGCCCGTGTCGACGAATCCCTCTCGTTGGTAGAAGGCACGCGCTCGCGCGACGCCCACTCCGACGTCGAGGTACAGATCCTCGTAGCCAGCCTCGAAGGCCCAGCGCGCGATTCGCGCGACGAGCGCCGTTGCCATGGTTGTCCCGCGCTGTTCGGGCGTGACGTACATGCCATAGAGCCACGCCGTGCCGGGGAAGCGCTCGTTGAGCCCACCCGAGGCCATGCCGGTAAGCTCGACGTTTCGCTCGGCCACGAAGTAGTTGAAGTTCCTGGCCATCTGCTTCCACTGCGCCGCGCTTCGCTGCAGCGACTCTTCGTACGTCGATCCGTAGGCTTCGGGCGTGTCGAGCAGGGACTCGAGACGAAGGTCGCGCAGACGACGCCAATCTTTTTTGGTCGCTGCTCGAACTTCAAAGTCGTCACGGAGCATCTCAGCATTGTGCCATCGATGGCGAGCTCAGAGCGCGCTCGAGGGTCCTTCGTGTTGAGGCAGTCGCGCCGAGTAGATCGAATAGCCGTCGACGTGTCGAACGATGACGGTCGCGATCACGGTCGCGGCGATCATGGGCATCATGATGGTGAAGCCGCCGTGGGTCAACTCCATGACCAACACCAACCCGGCGAAAGGTGCCTGCATCGAGGCGCCGATCATCGCCGCCGCGCCCACGAGAGCGAAGGCACCCACCGGCGCTCCGGGCCAGAGGTGCAGCCACAGGGTCCCGAGTAAGGCGCCAAAGACGGCGCCGGTCGAGAAGAAGGGCGTGAAGAGACCGCCCGCGGCGCCGCTGCCGAGCGTGAGCGCCGTTACGAGCGGTTTAAGGGCGAAGAGGGCGAAGAGCAGGCCCACGGTGCCCACCCCGAGAAATGACTGGTGCGCCATGTCGAGCCCGTTGCCAAAGAGTTGGGGATACCAGATACCGGCGCAGCCCACTAGCACGAAGGCGACGGGCATCATCCAGAGGATTCTCGTGCCCGACGCGCGATGGTGCGACACCCAACTGATGAGGCGCACGTAGGCCACGGCGACCACCCCGATGATGATTCCCGCCGCGAGCGACCAGACCATCAACGAAGCGCTGAAGCGAAAGGCGGGAATGTCGGTGTAGGTGGCCGAACTGGGCAGATAGACACGCGCCACCAACGTCGCGATGAACGAAGTGGCGAGGGCCGGCATCACTACTGGCAGCGCGAAATTGCCGTAGAGGACCTCGGCCGTGAAGACCGCCCCGCCCAAGGGAACGTTGTAGACGGCCGCGAGCCCGGCCCCGCCGCCGCACGCCACCAGGAGTCGCTGCTGGGCGGGTGAGAACTTCAACCAATGCGACAGCACGCTGCCCGAAGCGCCACCCATCAGTTTGGGCGCGGCCTCACGCCCGATCGAGGCACCCATGCCGATGACGACCTCAGAGACCACCGAGGTGAAGAAACTGCGCCGCCACGAAAGCTCCCCGCTGCCGCGCCACAACGCGTCGTCAATCTCGGAACACTCGCCCTTAAAACGACGACGAATCAGGTACCACGATCCAGCGCCGAAGAGCCCGGCGATCGAAAGTGACGCGACCCGGCGAAGGCCCGAGACCGAAGCGACCGCGTTTTGATAGCTGCCAGCGCGAAAGTGAAAGGCCCAACCCTCGAAGAGTTTGAGTATCCACATCAACAAGTCGCCCAAGAGCCCCGTCGCGACGCCGACGACCACCACGGCGAACCAGAACGTCAAGGTGAGCCGTGCCTCGCCGTCGTGGGTGACGTTGGGCTGTTCCATCGCGCCGCGACCTGAGGCGATGCGGTGCTTTATCAGGGGCTGGGGAACTCGCTGGCGTTCGCTTTCGCCGTTTCGCTTTCGCACGTCGTTCCTCACCTCAAGCGCCGACGCTCCATCGTAGTGAAACGTGTCGAACGCGGCCTCGACTAGACGTCGCTCAAATCCATCGGGCCCGCGTTGTAGGTCTCACGCAAGGGCATGACGTACGAGCGAAAGTGCGGAATCAAGGTATTCCAGGGCACCTGGGATCGACCAACCAGCGCGCGCGCCAGTGGCGTGCGCGCGACCAAGGCACTGAAGAGAAAGCCAGTCATATACGCGAAAATCAAGGCGAAGAGCATCATGACCAGCCACGGCACGTGACTCAAGATGCCCCACTTCAGCGTCCAGCGATGCAAGAACAAGATCCACACCATCTGGGAGAGGTAGATGCCGTAGGCCGCGTCAGAGCCCGACTGGGTGATGGCCCGTGTTCGCAGCGATCGTCGGGGACTCACGAGAAAGACCCCGAGCAGATAGACACAAAAAATCGCCCCGACGTCGTAGGGGACGACCACCGGCGAGAAAGGGTCGCCACCGGGGATCAGGTACTTGGGAACGTAGAAATGGTGGTGGATCGCGTCGACCGTCACGGGCACGATGGCGCCAATCACCGTACCGATGAGAATCGCCTTGGCGTGCCGAACGATCCAAGCGTGCATCGCGTCCAGATGCAAGGCGGCGATGACCCCTCCGACCAAGTACAGGGGGTAGGAAAAAACCAATCTCGTTTCGGTTCTTGAAGCGATGGTGAAGGACGGATGAGCGTGACGAACGGCGAAGTGCCACCCGATCTGCCACGCGAGGGCGACGAGAAGAATCAGCACGTGCCAGCGACTCCAGCGCCGCAGCAATTTCAATAGGAGCGGAAACAATAAGTAGAACTCCAGCAAGACGAGCAAGAAATAGAGGTGGTAGTAGCCCGTCACGACCGCGATGAGCAGTTCGTGCACGCCGTGGCCCGAAAAGACCGTGTCCCAGGGAACGCGGTAGAACGGAAAGCTGTTCGTGGGAACCATCATCGAAATGGGGAAATAGATCAGCGACCAGGCCAAGTACGGCAAGCCCACGGAGATGAACCGCCGCTTCCAGTAGGGAGCGATCTTGACCGATTTCTGCTCGCGGTAACTGTACGCCAGCATGCACGCCGAGACGAACAAGAAGGCGTCACGCGAGAAGTGCGTCAAGGTCAAAAAGGCGCCCGCGGCGAACGAGGTCGAGAGCGGGGAAAAGAAGATCAGCGCGTGTGTCGAAATGACGGCCGTTTGCTTGATGGGCCGCATCGCGTCGATGTGCTCAAGACGTTGGCGCGTCCCTCCCGCGGGCGACTCAGCGGCTGTACTCATAAAGATCCTCGCTGCGACCATCGGCCGCGAAATCTACAGTTGTTCGGCGAGCACGACGGTCACTTCGCCGTCGCGCACAAGGCCCTTTCGAACTTTTCCGGTGGCGTGCGTGGGAATCGATGCAACCACCTTCAAGACCGCCGGTCGATAGGCCTTGGTGAGCCGTTCGTTCAGCACTTGGCGCGCGGAGTCAAGAAACCCTCGAAGTTGGTCGGGGTCTTCCACCACGCTTGAGGCCACTTCAATGTAGGCGACGGGGACTTGACCGAAGACGTCGTCAGGCTCGCCGACGACGGCGACTCGTTCAAGATTCGCAATGGTGCCGAGCACATTTTCAATCTCTTGCGGGTAGATCTTTTCGCCGCCTCGATTGATCACGTCGTCGCTTCGTCCCACGAGAAAGAGAAAGCCGTCGGCGTCGAAGTATCCGAGGTCCCCCGTGCGAAGCCACCCATCGGCATCAAATCGATCCGCGTACTCCGCGCTTTCGTACGAACTGATCACCGTCGGACCCTTGATTTTGATGAGGCCAATCTCGCCCGCCTCGAGCTCGACCTCACGACCTCGCAGCGAACTGACGATGCAGACCTCGACCCCCACTGGACGCCCCACTGAGCCCGACTTACGTGCTCCGCCCAGAGGATTCGCGCAAATCTGGCTGCCCGCTTCGGTCATGCCGTAGGACTCAATCACGTCGACGCCCGCCATCGCTTCAAATTCGCGCAGGAGCAAAGGCGACAGAGGCGCCGACGCCGAACGAACGAATCGAAGTCGCGGCGCCACCCGCTCACCCTCTTGAAGGATGACCAGACGCGAAATGATCGCCGGCACGGCGTTGATCCAGGTCACGTGAAGGTCGCTGACGACCTTCCAAAACCCGGTTCGATGAAAGCGATCATCGAGGACGAGCGCGGAACCCGCGTACAGCGAGGCGAGGACGCCCACGACCTCAGCATTGATGTGCCACAGCGGCAGCGGGTTGAATCCCCGATCAGTGCGGGTGAACTCGTGATTCTCGGCTATCAAGCGCGCATTCGTGAGCAACTGGGACTTCGAAAGTGCCATGACCTTGGGCGTCCCCGTGGTGCCCGACGAGGCGAGCAAAACGCCGCCGCCTGATGCCTCGCCAACGAGCGCGCTTCGGTCGCCAAGCGTATCGACGGCGACGAGCCACCGAGTCGAACCCTCACGGGGCTCGCTGTGGTCGCTGATGACCGCGGCCAGCGAAAGGGCGTGCGCTCGATGGTCAATTACCTGAGGGCCGGACGCCGCGACGGTCGGGTCCAGGGGCGCGACCCAAAGGCCGGCGTGAAGGCCCGCCAGAAACCACTCGACGAAATTGATCGGCTCCGAGAAGAGCAGCCCCACTCGGTCTCCCGGGAGTAGCCCCCAGGCGTCGAACTGAGCCCGCCGCTGGGCGAAAGCGTGCGCGAGGTCACCGTAGCGAACCACACGAGAGCCACGCGCGTCGATCAAATACTCGGCCTCGGGCTGATCAAGGTTTCGTCGAAGAGACGTTTCGAGCAAAGCGAATTCGTCCGTGTCCGAGTCAGAAAACATCGGCGCGACTAGTACATCATCCGGTGGTCGGGGTAGTGCTTGAACTCCAGGAGGTTGTTCGAGGGATCGCACAACACAAAGGTGGAATGAACCTCTGTTCGACCTTCAAATCGCAAACTCACGTCGCTGTAGAAGGTGATATTGCGCTGACGGCAAAGGTCGTAGAGCGCGTCAAAGTCGCTCTTGTCGCGGAAGGTGACCCCAAAATGGCGAGGATACATAGGCAGCGACTCAACCGGCGCCAACGATTCGGGAGCGGGCGAGAGATGACAGACGACCTGATCGCCGAAAAAGTCGAGGGTGATACGGTCCTCGTAGCGTCGAGCGAGCTTGCAACCCAACTGCGTGACGTAGAAGGTTACGGCCTCGTCAAGGTCGTAGGCCGGTATGGCCAGATGGAAGACGTCTCGAGTTTCTCGCACGGCGGATTCAAGAGTACTCGGATTCGCGGCCCTCGAAGGCGAGAAGCGTCTCGCTACGAAGACCGAGGCGAATCGTTTCAAGGCCGATGACGTCGTGCACCGCGATGTTGCCGAGATTGACGTTGGGGCCGAGGCGCCGGACGAAGTAGTTCTGCAACTCCGTGGTGGGCGCTTCGAAGAGCAGTGCGTTCGAGTCAATCGACGAATCCAAAATGTCCTCGATAAGACCGACGCGAAGCTCGCCGCTCGGACGACACATTCCACCCCGGCCGCTCTCGCGGGTTTCGAGCGTGACCAGGACCGCGCCGGCACCGATATCGGCGCGAATGTACTCGACCCAACGGCTGGGCGCCATCTTCTCGGAGCGCTCGAAGTCCTTCGAACCAACTTCGCTGATGACGAGGAAGTCATCCGAGAGCAACTTGACAAAATCCACTTTCTGCGCGTCACTCAAGTCGATGGTGCCGTTCGAGACTTCGACGTAGCGCGCTCCGTAACGAAGGAGCAGGCGACGATAGTCGTCAAGGCGATCCTGGTAGAGGTACTTCTCGAAGAGGGTTCCGCCCAGGTAGAAATCGACACCCGCGGACTTGACGATGTCGAGCTTCTGATCGAAGTTACCGGTGACAACAGACGTGCCCCAACCGAACTTGATGAAGTCAATGTGCTCGCCGTGACTCTCGATGACGTCAGCGAATTGACGAGTCGCCATTCCGTTGTCGATGACCATGGTTATCCCCTTAGCGCGGGGCTTGGAAGGTCGTTCTGGAAGCAGCAAGGTCATGAATAAATCGTAGTGAAACGGCTCACTAACGCTCTCGGGGCCAGGGTCTTCTCAGGACGGTTTCTGCGCGGTCGTGGCACCAGAGTCCAGAGCCCGCTTGACTCTCGATGGAATCTTGGAGTTTCATGAGAATCCGTTCAAGCACGGTGATCGATCCTTACTAGCCTTTGCGCCGTGTCCGAACCACGCTCGAACCCCCTTTTACTGATGCGCCACGGCGAGACGGATTGGAATCGAAGTCAACTCGTGCAGGGCCAGGAGGATCAGTCACGACTCACCGACGAGGGTCGCGACCAAGTCGGTGAAGTCGCGTCATCATTAGCGTTTGAATCACTCACGCTCATCATCGCCAGTGACCTGGGGCGCGCGCAAGAAACCGCCGCCATCGCCGGCAAGATCCTTGGCCTGGAGATCGTTTCGAGCGACCTGCTGCGCGAGCGCGACTTTGGCACGTTTGAAGGCGGTCCGCGTTCAGCGCTGGTCCCCGACGTCACGGGGATTCGCAACGACGTCGTCGTCGACCCGTCAGCACGACCTGACGGTGGAGAGACGCTTCACGAGATGGCCGAGCGCGCAGAGGACTTCCTACATCTCGTCGCCGAAAAGTGGTCCGGCGAGAAGCTTCTCGTCGTCACGCACGGAGGCACGATCCGTGTTCTCGAAGCAGTGGCGAGTCACACACCCCTTCTGGGAAGCCCGTGGGGTACGGTCGACAACTGTTCGCTTTGGCGAATCAGCCCCTGGTAAAGAGTCGCTCGCGGGGGCGGCCAATCAGGAGCGGGGCGAGCGGCGTACGGCGCACCACCTCGCTAAATATCACGCCAAGGATGTACGCCGTCGCGAGCGCCCCCACGAGCAGCACGGGCCACCACAGACGAGAAGCGAGATGGTAGCGGGTGTCGACGCGAACCAGCAACGGTATCCAGATCATTTGCGAGAGATAGACGCCGAACGAGTCACGGGCCAGTTCACGCGTCATCCTTCGCCACCATCGAGGCGTCGATAACGAAGACGAGGCGATGCCGAGGAGAAGAATTCCGGCGATCGCTCCCACGTCGTAGGGCAACGCCACCGCGGCGAAAGCGTCGCCGTGGGGGGCGATGTAACGCCCGAACCACCTTGACAGGTGCGCGTGATCGCTCGCGAGTGCCCCCGCCGCGCAAACGAGCGTAACGACCGCGATGCCCGCAGCGTTTCGTACGAGCCACGCTTTGATCTCGTCGTAGCGAAGAGCCGCGATCATGCCGGTCAGCAGGTAGAGCGGATACGAGACGAGGGCGCGTGACTCGACCTTGCCCGTAAAGAAACTCGGCAGCCAATGCGCGCGCAGGGCCAGATCCGTGGCGCACTGGAGCACGAAGGACAAAAGTGCGATCGAACCGTGCCAACGTCGCGCGCTTTCAAGCCACACCCACAGCAGCGGAAACACGACGAAGAACTGTAGGAGAACGAGGAGATAGTAGAGGTGGTAGTAGCCGGTGAGCACGAGGTTGGCGAGATGGCCGAGCGCCGAGGCACCGACCAGTGACGTCGCGCTCCAGTGGTAGTAGGGAAATTGCGGAATCGCCACGGCCGCGGTGTAGGCAAAGTAAATGACGCTCCACACCAGGTACGGGACCAGAATGCCCGACCAGCGCCGGCGCCAAAAGGCCGCGAAGGCGAAGGGACGAGAACCGTAGGCGTAGGTCAGCGCGAAGGCGGAGATAAAGAAGAACGACTCCCTGGATACTCTCGTGAGGATCAAGAGATCGGGCGCCACGAGCAGCGGCGCCGCCGCGCCAAAGAAGATGAGCACGTGGGTCGCGATAACCAGCCCCTGGGCGACGGGTCGCATCGCGTCGATCTCTTCGACGTGGGTCGCGGGGACGTGACGAGTCGCGGACCTCAAATTCTCCATGACTCAACGCTAATTCGTCAGTGCGCTCCGCGACGGCTCGGCCGCGCGCGGGCGAAGTAGCCAGAGGTTAAAGGGCTGCTCCGCGCCCCAGGGAGTCACGTGCACGTAATGATCACTTTTTTCGACACTGAAGGCGTCACCGGCGAAATCCAAGAGCGCCGCGGTCGACCACCGTCGCACGGGGAGCCCTGAACACGTTTCGGGCCCCTCGGGCGAGAACGTCGAGAGGAGCCAATAACCGTCGGCGCGGATCGCTCGTCGCGCGACGTCGAGGTAACGGCGCTGAGCGTCGACGTCGGTCAGGAAATGGAACGTCGCTCGGTCCCGCCAAAGGGCGTACTGACGCTCGGGCTCCCACGTCGTCACGTCGTTCGCGATCCACTGCACCGCTGCGCCGGGCCCGAGACGCTGGCGCGCTTCATCTAGGGCCACCGCCGATATATCGAGAGCGGTCAGATCGATAAACCCACGAGCGATGAGTTCATCTAGAAAATTCGACGCACCCGCCCCCACGTCAAGAATCGGATCATCGAGACGAAGTCCCAGCCCGTCGACGATGCTCAACGCGAGCGTCGGAGAATCTTGAGTCCATGACCGCTCGCTCGCCTCCTTGGACACGTAGACGTCGTTCCAATACTGATCGGTCACGCAAAAAGCCTAGGGCGACGATGAAGCGGTCTGCGTTGGGTGCCAAGCCACTGCTCGCGACGGCTTTAATTGAGTACCGGGAGTGCTACGACGAAGGTGGCGAGCGCGAGCGGCACCCCGATAAGTGAGAAAGTCCGTAGCGATACTTGCGCGCCGTCGCGCTGGGCGATCCGACGCCACAGTAATGACGATAAAGCACCACTGATAAGGCAATTCGGGCCAACGTCGAGGCCGAGGAGCAACGCGTAAGGGTGCGCGACTTGGTGCGCGGCAAAGAGAGACGCGGCCGGCAAGTTATTAATCACCAGCGCGCTCAACGTCGCGACCAGCGTGGTCGTCGCGACGTTCGCGTGGGCCAGGAGACGCGCGGGCCCCGCCCAGTGGCGCGCGAGCACTCCGACAAGCAGCGCCACACTAAAGAGCGTCGCCAGCACGACTGGACTGATGACGGCGAGCGACGATCGCCAATCCTTTGCGCGCTGGCGCAAGAGGTCCCAGCCTTCGGCGATGAGGCCGGCGACAAAGACCAAGAGCGCTGGGTGGCGCGTCGCCAACATCGCCACCACGGAAAAAATCGTCGCGAGAATTCCCGGGCCCAGGACGAAGCGACTCGGTGCAATCGCGCTCCTTAGGAGCGGCGCCCGCAAGAAACGCCAGCGCCAAAGCAGCATGACGCCGATCACGACGACCACGGCGAGCAGCCACGGCACGAGCATGCGTGCGCTGAAGTGCGCTGGCGACGTTGTTGAATTTCCGATGACCAAGATGTTGGTCAAATTGGATCCAATAAAGAGCAGTGACGCCGAGTTCGACATGAACACCGTGCCGTAGACGAAGGCGGTCTCATCGGCTCCCTGGGCGCGCGCGGCGTTCAGGGCGACAGGAGTCATAAAGACAACGGCCGAGTCGAGGTTCAAGACCGCGCTCACCAAAGCCACCGTCAACATGGTCGTGACGAACAGGGAAACGCCGCGTCCCGGAAGCCGTGCACTCAACGATCCGAGCGCGTTGAAGAGTCCATCACGAGAAGCCGCGTGGCCAACCAGCAACAAACCCGCCACGAGGACGAAGGGCTGCCACGTCGCGCTCAGCGACGCGTTGAGTGAATGCACTCGCCTAACTTAGGCGCGGCGTCACCGCGACTAGCCCAGGGGTAGGGACTCTCCGGGTGACACGGCGACGACCGTCGCGGTCGCGCCCTTGGTGTCGAGCGCTTCGCGCAACTGGTCGGGCGTTCCGGCCAACTGGGGGAACGTTCCGTAATGAATAGGCGCCACCCGCTGCACGCCAAGAAGTTCTAAGGCGAGCGCCGCTTCGCGTGGCCCCATGTTGTAGTGGCCGTCGATGGGAATCAGGGCGATCTCGGGACCGTAGAGTTGGCCGATCAATGCCATGTCACCGAAAACGTTCGTGTCACCCGAAACGTAAAAGGGTGCGCCTTCGCCCTGGGGCGGTGTCACGACGAAGCCCACTGGGTTACCGCCGTAGGCGTTCACGACGCCTTCGCCGACGTTGAGCCCGCAAGAGTGATCGGCACCGACCATCGTGAAGGCCAGTTCCTTCAACCTCATCGTGCCGCCCTTATTCATCTCCATGACGTTGGCGACGCCCACCGAGGCGAAGTAGGCCGCCATTTCAGGAACGCAAATGACGCTCGCCCCCGTCGCCGAGGCCAGAGGGACGACCGAGGCCATGTGATCGAAGTGGCCGTGCGTGACCGCTATCACGTCGAGGGCGCCGACGTCAGCCAGCGTGGCGGTTCCCTTGGGATTGTCCAGCCAGGGATCGAAAATGACGCGGGTCCCCGCCTCGCTGACGAACAAAACGGTGGCGTGGCCAAGCCACGTGAGGTGACCGGGCTGACCAATGGTGGTGGGCGTACTCATAACATCTCCTCCAACGTGACTCGTTCGCCTCTCGTTCTACCAGGGGCCTGGACAATCCGGCACCAACTCAGGCTAAGAAGTTCTCAAACTGCCACGGGTCACTGGGGTCCAGTGGCCGTCCCGACCACCGGTCAAACCAGTCCGCTCGTGTCGAAAGCGGATCCCAATCCAACGGGCCCGACCACGTCGTACCCACGTAGGGCATCGCCACCGCGAGCACGTCTCGCCAAGGGAGCTCATCGGGAACGCGCACACCCTCCGAAGGGTTCTTCAACATCCACTCAATGGCGCCCATGATCGACGCCGCCACTTGCACGGTGGTGGCGCTCTGGTGGGGCGCGACACGCCGAGCCTCTTCAATGGTCGTCATCATTCCCGTCCACCACGATTTCAAGGGATGACCCATTAGCAAGACGCCAAGCTCGTCGCGGCCCGAAATGATGTCGTCGTTCAAGATCCGTTGCCGCTCCGGGTAGCGATACTGCGCGCCTTCGAGCTCGACGAAACTCGCCCACGCGGCGTCGCTGGGGCAGTACGCGTAGTGCACCGTCGGTCGATACATCGCCACGTCACCATTCCAAACCGTCAGATGGTCGCTAATCGTGAAGGCTTCGCCGTGGCGAATCACCATTCCGATGATCTCACTCGAGGGGACGCGCGAGCGCACGAGCGTCTTGTGGGCCATCTGGGCCAGACAGATCTGGTTACGAGGTCCTTCGCCTTCGTGGAGGCGGGCCAGTGCCGGTAGCGAGCGCTCGTGCGTGCCCCATCCCATCTCGGCCGGAGCCACGCCCTCCTCATAAAACCCGTCGACGCTCCAGGTATTGACGAACTCGCCCGGTTGCTTAGGGACGTTGCTGATCTGGCTGTCGCGCTCGGAGACGTGAATCACTTTGACGTCAAGGAGCTGGGCGAGGACGTTGTGGACCTCGTCGGCGAGCGCCGCTTCAAGGGCCGGCGCGCGTTCGCTCATCAGGCCATCGCGCAAGACCGTCTCCGCAATTTCATGGAGCGCTTGTTTCGTGAAGTGGCTCACCAGTCCGGGATTAGCCCCGTGCTCGACCACCGCGGAGGGACCTCGGTTCTCACCCCAACGTGCGAGTTGGCGGCGAAGCGTCATTTGACGCCAGTAGAGCGTACGTTCCTGCGGCGACACGAGTGCTGGATCTTGATACGGATCCCAGACTTCAATCGAGGTATTGAGATAGCGAACACCGTGGTCTCGGCACCACTCGAGGAGTTCGCTCAGATCGATATTCCACGCCAAGTCGATCAAGAGGTCACCCTGGCCCAAATGAGTGCCGAGCGTCTCGCCAAGGTTGTCGGGCGTGATTTCGAGGCGAGCGTAACGCACCCCACGCTGGAGTTGCTCGGCGACCCGATCACGGTGGTCACGGCTTTCGATAATCGTGACGGTTTCGGGGTCCCACTCGAAATGATCCAGCAGCATCGGGAGCAGGCACTGTGCCACGGATCCACATCCCAGAATCACGATTCGCGACGGCGATGACGACGTACCCAACGACGACTCCTTTGGCATCAGTGCGGTACCGATGCGAAGTGCCACTTTAGTTCGTCTTGAGGTTTCGTTCTACGTTTCGCGAGCGAGCCACGCAGGAGGTGCGACTTCAATCGGGGCGAAACGCGAAGCCACGCGAGCGAAGCGCTCGTCATGTGAACTCCACGATCGATACGCCGCGACGATTTCGTCACGACTACGCGCCACGAAGTTCCACCACATCACGAGGGGCTCACTCAAGGGCGTTCCCCCCACCAACATCACGATCGCCGACGCACGGGCGCGCAAGACCAAGACGTCGCGACCCGGGGCGACGTAGGCCATTGTCCCGGGCTCGACGACGACGTCGTCAACGAGTACTTCACCTTCGATTCCGATGACTCCGTATTCGTAGGTCGCGACTGCGTCCAACACCGAAGTGCCCGACTGCAGACGAAGCTCCGCGCCCACGAGATCGCCGTCTCGTCGAGCCAACGAGGTCGCGTCCCCGAGTGACCCAATCAACACTGTCGCCACCCCGGCACCCAGTTCACTTTGGGGAAGTGATTCATGGTGCTCGAACGCCGCCAAGCCCCAACGAGTGGCCTCGGGTTGGGCCACCCACAGTTGGATCCCGTGAAGACGACCTCGGGGCTGGCCCGGGTCCTCCTCAGCGTGGGCCACGCCCGCGCCCGCGCTCATCAAATTGAGTTGACCGGGTCGTATGGACTGTTCAGAGCCCAGCGAGTCGAGGTGCAAGAACTCCCCGTCGAAGAGCCAGGTGACGGTTTGCAGGCCCATGTGGGGATGCGGCGCGACGTCCGCGCTCTCACCGGGTCGAAGTGACACCGGACCGAGATGGTCGGCGAAACACCAAGCGCCGACGCTGCGACGACGACGAGTGGGCAGTGACCGACGAACGTCGAGTTCGCCCACCCTCGCGCCGTGGGTAATCACCAGTTGCGCGGGCGCTTCTTTCACGGCTCGATTCTGCCAGGCATTTAGCTGACTTTACGAGCGAGCACCTCTCCGTGGAGCACGAAGAAGACTCCCTCGGGTTCGACGATCCACGCGCGAAAGCCAGCCGCGAGTTCAGCCAACTCCTCGGGGGTGGAGAGTCCGTACTCAAGCGCCTGATCGGCGAAGCGGCTCTGCTCGATTCGATCGGCCCAGAGACCTCCCCACCATTGGCGCTCTTCAGGGCGCTCGAAGGTCCACGTTGAAGAGGTCACGGTGCAGTCAGCGAAGCCCGCTTCCATGGCCCACTTCTTCAGTCTTCGCCCCGCGTCGGGCTGGGCACGATTGTGGTGCGTCATGTCGTGATAGAGCTCCAGCCAACGCGTCAATCGCGCGTCGAGCGGGTACCAGGTGAAGGCGCCAAAGTCGGTGTCGCGTACCGCGACCACGCCACCGGGCTTGACCACTCGGTACATTTCTCGAAGAGCGCCCACGGGGTCCGTGACGTGTTGGAGCACCTGATGCGCGAAGACCACGTCGAAGCGGTCGCTGGCGAGGCCCGTCGCGTAGATATCACGAACCTCGAAGGTCAGATTTTCGAGGCCCGCGAAATCCGGGTCCTGACGCGCCTCGTTGATGATGCCCTCGGCGTTGTCAATCGCGAGAACGTGGCCGTTCGGGAGTCGCCGGGCAAAATCGGCCGAAATCGTGCCGGGACCGCAGCCCACGTCCAAGAGGGACTGTCCGTCGCGAAGTTCTCCCAGGAGAAAAGCGGCGGAGTTCTCGACGGTGCGCCAACGATGCGAGCGGAGTACGGATTCGTGATGACCATGGGTGTAGCGATCAGAAGAAGACATCACACGAAACTACCAATGCTCGGTGTCTGGCTAGGGTCGAATCGTGACCTGGCCCCTCGCTGAGCAGGCGATGACCACCGCAGACGTGCGCCGTCTCCTGCGCGGTCAGTACCCTTCACTCGCTGAACGTCCGCTCCGACGAGTCGGTGAGGGGTTCGACAACGTGCAGTGGCGCCTCGGTGATGAACTCGTCGTGCGTTTGCCACGCCGAACGCTGGCGGTCCCCCTGCTGACCAATGAGCTTCGATGGTTGGACGAGATCACCAGCAAGGTGCGTCTAGAAACTCCCGCGCCACTTTTCGAAGGGCGCGCCGACGAGAATTTCCCGTGGCCCTGGACGATTGGGCATTGGATCGAAGGTCGCGCCGGTGACCGCGTAGGACTCAACACACGAGCGCGCTGCGTCGAGCCCTTCATCGAACTCCTGCGTGACCTGCATCGACGCGCACCCCACGACGCACCGCACAATCGCGTGCGCGGTGGTGCGCTCGAGGACCGCGATGACGCGATGAGCGAACGCCTCAACCTCCTCGGCGGCGACCCCGGCGCGTGGCGCGCACTGTGGCACCGGGCCCGCACCGCCCCAAGTGTGGAGACTCCCCAATGGATCCACGGTGACTTGCACCCCGGGAACTTGATCTTTCGAGGCGGATCGCTCGTGGGCGTGATCGACTTCGGCGACCTCTGCCAGGGCGATCCAGCGACCGACTTGGCGGGAACGATGCTTCTCTTTCCTCTCGGCGCCACACGTCGAGCGTTCGAGTTGTACCAACCCGACCCGTCAATGCTGCGGCGAAGCATCGGTTGGGCGATGCTTTTTTCTTCCATGTTCTTGAGTCTCGGCCAGGCCGCGAAACCTTCGTATCGACGTCTGGGCGAGATTGGCCGCGACAACGTGACGGCGTGGTCCCGAGCGTACGGCCCGCTCAAGAGTGTCGTGCAATGAAGTTCGCTCGCACAGGTGCTGTCCGCTTGAAGGGATCTGGGATTTCATCAATCGAGGAGTCGCAGTGAATCGCGTCGCGCTCGAAGTTGGTAAAACGTCGACCTTCGCGATTGCCCTGGATTGGCCGGGTTGGTGTCGGCGGGGCACGCACCCCGACGAAGCACTCGAGGCGCTCGACGAGGTTCGCGAACGCTATCAGCGAGTCGTTCGAGGCGCTGGACCACAAGGAGGGACGCGAATCGTTGGAACCGTTGAGGGCGACACGACGACGGACTTCGGCGCGCCGTCAATCATTGGTCCTTGGGACGACGTCGCGCTTTCGAAAACGCAACGACGTCGTTTCGTTGAATTGCTCGATGACTGCTGGGACTATTTCGACCGGGCCGCAAACGTCGCGCCGAATCTTCTTCGCAAGGGACCGCGCGGCGGCGGTCGCGATCGCCAGGCCATGGTTGATCACGTGCGAGAGGCTGAGCGCACCTACGCGCGCAGACTTGGCCAACCCGTCGCGCCGCGGACTCCCTGGGAGGAGCAACGCGCGTCCATACGAACGGGTCTATGGACGCCCTCGTCGGAGGCGAAGTGGCCGGTCTCCTACGCGACACGTCGCGTCGCCTGGCACGTACTCGACCACGCGTGGGAGATGGAAGACCGCGGCAATGGGCCTACGATTTAGCGCGTCGTCAAATAGTCAATCAGCGAACGACCTTCGCGCCGGTTTCGTACGCGAACGAACGTGGCTCGAGGTGCGTAAAGAGTCGCGTCGCTCGGCGTCGTTTCGCGATGGCTCTGATGAGTGCGCCACGACCAGAGCAATATGTTGCGCTCCACGTCGCGCGAGAACAGATTTCGCCACGATTCAAGATTTCCGTTCCACATGGCCTCACGCAGCACTACGCGCTTCAGCGTTCGTCGAATCAAACGAGCCATGACGCGTCGCCGAGGAGGATCGAGCAAGATTATTAGTTGTGCCCGCTCCCAAACGAGGTCGCGCACCGCTCTGTAGTTCCCGTCACAGACCCAGGTGGGCTGCGAGATGAAGTCTCCGACGCATCGACGAAACTCGGGCTCTTCGAGCGGTGTCCAATTCGCTTGGTGATAGAGCGAATCAAGCTCGAGCACCGGCACGCCCAGGTGGACGGCGATTGCGCGCGCCAAGGTGCTTTTGCCCGCGCCTGAAGCACCGTGGACAGCGATGCGCCACTCAACACTTTCGTGAGGTCCCAGTTCCACGAGGTCACTGTAGTGAGCGACTCGGCGCTATTTTCGTATGCACCATGGTCAATCCGCGCCGGCCGCGAAAACTCACTCCCGGAGACCACGTGGCTCTACTTTCTCCGTCCTTCGCCGCCCCGGCCCTCTTCCCGGCCGTACACGAGCGTGGTGTCGATACGTTGATTCGCGAACTCGACCTCGTTCCCGTGGAGTACCCAACGACCCGTCAACTCAACGCCTCACCCCAGGCTCGCGCCGATGACCTCAACGCCGCCTTCGCCGACTCCTCGATTCGAGCGGTCATGGCCACGATTGGCGGTGACGACCAACTGACCGTACTGCCGTTTCTCGACCCCACGTCACTGCGGAATGATCCACCGGCCTTTTTTGGCTACAGCGACAACACGAACCTGTTGCTCTGGCTCTGGTACCACGGCGTGAGTGCCTACCACGGTGGTTCCACGCTGGTGCACTTGGCGCGACCTGGCGCCGCTCACGACGCCCACCTCTTGTCCCTGCGCCGCGCTCTCTTCGAAGACGGCCTCTTTGAGATTGAGCCCGTATCGCGATTCACGGATTTAGAGGGCGACTGGGGTGATCTCCAGACCCTCGAGATTGAGCTTCCTACGCAGCGTGAACCCGGTTGGCAATGGCGCGGCGACGCCGTCGCGCGCGGGGTGACCTGGGGTGGCAATCTCGAGATACTTCACTGGAATTTGGCGGCCAATCGATGGATCAGACCGAACGAAGACTACGAAGGTGCCGTCTTGCTTCTCGAGACCTCCGAAGAGATGCCCAAGTCAAGTGAGGTCTTTCGAATGCTTCGCAACATGGGCGAACGCGGACTCCTCGAGAGATTCACCGCCATCGTGATGGGCAAGGCAAAAGCGTGGGCGCGCGAATCCCCCCTCGAGGCGAGCGCGCGCGATGAATTTCGACGGCGCCAGAGCGAGGTCTTTTTCCAAGTCTGCGAGACGTACGCACCCGACGCCGTTATCGTGTACGGCCCTGACCTCGGCCACACCGATCCCCAGATTGTCGTTCCCTACGGTGCCACGATGATCGTCGACGGAAAGCAGCGCCGAATCTGGGCGCACTACTAATACGCGTCGAGGCCAAGAGCGCTTCGCGCTTCAACTACAATTTGGGGCTCGACGTACCTAGTCTCTCGCCAGGCGGCCTGAACATCTCTCGGGCATCGGCGTCAGCGATCGCTCGGTGTCGGTGACTGCCTACCCTGGAAGGGTGCCCGACCG